>Ga0102934_1000023_pt1 | contig 74142 bp, 76 predicted proteins | sample SalPonR2_A_D1_MG_FD_78175 | JGI IMG/M metagenome (GOLD analysis project Ga0102934, IMG submission 78175) | Salt pond soil microbial communities from South San Francisco under conditions of wetland restoration - Salt Pond MetaG R2_A_D1_MG | ecosystem: Environmental > Aquatic > Marine > Intertidal... | reverse complement strand
GGCCCCCTCCCCTCCCCCCCCCTCCACGAGCGCACTGTCGCCTCCCCCCCCTTCCTCTCTAGGCATGACAAGCACAGGCGAAGCGAAGAGCAAGGACGAGGCGGGCGTTACGGTCACGTCATCGGAGGGAGCCCCCTCCCCGCTGGGAGAGGTGGCTCAGGACGGGGCAGTAGCGACGGCCGGGGGAGTGTGGAACACGATGCCAGACCCGGAGGACCGCTCCATCCGCGGGCTCTTCGCATCATTGCGCTGGCGCCTGCTCCGACTAGAGGAGACCTGGGAGGGTGGGGACCAGTTTGTTTGGACGCTCAAGAGCTCGCAGAGCAACATCGACAACTTATGCGACAGCCTCTTTGGGGACGCAGGCGACCCGGAGGCGGACGATTGGCGACGGATGGTAAGCAGCAGCCTAGACAAGGCGCGCAGGAAGCTGGAGGACAAGCTGCGGGCCTTGGGAGGCCAGGGGGGGAATGCCGCTACTGGGAAGCCCGCCTATGTGCATGGGCGGGCGCTTTTAGACGTGTACTCGGAGCTGAAAGAGGCGGTGGCGGGATTCGAGGAAGGGAAGGAGGCCGAGGTCGAGGGCTGGGACAGCCTGGACTTTCCCGTGCGTGGACTCACGTTTGCGCCGACTACTGTAGCAGCCACCTCGGCGGCGTCAGTCTCAGAGCCGGGTGCCGTGTTGCCGAGCGCGGAGGGCGCGGAGCCTGCGGTGGCGGGCAAGGAAGACAGCCCGGAGGGGGCGGAAGAGGAAAACAGGGAACATGGGGAGGAGAATGGAGGAACGAGAGAGTTCGGAGGTGGAGACAGGGCGCGTGAGGTGGGAGACGTACACGGTAGTGGAGAGGAGTCGCCGCCTGCGGGTGTGGCCCCCGAGCAGAGCGAGGAAGGGAAAAATGTGAGGCCCGAGCAGAGCGGGAAGGAAGAGGATGTAGGCAAGGAGAGGTTGGAGCCCATTTCCGCGAAGCTCCCGGGAGGGCTGCTAGAAGAAGGGCCGGCCCTGCCTTCCGTCTCGAAAGCTGCAGCAGCGGACTCCGATCCCCTCCTGAAAGCTTGCGTCGACTCCGAGAACGGGCCGTCCCAGGGCGGAAGCCCCCTTTCTTCCCGTGATTCTAATTCGAAAGCATCCCCGTAAGGACAACTAGAAAAGTGTGAACCGAGCGCCGACTAAAATGGCAGGGAAGGGGGGGAAAGCCGGAGGGAGATGGAGGACAGTTCCAGTTTGTCGAGAGGGAAGAGCTGGCTCCGAGAGACCTGAGAAAATGCACATTTGCTAAACGTACCAAGTGGTTGCAAAGAAATCATGTCATTAAAGACTAAATATTAAAGCCAAGTATCGAAGTGGGGCTCGCCCTGTCAGTATGGTTGCGATCGTCCAGGATCATTGAACCGTTTCGTTCACTTCTGCCGCCCATGTACATTCTTGTCCACGATTCTTCTCCTCGGACTACCGCCTCAGGCACATATAAAACCCTTTACACACATACGTCAATTCATCCTCAATTCCAGTCGTGAAAGACCGCACGCGATGATGTCGGTATCTCAGGAGACAGAGCAACACATCAACGGGCTCGAATGACGGGAGTGGCTGCCATACTGCAAATTGTGGGCGTGCGTCACCTCCTGCAGGTCCCTCCCCAGCTCGTCTGCAAAGCTAAGCTGTCGCATAGAGCGCCGCGACATGTCTCTTCCCAATGGCGGCGCAGACGGACCGTTCATCGGGGATGACGAGGAGGTTCCGTTCGTGCTCGGGTTGGCACCATTTTGTGTCGAAGGAGGGGGTAAGTGATAGGAAGATACCTTCTTCAAGATCGCTTTTGGCTCTGGGGGTGTATCTTCTCGTCGCTGATAAAGCTTGGGCTGTAGAGACGGTTTGTTGTAGGCGTGTGCAGGTGGCGCTCCATTACCAGAGCTGTTTCCGAGCTCCGTGATCGCGTCTGAAATCGTCTTTCCAGTCGGTTTGGAGGCCTCTTTCTCATTCCCGCTAGCCATTTCCTCTTCTTCCTCATCCTCTCCTTCCTCGATACCAAATTCGGCTTTTGTTGGGACCCGTGTTATGCCTGGTCTTCTCGATCGCAGTTCGTCTTCGATCGTTATATGCTGCTTTACTCCCTTTCCAGTGGTACTGAAGGCGCCTCGAACGTTGCTTGCGGGAGCAAATACCACTTGAGTAGACTTGCTAGAATCCATTGAGTACTATGAGTGGGATGGTGTGCCTTTATCGCGTACTTGCAGGCATACGAAGCCTCGGTATCGACAGGGTCTGATGCGAGAGAGGTTGATTCGTTGACCCTAATTTAAGCCGTGGCTGTCCAGGTTAGGTTAAAAAGTCCACGAAATATCTCGTTTGCAATGTCTCTGTTTTAAAAAACCAAAAGAGACACCGATTTCCCCCACGTTACTTGTTAAGTGCGACGTAATTCATAAGGCTGAGGCCCAAGGGGATGACCCTAAAACTAGCTCCCGGGTCGGCGAGGTCGCCCGGGGCGAAAGACAAATTGCCGCGTCTCCAGGCTTCAAGCAGCCTATCTTCGTCACTGCGAATTTATTGCACGCACATGCTTATACTTCAGGTACGGACTATACGTAGAGACTTCCGATATATTGTGTCCAGCTGCAGCCTGATTGCCCGATGTCACTCTAAGTCAGGAAGGTCCCGAGATCGACCCACAGCCATCACATATTACAATAAATAAGTACAGTGCGGTTTTAAGGAGTTAGATGCATACAGGCGAGCTCGATTTACCTGTCGACAGACGGTATACCCACATATTGAATCCGCTTGGGCGCTAGCAACAGCCTTTCTTGTTCAATTACATTACCTGATGTCGACCTCCCCGTCTCATCTTTCGTCCTTTCCGATGGCACACATACTACCTTCAAAAAGCAGGGATATTCACCATGGAGGTTCTTGTCTTAGGATCTGGTGGTCGAGAGCACGCCATAGCCCTCAAGCTGGCCGAATCCAACAAAGTCACGCACGTTTACGTGGCGCCGGGGAATGGTGGGACTGCGAAATCTCACGACAAAGTCTCCAATCTAGACTTCGACGCAGTCGATCTGCCCAAGCTTCTTGCTTTTGCGAATGAACACAAAATCGAGTTAGTAGTGGTTGGTCCTGAAGCACCCCTTGTCGTTGGTGCCGTGGACACGTTTGCGGCTGCTGGCTTTCCTTGCTTTGGCCCCACGGCTGCCGCCGCCAGACTCGAGGCCTCCAAGGCCTTCTCCAAGGATTTCATGGCCCGGCACGGCATTCCCACCGCCAGATACGGAAATTTTACCAAATATGAGGAGGCGGTGGCTTTTGTGGAGTCAGCAGACTTCCCCGTGGTGATCAAAGCCTCGGGCCTCGCAGCTGGCAAGGGCGTCCTCCTCCCGACGACCAAGGCGGAAGCGCTGGCGGGCTTGAAGGAGATCATGCTTGAAAAGGCCTTCGGGACGGCCGGGGACGAGGTGGTTGTGGAACAATACTTGGAGGGCGAGGAGGCATCGGTCTTGGCGTTTTGCGACGGCAAGCGGGTGGTCCTGATGCCGGGGGCTCAAGACCACAAGCGCGCGCTGGACGGCGACATGGGTCTCAACACGGGCGGTATGGGGGCGTACGCGCCGGCGCCGATCCTAACTCCAGCAATAAGAGCCAAAGCACAGGCCATCCTGCAGAGAACGGTAGACGGTATGGCCGCGGAGGGCTCTCCTTATCAGGGCGTCCTCTACGGAGGCTTCATGGTCTCCAAGGAGGGGGAGCCGGTGGTGCTCGAGTACAATTGTCGTTTCGGGGACCCGGAAACCCAGGTTCTTCTCCCACTGCTAGACTCGGACCTTGCTGAGGTCTTCCTCGCCTGCATTGAGGGCCGCTTGAGTCCCGAGATCGTACGATGGAAGGCACTGGCGGCCTCTACAGTGGTGATGGCGGCCAAAGGCTACCCGGAGGCGTATCCGAAGGGGATGGTGATCGAGGGCCTTGCGACGGTGCAGGCCTCGGAGGACGGACAGGCGGGAAGGGTCACGGTGTACCACGCCGGGACCAAGACGGGCGCCCCGGGCGAGGTCCTCGCGAACGGGGGCCGGGTCCTGGCCGTGACGGGGCTCGGGCGGGACATCGCCGACTCGCTGGCCAAGGCCTACGCGGCAGTGCGGCTCATCCGAATGGACCCGTGCCACTACCGCACTGACATCGGCCAGAGGGCTCTGAGGGGGCCGTGCCCGCTTCGGGTGGGCGTCCTGGGCTCCACGCGGGGGTCGGCTCTGCAGATGGTGCTGGAGGCGATGGAGGCGGACGAGCTGGTCGGGGCGCGCGTCGTCTTAGTGCTCTCCAACAAGGAGGACGCGGGCATACTGGCCCGGGCCCGCCGGTTCGGGATACCTGCACAGAGCATTTCCTCCAAGGGGAAGACACGCGAGGCTTTCGACGCGGAGGCTACGGAGCTGATGGCGGCCGCGGGCGTGGAGCTGGTTCTGCTGGTGGGCTACATGCGCATCCTCTCGCCCTCCTTTTGCCAGCGGTGGAAGGACCGGTGCTTGAACGTGCACCCGTCCTTGTTACCGGACTTCGCGGGGGGCATGGACCTGGACGTGCATGCGGCTGTGATAGCGGCCGGGCGGGCAGAGAGCGGATGCTCGGTGCACTTTGTCACCGAGGAGGTGGACGCGGGCCCAGTCCTCGTGCAGGCGCGCACCGCCCTCTCGCCTGGGGAGACGCCTGAGAGTCTTAAGGCGAAGGTTCAGCCCCTGGAGGGGCCAGCCTTCGTGACAGCCATCCAGAAGTTCATGGCGGGGGAGGTGGGTCCGTCGAGAAAGACGTGAGGCCGGAGGGGGCCGGTTCGCTCCTGACGCGCGTGCCCCGTCGAGCCGGCGAAATTGTGCCGCCACTTCTTGATCAATGATTGCTAGGTTCCGTTTCTCGTGCATAGGATTCTCCGGGGGGAAAGCAAGAAGGCGCGATTGAGCGAAAATGTAAGCCAGCACGTGAATTGCTTGAGGCTTTTATACAGATTTATCAGTGTCTCTATCGGGACGTGGGCTCTTTTGTCAGATCGTTAGGTTTGTAGTTATCATTCCGTAAAGCAAAGCAAAACAGAAAGTAACCCTTGTGGCAATCCACCAAGCAGAATCGCTTTACTTAATGCGGCCCCATCACCACCTCCATGATTCCAGAAAAGGCTGCAAAGCCAGCACATCCCAAACACGCCGCCTGTGGGCCTTGCTTGGCTGAGAGCGCTGCACCCACTCCACACCCTGATATCACCGCGTTGTACGCGTCGTGCTTCCCGCGAAATTTCTCCACCACGCAGTCCACGCCCGAAAACAATGCCGTAAGCGCCATGAAGTTTCTTGCCCAGTGCCCGCACCGCTCAAAGGTAGCACGATAAGCCAGTCGCAGCTGCTCCCCTGCAGGCGCCTGAGGTGCTTCGCGACCGTTAATTATGGGGATGGCGGGCGACATGTCCCCCATGGCACCCAAAAAAATGCCCATCATCACCCCTAGACCCGCCCCAGCCACAGCTCCGAACACACTACGGCCTACGCAGTTCTCCTGAGGGTTGGGAGGGGCTACCGCAACCATACCAGCTGGCGTCTGTGGTAGTGAGACATACTTGTAAAAAGGCAGGGGAAAAGGCGGCGGGGAGGTAAATAGCAAATCCGGCTTCGAGCATTTCAGCTCTGCAGCCGGATACTTGTGTTCAGCAGCTGATGGGGTGGTTGGGACGTCCGCGGGTGGATGAGGATGACTTGGACCTGACATCTTGCGAAGATTGTCCCAACTCTGTAAAAGTGTTAGGGGACAAGCAGGCAAACACTGAGTTTTCCAATTTGATTTGCACTAGTGATAGCTCTGCAATCATCTGCTATGAGACAGTGTACCATCAAGTCCCTCGCGCCGCGAACGATGTAATTTCGCACATGTATAGCAAGTTGAGCAGTCAGAGAGTGCACATATTTCCCACATAAAATATACATTTCGTGCCGGCTCCTGCCATTGTGTGGGTGTAACTGGGAGTATAACGCCCGGCTCCGGGAGACGCTGGACGTTGATGGCATCCTCGGCCAGAAGTGCTCGCTGAGAGAGGCGCTAGCGCGCTCTCTGTCGCTTGCCAGCCACGCCGACAAACCATGTCCCAGCCGGGCACTGCCGCGAGAGGCAGGAATAGGGACATGGTATATGCTGGCAGGCATGCATCGATTGGTCGGGGATTGCCAGCGTAGAAAGGCTGCCAACTGCAGCAAGGGGAGGAGAGGGCAATTCAGCACGTGGGAGTGGGCATACAGCCGCCCAGGGTATTTATGTCTTCCTCCGCGCTGCCATCCGGAAAAAGACTGGACCTTTTTCATGTCGAATGGTCACGACATGAAGCCGGCTATGACCGTGGCTACACGACAGCATGCTATGAAAACCTCGCATGCGAGACGCAGGGGCGAGAAAAATAAGTGTTGCGTCTGGAAAGCAAGTACACGCTCGGGTACACCCTCGACGCGAAACTAATTTTCTACGTAAAATTACTCCATACACATAGGTTGCGGTCTAGCTTGCTTAAGAGAGAATCAAGCCTCATGAAGGGAAGCCTGCTTTCATTTCTGGCATTGCTGGTCGCGACTAGGGCCTGGCTGCCCGTCCGGCACCCGAGCTTGCCCTCTCGCGTAGCCCTCAGGAGACCCTTGCCTTCGGGACAGGCCATGCGCCACCATCACACGCTCCGGATGGCAGACAGTGCTCCACCCACACAACTCACGCAGGCAGAAATAGTTCCATCGGAGCCTTTCCGGCCCGATTTGGGTGTAGGGAGGGAGGCGAAGTTGACCAAGGTCCTCGAGCTCAACGAAGGCGCCGTCAACTTCGTCCGCGTGCGTGTGGATGAGCTCACCCTCTCTGCAGTGAAAAAGATGAATGAGAAAGGGGCGGATTGCTGCTTGATCTTCAACCCAGATGGCAGCCTGGCCGGTATCTTCACCGAACGGGACTACATCCGAAAGATCGTTGAAGCTCAACGGCGCACGAAAGAGACGCCCATCGAGGAGGTGATGACCTCCGCCGACCTGGTTGTGAGTGCGCCGCCCGATATGACTGTGGGCGAATGCATGTCTCTGATGGTCCAGAACAAAATCCGGCACATCCCCGTCCGCGCCGTGCCAGAGGGGGTGGTGATGGGCGTCATCTCCACCACGGACCTGGTCAACACGATGAAGCTGGACGACGAGAGCTTGGCGGGGGCCTTCCCCATCGGGGCCTTGGAGCCCTCCCTGGTCCAAGATATTCTGAGCCGGACCCGGGAGCGCGCGAACGAGCTGGCTGTGAAGGCGGGCCCGAGGTTGGGGATGCAGGACTTGGTGCGGGGAGGCTGGGTGGGCGTGGGCGCCGGCGTCCTCGCCCTGCTCCTTCAGGGGAACTGGCTGCACGACCACGAGGTACTGTCCATGTGCGCCATCTTCGGGCTCGGGTACGTGAGCATCATCTTCGAGAACATCTTCGAGTTCAACAAAGCGGCCGTGGGGCTCCTGATGGCCGTGGCCCTCTGGGTCATCTACGCGGGCACGGCGGGGGCCCAGGGGGTGGCGTCCGCGGGGGCGCTCAAGGAGCTGGCGGAGCACGTCTCGGAGGTGTCGGAGATCATTTTCTTCCTGCTCGGGGCCATGACCATCGTGGAGATAGTGGACTCGCACCAGGGCTTCCGCGTGGTCACGGACCTGATCAAGACCAAGAGCAAGAAGGCCCTCATGTGGACTGTGGGTCTGCTCGCTTTCTTCATGAGCTCCGTCCTGGACAACCTCACCACCACCATTGTCCTCCTCTCCCTCCTGCGCAAGCTCATCCCCAACACGGAAGCCCGCAAGCTCTTCGGCGCCCTGGTGGTGATCGCCTCCAACGCGGGCGGGGCCTGGACCCCCATCGGCGACCTCACGACCACCATGCTCTGGATCAATGGCCAGATCTCCGCCCTGCCCACCATGCGAGACCTGGCGGTGCCCTCGCTCGTCTCCCTCCTCATCAGCACCTACCTCCTGACCTGGGGCATCCCCGACACGGATCGCGAGTTTGAAGAGGAGATGGCGCGCAACCAGCAGAACGCCGTCAACACCGAGCTGGCACCCCGAGGAAAGCTTGTCTTTGCCACGGGGCTGACGGGCCTCCTGAGCGTGCCCGTGTTCAAGGCGCTGACGGGCCTGCCCCCCTACCTCGGCATGCTCTCCGCCCTGGGTGTCATGTGGGTCCTCACGGACACCATCCACGCCGGTGAGGAGGAGGAGGAGCTCAAGGTGCCGGCAGCCCTCGCCAAGATCGACGTGTCGGGCATCCTTTTCTTCTTCGGAATCTTGCTGTCTGTGGGCGCGCTCGACTCGGCTGGAATCCTCCAATCTTTGGCCTCCTTCCTTCAGTCCCACATCCCCTCCGACAAAATCATCGCCACCCTCATCGGCATCTTCAGTGCCATCATCGACAACGTGCCCTTGGTCGCTGCGACCATGTCGATGTATGATCTCCAAACCACGCCCATGGATGCCCCTCTCTGGCAGCTGGTCGCCTACTGCGCCGGCACGGGAGGCTCGCTATTGGTGATAGGCAGTGCTGCCGGGGTAGCTCTCATGGGCCTTGAGAAAGTCGACTTTCTCTGGTACTTCAAAAAGATAACATTCGCAGCATTCATAGGCTATATGGGAGGTGTCGGCACATATCTCGCTGTTAAATACGGTCTGGCGTCGGCCGTGAGTGCAGCTGTCTTACCTATCGTATCCAGCGTTTTTGATGGCAAGATTCCCCTTATTAGTGGCATGTAGAATATTTATTTCACAGAAAATAACCCACATATTGCGGTGGGAAAGCTAATAAATGGGGCAACTGCATATTAAAGCTCCGATTATAGACATGCCAGGCACTTAGGGTCAGTTTAAAACGTGCAGTAGTGTGTTAATTAAAGTGAAAAATGTGCTTCATGTCGTCATAATATAAGCTCTTCCTCGCTGCTCGCGTCCATTAAAAAAACATCGCAGTATGGAACGGGAAACACAGCGAAGACACCTGTTTTACTTTCCCTCCTTTGATCGTGGACTGCTTGTAGCAGGAGAGGGCGATGGGAGAGCGCAGGCTTGTCCGAGCACGCCCCTTCCTCGCCCTCCCTCTGTCCCGCTTCCTCAGAATGCTCACACTCTCATGTAGCCTATGAGAACAGGGAAACCCCTGAAATTGTCTCCCTGAGTCGATGCACAGATCCTCATCAATCTATCCCATGTCATCTGCGTCGACACAGAAGAGCATCGCACAGCACCCTTAGTATCCTCAAGGCGACAAACATCATGGCCCGCGACTCCTTGTTTCTACTGGGCGCGGGCATAGCGTCTATGGCACTATTGTATTATGTGGTGGTGGGACCCCCGGGAAAGGCTGGCAGCAACGATGAAAGAGGTATGTCTATTCGATGAAAGGAGTTTGTTATATTTGATGTGCATGTGCTGGGCTTGGACCTATCTTGGTGGAGGGCAGGGGTTAACCCGCTCCAACTGCTGAACCCTACACTACCCCATCATTCCGAGCAGATGACGACCAACCGGCACTGAGCAAACGAAAGCTCGTCAGTGTCTGGAGCATGCTCGTGAAGAATATGGAGCTCCATAAGTACCAGGTCCAGCAGGTGTTGTACCAGCAGCGGGCTCAATTGGCGCAGCAGGGCACCGAGGTTCCGGACGAGGACATCGGTAGGTAACTTCCTAGGTCTCAACACCATAGCATGGACGTGCGTGGTTGTGAGACAGATGTCTGTATGATAAATGCGGGCAGGCAGGGCGAGCCTGGGCGAGACAGGGCTCAATTGCCGCATTTCACTTCACATTCCTCTTAACTTCCGCACCGCAGAGGCCATGTACAAGCAAAACTTCGAGGAGATCCTAGAAAATGTGCAGACCCAAATTCTAGAGCATTTTGATGTCGCCGAGGATGAGTTCGAGGCAGCCACTGAATGCTACAAAGACGATTCGGAGGTGTCGGGCATGGTTCATCAGTTGGAGGCCTTGTATCGAGGTGACAGCGGAGCGCCCGGGGAGAAAGACGCAGTGCGCGATGTAGGCGCAGAGGAGCTCGAGCGAATTATAAAAACCGATTTTGGAGAGGCCTGGTGCAGCGCGTTTGAGAAGACGGCTCGGGATTTCCAAGCCCAAGGCAAGGACATGACGGAGGCCGACCAGGAGTTGCTTCTCGAGTTCCACACACAGGCTTCGGGTCACGCCCAGGACAATCTGGCAGAGGTGAGTGGGCCCAACGACTAGCCGAAAATGTCAGGCGGAGATTGTTATTGTCTTTTGTCATGAACCAATGCTTTCACTTTCCCTACGCACAACTCAGTCACTGAAAAAGTACAGCCTGACGCCCGCGGATTTCCAGCACCTGGTGCTGATCCACCAGGAAGATTCGCGCATCAAGCAAGCGCTAGATCAATCCCAAAATGTGCAGCGTGAGGCCTTGGCTCGCCTCGGTTTCCGGTCTTAGTCGCCGCGGGGGCTCTGTAGCAAAAGGGATAGGCCTAGGTGTGTAGAACTCTGCCGCCTCGATGCTTGTTAAATATGAGAAATTGATGCAATAAGGATAGGTAGTCATTTCGAAGAATCAAAACATGTTTCCGGTTTCGCGACAATAAAGCAAAATGAAGTGCGATGTCAATAAAAGGACCTCAGTAGGTTCGATATCCATGCTTCACTTGTTTTAATACATTTGGGACTTGGTGTCTGTGTGTGTGTATGTACAAAGCACTTAATTTTTATTAGCAGCATTTCCATGTTACAAGATACTGTATTCCTCGAAATGGGCGCCACCCGGACCTCTCTCTGCGGAATCCTGCCGAGCTCCTTCTTCTCTTGGTCGTCGTTGTCCCTGCCATTGAATTGCCCGTACAAATACCTCAGGAATCAGGAACCCAAAAATATACGTGACGATGGCCACGCCTACCTCGTGGTGCAGCCCCTCCGAGCCCCCCTTGATCACCAATACCACATCCCAGACCGTGAGCGTGAAGGTCAAGGCAGCTGCCAAAAACGGCCAAAGGAAAAGTGAAGATTGAAAGCGAAAGAAAGCCTCGCGTTGGCAATAATGAAAGGCGTTCGTGATGACCGCTATTACGACTATTTCAGCGAAATACGTGGCTAGGCGGATCTTGACGCTGAGGAAGAACACCAAGAGAAGAGAAGTCAGCAAAAAATAGATTTTAAGAGGGCGAGTGAAAGTGTTTTCCAGTTCAAGGTGCCAGCAGGCGCCCAAAATCGTGTGAGATGTCAGTATCCAGGCGCACAGTGTAGCTGGGGGAGCTGTTGCTTCTGACACCTCCCCTTCTTCCTCCTCGTGTCGCCCTCCATGGAAAGTCACCAAGCCAGGGCCTGAGTGGGAGAGGAAAAGTTGGGCATCCACACGATTCAAAAGCGTCCGATAATACGCATCGTCGTAGCTCTCTGCAGCCGAGGCGGTTGCTGTCGGTGTGCTATCCTGGTTTGGGTTCTGAGCATGCTGTTGCTGGAAATGCCGATACTGTTTTTGCTCCTGCTGCTTCGAGGACCCCGGTGCGGACTGATTCGGCGGGAGAAACATGGAGGATGGTTGCCATACCGGTTTCTTAGAAGGTGAAGAGGGGCCTGAGGCCTCCATGAGCGTATGAACACGCCGGCTAGCGCGGGAGAGTACGTATGCCCTCTCTCAGATGACGTTCGTTGCAAGATGACGCCCTTCTTTCTGCGTAAGCCCTGTCGACCACTGCGATTGTCAACTGCGACGGGCCCCTGTCAATGTTGTGCAAGAATACATGCATCAGACATGAACATCATAAAAAGTAAGCGGGAGGAATGAGAGGAGGAGACCAACCAAGTTTCTGTTCCAGCTCTTCTACCGGGCATCCGGGCGGTGGGCGATCACAGCGAGCAAGACCAAGAAAAGACTTCAATCCCACGCTCACGCAGGGCATGCTGATGGACGCCTGAATGTGTTGCCACGTGCGTCCGATAAGAGATTTGTGTCTATTATTTCTTGTTCACGATTTTTGCTGCCCGCAGACTCGCGCGCTTATATTCTTACACGCTCTAAGCACAGGATACGCCGGTCTATTCTTTCCCAGCTTGTCTTTCCTGGTGGGTGTCCTCCGGCCGTCATCGGGGTCAGGACTGTTAAGTCATGGAGGGGTTGGAGGAGTATCCGCACCCAAATGCGGCGCCAAGCACGGTGGGCAGCAACAAGGGGGGCCCTGTGGAGTTCAGGAGGAGCAGTCAGCGGACGTTGCTGCATCACTGGGAGCGACTCGAAAGGGAATACTTCAGGCCCGCGACCATGCAAGACATCATAACCCTTCATGTTCAGGTATGTTGAAAAATCACAAGAATGAATGTCAGGCACTGCTCATACTCTTCTCCAAAAATCCTCAGCTCAAGAGCGTGCAACAAACCCTGGAGGAGGCGGAAGCGCCCTGTCTCTACCGGAAGCGTCTTGAAAGCAGCTGCGACGAAACCTTTCCTTCCAGGAGTATGGCTTACTTAGATAAGAGACAGCTATCAAATAAAGCTTCGCGACGAGAATTGTTAATGAGTGGGGTCGAGGATGTTTTGGTGACGAAATCAGGATACAGCCGAAAACGCTTGCCGTCATACGCACACCTATCACAAGGACCGCCCTCTGACAGCTCAGCATCCACATCTCATTGCTCTTTTAGCGACAAGGAGACAAAATTCAAAAGGTAGATCTGAGAGGGAGCGTGGCGTTGTTTTAGTCGCAATGAACCTTGCCCCAAGATGTGCTTCAGAATTACTTGCATGCTTCATCGACACCTGACTCTGCACACACGCAGGATGAATTTACGAGGAAGCGAACAGGAGGTTGGCGCCAATGTCAGAAACCTTTCAAGGCAACAGGAAAGCGATAGCAAAAACCAGACCGCGCGCCTCAAGCCGAAGGATCGACGACGAGCAGAGACGCTAGAGGAGGGCGATTCCGCCGGGATGGAGGATGAGGATGACGAGTTCGAGACACGCTCGGCTTTTTCTCGAGACGATGAGGACGATCAAGAGGAGCAGGAGGCAGGGGGGGAGGAAAGGTCTCAGGAGGGAGAGATGGACGTCTTTTCCGAGGAAGGCGGGGGGTCCACGGAGGGAAGTGGGGAGGAGGAAGACGTCGACTTTGTCCGTGAAATAAGCCAGCTTAGTCAGCGCAATAGAGAGCTTCATAAAATATTGGAAGGGGAAGTTTTGAAACTTTCACGCTACGCGCGCCTGGAGTGTACGGCTGCTTTAGCCACCTCTTGCAAGGTCAAGGTTGATGGTTGGAACACCGGCTGCGCAGAAAGTGCGGGTAGTGATGGTGAACACGGTATTTGCAGTGCGCTATACGGCCATGGAATTCATAGTCAGCTTCAAAGGCGTTCGCACGAACATGAAGAGATGACGCAACAAATGAGAAATGTGCTGCGGGGAGGCAGCATGTGGCACACGGACGATGCCACATGCGAGCTGTACCGTCAGCTGTATAGGTAGCGATTGATTCATTGTGACATAGCTGTGTGGATAGATGACCAAACGATTGATGTATACAAAGTGAACATTGACTGAAGCACCCGTCAAGACCGCGACGGTCGCCGTGTTGTTGTTTTTTCTGGGACATGGGCCAGGGCCCAGTCAGACGTATCCAGCGAGGGGGTGGGGTCGGGCGGCCCTCAGTGGCGTTGCCCGCTGTCTTCACGCGTGGCCGCGTCCGATGGGCGTGCTTACGAAATGTGCAGTCATCGCGTAGACTCTCGTGTGAAAAGCGAGAAGGAGTGGGTTATGTCATGTATGGTCGTGGCTGGGGGGGCGAGGAGCGTGTGGCTGGGTGAGGCGCCGACACGTCGCCCTTCCCCTTCAAGGCGTTGGCAAGTCGTTAGCAGGTGCCGCCACGGCGACATGGATCCTCGACCTCACGCTGTTGTTCTGCCTCTCACGGCAGGGCCACATTATCTGAACTACGAGTGCAACCTTGTGACTCCAAGGCACGTTTTTGAGGCCATTCGAACCCCAGTTTCGGGTCGGAGGGACGGCAGCCAAGAGGTTGGACAGTGGCTACTCGGCGTATCGTCGCGCGAGCTAAAATCTTGATTCCCTCCCTAGCTTCAGTAACGCATCACTTTGTCCCATGGCTGAACGTTTGGAGTTAATTAAATCTTAAAAGGCTTTGTTGATGTAAGCCTAGGAGAGCTACGTCGTCCCTCGGGTCCCAACATGTGTTGTTTGTGCGTGTGAATCGGAGGTTCCTGAAGATCCTCGCGACCTCAGCACAATCTTCGCTGTGGGCTACAAATACAAGTTTATGTACAGGTTTTAAACGTAGCTCTTGACTCTACTCTTTACAACTACAGTGAAGATGGTTGCCAAAGCTGCTTTCGCCGGCGTTGCCGCCATGGGTGTACTAGGCGCTCACGCCTTCATCCCCACCCCCGTGAGCCTGAGCAGGGTGCTCGGACAGCGTGGCTCTGCTCGCTCTGGCCCCGTCATGATGGCTACCGTGGCGCCTGAGAAAGTGACCGCGACTCCTGCAGACTTGAACCGTGCCGCCAACGAAGCCCGTGGTCTGGCCCTGGACTCCATCACTGCGGCACACTCCGGCCACCTGGGTCTCCCCCTTGGGGCCGCGGACATCGGCGCCGTGCTGTGGGGGAAGCTCCTCCAACACAACCCCCAGGACCCGCAGTGGATCAACCGCGATCGCTTCATTCTCTCTGCTGGCCACGGTTCCATGTTCATCTACTCGTGGCTGCATTTGTCCGGATACGCGCTGCCCCTGGAGGAGGTGAAGAAATTCCGACAGCACCACTCGATGACGCCCGGGCACCCCGAATTCCCCTCCTCCGAGCACAACACGCCCGGTATTGAGAGCACTACTGGCCCTCTGGGCCAAGGCGTGTCCAACGCAGTGGGTATGGCCGCTGCCCAGAAGCACGCTGCCGCAAGCTACAACACTCCCCAGCACACCATCTTCAACAGCCACATTATCACCTTGGCGGGCGACGGCTGCATCCAGGAGGGTGTGGCAGCCGAGTCGGCGGCTTTTGCAGCCCATGAAAAGCTTGACAACCTGATTGTCCTCTACGACGCGAACGACGTGACGCTGGATGCCATGGCGGACCGCACCCAGTCCGAGGACGTGGCCATGCGCTACAAAGCCTACGGCTGGGACGTGGTGACCATCGACGGGCACGACCTGGTGGCCATCGAGAAGGCGATCAGCGATGCTAAGGCCACCGACAATGGCAAGCCCAAGATGATTATCTGCAAGACCATCATCGGGAAGGGTATCGACGAGATCGCCGGCACCAACGCCGCCCACGGCGAGGCTGGTGTGAAGTACTGCGACGACTCCCGCAAGCGCCTGGGCCTCCCTGACGAGAAGTGGTATGTCTCCCCCGAGACCCGATCTTTCTTTGCCAACCGGCAGAGCGAGCTGAAGAGCGAGTACGACGCCTGGCAGAAGACGTTCGCGGAGTGGAAGGCCGCCAACCCCGACAAGGCGAAGCTGCTGGCCGATGCAGTGGAGAAGAAGGTTCCCTCGGCGGAGGAGCTAATGAAGGCCATTCCCGAGTTCGACCCCTCCAAGAATATCGCTACCCGCGAGGCCGGCTCCATTGTGCTCCAATCTGTGGCTGCCGCGGTGCCCAACTACCTGACCGGCTCGGCCGATCTCTTCGGCTCCACCAAGAACTACATCAAGAACGGCGGGGACTTCGGGAACGGCGAGGGCAAGACCTATAGTGGCCGAAACATCCTTTATGGCATCCGCGAGCACGCTATGGGCTCCATTCTTAACGGCTTCGCGTACTTCGGCCTGCACCGCGTCTCCGGCGCTACCTTCCTTGTCTTCGCCGACTACATGCGTGCCCCTGTGCGTGTGGCCGCGCTCTCCGAGCTGCCTGTCGGCTACATCTGGACACACGACTCTATCGGGGTGGGTGAGGACGGACCGACCCACCAGCCCGTTGAGACCGTGTCTGGCCTTCGCGTCTTCCCTAACGTGGACGTGATCCGCCCCGCCGACTCCGAGGAGACAGCCGGCGCCTTCGTCTCCTCCATTGTCCGCAAGGACGGCCCCACGGCCCTCATCCTGACCCGTCAGAACGTGAATCAGCTACCTGGCTCCGCGCAGGAGAAGCGAGCCGGCGTGCTGAAGGGCGCCTACATCATCAAGAAGGAGAGTGGGCCGCTCAAGGCCATCATCATGGCGTCCGGCTCGGAGGTGCAGCACGCCGTGGCGGCGGCTGAGTCCTTGGGCGATGGGATCCGCGTCGTTTCCATGCCCTGCATGGAGATTTTCGACCGCCAGACGCCCGCATACAAGGAGTCGATCCTTCCCGCAGCCTGCCGCAAGCGCATTGCCATGGAAGCCGGTGTGACAGGCTTGTGGTACAAGTATGTGGGCCTGGACGGCAAGGTCATCGGCGTGGATCGCTTCGGCTTTTCTGCCCCTGGCCCCATCGTCATGAAGGAGTTGGGCATGTCCGCTGATAACCTTGTGGAGCAGGCGAAGAGCTACATCTAAGCTTTAGCCGCCGCAGGTCTCTTCGTGACGCGACGGATAGTAAGTGAGGAGCGGCCTTTTTTCTCGATGACCGGATCCTGGTCTTGGAAACCGAGAGGTGCATGTGAGGGGGCTGAATGTGACGAGCATTGAGGGGATGTCGTTCCCCTGTTGCGTAGAAGGCTTGAGTATCCTGGAAAATGCACCTTGCACAGAGTGGTTGGCAGGGGATGAGAAACAAAAATACGGAACGTCAAGGATCCTGCGCTAGGAGCGCAGTTGTGACAATGGAAGCAGTTGCTGTGGGGTGCGCGTGTCGTGTCTTTGTGTCTTCAGTGAAGTAAGGTGTCAAATGTGCATCGAGTGGTGTATGAGTGTCAGCCGATTTGTGTGTTTCGACGCCAATGGATGTAGTTTCCGGATGTGCGGGCTCATCACTCTTAAATTTCAGGCAGAGGACGGTCACCACTGCGTCACAGAAAAAGAAGTGAAAGGGTTACAGCAGCAGATACATCACTTGACGCGTTTGAAAGCAGTCAGATTCTGACCTCGCAATTTGTTTGATCGTTGGCAATCTCTCATCTGCTTCTCCTTAAGGAAACGGCACGGTCGAGAGGGTAGCAGTGGCAAGGCAATTCTCGACTGTGTCCAGTCTGAGTGATTGCCACGAGCAGAAACATTGAAAAACGACTGGTGCAGCTACTAATCGAGACAGAACCATCCTTGGCTTTTTGTTTTGTGATTAAAGTACTCTTCTACAGAGGCGCACACCTTCCATTACACAAACGTCCCACAGGTCACACACCCTGGCTAGTCCTGCTCGTACGCGTCATCCTACTTCCTTGATGCCCTCAATACAACTTTCTGTGCTCATTCTCACCCGTAACTGCTTCCCCTTCCCCTACGACAAGCTTCGCCGGGTCATGATGGTGTAGAAATCCTCGAAAGAGACCTCGCCATCCTGGTCGGCATCCGCCCGTTGTATCATCTCTTTCAGCTCCGCATCTGATGTAGAAGCACCAGCAGGGTGATGGTAGCAATAACATGGAGAAGAGCATGGATGATGAGCATCCAAAAAAACGACCTAAAATCTTGACGGATTTCGTCCAGCCCTCCATCTATTTAAAGAACACCTGGTCTTACTTACCCGACATGTTCTCGCCCAGCTCTTTCGCGACGCGTTTCAGGTCCTTAAATGAGATCGACCCTTTGCCCTTGTCGTCGAACATGTTGAAGACCTTCTCGATGTCCTCCTTGCTCTCTTTATCGCTCATTTTCACTGTCATCATATGTAGAAACTCATCGAAATCGATATTGTTGCCTTCGGAACTTGCATTGTCGCTTTCCATATCCGCAATCATTTGGTAGATGGTGTGATTTTTCGAGTCGAAGCCGAGGGATTGCATGGCCTGTTTAAGCTCGCGCACGTCGATGGTCCCGCTTCCTTGCAGATCAAACAAGTTGAAGGCCTCACGGATTTCTGCGGTTTTTGGGGGGGTTGAAGGACGCAAGGAGAGAAATCATTTCACTCAATCCTTGAAAGAAGGCGGCCACGAAAAGAGGGGCAATAGCGAAGCAAGGCTGAGGCCTGACAGACAGGAGAGCGATTTGAGCACACTGTGACAACCCCTCCGCTGATTTAGGAATGCTCTTGTATTCCACTCTGAATTGCTGGATTAATATAAGAACGTAGTCGGAATAATAAATAACGCCTTTCACGTTCAGAAACCTACCTTCGATCTCCTCGTCTGTTAGCCCTTGCCGCACGCTGTCAGCTACGCCTGCCGAGCCCTTATCTCCTTGCCTTTTTGCCGAAGGACTGCGACGCTATTATATGTGCTTGATAGTTAGTAAGTCATTTGAATGCCCTTCAAAAAGCATAGAAAAGTTTCTCACCATATCACTGAATGGAGAAATGGGCGCTCCTATTGATATAATCGAATGGCGGGGAAATCTACGGAGAGAAAGGGGGATGACGTGTGTGAGGTTCGACGTTGAGCCTTTTTGATGGAAGAGTGTGCGGTAGGATGCCACCCTGAGTGAGGCAGGTACGTGCCTGTGACATGTACCGAGCGGGCCCGGGACTGCCTCGTACTGGCCTCCGCCTCGCCGACCTCCCGGCCCATGTCCTCGCGACAGGGTCTCTCACCGCCCGGGTCATGAGCCGCCGCACGCGGGGGACTTCCGAATTCGTAAGTCAAGATTTAAAGTAATTCATCGAGATGTAACCTCTTGATTTTGAGCATTTCAGGTAATCACAAGGGGCATGGCTGGTGGATCATAGGTCGTTGTGCTTTATGGGAAAGAGCCGTCGATTCGCAAGTCTTTTACATCTGTCAAAGTAGTCTGAATGCAACGCTATCCTTCAATATTGAAAGAGCTGCCATTAAAAAGGTGAGGACTACCCGGTCCGTCGCCGGACGCGTGCGGTCTCCGAAAGCCACAACTAACCGCTCCCATGGGGAAATGTGTGCGACAAAGTACGAGTACGCCATGGTTCTTCCACTTTGATGGATAAATGTTCCGTCCATAGGGGCTGATGGTGTGCATGTGCCGTGCTCTTTACTCCCCACTCCTAAAAGGGAGAATCGCTGTGCCCCGCCCTCTGGAATTCTTCCCTGAATCGCTGGCCAGAGACCACTACAACGGCACAAATCCCAGAACCAGTGCGGAAGCCCTCCCTCGCCGACCAGACATTGTTTGCCATCCTCAGCTATTTGTGAGCGACTGTCAGGTTGTAAGCCTGAAGAAAATGATGAAACGGCACCAGAGTTGAGGCGCGGTATTGCAGCATCTGCCAGGGAGCTAGACAAGGAAGAGAGCATAGGAGGGGGATGCTCCGAGTCACTCCTACGTCCACCCGTAGCTGCTTGGAAGGACGTCATTGAAAAAACCGGCAGGAAATCACGTCTGTCAGGCCTTTTGCGCTGCGGTGACGATGGAATTTCTTCATCTGGGCCTACAGGTAGAGCGTACGAGCAATTTTCTTCCAAGCCCCTCGTAACTGAAGCTTCACCGGTACCACTTCCCTTAGAACTCAGGAAGATTGCGACACATATTTGCGCGGTTGGCCCATATGAGAGAAGGAAGTCGACAATAAGATCCATGTAGGGATTGCAGCTGCTGGTTTTGGTCTTGCCGCCATCGGCCCGGTCACGTCGAGGGGAGGAGTATTGGAAAGGAGAGTCCAGCGTGCCACAGAGGCCTAGAATCTCGGTATTATACTGAGAAAGGTCCATCACTTGGTCCGCGATTTTGTCAAAGCGAAAAGGGAGCTTGTATACCAAGTGGTAAAACTGGCGGATTAGAACTCGCAGTCGGGTCTCCCCGACGGCCACTCCTCTTGCCGACGCCGGACCATGTGCCGCTGTCGCAGCTTTCCATCGCAGCAATTTCGCACGCAATGCCACGAGCTTCGCGACAACGGATAGGAATTGGTAGGGGTAGCTATTCATGAGTACCAGGCTCTGCAGACTCAGTGCGACCGTCTCAGCTTCGGCTGACACCAAGTCTCTCCAGTGGAGCATGAAATTAGGCGGCTCCTCTTTTCTGAGACCTTCCCTGTGTCCGGTCAGGGCCGTGAGAGCGTTATTTTCACGTCTTATACCGCCTTCACAGCCCACACAGTGAGGGAAGTGGGCGTTCGATGCCGAGTTGTGGACTGCGTACCAGCGACAAAGCCACAGGCGGAGTCCGACGACCAGACGCATGTTTCGTAAAAGGGTCGCCAACGATTGGGTCGACTTTGTGTCAAATAGCTGAAGCAGGGTGCCAAGGTCTTTGTCAACATCCGCGTACATGGCTTCTGGCTTCACACAACTGTCGATTAAATCTACACCCAAATTATGCCTATGGGAAAAAAAAAAGAGTGCGAGAGCAACAATTAAATAAGGGTCCGACTGTGCATCAGCCACCCATTGCAAAGAGGGGTGGGGACACAGAATGGCTTAGAAAACGCCCACCACTTACATTTTTTCTGCTGCTGCAAGCAATAGAAAGGGAGATATTAAATTGTCAAGGACACTCAACTCGCCTGAAGCGGGTTTCTGCTCTCGGAGTCGGTTCTGAAGCCTTTGAACAGCCGCGTGAGGATCTTGGGTAGCCAGCGCGGCAAAAAATCGCGAACTAACAATCAAATCCATCACGATTTCGATCAAATCGTACCCACATTTACCGCTACTGCTTTCCATGTCCCTTGGCCTTAAAGAAAGTTTGACAGTGCGCGGATTTAGTCCACGTGGACAGCGTCAATTTGAGAGCGGACGTCAACCTCCTCCCAAAAAAAGACGCCGCACATGACGAAGGCGTGGAGTCAGTCAAATTTAAGCGAAGTCGACTGCTGAACTTGCGAAGCAGGTTATCGGTGGTACCACGGCATCTGAAACAGTCGTGTATGGTCTTGTTAAATCGTACGCACTCGCAAAGGTCATGCCGCCCCACTGCGTGAAAGAAACGCTTGCCCCTCGCTCGCGCGGACAGTGCTACCTGAATGGAGGCTTTTTCCGAAGTATCTTCACGTTTTATCCTCGCGATTTGCATTTTTTGCCACGAAAATGTTATCCATAGTCCAGACAGGTGGCTGACTGAGAGACGTCCTTCTGTCGGGCGGGGGGGATGATAAGACCAAGGGCCTTTGCCCTCCTCTCGAGCGTTGCGGGCTGCGTCATCATGTTGCTGCCCGGGCGGACGGCGAGCGCGTTTCAAGCGTGGGTAGGAAGCAATCCGGGCACTCGGACCGCCCGATCTTTGACCAGGCATCTTCCTCGGCATCGGAAGAAGTTTGTCCTTGTCTTTAACAGTGTTGTCAGTGCCAGCGATGGTCCCTTTCCCGCGCGATATGAACACGAAGTGATAGAACCCAAGTGGCAGAGGTACTGGGCCGAGAGAGAGACTTTTAAGGTATGTATTTTCCTCCAAGACTCGAAAATGGTTGAAAGCATGAAGTGTGATGAGATATCTGCTGTGTATTACCTTCTCGTTGTGACTTGATGCCCTCAAACGCCTTTGATGCGCAGCCATGAGCCCTCCTCCACTTTGTGTTGGGAGAAGTGGAAATCATGAGATCTTGGCAGCGTGCATGTCTTGAGGTGCCGAGCAATTTATCAAACCCTCACACCCTTTTTGCTTTCCTCGTAAGGCAATACGGCGGCCTGGTAAAGGAAAGAAATACGTGCTCGACATGTTCCCGTATCCCTCGGGGTCGGGGCTGCACGTGGGCCACCCGGAGGGCTACACCGCCTCGGACGTGATGGCGCGCTACTGGCGCATGTGCGACCTGGACGTGCTCCATCCCATGGTAAGTCGGCGCTTCAGTTGCCCTGGAAGGTCTCTCTCAGCCCGTGTCAGTCAGGGTGGGACCCCCCGGCATGCCGACCCTCGCGATCCAAGCCGTTGGAACGCCCCCATCTGGACGCTCACGATGGATGCCTTTACTCCTCTTGTCAGGGCTGGGACTCCTTCGGATTGCCGGCAGAGCAACATGCAATCAACACGGGCACGCACCCGGGCGTGACCACCTACGAGAACATCGCCAACTTCAGGCGGCAGCTGAAGAGTCTCGGCTTCTCCTACGACTGGTCGCGTGAGCTCGCCACCACGGACTGGGACTACGTGCGATGGACGCAATGGATCTTTCTCCAGCTGTACAAGAAGGGCTTGGCAGAGCAGAGCGAGGTTCTTGTCAACTGGTGCCCCGCCTTGGGTACAGTCTTGGCGAACGAGGAGATTATAGACGGCAAGAGCGAGCGCGGAGACCACCCTGTGGAGCGCCTTCCCCTCCGTCAGTGGGTGCTGAAGATTACCAAGTACGCGGAGGAGCTGGAGGAGGACCTCAAGGGCCTGGACTGGCCAGAGGGCACCATGACGGCGCAGAAGCTCTGGATAGGGCGCTCGGAGGGCGCGCGGGTCATGTTCCCGCTTGCTTGTTCGGGCGCCATCCCAGGCAGCGTAGAGGTGTTTACGACACGACCGGACACGCTGATGGGGGTCACCTACGTGGTGCTGGCGCCGGAACATCCGCTTGTGGAGCGTGTCACAAGCGAGGAGCGGCGCGCGGCTGTTCGGGCCTACGTGAGGGAGGCGGCCGGGAAGAGCGACCTGGACCGCACAGCCACCGGGAAAGACAAGGGCAAGACTGGCGTCGACACGGGGGCCAAGGTCGTACATCCTCTCTCTGGGGAAGAGCTACCGATCTGGGTGGCGGACTATGTGCTGTGGGGCTACGGCACAGGCGCTGTGATGGCGGTGCCTGCTCATGACGAGCGCGACCACGCTTTTGCTACGGTGCGTGGTGGGGGGTAGGGTACGCGTGAGGTTGGGAGTAAGTAAGTAAGGTGTGGAGGTGGTTTTGGGGCCTTTTCTACCAGGTGTTGTCGATTGCCTGCCAAAAAACCGCTCGTTACCGCCCTCCATGTAGATCTTCGGCCTCCCGATCAAGCAAGTGGTGGCGCCGGATGCGGGGTCGGATGCTTTACCGGTTGAAGAAGAGGCATTCGTGGGTGAAGGCCAAGCGGTCAATAGCGGCCCTCTCCTCGATGGTCAGCCCACGTCGGAGGCAAAGAAAGTGGTGGTAGAGGAGCTCGAGAAAAACGAACGGGGCGCGGCCGTCGTCAATTACCGACTACGGGACTGGGTGTTCTCAAGGTACGCCTTAAACGCTGCCGGTCTTAACGCTTGGAGACGATGCTTACTCGACGCCCGTCTCACTCCGAACATGTATGCAGGCAACGCTATTGGGGCGAGCCTATCCCAATCTATTTCCCTGTGGACATGGCCGACCACGACACGGGGGATCCGCGCAAGGATGATCCCCACACTATCCGGTTTGACCAACCCATCCCTGTCGAAGAAGCGGAGCTGCCCTTGAAGCTCCCGGATATGGACAACTTTGCGCCTGGGAACGACCCACAGGGATGTCTGGCCCGGGCAAAGGACTGGCGCTTTTTCAAGAAATCTGACGGGAAGTGGTACGCGCGTGAGACCAACACGATGCCGCAGTGGGCGGGCTCTTGCTGGTACTACCTCCGTTTCAGCGACCCGACCAATTTAAAGCGGGCCTGGGGCGAAGAGGCAGACGAGCAATGGCTTCCAGTGGACCTGTACGTGGGTGGACAGGAGCACGCGGTACTGCACTTGCTGTACGCCCGCTTCTGGCACAAATTCTTGTTCGACCTGGGCCTTACGAAGCACCGGGAGCCGTTTCTTAAGCTGGTGCACCAAGGCATGATCTTGGGCACTGATGGCGAGAAAATGAGTAAATCGAGGGGGAATGTAGTTAATCCGGACGACGTGGTGAAGGAGGTTGGCGGAGACGCCCTGCGGCTCTACGAGATGTTCATGGGGCCGCTGGAAGCGGTCAAGCCGTGGCAGACAGCCCAGGTGGCGGGAGTGGTGCGCTTCCGGGACAAAGTCTTCCAGCTGGTCAGAAACCGCGAGATGACGGACTCAACGGAGGCGATGGACGACGAAACGCTGCGATTGATGCACAAGACAATCAAGAAGGTGACGCAAGACGTGGAGACCTTGTCGTTCAATACAGCCATCTCGACCATGATGATATTCGCCAACCACCTGGCTAGCCGGAAGACGGAAACCTTGCCCAGGGCGGCTGTTGAGAACCTTGTTCTCATGGTTTCTCCCTTCGCGCCCCATCTAGGAGAGGAATGCTGGGAGATGCTTGGCCACGATCAGTCGCTGGCTTGCCACCCGTGGCCGCGGTACCAGGAAGAGCTCACCGTCGATGACGTCGTCAAGCTTGGCGTGCAAGTGAATGGGAAAACGCGGGGAGAAGTGTCGGTCCCTGCGGATGCGACAGAGGCCGACGTGATGGCAGCGGCGATGGAGCAGGAGAAAGTGGCTTCTTTTTTGGATGGCAAGAGGGTTGTGAAGGTCATCTATGTCCCAGGCCGTATACTTAACATTGTTGCCAAGTAGACGAGGCCCGAATCTCGGGCTGTACCGAGAAAGGCTCGCGCCTGCAATAGGAAGGACTGGTGAAAGTGCACTCAAAGGGAGTAGACTGATCGCATGAAAGCAAAAACCAAAGTCCTTTCGTGATGGACCTTTGAGTGAGAAGGCATAGTAGATTTTTACATATCGGTATACCACGTGAGAGGTGAAGTAAATCGGACATAACGGACATTGATGCTACTGGCGCTTGGACAATTATGACGCCCTTTGTGGTAATTTCTTCTTTTCATTGCTCAAATGCAACACAACAGCCTTTTTTGCTGCGATGTAATCCATGCGCGACGTGCGCCACGACTGAGAAGGTGATCAAGGGAAGAAATCAAAAAAAGGGTTTCTCCGTCTCACTTCTTGATCTAAACTTAGGAAGAGCGGAGCAAGAAGCTGTTGTAAGGCCAGTCCCCCGATGAGGCCCAACTCCTGAGTCCAGGGCTGAGTCCCTGGCACCACCCCCCCGATCATGCGCATGTAGTCTCCTACGGCATCATCAGCGAGAGCCAGAGGACGACCCATGCTTAGCTTTGTAAGGGAAGAAGGGGCACGCACATCCTCTTCTTCGCTTGACCGCCCTCCTCCAAATAGCCGGCGCGTTCCGCGAATCGTCCGTAACCTCACATCCCGACTGTCTGGTATCTTAGCCATTCGCTTGGCGACTTCCAGGGCCCGCCACAGGCCGCCCTCTGCATCCACCAGGCCCAGGCGCCGAGCGTCCTCTCCTTTCCAGACCCGTCCTTGCGCCACAGCGTGCGCCTGATCCCACGTCATGTTCCGACAGAAGGCTGCCTTCTGCACAAAATCCTGGTAGCTGGAGGCGACATCCGTTTCAAAGTAGGCCCGCTCCTCCTCCGTAGGCAGGTGGCCAGGGACGAAAAATTTGCTGTACTTTCCGATCCCAAATGCCTCTTCATTCAGACCGATCTTCTCGTAGAGCTGTCGGAGCTTGAAAAGCACGGCCACGACCCCAATAGATCCCGTGATTGTCGTGTCCTCCGCCACGATGGCGCTGCAACCCATACTCAAGAAGTAGCCCCCCGACGCGGCCACGTCCACCATGCTCGCCACGACGGGCTTGACAGAGCGAAGCTTGAGGATGCGCCGCCAGATCAGCTCCGACGTCAGAGCATCGCCTCCCGGAGAATCCACGCGCAGCACCACCGCCTTCACGCGCCGGTCCATCTCGGCCTGCTCTAGCAATTCCACAAGCCCTTTAGCATTGATAGCTCCGTTCTGACTGATCTCCCCGCCCGCATTGATGACTGCGATAGTAGGTCCTCGCACGCCTGGCAATCCCGGGAGGATGTACCGGCCCCGGCCCACGGCCTTGAGGAAGGCGCGCATCGAGAAGAGCCTGGCTGGCCTCTCCTTCCAGCTCCAAGGGAAGCGGCGACCCCGATTGCGGGCAGAGACCATCTCCTTCACTTGATCGTAGTACAGAGATGCCTGAGCATGGCAGGGGTGTAGATTGATCAATACCTTAACTCGTGGCCCGGGCATGGGTCTTTCGCTAAAAAAAAACACGGTGAAATGGAACGACCGCCGGACACCTGCTATTGATAATTTTCCCATATTTCACTCTCACCGTGATGTATTTTCGATAGGCAAGACGAACAGGATCGGTGATGGGATCCTCCCACAAGGCTAAGATCTCCTCCTTTGGCTTCTGCAGGTCTCGCGCCACACTATCCAGCCAGAAATCGGCTGTCTGGTTCACGAGCAGGGACTGGACTTCCCGGAACTCCTCTGTCGAGTTACGCCGGTTGATAGTGTCGCCGGCACCCTTGTAGGCCCCGATCCGCACCACCACGGGTTCCACGCCCACCTGGTCGAACACGCCCCTCACGAAGCTCGATGCCTGTCGTGCCGTGAAAATGGAGCCTTACGTGAGAGCCCGTGACAGCGGGCGACCTCGAACACCCGCGTATCGACCGCTCCCCCACAACTTGCCGAAACAAAGCCTTGCAGGCGAAGACTCCCTCCCGGGGGCATGTAGATCTGTAGGCGCAGAGAAGCACCGAGAAAGTGGGAGATGAAGGCACGTGAACGTCATTACAATGAGCCTAGCCATGAGCTCATGCACGCCCGTTGGTTCCCGGGCGAAAAGGATGTTAAATGAGAAGAGGCAGGCGATGCGTGGCAACATCTCTCATCCAAGGCAACATTTGTGCTCTGATACCTCGTCGCATCCCAGCGCGAGAAAATACTCCTTCTCAGCCGCGCTGTCCATGTAGGCCACGAGCTGCTTCCCGCTCGCCTTGAAGTACTCCATGGACCGACGAAACTCCACCAGCTTCGCATACCCGCAGCTCAAAGGGCCGATCTTGAGGATCAGTGCTTTGACACGGGGGTCGTGAGCCGCCTTGATGAGCGGTGAGACTCCCTCCAGCCAGCCTATCGGTGGCTCCTGAAAGAGCTTCCCGAGGGTGGGAGGGCCGTCGTCCGCGAGCAGGTTCAGGTCTTCGCCCTTCAAGCTGGCGACCAGCACGCAGCCGCTAGGCACCGGCTTTGTGAATAAAGGGAAGGGGTGAAAGCGCCGGCGCAGATTACTGGTGAGGGTGGGAAGCCATCCCGGAGGCTTGTACGTGAAGACTCGGTCTTCCTCAGAGGGGGGGTTCAGGACATCAGGGCTGGGCTGCTGCAGCCACGTCATGTTGGCCGCTGCGCTATCAAACTCTCCCAGCCGACTCGTGAACAAGACAGGGCCGTCCTCGCCAAGCCCAAGCTGTCGCTCTAGCTCCTCAATCTCGACCAATTCTCTCTTGACCTCCTCCGCCTCCGACGCGTCCTTTTCGTCGCCCTTCATCCCTTCCTCAACTGCGGCCGTAATACCCTTCTCGATCCATCCTCGCCGTGGAGGGGCTACGGGACCCAGCCATGGCATTCGAAATATATTTTTATCTTGAAGCGGCTCAGTGTTAACCGCTGTAAAATTGGCCTTTGGATCGAGGGTTTCCACGATTGGCACCGCGTCTGCAGGGATTTTGAAGAACAGTCGCGTGTCACGAGCGTCTAGCCTTGCGGCGTTATAGACTGAAGAATCAGAGTTCCACGAACGTAAAGCGGCGCTCTGAAATGCAGAGGCTTTCGTGATGAGCATTATCGGAAGTAGGAGGAGGAGGCCGTATGGAGAAGTCATTGTTCCTCGAGAAATTATTCGAACTTATCTTGTCGCTGTGAGCAGTCTGCAAAGTCCCTGTCCTTTCCTTGCTCTGTGGAAATCAAGAGTCGGAGAAATAATAATTACCGTGCTTTCATCAGCCTGGTGGTGGACGACCAGGTCCCAAGTGTTGCTGACGGGGTCTGACGCTCGCTACGCCGACGCTTCGCTTATCGTGCGAAAGCCTTCAACCGCAGGGCACGAAATCAGCAGGCGAAAATATTGGTGACTCGCCCTTGTCGTGAGCATGCTACATCCTGGGAGGGCTTAGGGCCGTGCGGTCGCACTGGCATTCCGTTTGTTGAGGGTCAGGCGTACGCGTATCTCTTAATACAAGTCGCCTCTCCGACTGAGCTCGCATTTTCGTTATCTCGTCATCATGACCCGCCCTCCTCGATATCGGCAGCGACAGTCAGAAAAGTGCCCCTATAATGATACGTGAGATGAAGTTTATCCAGTACTTTGCGTGTACGCATTTCCACCCTCCTGTATTCTCACAGGACTTTCACGGATTTGTCTATCCTTATCCGTTGCCCGTCAGGTATGCTCGCCCTTTGACGAAACCTGGGACGTTTTGCAGGCCATACCAGTCATGAATCACATATCAGAGAAGGATGAGAGACGGGCATTAATCTATAGTGGGAATACTGACACGGCAAGCGGGAGGGGGCGGTACGGAGGAGTGTCCACAGAGGACAACGGCAATCCACCAGATTTGGCGTCCACTTTCTACCACCAAAGCTCAATTTTTCATACCATGCGCAAGGGGTCAATTGTGGTGAGTCTACCAGAAATTTGGTTGCGAAATAGTGATGCTGATCTGATCAGTCTTTACCTATTTCATCTTTAAGGGGCATCATAGAAACCTTACTGAAATTATGCGAGGAACGCGTCGCCACCGATTGTACTGTAAGTCAAGTGGTGTGACGAGTTGAATGAAGGAGGCCGGGGAGCACATGCGTTCTGATTTCAGAAGGGGGTTGGTGAATGTCTTTATTGTCGGGAACGTAAGTTTCAAAAAACTTATGCCTTATGTGTGCTAACACTTCTTTTTCCAGTGGCCTTCTTCCTGTTTGCGACCTCGGCGTTTGTCTTGGTTGCGATGCTGTCAAGAGGCGGCTGGACCTTAGGGCGCATTATCACAACTTCCGTGATGATGCCGCGTGTGGTAACGTGTCCGCCGGCTCTGGCGGATTGGGAGCCGAACGCCGAGTGCAAGGCTTCAAAGATCGTCATTTTCAGCACCCGCATCAATTACGGTAACAAATTTATGGGCAGACCACCGAGACCCGGAGTATATTCATATTATGAGCGCACATTGCGGTGTCCTTCCTATCAATTGTCTCACCCCTTCACTACACACGCGCTGCATGCACAGGTCTCTTTGGCGACCTGAAGTACCTGACAAGCTCTGAAACCTCGGTGCACACCCAGGCGGAAGCCGCGGGCGGGGAATCTCGGGGCTTAAAGACGAGAGAGAAGGCTATTGTCTCTAGCAATATCCAAAGCTCTTACGACACATGGTGCGTTGTAAGACTCTGAAACGGCTTGTGGATGATAAGGGAAGGTGAGGCCTCTTATGCCTAGTCGATCACACACACAGGGCAGCCAACTTCCCCGAGTATATGGATTACATCCACACGACAGAAAGCTGCTTGGTCGTGAGTTTTCTCTCCACCGTACTATGCCTCATTTTGCTGGGGGTCATCAGCTTGGGCCTACCAGCCTCAGGACAGGTTTGTGAGGAGTAGGGCTCGTCGAGTGTCGCTGTGCGTCCATGTTCAGACACGATACAGACTATCTTAGTTGGAGGAGCATTCGATCCGCAAGTAGGGGCAGGAGTGGGGCGCAGGTGACATGTGATGTTAGGACCACGCTGTTGACCATGCAACCTGATCACGCTCTCTGACTTCACGCGCTCGCAGGCCAAATTGGACACACTGTCGGCTGGGTTCTACGCGCTTGCCCTTTCGGCTCTTTGCCTTTTTGTAGGCATGCTCGCATGGATGGTACGTGCCTTTGAGGTCTTAGAATTCCCCACGATTACCCTCCCATCTCCTTTGGCTGCCAAGGGACCGCTATCACATTTCCACACATGGTCTTTTAACCCGGTAGTCTATCTAGACATCGTCGTAAATTCTCGAGGCTCGCTTGATTTACGCTACTTGTTGATGTACGCACGCGTCAAATGTAACAGGGAGTGCCGCTTTCTGCCTTCACGACAGAATGCCACCCTTCTGCTTTGCCTGGTGTCAATGGCACCGGCTTAAATTGGGCAGACACTAGCTCTGATTTCTACGGTGGGGCAATGTGTGTGCAGCTCGATGGCGGGCTCTGTTCAGAAAATTGCTCCACCACAAGCTCCGTTAATCGGGGGGGTGGCATGTATGGCATCGCGGTGTTTTCCTGCTTGTTGCAGTGCGTCTGTCTCGTCTTCTGGGCGAAACTGCAGGAGGAACTTTCGAGTGCGGATGATCAATCTCGCGGAGGACGTACGAGCTTTGGGACGATCACCAGCGAGGTGACACCTGTACTGTCGTGAAGTCGTGACCATCTCCCAGGAAGGGCCTTGGGACTGGGATGTTCCCATCGTTGGGAAACTGACGCATATGCTCGCGCTATTGCACCTTGACAACTGTTGGATAACTTAAAAATATTGAACAGCGGCATAACATGTGTATCCTACCTGCTGCTTAAGAAAGGCAGAAAGAAAGGATAATTAGTGTGCATCATAGTCTCCATCCGCGCCAAAACATTCAACTACAACACATCCTCACTTTGTGTTTCGGGAGAAAATGGTATTAATACACAAAAGCGCACAGGTCCTACTGTATTATGGATTTTCTTTTGGACATGGCTTAACAAATTTGTCATGGTTATTACAGGGCTTCACTCTGTATGTTACTACACAAACGGACCGTCTCTGGTTGTAGATTTCCAGACATCCTTTTTGACCGCACCACAGCCTATTCTAAACGACTTTTGTATCAAGCACAACTGCATGCATCCACCGAGATCTGCAGCATGAAAAGGTCACACACTACTTCACACCACTGCTTTGTATCGGTCAAGATATTCACATAATTTATGGATGAGCACTTGTCTGAGTTATCTGCGTGCTTGCCAAGTCCATACCTAGCCGACACTGTACATGCAAATACTCATCCATAGGCATCTCTTTGTTCGCAAGACAGACGCTACCTGCGTCATACTTGCCCTGTGTCATGCGTGCATTCGACACCAGAGCAGCGGTCTGCGCGAGAGAGAGGGCTTCCGCGAAGTATTTGTGAGCTCGTGCGTAGTCCTTCTCCAAATAAGCCGCCACCCCACAAAAATAATTGTTACGGGGGCTGCTAGCGTCAATCTGTCAAATGCATTATGGGTGCAATCAGAAGCTGCTTTGAATTAAATGTCACAGGTGAGTCTGAGTCACCTGATGTGCCGTCTGGAAGCACTCCTTTGCCTTTCTCACGCTGCGCACGGGCATGGGGGCGTTCAGGAACATCATGCCTTTTATGATGAAAGGCGCGCCGCCTTTCAGCTCCGGGCTCTTGGCTAGCATTAAGTCAATGTTTTTGAAGATGCGTGCCAGCAGCGCTTTGCGCCAAGGACAAAAGTCCAACGATTGAAGAGGAGGAGAGATTAAGCTATCCCGAATGAGAAAAGTGTGTGGCACGACTAGTGCCCCAAAGCATGCACTTCCCTCATAAAACATTTACCACCCGGCTCACAACCCGTACTCACGTGCGGCCTTGACGAGAGAGGTGGTGGAGACCTCGTAGCTGAGGGCCTCTGTCGCGTAGAGGGAGACACGGGCGTCGCGATGGTGATGCCCGTGTTCCTCCAGGCGGTCCATGATTTGCAACACCTCGGGGATATATTCGATGACCATGTCGCGCTGTTCAGCACTCAGCTTGGGCGAGGATCCATCGGCAGACGGAAGCATTCCCCCGTTCGTGTGTTTCCTTCGATGAGGATGATGCGAGGGGCCGAGACACTTCCAATATTAGAATTAGGGTCAGGCCATGGCCCGAAGTTCTCGTCCTCCCCACTCCGCGAATCACAAAATCGAGACCATCCTGACCCTCTCTGTTATCAAAGCCGACCTTAACAATACCCCTGTCCTCCGTGTGTCTCAGTCCGTACCGTATGTTGAAGATTAGCGCCTCAGCTACCTCAAGTTGGACGTGGTGTTCCAGCTCCTTCAAGGCGCTGGAAAACTTATGCTTCTCCCGTCCTGCTAAATGTAGCAGGCTTTCAAGATGGCGGTTTCCATGCTGGTGCGGGGTGATGACGAATGCACGTCGACCCATCGTGGCGAGGGATGAGGGCCCTCCGGCGTCTTGACGCAGACCTCCTGCATTATCATCCACGTCTGGCCGGGCTAGCGGCTGAGCTCGACCGTCATTGTTTTGAGATTCCTCCGTTCCTAAAAAACACCGCATCTGTCCCCGCCTGTAAAACCTCATTCGCAAACGGTCGCCTGACATGGAGGCCAACCAGGTTGAGGCAGACGGCGCTCCTGTTTTCCCGCTGGTTACAAAACAGCCCAGGCGATGCAGGCCATGGACCTGGACGAGGCAGCAGAGTGTCATAATTACATGCAGGAATACCATCCCAAATGACAGCATTATTTTCGAGTTTGACCTGACCAAAACGGCCATAGGGACAACTTGACAGCCCCTTGCCAATGCCTGGGTACGTGCCTTCCTGTCACGTCGCGAATTCAGGACCTGCGAACGTCCTCACCTCACGGTTAAGAGAACGTGTATCCCTGATGGTGTGGTGTAGGGCGCAGAATGAGAGGTAATGTCCTCCACGACCAAGAGAGTTGGGGTTTATCAGGGGCCAGGGCCCGGGAGTTTGAACTGCGTCGTCTCAGCGAGGCGCTGACTAAAGTTCAGCCTTCCCCGCTCCACCCGATGCCTTTTCTCTCCCTCCACGACCTCTGGCCCCCGAAGCCTGTGCGATCAGTTTCTTTGAGTATTATCAGCATTCCTTTCTTTTACTCAAGCGCCGATCTTTGGGGCTATTTTCGAACAGGAGGCGAAGCTACAATCTCCACGGGACTTTTCGTGAGGCTTCTCTGCACTTCAGAAGGACGGATATTTCGACACAGAGGTGTCCTAATCGCAATCTTTTCACCGTGAAATCAGGAGTGTTACCAAGGATCTACATTTATCATGAGCAACGGTGGAACGGCAGAGGATGTAAATGGTCTTCATGAAGGAGTGGCTGACTTGAGCATCGAAACAGGTGAGGTTGTCTCAAAGAAGGACGAGGAGGAGCAATGCGGTGAACCGCTTTGTACATGATCTCGGGGACTCGAAATCAAAATACCATTTATGGAGATTAATCGTGACGATATGTCTTGTGACTGCTTCTTACAAGGGTAGCAACCTCTGTCATAAAACCGAACAAGACACCTGAGTGCACTCTCTCTCCTCGCCATGTTTTCCCTCTATCTGAACGTGGTCGCCCGCGCTCACGAACAGCTTGGTCCGCACGGCGCGTCCGACAAACGTTCATCGACTACTTTACTAACAAGAGGGAACACGTATTCTGGCCCTCCAGCCCGGTGGTGCCGCATGATGACCCCACCCTGCTCTTCGCCAACGCCGGCATGAATCAGTACAAGCCCCTCTTCCTCGGCATCGTAGATCCCAAGCTACCCTTGTCCAAGCTGACGCGGGCAGTGAACAGTCAGAAATGCATCCGAGCGGGCGGGAAGCATAATGATCTTGAGGACGTGGGGAAGGATACGTACCACCACACATTTTTCGAGATGCTGGGCAATTGGAGCTTCGGGTCCTACTTTAAAGAGGAGGCGATCGCCTGGGCCTGGGACTGTCTGGTCAATGAATTCGGGCTAGACCCTTCGCGTCTCTACGCCACCTACTTCGGGGGCAACGAGAAGCAAGGGCTGACCGCTGACGAGGAGGCGCGCAATATCTGGCTGCGGTATCTGCCTCCCAACCGCGTGCTCCCATTCGATTGCAAGGTAAGGACATGCAGGGTCGGGGGGACGGTCGAGCTGAGCGACAGGGGTATTCTATTAGCCATTACAACATCGACGTGGGGCAAAACGTGCAAATTCTCCCATCCCCCCGCCACGTTAGGACAATTTCTGGGAGATGGGCGAGACGGGCCCCTGCGGCCCCTGCACGGAGATCCATTACGACCGACTCCCTGCGCGGGAGGTTCCTGAACTGGTAAACATGGACTCACCCGATCTGATCGAGATCTGGAACGTTGTCTTCATACAGTACAATCGCGAGGAAGGCGGGGCTCTGCGGGAGCTGCCGTCCAAGCACGTGGACACAGGCATGGGATTCGAGCGCCTGACCTCCATTTTGCAAGACAAACCCTCTAACTACGACACAGACATCTTTATGCCCCTTTTCGACGCCATCCAGGAGCTGACAGGAGCGCCTCCCTACGCAGGGAAGCTGGGAAAGGCCGATCCCGAGAGCAGGGACATGGCCTACCGTGTGGTCGCCGACCACATCCGCACCCTGACCTTTGCCATTGCGGACGGGGCCGTCCCCTCCAACGACGGCCGCGGTTATGTGCTGCGCCGTATTCTACGGCGAGCCGTCCGGTACGGAGCAAAAGTGCTGGGTGCCGCCCCGGGCTTCTTCTCGAAACTGGTGCACGTGGTGGTGAACCAGATGAAAGATATCTTTCCGGAGCTGGAGGAGAAGGAGAAAAGGGTCGTGGAGGTGCTCGCAGACGAGGAGCGAGCCTTTAATCGTACACTGGATCAGGGGGAGAAGCATTTCAAGAAAGTGGCGGACGAGCTCCTGCTTGCGGCCAGTCAGCGGGGGGGGGTCAAAGGGGAGAAAGTGGCTTTCCCGGCCAAGGAGGCTCACTACCTGTACTCGACGATGGGCTTTCCCGTAGATTTGACTGAATTGATGGCGGAGGAAAAGGGTCTCACCGTGGACAGAGCGGGTTTCGAAACCTTGCTGGCAGAGGACAAGCGGCTGAGCGCTATGGCAGCCGCGGCCAAGAAGGAGATGGGGGGAAAGGAGATTGTGCTGGAGGCAGAGCAGACGGCGTGGCTGCAGTCGCGCGGGGTGGAGATAACAGATTCAAGCCTCAAGTACGTGTGGCACCACGAGCCATCGGCGCGGGTGATGGCGCTGTACAAGGGCAAGGCTGTCGGTTTCGTGGAGGAGGTGACGGCCGAAGACGGCGTGGTGGCGGTGATCCTCAACACCACATCCTTTTATGCGGAACAAGGCGGGCAAATTCACGACACGGGTGTCATAACTAATCTGGACGGCACGGATACGCTGCGAGTGGATTCCGTACAAAGTTATGGCGGCTACGTCCTGCACATAGGACCCTTGGAATCGGGCGCGCTGCGGGTCGGGGATACGGCCACCTGTATGGTGGACTACGAGCGTCGAGCCCGGATCGCTCCCAATCACACGATGACTCATGTTTTGAACTACGCGCTGCGGCGCGTCCTTTTGAAAGGCGTCTCGGACGGATCAGGACTCTGCGATCAGAAGGGTTCAGCTGTGGACGACGAGAAACTACGCTTCGATTTTGCCTGGAACAAGGCGCTGACAAAGGAGGAGCTGGCGGAGGTGGAGACGATAGTGCGAGAACGTATAAGCCAAGAACTACCTGTCCATTCGTACATCGCTCCCTTGGAGAAGGCCCTTCACATCAACTCGCTCAGGCAGGTGTTCGGAGAGCGCTATCCGGACCCCGTGCGCGTCCTGAGCGTCGGACATGAAGTGCCCCCAATGCTTGAGGACCCGACCAACCCTGCTTGGCAAGATACGTCGGTGGAATTCTGCGGTGGGACACATCTCAGCAACACACGAGAGGCGGAGCGTTTCGCACTCATAGAGGAGACAGGTATCGCTAAGGGCATCCGCCGGATTACAGCCGTGACTAAGGACATGGCCCGGGCGGCAGAGGAGCTGGCGGAAGAATTTGCTGGTCTGCTGGCATTGGCAGAGGTCAAACCGGAGGAAGAACTTGAGGGGGAGGTCAAGATGCTTAATACACGTCTGGGTCCTCTTACCATCTCCGCGGTAGAGAAAGAGCGTTTTCGGACGGCGCTCGATGCTTTGCTGACCCGGGTGAAGAAATTTAAAAAGGAAAAAGTGGCCCGGAGCCGAGATATCGCCTTAAGTCGTGTGACTGAGATCGCGACTGAGGCCGCAGCATCGGGAAGGTCAGTTGTAATCGAGCGTCTGGATTTTGGGACGGACGGCAAGATTGCCAAGGAGGCTCTCGACAAGGCCTCTCAAATCCATCCCAGTGGCTGTTTCCTTTTGATCAGCGCCGACGAGGACAGTGGGAAATTCGGCGTTTACTCAACTGCCCCCAAATTTGGCTCGCCCCTGGATCCTATCGCCTGGGTCGCTGCCGCTATCGAAGGGGCGGGAGGCGGTCGAAGTGGAGGAAAATCTCCTCGCGGGCAAGGGGTGGGAGAAGGGTTGGAAAAGATCGGTTCTGCGGTGACAGCTGCCAAAGCTTTTGCAGGGGTGTGAGCTATAATGTACTTTTTTGACGGAAGGGCAGGAAGGCATCCAATGAAAAACAATGAGAAGGCGATTAAACGAGAAATGAGTGGCCGCTGTAAGATGTTGGTGCCTCGCTTCTTCCGAAGGACACAGCAAAGCACATTTTGTACCTGTACCAATCAAAAAAGTGAAACATCGGGCGAAAGGCTTGAGAAGAAGACACCGAGTACTCGTGGAAAGCGGAGTTCAGGTCTGCATGGCACAAAGGATGTGATATGGGAACTATCGGGAAAAGATAGAAGGAAAGCTGTCCTTAAGCCGTCCGATAGAATCACGTTTTTGAAAAGAGATAATTCCACGGACCGTCGCCATGAGCATCAGCAAGTACACGTGAACACGCAATTTTAAGTGTTTAGTTTTAAACGCAGTGGAAGACCCAAAAAATCCAAGGGATGTTTTTTTAAAAAAAATAAAAATAAAAAGGGCCTGTGATAAAGTAGACAGTGTCTTTTTTTCCTTTTTTTATTTTTCATGACCTAGTTTTCAATTTCCACCACGTCCCGTTACCCTTCGACGCCGGCCTGGGCCCAAGAAGCATGCGCTCTGATATTTCTTCGCTACCTAGACAAGCCGTTCTCCCTTCTCACATTCCACCCCTTCCTCCAAGCGTAATTCTTCCGTTCATGCCATCTGAATTGTGCCTCAGCTCTTTTTACAAGTGTACGTGCCCCTCAGGAAACTGTGCCGGTTGCGAGAACCTTTCTGAACTCCCCATGCAACCCAGCATCACCACGCGGAGAACTTTGTCGGAACACAAAACCAAAGGGGTCCCGAACGGCAGGTATGTCTCTGCGGCAGGATCATCCCCTCTCTTCCAGAAGCCATTCCCCGACGAGTGACATGCACCTCATTCTTTCTCTCCTGTCCCCACATTCCACACCTTGCAATTGTTAACAGCAGCCAGAGGACGCGCCAGGGCCCCCGACGGCTGTGGACGCTGTGAGCTTCGTCCCGCCGGTTTTGGGACCGACCGGCTGGGTCTTCATCCGTGCCTTGATCTGCGAGGCCATGGTCAAGAAAGCTTTCTCCACATTGGTGGAGTTCTTCGCCGAGGTCTCCAAGAAGGCGATGCCCAGCGAGTCCGCAAACTCTTTGGCCGTTTCCGTCGATACCACACGCTTCGGCTCCAAGTCGCTCTTGTTCCCCACCAGCAGCTTGTTCACATTCTCAGAGGCGTATCGGTTGATCTCGTGCAGCCATTGCTTGACATTGTTGAAAGACTCCTGTGCAAAGCGGGCCGCCAATAGGCGAAGAATTCATGAGGCGAGAAGAGCAAGGACGTGGGCGCGAACAGTGGCGCCTACAGTCGGGCTGACAGCTCAAGAGAACCTGAGGCCGGCCGAAAACAGTGTCACTCGGGCTGGCAGGGGACCCCAACGAAAAGTCACAGACGGATGTGCGGCCGGGAGATATCCCTGGACTCACCTGGTCAGTCACGTCGTATACGACGATGATGCCGTGGGCTCCTCTGTAGTACGAGGATGTGATCGTGCGGAATCGCTCCTGTCCCGCCGTGTCCCACTGTCGGTTGTGGAGCAAGATGGATGTGTGTATTGGCGGAAGATCAAGACGACATCGCACGGTACTGACAGTGTGATACCCAAACCCTCAACCCAGGCGCCGCACAGGCAACTCGGACCCAAACCGATTGAGGAGGTGACAATCCAGATATTGTGCTTGCTCTATCCACGTCCTAGACCTTTCCCGTCGTACGCGTCTACAGCGCACACTTTCAGCCTGATCTTTGCTCACTTACGATTTGCAGTTTAATGGTCTTGCCTTCCAATTCAATTGTACGAATTTTCTACAAGCGTGAGATATAGAGAATGTGAGAGAGGAAGTGGATCCGGACGACGCGACTTATTAGTCGGCAAAAGACTTTGATTTGGGTTCGTCTTGGTCATCAGGAGACCGTATCAGCAAGTGAGCAGACGTAGAGATGCAGACATGTCTCAACCGGCATTGGCCGCTTGAACCATCTGGTGTGAAGGACGTCACTACTTACAAAGTCGACACCGATCGTGGAGATGTAACTTTCCGTGTAAGTATCGTCCGCAAATCGCAACAGAAGGCACGACTTCCCAACCCCAGAGTCTCCAATTAGCAAGAGCTTGAAAAGATAATCGCTGTGAGGTATAGACATGGGAGCAATCAGTGGGTATCGCCTGCACGCGTTTCGAAACCAGGCTGGCAGGTAGAGGAAAGGAGGATCCAGAAACTTACTATTCTGCATTCATCCTTGAAAGATAAACCCGGACTTGAGATATTCAAACGTCTTGATGCCTGTCGAAGAGCAAGTGTAGTAATGATGGGTTGAAAAAGCAACAAGTTGCGACAAGCTATCAAACAGAAGGAGTCGAGCCTTTTGACGGCATCAAGGGAAAGCGGCCAGCGGTCACCCGCAACACTCCCGCAAAAGATTTCCCACACCAGTCTGTTCGACCATCCTGTCCGACAGCTCCTAAAAAAGAACGGCTTCTCACGTTACTAAGCGCCAAGACTTGCGTGCGCGTGGACAGGTGATTCCAAAACCAATCTGGCGAACGAAGAAGCCTCAGGAACAGGAAGAATATCGCACAGCGTGCGTCCCCCCAAGCCACACGCAAGCGCGCACTGCGCGTCCAATTGCTGCCTACAAACAAGAAAGGGTCAAAGGAGTAATAGACCGGCATATCCAAGCCCCGGTCCGGCCTCCAAAATCAATTAAAAGGGTGGTAGTCTCCCGGGCCCCACTCCTCGCTTCTGCCCCTCAACGGGCCCCTCACTTACCCCACGCATCGCTCACTCCTCCGAGACGACCTCAGCCTGGCGACAGACATCTCACCCCCGCTCCCCCATCGTTGTACGCTTAGATTTTGAACATCGGGAGGGGAGCAGCGGGAGCAGGGAACACGCGTCCTTGTCGTTGCGGTCGCGCCGTCTCCCCTGTTGATGGATTTCTCATCCCTGCTGGAAAGCCTAAGGGTCTCCCCGGTGCTGGCCCTCGCCCTTTTCGTCTTGCTCCTCCTCATCGCAAGCGTCCAGCTGAGCACGAGGGTCACACACTTCTATCCCTCTACATTGGAACTGTGCAGCCTGTACGGCAAGCTCCTGGTATCCCCGTTGTACAAGACTTGGCGATGGAAGAGCAAGCTTCGGCGGGACATGCGGCTGGACCCAAATCTGGCATTTAAATTGCCTTTCGCGGCAGATCCCATGAACGTTCAACAGTATGTGCAAATGTGTGGATTGCAGGGTAAAGTGGAGGCGGAGGATTTACCGTTCGCGTACGTGGCTTCTTCATTCCTTTATCCCACGGTTTGTCTGCTAAGCCAGCGCCGCTACCTCTTCCCCGTGCTTGGCGGTATCCACGTTCACAATTATTTTCGATGGGAGCCTTTGAAGATGCAGCAGAAATATGAAGGCCTTCTAAAAGTTCAAGAGACGGTCAAATTTACAAGGAAGGGGGCGGAGGTGACATTTCCTCAGGTTTTGCTGAACGAGCAGGGGCGCGAGGTCTGGCGGTCCACAACGACAGTCTTGGTTCCCTGCCGCAACCCACCTCAGGACCCCTCCACCTCCATTGGCGCTGAGGCGGTGCCGACTAAACGCATGGGTCTGGTTGACGAGTGCCGGAGTCAAGGACTCAAGGTGGTGTTGGTCCGGGAGCGGGCCTTCAAGACAGCAGCCGACACGGGCCGGCGCTTTGCAGCGGTGGTCAAAGACTACAACCCCATTCACCTGTTCACGTGGAGTGCCAGGCTTTTTGGCTTCCGGAGAGCAATCTGCCACGGCATGTATGTGGGGGCTCTGGCCCTGGAGGAGGCCCTGGACGCGTGGCGAGCAGAGGGGGGGGAGGCGACGACCGTCATGGAGGCGGACGTCAAGTTCATCCGGCCCTGCTTTGTGGGAAATGGCTTCGTCGTGAAGATTTGGAGGGTGGAAGACAAGGCCGCCGAGGCGGGGAAGAGGCTGGTGGTGATGGTCGCGCAGCAAGGAAAGGAGGACACCGTGCACATGCAGGCCACCGTCCAAGCGGCCCGGGAAGAGAGACGGTGAGAGGGGCGGGTGCCAGGGTCCGTCAAATCGTAACGCGTCAAAGAAAGTATCACCAGCCGCGTACAAGCCCCGTGAGACTCGCGGCAACGAGGTAAAAGAGGTGAGCAGGCTTCTCTTGGAAAGCCTCGCCCTCGGCTCCTTGGCTTGAGGAGGCCTGACGTGCTTGAAGGAAACCTTTCTTTACTCCTTTTCCATTACAATTCCCGCCCATCTCAGCGGAGCTACTCATCACATGGTCTACCCCTCGTGCTCTGACGCTGGAGGTTGAAGGAAGTGGGCGGGCGGTGCGCTTCCGTGCCGTATCTCTTGCAAATCGACCTCCACCACCTTCACCGCGCCGGCATCTGAATCCTGTCCCCCCTCGCGTCCCACCGACCCTTTCCTCCCCTCGCCGCCGCCCGCCCCGCCGGCAAGCCTGCATTCTCCCTGCTCCCACGCGCGCATCCCATCACGGTCTCCGCCATCCGTACCGCCCCCTGTGGCCTCATCAGCCACGTCCCCCACGGCTTCGCTCGCCCGCGTGGCGTCCGCGATGTGCGGCGCAGGGACCTTAAAGACCGAGGTCCCGTTGGAACGACAGCTCTTCTGGGGCAAACCGTGCAGGTAGCCGTGCCCGATCTCCGCACCCAGGCAGCCCCGTCCGCCCCACTTCAAGTTAGGCATCAGCGTGGCCGTGCGCACGGTGTCCGTCTCCGTGTTGTACACGTAGAAGTCGATTGTCTGCTCCAGGTTCCTGCCCAACACCTCCTCGAGCACGTCCGGGTCTGATACCAGTATGAAGTGGGTGATACGGATGGTCAAAAAGAAGCTTTGCCTCCAACACGTCCTAGACGGCCTCTTCCTCACCCTTGAAGACGGTTTCGGCGGTCCCGAGCAGGAAGTCGGTCATGGGTTGGAGACCCGCCAGCTCGGCCGGGGAGTCGGGGACCACCTCTAGGACGCGGACAAGGTGCTCCTCTGACTGATCGTAGTAATCGAAACGTATTGTCACGCCTGATTGTGGAGGAGAGAAGAAAACCGAGTGCAGGTGTGTGGGAGATGGGCGTCAAGAATGACAGAAAACAGCCCCCTCTCGGCACTGCGCTTTGACCTACCTAGCATTCCCTGGCCGTCCCAATTTTTGCTCGGCGTCAAAACCAGATCTGTGGCAGTGGATTGATACAAAGAGCGTAATCAAGTGATTTTCCCACTGACATGGGCATCCGTCGTCGAGTGCTAAAGGCCTCTCTCCCACACCGGCCCATCCTCTTCGATTTTAGTTGTCACGCTTTACCTCGCACAGTTTGGCTCTTTGAATTGTATATCTTGAGTTCCAATGGACGATCTTCAAATTCTCGGATTAAATCTATGAATGTGTAGTCGACTTGCTGTCGTTGTGTAAAGTAGTCAACAAAATGTCCAAGGTTAGTCCTGATCCCGCGTTACATTGCCATGATCCTGCATACATCAAATAAACGCTTCCAAATTTGCTACCTGGGTCATCGTTTTACTCACACGTAGTGGAAGGTGATTTGCCATGACGATAAAATCAAAGAAGGAAACGAGGCCCGCAGCAGCTGCAGGGGACCCAGCCTGAACACCAAGTATACGGTAGCCGCAGTTCTGCAGACCTTCGTCTCCTGCAAATTCTCCGGCATTTTCACCAGCTGCCGAAGCCGAGGTAGCGTTCCCCATACGTTGCGTGTGAAATCCAGTGCTACTCAGTTGGCGCGTGCAATGACAGCTAGGTACGCAAAAGCCTTTCTTGCCTTCGAACGATGATGCCTGCGGCGAGGCCAAAAAGATGCTAGATGTTACTCAAGGCTCTTCCAGGCGACCTAAAAATGTGACAGGATTATAAGTATAGCATATCCTGATTCATTAGGCATCAAGCCGTTGGAAAAATAGCGCGATGCAGCCGAGGAGTTGGCGCTGCCTGCGCCGCTGCCCCAAGGAAAGGAAGCTCCTCTTTTGGCGGCAACGTCCGGAGGTCGGTCAGACCGTTACGGCCGTAGACGCGAAAACGGCCCGTGTCCACTTGGAAAATCTGAGGGCCTCGAATAAATTCTTGCGATTCATTTCCTGTTTGACAGTGCTCGCGTGTTTACCAAATTACTTCGCTCCCCGTAAAGTGCAGCCTAATTGTGCCTGCATACTTCTTGTTATGTTCGACAATACATGTATTTTCTCCATTCTCGATTTAGTCTTGCTAGACACTAACAGAGTATCTATGCTCCTCTCTTTTCATTTTTTTAGGCTCCAAGCCTTTCTTAAGTACCGCAAATCGGGAAAATCCTTGAAATATATATCCCGTTCAATACGAAACTCTACTACAAAATGTTTCACAATACTTACCAGGCAGGATTCCTGTCCATCCTGTACTCTATCGGCAGCAAGCCTTTACAAATTTGGAATTCCATGGTACAAAATGGACACATAAAACGTCTCACAGACCAAGAAATTCAGTCTTCAGTGCTCGAAATTGCCGGAACAAATGTGTCCACGACTTACATCCAATGTCCAGCAGAAAAAAACAAAATTCTTGGCATTAGGCTGCCTTACCTTATGATTATTCTGAAAAATGTGCGTAAAAATGTTACCCTATTACTCCTCTCTTCCTTCAAAAAGGCCAAGTTTCACCAATTTATACTACCAAGCGTGATCTGTATAACAGTATTCTATCTGTGTGTGTTGTCTTGTGCTGGAATATACGCCCTCTACAGGAGAGCTCTGTCATTTCGATGATAGTCCCCAGGTCTTCCTTCATTCTCTTATCATATATACATTTTCTGTGTTTACTATGGCAAGTACAGCAAAGAAAATAACTTATCTTTCACCTCCTTTTTGTAAATGTACATCATCAGTTGAATAAGTATTTCACCTTTGAAGTGACCATTCTGGACGACAAGAACGTGCGTCGCCGCTTTCGTGCTTCCACCTTTCAGTCATGTACACGCGTAAAACCTTTTATATGCGTAATGCCTATGCGCCTAGATGAGGGATGGAACCAAATTCAATTCAACCTTGCGGACTTCACACGCCGCGCTTACGGCACGAATTACGTTGAGACCCTTCGTGTTCAAATCCATGCAAACTGTCGCCTCCGTCGAATCTACTTTTCTGATCGACTTTACAGTGAGGAAGAGCTGCCTGCAGAGTTCAAGGTCTTCCTTCCCATCACTCCACAGGACAAAGCGGGCTCAGCAGCCGCCACATTCGCGGGCAACGGACGATCACTCAGTGTACGCAGGAGAAAGGAGAAAGTTTTACCCCCAAAAATTGATGAGAACACTCACCAAACTAATCGGCCTGACAAAAAGTCCGATCAGCTCAACAAAGAGCACGAGGTGAGGAATTATCCGGCAGGCGCTGTCTAGAAAAAAAACAGAAAACGCCTCGTACTCTTCCAGGGACCTCTGGCGCTAAGGGCATGTGAAAATTATCGTATACTTAATGGAAAACCATTTTAACATCGAAATAAGCAAATGACTAAGGTTTGGGCTACGACCTATGCACAATTTTACTTCTGCGCGGGCAAGGGAGGTCGCTTTTTACCAGCCTTCAAACTGCCCCACTCCGACCTTGGGACTTTCCCCCTCACCAGGCCTTTGCTGCCGACTTTCCCGTTCCGAACCCTGCTTCTCTTCTATATTGCTCTCCGTGTCCCGCTCTCGAGGCGCCGCTTCTATTGGTAGAATTTCCTTTCGATCCATTCTCTCTATTAACTCGCGTCGGCGTTCTCTTTCTCGGCGCTTTTCCTCGCGTGTCTCCTCGCCGGCCATCGCCCATTGGTTCTCCTCTAAGTCAACCATCTCCGGCGGAATCTCGAGCGTCACAGGTCCGAAGTGGCCCTTACGGAAATCGCTCATAAGGCGGTCGGCGGCCGAATACAGGTTGCCGCGATAGAGCTTGGCTGCCAGGGCATGCAGGTACTCCTCTCCCGACAAGGTGCATGGATCCAGTTGATAACGCTGCTCCAGGCGTCTGAGATCCACATAGCCCGGACGCCGTGCATGCACGCGGCGTAGCATATTGATGAGCTCACCGGCCACGACCTGGACGTCGTAGGAGGCTTGCCCGATGTCGTTGCACACGGCGAGCTTGAAGGCCGTGGCTTGATCAACCTGCTTGGCAGGAATGATGCCAGGCGAATCCAGAAGCTCTAGCTCCTCCTCCTTCCGGCTCGAGCCCATCGCTGCCGCCCCCAGCCGGACCCAGGAGATGCGCTTCGTCACGCCCGGCATATTCTTGGACTTGGCCAGCCGGCGGCCTATCAACTTGTTGATGATGGCTGATTTTCCTACATTGGGGTATCCGATCACCGCCACTCGAATGCTTCGCGGCAGCAACCCCAAACGAGCTCGGCGCTCGTTCACAGCCGCACCTGCCTTCAGAGCTATCATCTTGAGCCGGTGGATATCTGTGCCCTGCCTGGAGTCCACGAAAACGACGGGTACTCGAGGCTGGCCTATGCGGTGCGCTGCACGCGCGGATTGTACATAAAAATCGCTCCACTCCTTTATGGCGGCGGATGGTGCCATATCCTTGCGTGTCATCGCGACGATCAAGGGGCGCCGACCAACCCACTGCCGGACTAGGGGGTGGGTGGTGGCTGTGGGAATTCGGGCATCGCGAGCCTCAACTACCACGTCCACGAGCTTCAAAAAGTCTTGCAGTTCCCTTTCAGCCTTTGCAATGTGGCCTGGATACCAATTTATCACATGTCGCGAAACGGAGACGTCTTCCTCATCGGGCCTGAAACCGAAGTAAGGCTCTTGCACCTCGCCGCTTTTCCGGCCTCCCGCACCCAAAGCCGTGAAGGCTGCGGTACACAGAGCAGCGGGCCTATTCTTCAGCTTAGTGGTGCATATAGGAACCTGGTGGGCGTGAATTCAACAAGGAGATATGGTTTTTAAATGCATTTTAAGGGATAAGCAAGGCGTGGCTACCGACGGATACTCCGCCCCAACAACCTACTGACCTTATTTATGAAAGCACCAGAGAAGCGGTAAAAGAGCATCATGATGGTTATGTATGCAGCGGAGTAGATTGGCCTGGTAAACCCCTCGAAGCGGCGTAAGTGGTACTGCTGATTTCCGAGCAGCCTTCTCGACATACTGGTCGCGGAGCTCAAGGCCGCCACCAGACTCCTTCCTCTTCCAGCCACCACCGAGCCACCCAGGCAAAGATGGTCAGCGCGAACCAAATAATGGAATCCCCTGCAATGAACACTGCTCTATGAGTTTTGTTGGCACGTGAGTGTTTGAGAACTTCAATTAGGGCCCATGGCCTCGCGGCCTCGAGGCCTCTGGTGAATTTGCTGTGCTCGACTGCCCTCTCTTATATCCTCCGAGGACAGCCCGGCCCATGTGACTCACGTCCGTCGGACGGCCCATCCCAGAGACTGGACCATCCACCCCACATTACGTCTGAGTACTAGGTGAAGGCTGTGATTTTAGCCTGACCGATAGGCATCACTGGATGCACATGATGCGAGTGTACATCCCTGGGAAATGGTGTTGACGGGTGCATTTCCCAGATGCAGAGATCACACAATTTCCTTTCACTGTCCTTGTGTTGTAGATCCTTTAATCTTTTTCATACGAACTTCATCTCAAGCCTATTAAAAATGATTTTTTTTATTTTTTTCATGCTATCCAGCCTTCGGTAGACGCTAGAGTCTACAAGGAATTTAATCTTCTTTCTTTCGTCAATGTGTCCAGACAGATGCAGCTGGCATCCCTCAAGGTTGGACTTTAGGATGTCATGGGCAGAAGTGACGAAAAGGGAAACGTCAATGCCAACGGTGCAAGGATATATGAAGCGTAAAGCTCTGCCAAAGCTCCTGAGATACGCTTTTGGTTTTGATGTCATTACTCATTGTGCCTTTTCATATGCCTTTACTATACTATATCCGAAAGAAGTAGTGATATAGGTTACGCACATGAGTCGAGCAGAAAAGTTGTGAACTTTAGCGGCAGGGACGCAAACCAATATCACAGAGGGCAAAAGAATCGCTTATACGATTTCCGTGGCGGCGGATGGACCATACAAGGACGGAGCAGCCGTTTTAGCCCATGCTATTCGCAAGGCGGTGAAAGACTCTCATTACAGCATAAAGCTCATCGCCATGGTGCATCCGAGTGTTACGACCACCCATGCGTCCTTAACATATGCCAGCTGGAAGTGAGTATCCGAATACGCATATTTGCTAGACCAACGTGTTGTCTCTCGCATGTGATTTTATCATGGGCGAGGTGTTTGTATGCCATATCTACGCCTGGAGTCTCCAGAATTCAAATTGCGTGACTGTAGACTCATTGGACTGATGATATTTCCCCCTTCCTTTTCGTTCGTTCATTGATGAATCGCGGCAGACATCTGGACCGAGACGTCCCGTTGGATGTGAAGAAGATAAAGGGCACCTACATGAGAAAGAACATCGCTAAGAATGGATGTTGCGATGCTTTGGAGCTCATCAAGCTACATGCCTGTCTACTGGATGGATACCATTTATTGTCCATTTGGACATAGACTCTTAGATTTCGAAATCTCTGGACGCATTGTTCGATTTTCCGGGTAAGGACTACATTTACACTCTTGACAACCCCATGATGATGTCCAACTCTAAGGAATGTCTGGTGCAGAGTGGATCTTTCATGCTGCGATCTCACCGAACAGACTTAAACAATATCGTAGCAATTGAGAAAAGGGGCGCTTACTTTTGAAACGCAGGTTGGGGAAATAGCGGGGTGGGTTGTTCTGGGGGGGGACGACCATTCAAGGTACGCAAATGATAAGCGAGATTATCCATTGCATACGCCACTTTTCGTACTGACGACGATATCGTGAAGAGACGCATTATATCTCCTCGTCTTACGTTGTTGTTGACCTCATTATATCTCACGTAAGTCATTTGCTTAAGTTTTCTGACACTTTTGTGTAAGTTGATGTTGTCGTCACCTTATTGTTTATCACGCGTTTCCAGGCCTACTTCCGTACTACTTATTGAAAGTGTCAGATCTCACTTGATCTCGGAGAGGAAATCGATGCATCTACAACAACATGCTGGACACCCTGGATTGCAGACAAACTGATCCTTTGTTTGTCAAAAGTGTGCATTTCACTGTCTGTCAGAAGCCTTGGGATTGCGCTTACTCCCGCAAAGTCCCGAGCTGCGAACATTTCGTAAAAGAGTGGTATAAGCTCCGAAAAGGTACGTGACGGTGAAATTATGGATAAGCGCTTCTACACAATATCTAGATTATTGATCAAAGCCCAGCATGGTGTTCTCTTGTGTGTCTTGTATTCCTCAGCCATCTTCATTTTTTTTTGTGTCTACCATAGTTGAATCGCACTTATTGTGCGCTTTGTTAAGTCTTTGTGTCCTGCGCTTTACAAAATAGAATGAAGACTAGATAGCGTTAATTCCTCCATGAATGTTCACTTACTATGAAATCCTTTTATAAACCGGGTAGCGTTTCGTGAAGCTGCCGCATTTGTGGAGCCCTGTACCAGAGCTCAGAGCCAATTTTAAATTTTAAAAGAGAATTGGGTAATTAATACAATAAGGAAGGCGGGATGACCATGCGAAAGATTTCAGAGCTCTTTCTTTGTGCATGTACGTGTGGCTTTAACGTTTAACTTTCAGTAGACAAGAAGAAACGCCTATCGCCTCAAAAAGCAAAATTTTGTTTTCCCATTTACATGTCTTATTTGCATCGGACGAACACGATAATCTGTGATGTTGCTTTGGTTTGAAGAACTTGACGGTGGGTGAGATGCGTCTCTTCAGTTTTCAAATTTTTTTGAACTCTGCCTCGACCGTTGCGGCCGTTAGACCGGCGAAACCGCTAACGTGACGCTTCGGTTTTGCACCTCTTCGACAAAACCATTTGATGTCGTGACATGTTTGCCCATGGTAAATATTTACATGAAAATTATTTCACAAATGATACTTCGCCAATTTTCCATATTTAAGCATAGCAAAGGCACAAGTGGCTTGTCCTCATACTTCTTAATTGTTCCTTTTGTACAGCTACTTTATAGCTTTACGTGGCTCAAGATAACGTCCTACTTCCTAACATATCAACTGTTTCTCGAACACTCCGTGCTATATCTAGCTATAAAATGGCATCCGTTGTCATCGCGCATGCGTTGTTGGCGACACACTGTTTGAGCGCTTCTTGTAATTAGAGTTCTCCGGGGCGCAGACAGGAGTGCCCTGGCATACTTGGATCACGCGACGCGTGGTATGCTAGGTCCACAAAAGAAATCCTTCTTTCAAACTCCTCAAATCTCAATGTCTCTCTCACAGGCTGATTATATATCGTTTTAAAGCCAAATGGAGACTTCGACGAGAAAAGGCTTTCATGAACGCAGTGACGCACGATTTCCCGCTGGAGCGCTTCATGATTCCATGAACTTGACATCAAATGATTCATTCAGAAGCTCTCAGTTTGGCAAGGAAGGCGCCTTCAACGAAGGTAAATGAGTAAAACAAATATTGGTCGAGATATTTTAAAATCTCGCGTTTCACACCGCAATTGGAACCCTGCTCTGCAATCAAATTGCGAACTTTGTGACATAACAGTCTGCTAACGCCTTTTCACTATACTCATACCATCATACGTAGTCAAGAAAGACCCTGGACGCTGGACGGCTGAGGAACATATGTTGTTTCTTAGGGGTCTGCAATTACACGGTAAATCATGGAAGAAAATATCCGAGATTGTTACAACGCGGACAGTGGTCCAAATTCGTACACATGCCCAGAAATACCTTATAAAGTTGGAAAAGGCTAGAAAGGCTGGTCATCAGGGTGTCTTAATGATGGATGGGAAAGGCGTCGATAACACTGAACGTCGAGGCACTTCCAAGGTACGTCGCTTAAAATCCAATCAAAAATTGTCATTTTTTTCACTATTGATGCGTCTTTTCATGCTTGAAGGCTTGGCCTTATGTTGTTTTACATTTAAGACTCTCTTCTTTAAATACCAGAAATCATCTTTGTCCACGGAAACGGTGAGTTTCACATCTACTTCTCCTGAATCTTCTGTTCTCGAGCAAAAGAGACAGAAAAATGAGCCAGCGGCTCACCTGCCAGGTCCTGTGCAGCATACTACTGTACGCCCTTTTGCACCTGTCACAAGAGCCGCACCTTCAGGCTGCCCCCCAACTGCGCCCGCAGGATTCGTGCCATGGATGGTAGGCCCATACGCTTGTGTCCCTCCAACATACTACAACATGCAAATGATGGCCCATGGATATGACTTTGGTGCTCCGCTGGTATCGCCATCATCACAATATCGTGCGAGTTTTTCAAATCCCCTGTCTGCACCCGGAGGAAATTGCCAAGAGCAGGACTTGGGACTAAACGCACCTCAATCTGTGAGAATGCCCTTGGAGGCTGAAATGGCTGCACAAATTCATTACCTGGGCATTGACAACGAGGAAACTATCGCGCAAAATCAGCCAAATTCCTATAAGCGTCTACGTGTCCCCGCAGGTCTGGCTATGGCGACGCCTGCCGCGGTTTCTACGGCACAATCCTCTCATTGTAAAGTCTACGTTGCCCCGCAGCAGTCATGCACCTCGCCTTCTGATATGACTCCGACTCTAACCGCATCAGCCTTACATCTGCCACCGCAGGGATCTCTTTGCCCGTTCATGACATCAAATCCTTTAGACGAGCTCATGCAAAGCCTGTCGCAGGAGAATCTTTCTTCCTCCTGCTCCTCGACCTCTCCATCTATCGCACCCGAAGTTGATGTACCCAGCATGCATGACATACTCATTTGGGACCTAAATGGGAAACATAGCCGCCCTTCTTCCCTTAGCTCCTGGGACGAGGAGGGCTTCGATGGAGTCTCAACCTCATCTTCCCCTGCAAGCATTGACAATCACGTTGTTTGCCAACCTCCGGATTTGAGCGAGCTTCAGTATGCGAAAGCTGCGTGAAGCGTTCCTTGTGGTATGGTAAGGTCAACTTTTCGATTTTTTGTTGACATGCCTCCTGCTCTCGTTCTAGATGCTTATCGTGTTTGGCAGATATGAGCGCCGAGGCACTGAGTTACATTGTCCATGTTCCACACGTACAAAATCCACACCGATGTCTTCGTATGCCTGTGATCATATGTGGAATTTACATATTACGACTTTTATTTTGGCGGGAAAAAGGAATGCAAGGTGTGCAAAGAAAGGCATGTACTCACGTCAAAATGAATACTGAGTCCGTTGCGCACGTGTGGATCCATGGAAACATTCCTTTTTTGATTTATGGTTTTCTTGGGCACCTTTCAGATAGTTTGCAGAGTTCTAAATAATTGAGTTAATTGATCTCTGGGAGTGAAAGTTTAGTCAGAAAAAAATCATTTAATGACAAGAGTTATTACCCTTATTTGTGCTCAACTTCTTAGTCCAGCTCGACGTAAATAAAAAGCTACTGGCGAACGTCTCTCACGGCAATGGAAAAGAACGTTTCTTGTTAATCTTTCACCATGAGATGATAAAAATCTACGTCTCGATACGATGTAGCTTCTCATCCTTCATTGCGGGAATGACTATTTATTTCTTTCACATGGCGACTGTACACAGGCATTGACAGGCATATGTAAGTAGAGATTTTCTGACCTCTAAACTAAGAGAATATATAATATAAAATCGAAAGAGTCCCCTCTATTCAGATTTTTTCATCTATAGCAAGAATTTTGATGCCCGAAGTAATAATCCTACTACCGAAATCTCAAAGGGTGTGATGAGGTGTATGCGAGACTGGATTTGTTGATGGATTACTTATCTCGACGAGCCGTTTAGGACGATCGCGCAAATTAATGACTGTTTCGCCGCTTATGACCGCCTGTGTCGTTCTCTCCTGGAATTTTGCCGATCGCATCCGGGGGCCCAACCGCCACCTCCTTCGGGGTTTCCATCTCCCTCCGCTCTTCCTCATCTTGCGGAATGGGTTGAAGTACTTGGCAGGGCTCTGCGGCCGGTTGTCGCTCGGGTTCGGGTATTGGTGGCGGGAGCGTAGTGGTCTTGTGGTTTTCCTTGGCATCTGAAGGCGGCTGTGTCTCTTCTTGAGGCTTCTGCTGTGGTTCCTCTTGCCCTCTATGCTCTTCGCCTTCCTTGAAACCCACTTTCTCCCCCGATGCCCCACCACAGGCGCTGGACCGGCGCCGGTCATGGTGCACACCATTCACCGTTCCTGTAGCGCCCACAACATAGTCTTCCGCCCGTTCCTTGATCATGTTGAACATGTTGCGAACGCGCGAGAGGGAAGAGGAAGTTCCAGTGGAGTTCCGACGATGGCGACTTAGGCCGCGAACGATGCTTCCAAGGGCATCCACGAATTCCCGGGCTGTCGGGCGCTTGAGTTGGTCGGGATCCCAGGCCTGCACGATGATGCTACTGAGCGCGGGAGGCCATTTAGGGTCGACTGGGGGCCGGAAATGCCGGTGCACCACATGATGGAAGAAGTCCTTGCGGCTCATGCCTTGGAATGGCTTTGTTCCTTGCACCATCTGCCACGTTATGAGAGCGAGACTGTACACATCTGCCTTGGCATTGTAGAGCATACCGAGGGCAACCTCGGGCGCCATATAGCGAAGACTACCGGTCTCCCCCGTCATTTCATAGACCTCATTGATGGAGGCCCCCCGGGGCACTGAGCGAGCCAGGCCAAAATCGATGAGTTTGACACTGCCCGACTCCCCGAAAGCCAGGTTGTCGGGCTTCAAGTCTCGGTGAAGGGTAACGTGACCGGTTATGGCCGCATCATGGAGGTAGACTAACGCCTCCCCGATGGCCATTGCATATGTTAGGGATTCGAGCATGGTAAGGTGCACCTCGCCCCCCATGCGCTGATTGAGCGTTTCATCGAGCCGCTCCAGCACGGTAAAAGGCACACCATTATACACCCCTGTACCGATAAACTCAACAATATTAGAATGATCCAACTGGCTGAGGAGTGTCTGTTCGAAGCGCATTTGTTTCAGCGTCACTTGGCTCTCCTTGTACTGCTCTCGTAGCAATTTCACAACCACGTTTTTGCCCTTGTAGATAGCCGAAAAGACATGAGAAAATGCCCCCGACGCAAGAAATTCAACGTTTTCAAGCTGCTCATAGTCGAAGACATCCAGGGCTACGGCGCCTGTTGCCTTATCTCGGACTATCACGTCTGGTGGCCCTGCTGTGGCGCTGCGAATGCGGTAATCCGAATCCTGGATGCCTTGGGTCTTGTCAAGCCTTTCTTGAGTAGGAGGTGCTTTACTCGGAATCACACTCAACGATTCCCTTTTCTTACGCATGGTTACAATACTTCCCTTGCTAGCCGCTCTGACTGCAGACGCCATAGTCGTGGCCGGTGCGGAGTTTGTTCGTCTCCCTCCAGTCAATGTCAATCACCTTTTCACTTTTCGCCTCAACCTAAGAAATCCCAAAAGGCAGTAGATCCAGCCTGTATGTTGCGTATTAAAAAAACAAGGCTTCGCATGAGAGGGCCATTCATTTAAACTACTGTCCCTGCTTGTGTAGAAAGTAAAATAGATCAGCTTTTCAAGCCTGTAATTCAGAAGTCGCTGTTATTATGCATTCATACATCAATATCTGAAGATTACAAATTGTGCGTATTTGAAGGTAATCACGTCCTTCCCTGGCTTTGCCTTGCCTCCCCATGACATGTAAGACCAATGCTTGGTTTGACCAAAAGCACTCTCAAACAACCTCTGCGTAAATTGCCTAAGTAAAGGGCAAGTGACCCCAGGCCTTGCTAGGTTGTGAGTGAAGGATTAATTTGTTTCCTTAAAACGTGGCAATTTTTGGAAAAAAAGTGTTTAAACAATGCATGGAGCTCGCGGCATCAGAAGGACGCGCGTAAACCTCTCTCAAGGACTCTCCGCTTCAACATCGCATTTCTCCTAAAACATGGGCAAAAAGTTGACACGTGTCCCTTTTCACGACTTTCAGATGGCTTGAAATGAAGTAAGGTATATGTAAAGGATGAAATAATGTAGTTTGTTTACACGATTGGTATACGGCGGAGATGGAAATGCCATGTTAAGAAGGATGCAAACCAAAACAGGATTCGCCCCACCTTGCTGACGTTCCTGTCCGGGGCCCGGGGGGGTTGGAACGGTTATTTGAACATTTAAAAATCAAAAGTTATTCCTGCCTTGAACGCGAAGAGTTTCAGTGAGTTGCTTAAAAAGAAATTGTTCAAGTTTACCTCATGCATGAGTGAACCATGTTCAAAAAAGGATATGCCCTGTAAAGGTATGCTTTTTAATATGTGGCATAATTTCCAATTGACTTCTTCTACCTCTGATAATCCTCGACAACTAGTTGCTTACTTGTCGCTTAAGTCGTCTCACAGTCATCGCACCGTCCCCCCAAACTGCAAAACATGGTGGGATTTTACACCCTTTCACCGGATGGAATACATTCTATTAACATCGTGTACATAAATTCATGCGTGCACATATGGGTGCTACCACCAAACCAATTTTCAGCACATACACCCTTTCCTTCGGATCATTTCCACCCGTTTCACATATGTCGCTTCCAAAAATGAAGGAGGCCGCCTCTCTTGCGCTCGCGTGCAGTGTTGCCTTCCTTTGCTTCCTGCACTGCAAGTGATGGCGTGTGCGCTGTCTCCTGCGCTTCCATCGCATTACCCGAAAAAGGCGTATGCTTTTTTACAAGATACTCGATTTTCTCTCGGCTGGATCCCAAAAAATTATCAAGCGAACATAGAAGAGTCTCAAGACGCACGGCAGGAAATAGAAGGACTTGGATGAGGCGCGGCATATCTTGACCTTCACGATGACTTTGATACATGCAGCCTACAGCAGTCCAAAAGAAATTAGACAGCAAGTATAAGCATTTGTCATTCAACAATCCCGTGCCAGGTCCGTCTGCTCCCGCGTCCATTACGTCCACTAGCATGTCAGTAACCCAAAGGGCACCCAGGGCCGATGAAGAAATGACCAGTGTAAGGCGAGGCACGACAAAATGTACGACAATTAGCCCCTTGAGCACAGAGACCAAGGACACAGTCATTCCAAGAAGTTTTTGTGTCTCTCTAGGCAAGTATTGAAGGACCTCCAACCGAGGAATGCGCTCTGCCACAGCCTGCACAGCGTGGTCAATGTGCTGGGATATCAAGGAGGCCAGGTCAAAGCCTATGGAGAGACCCCGCAATGTCGACGATGACGCCGTTGCAAAACATGCTAAAGCCGAAGTGTAGATTCCAGAAAATAGATCCTTGATCTTTACAAAGTCGATTGCAGCTGCCACAGCGTGCATTGAAGAAAAGGCTTGGTTGAGGATCCAGGATTTCTCGTTCAGCTCTCGTAGATTGAGTTTGGCTTTCCGAACTGCTTCCCTAGCTTCTGACTCTGTCACTTTTCCGTCCTTGGCAGCTTCAGCGGACTCCTGTAACAATTTGCGCGTTGATTGGATCTCATAGTGCACAGCCTGCAGGAGTTTTTTGGTATGCAACATATTCGGGTATTCCCTTTTAATAGTCCGTCGTGCGGTGCCGTACATGTCGACAAACTCATTCCATGCTCTCTGCATTACAGGAAGCCCAGTTACTCGTAAGGTGTGAATGAAAACTACTAAATGAGAAAAGTGCATGCCATAAAGTACCATGCTCAATCCAACGCAGCCCTTTACAATAACCTGGCGAGCAAACGCTGTTTCCTGTAATACATTGAGCATCCGATCTTCAAGCTGCTCGAGGTAAGGTTTCTCAAGACCCAAATACTCGCGAACGTCCAACGTGGCCTCGTCAACTACATCGGTAAACTTTTCTTGCAATTTGAAGGCTTGCTCCTTCACCTGTAAGGCCCTTTCCCTCACCAAATGGATGCCTTCCTGGAAGTCTTCGTTGAATTCCTCCATGCTATCTCTGAACAACTCGAAAGTCGTCATCGCACCCTCCGTTTCTTCCATTTCTGGCACATGTTGGTCTTCGCCTCTCAAGTTTTCTTTCCCCCCAAGCCTTTCCGATGCCTCCTCGACGGCAAGTATGCGACAAACAAAGTATGAAAAAAAGACAATACGGAGAACCAGTTGATATTTTCTGATAGCCGCCATGATCTCTATCTCATCTCTGTTTCAAAGACTTGCTGTTCCTGTCCTGTTTCAAAGTTGTACTGCGAAATTCTCGGAAACCTCCTACCTACTAGCACCGTTCTGCTTGCAGTCTTTGTCCGCGTTGAAAGTGATTTCTCTGCCAGGCAGTGGAAGAAAATGTGAAAGGATCGTGTTAAGATACATCGAGTTGTATAATGCGCACTAAACTTCTTTAGCGCTCTTGGCATGTTCCGAGAAGTGTGTTGCAAGCTTCTTCCGCGATCAGCCTCAAGCTAGCTCGCCCAGCCGAGGGGGGTCGTACGTCCTCAGTGATAGTCCTTCTCATCTAATAATGCAAACACCATCATTAAATTATCGGTAGCCATGCAGGGACAGTGCGTTGATGAACCCAGGGACAAAAATGCGAGGCTTTCGTCCGAGCGAGGCCCTTCGACGACCTCATCTATGTGTCTAGGGGGATCTCAAGCAACAGCATTACCGCAGGCACATAGCGAGCGGGTTTTCGACCTAGCCTTCGACAAATCCAACAGGTGGATGGCCTCAGCCTCTGATGCTGAAGATGTGAAAATTTGGGACGTCGCAGCTAATGGAGAAGTGCCGAAACTTTTGCAGAGGCTCCCGCATGCAGCTGAAGTGCTTCGAGTTGCATGGAAAGGGCAACCGAGGGATGGAGAGCAATCGAGGGATGGAGAAAGGGTTGCTGATCTTCCGAACACAACATCATGGTTTGCCACTGGTACCGCCGCAGGAGCTGTACGTATATATTGTGTGGCAGCACAGGCGAAAAGCGAGAGAAATCCGAATAAGAGTCATGACCAAAAGGAAGCTGGTGCGACCTTTGCCTTAAAAACCGAATTTGCGCATCCCGGCCCGGATCAGCAAATTTATGCACTTCTTTGGCTCGAGACTACAGAACTGAATTCTCAGCCTTCACTCATGACGGCTGCGGACGACAAAATCTACTGGTGGGACGTGGAGAGCCAGAGCTTGACTAACACGTGGGCCTTCGACTCCGTGGCTCCAACGACAGAGCCAGGAAATCGGGCGGCCTACGGCGGCGTAAAACGGAACCCTGCAAACATTTGCTACATATTTGACGCCGTTGTGGGTGAGCTGTACCCCGGGCAGGGCGAAGACGTGGTGTGTGTGGCCCTGAGCGACGGAAGTGTGCGCGTGCTCGATCGCCGGTCGGCCCGTACGGTTGCCAGGGTGCAGGGGGCGGAGGGGCACTTGACTGCATTGCACCTTGCCACCCATGAACATCTGCTCTTAGCGTGCGGAGGACGCGGCGACGTGGTTGCTTTCGACACACGAACCTTTTCCGTGCGCGCTGTCTTGAAGGGCCACGGACGGCCGGTGTTCGGTGCTGCGCTTGTGCCCCCCGACCTGACAAATTGTGTTGGTAGCGAAGCTATCAAAGCGCCAATGGTGATGACCTGGTCGACGGACACGACGCTGCGCTTCTTCGACCTGAATACCGGCAATTCCGCAGCCCGCCATGTCGTGTGCCACCCACGTTTTCCGATTTTGACTTGCGCGTTCAGACCCGGGCACAGACAGCTTGTTTTGGGGGGGGGGACGGGAGTGCCAGAACCACACACGCACCTGCCTCAGGATCTACAGAAGACAGAAAAATGTTGCGCACATGGCGATGTCAAGCCTCCATCGCTCCTATACTACAACTTTCATGGCTAATTGTAAAAAGCAAAGTACAGTGATCACATCATCGGGGGCCACTTATATCAGTCGATTATTTCATTCAAAACACCGAAAGTTGTCTGCTTCACCAATTCAATGGGAATCGTGTTGCAGAGATGCTAGTGCTGCTGCCATTGTTGTAATGCTTGGCCGCACTTTGCTCCTCTTCTCCCAGCCGGTCTCCGAACGCTTTCAACAAGGGCCCACCAGAGTTGAGCATGACATCGTAGATGTAGGCAAGCTCACCCTGCGTGGCACTCGTGCGCTGGGCGTAGGCGTCCAGACACAACTGGACCATTTGCCAATGAGCACTTTCTGCTGCCATCCTGGGATCTCGCCGCTTACTAGGGAGGTTTTCCATACTTGCCTCGTCTTCCGCAGCACCGCCCTCCTGGAAGACTCGCTTGTCCATGTAGTAGATAGACAAGAGCTCTTCCACCAGCGTGCGTGCCGAGCAGCGTTGGAGAACGTGCGGTGAGCTGAGCTCGAGAGGAGCGCGGGCGAAGAGCGCGTCCAGCAAGGTGGAGGGCCGGAGGTTGGCTGTGAAGCGCTCTTTCAATAGGCCCTTCACTGTCAAGGGGTTTTGCTCGTCTCCGAAGAAACACAGCTCGCGAAACGCTTTCAGCTCCAGGTAAGGGGCACCCAGCTCTGCGAGTTTAGGATGTAGGGAGTAGAGGGCTGTCTCCAGCATGGCCATGTCGTTGGTTATTTTCGCCTTGCCTGCCTCGTTGAGAGGGCGGACGAGCGCCGCATGGCTCACATAAAGGCGCAGTAGCCGTCCGGCGAGAGCTTTGAAGGCCCGGGAGACAAACTCGCATTGTAAAGGGAAACGGTTAAGGTGATGCTTCCGCAAAGCTTCCACAGCGGCTTGAAAGGTACTGATAAATCGGGAATTCATAGTTTGGCCTTTGTCTCCTTGTTCTTGCTCTTGAGGTAGAGGCGCATAGTTCTCCAGGTGCATCTCCGCCAGCGTCCCACCCAGCTCCGTCGCGATGTCCACCATGTAGGGATGTACCAAGTTGACGATTGCTAATGTCTCCAGGGCCCCCACGGCCTCCGCCACAGCTTTCGTGCCAGAGACTCCGACGCGGAAGGCAGGCGCCAGCTCCTGCGGTAAGCGTTGAAGGCCGTGGTGTAGGAGGGCCACCAGCTGCAGGAGTTGCAGGTTGTGCTCTTTCTCGGACCCCAGCATCCACCCACGCAGCGGATAAAGCTTGCGTGCGCCCTCTCCGGTGTTGACCATGGCCTCGATCTTCGCACAAAAGAGATACACCGCCTTCACCATGCCCTGCAGCACGTGAGGGAGGAGGAGCGGCCCTCCCTCCGCAAGGGCGCTTACAACCTCGGTTTGCATGACGCGAAGGAGCGCCTGCAAGTCATGTTTGCTGGGAATGGCCGCCTGGTAGCCCTCCTGGCAGGGGAACATCTGCTCTATGGGCCGACACAGACGCTGCAGGCTCTGTCCTAAGTATAGATCGCGGAGGCTCCTCAGAGCCTCTGCACCCACCGTCCGCTCTTCATGGCTGTCACCGGCCGTTTCGGGCGCAAGCGACAGCGAGGAAGGCGACAGACGCTCAGACATCGGCCCGTGCTCTTCTTCGCCTTCAATCAAACCCGTTTGAGCCTCCGACGACGTCCCCTCACCCAACGCCTCCACAAGCGCCAAAAGCGCGGCCGGATTGCCCCTCTCTTGGGAGCGACTGAGAACTCCATGCGGTGCACCTTGTAGCAAGCTATGGCATTGCTTGGACGTGCTGTCCACCAGACTGTCCAGAGCGTCCGTCAGACTCCGCAGAAAATGCGGGTAGCTATTGACTATTGGCGCAGCCGCCACTGAGGAAGGCGCCGCAACGACCGAAGACGCGCGTCGTGAGGCCCTCTCTGTCGTGGAGCGTATGATGGCCGTAAGCTCCAACCAGTACAGCCAGTACAGCGCACCCACACCAGATGGTGCCCATCCGCGCGCTCGGTCTCTGACTCCGGCGGACTCTATGTGGGTGTTGTTCTCACTCGAGCCTGTCCTGCCCTTCGCAGCGGAAGACGATGCGACGCTCGGCAATGCCATGACGCGGTCCGCGGCGCGTGCGAAGTCGGAGGACTGCAGCACTATTGACAGGAGATCTTGGTTCGTGGCCGCGTCAGTCTTCATGTGGAGAGCTCTCTGGAGGGACCAGACTTTCAGCGAGGACTGCAAGAGCACTGTCGCCCACCGATCGCAGTGGTCCCGGATGCGCACTTGCCGCTGTCGGAGGGCAATAGCTTCCATCTCCCCACCACCCTGTCGCTGAGAGGTGGCTGTGCTGGCGGGCGGTGAGGAAGTAGGCGCTGTTGAGGAAAGGCGTGGCACGGAGGAGTCCGGGGCGACGACCGCCTCCAGAGCCCCCGGGTCCAAGGCGAGCCGAGTGGCCTCGGCCCCCTCCGCCACCATCGCCGCAAGGCATTTGAGTACCACAGGGGCAAGGTGTTGCAAGTTATGAAATACCTGCAAGGCCGGGTCAAGGTCTGCTTGGTTCATACTCAGCATGGCCGCCTTGAGACTGGCCATGCCAGTGCGACGCAGGCCAAGTCCGAGAGAAGCCACGTATGGGCGCTCCGCCGTCACCAAACTCAATTCTGCCAGAGCCGGATCCTCTAAAATCGCTTCCACCTCGTGTAGGTGCTGCGCAGCCTTAGCGATATCACGGAGCTCTAACCCTTTCCGCGCCGACTCGGGATCCTCTTTTGCGAGATCCACGTTCGACAGGGTACTGCTTTCTTTGATCCGAGTCAAAGCCACCAAGAAACGAGCAATTTTCTTTAAAATATCGTTCGACTCATGGATTCGCCTGAGTTGCTGGGTGCGACGCTCCGTGTCCTTGTATGGCTCGAGCAGCTCGGCGCTCAATTTCTTCACAGATCGACGCAACTCCTTGCTCCGGACAGTCAGCACATCACAATTCTCGCGGAGTTCACCCAGGTCTCCCATACCTTGCATGAGCTCCTGTTGATGCTGCAAAATATGCTTCTCAATGGCTGCTTCGACAATAGTCAGCTGCTCTGTCAGTTGCGCTACCATGACTTCAACCCGTGAGCGCGCCGAGGATGGGCGGGTACTCGACGCTGTCCTCAAGGGAGATCCCGTCGCGCCACTTGCGTTGTCGGTACCCACAACATGAGCAGAGAAAGAGGCTGCATCAAAATGTGGCTCGAGCAATGGTGCCAGGGTTGGATCTCGACGTAATGACACAAGAAAAGCCTTTCCATTTCCATGTCCAGGGCCTGCCAGGTGAGATAAGTCATCGTCCAAACTTTTCGGATTACTTAATGGCATCCGCTTTGGCGAGGAGATTTCAGAAGACATGGTCATGAATCTAAAATAGCAGGAGAAAGTATCAGGAGGAGTGAGAAGGAGAAAGTGAGCTACAGAGTTTGAACAGTTCAGGGCAGGGTGGGCCATGCTGCCGCTTGTCGAGCCTCCTGGGGCAGAAAGGTATCCCCGGTCTATCAGGGTGGAAAGGGCTGTCACATAGCCCAACTCTTGTACTAAGAAGAGGCAAAAATAGCAGCAAGTGGACACCTCAGTGTTGCATTGGGGATGGTACCTTTTCCCAGAGTATTACGAGGCCAGAGACGGCTTTCTACGCCCCTCGCGGTCTGCTCTTGGCGATGAGGGCCTTCAAGACCCGGGGGCATCGGTTATGTACCACAACGTTTGTGTAAAACAAACGGGCACTGCGCCATGTTGCTGTCTCGAACCTCTTCTAAGTGTATTCTGACTTGCTGGATTCTATGGCAGGGCTCAAAGGAAGGAGAAGCACGAACGAGCGCGAATTCGTCACCTATTGTTCAAGTTCCTCTTGAGAACGACTCTAAACATGTTGATGCCCCAAACATTCATGCTGCGAGCCCTTTCACGCCGCCTCAACCGTAAAGTTGTTGACTGCGGTCAATTTAAATCATCGCAATTGTTTCGGATGTTAATCATGGGGAATGACGGCGGGAGGAGACCGCTGTCATCTTTGTCGTCCTCCTCGATGACCTACCCGGAGGGCTGGGCTGCTGCGGCGGAGAAGGAATTGAAAGGAAAAAAGCCACTGGACTCGCTCTTATTCCACACTCCCGAAGAGATCACTATAAAGCCGATATATGGAGCGCACGACCTAAAGGGCATCGAGATTGATCAAGGTAAGCGGAACATGAGGCTTTCACAAGCTCGTGGTAGCAGGATTCCCCGTTCTTGTTTACTGCCTGGTAAGAGATTGAACACTACTCTTCATTCTTATGTGAAACAGCTCCGGGTGCATTTCCATATTGTCGTGGCCCCTATGCCACGATGTACACGTCGCGGCCGTGGACCATCCGGCAGTACGCAGGCTTCTCGACTGCTGAAGAGTCCAACGCCTTTTATCGCAAGTGAGTGCAGCAGAGGAAGATAGATGGCTACGTGCTATGGATGTCAATGCGTCATAAGCTACAAACCACCCGCCGTTGAATTGCTCCAGTGTATTTAAATCACATTTCCCCTTGCCTACTCCTCCACGCTTCAGGAACCTGGAGGCTGGTCAGCAGGGATTGAGCGTGGCTTTCGACCTTGCCACTCACAGAGGCTATGATTCCGATCACCCGCGCGTGACTGGAGACGTTGGGATGGCGGGCGTACCCATTGACACGGTCGAAGACATGAAGATCCTTTTCGACGGCATCCCGCTGGATCGCATGTCGGTCTCCATGACCATGAACGGAGCCGTCCTCCCCATCCTGGCCTTTTACATAGTGACCGCCGAGGAGCAAGGCGTGCAGCTGGAGCAACTGAAGGGCACTATCCAAAATGATATTCTCAAGGAGTTCATGGTCCGGAACACGTACATTTATCCGCCGACCCCCTCCATGCGCATCATCTCGGACATTTTTGGGTACACTACCGACTTCATGCCGAAATACAACTCTATTTCCATCTCGGGATACCACATGCAAGAGGCTGGGGCCGACGCTAAGCTGGAACTGGCCTTTACCATCGCCGACGGTATCGAGTACATTCGGGCCGCCCAACAGGCGGGCTTGGACGTGGACAAATTTGCCCCACGCCTCTCCTTCTTCTTCGGCATCGGCATGAACCTGTACATGGAGGTGGCCAAGCTCCGTGCGGCTCGGAAGCTCTGGGCTTCGCTCGTCACCAAATATTTTGCCCCGAAGAACAGAAAAAGCACGATTCTTAGGTGAGCCATCGGACTGTGGGTGAAAGTAATAGAAGAGGAGGCATGGCACTTGCGCGGGCGCCGCCCTCGTGGCCATTGCTTCTTTTCTAGCACATTTATCTCTCAGAAGTATATCAGTTGTTTACTGGTACAGGTCTACAGACCTTTTGCCCCTCTAATTGTTTTGTCGGCTGACCGCGCATCTCCTTTTTCCCCAAGGACGCACTGTCAGACATCCGGGTACTCGCTGACGGAGCAGGATCCCTACAACAACATCGTTCGTACGACTGTGGAGGCCATGGCGGCAGTCATGGGCGGGACACAATCCCTTCACACCAACTCCTTCGACGAGGCCATGGGCCTGCCCACAGAGTTCTCCGCTCGGATTGCGAGAAACACCCAGCTCATTCTCCAAGAGGAAAGCCACATCACTAGGGTGGCGGACCCCTGGGGTGGATCCTACATGATGGAGGCGCTGACACAAGACCTCTACGACGGCGCGATGAAGGTCTTTGAGGAGGTGGAAGGGCTGGGCGGCATGACCAAGGCCATCGAGAGCGGCATGGCAAAGCTCCGAATCGAGGAGAGCGCGACCAAGAAGCAGGCGCGCATTGATTCCGGGACTGAGACGATCGTGGGTGTGAACAAGTATCGTCTCGCAGAGGAGCAGCAGTTGGACGTGCTCAGCATAGACAATTCGGTCGTGCGCCAGAAGCAAATAGAGCGTCTGGAGCGCGTGAGGGCCGAGCGCGACACAGGACGCGTGGATGCGGCCCTAGCCAAGCTCACGGAATCCGCAAGTTTACCTCGGGACCAGTCAACTTCAAAGGGCTCGCACCCGCTCAATCTCCTCGCGCTTTCAGTCCAGGCCGCCCGGGAACGCGCCACTTTGGGCGAGATCTCGAATGCCTTGGAGGTAAAATGGGGTCGGCACACCCCCTCCAGCGCCGTGGTCCAAGGGGCCTACATGGCTACTTTCAACAAGTCTGTGGCAGAAAAAGAGTATAGCATGGTGCTGGCCCAAGTAGAGGCATTTGCTGAGGAGGAGGGGCGTCGGCCTCGGATCCTGGTCGCCAAGATGGGTCAAGACGGGCACGACCGCGGGGCTAAGGTGATTGCCAGCGGCTTCAGCGATCTGGGTTACGACGTGGACGTAGGCCCTCTATTCTCCACACCGGAGGAGGCGGCGCAACAGGCCATTGACGCGGACGTGCATGTAGTGGGTGTCAGCTCCCAGGCGGCGGGACACAAGACGTTGGTCCCGGCCCTGGTCAAAGCCCTGGCGGAGCAAGGGGCTGACGACATCTTGGTGGTGTGCGGGGGGGTAATTCCTTCTCAAGACTACGACGTCTTGTACAAGGCAGGCGCTTCTGCCATCTTTGGGCCTGGCACGCGTATAACTACCGCCGCTTTGCAGGTTTTGAACAAGATCAAAGAGAAGCGACGCAAATCAGCGTAGATGACGTGCGCACGTGGATCGCATGAATTTCCAGTGTTTGTGGATAGTAAATAAGGACCAGATAGATAAGAGAATCATTCTTTCGATTGTGATGCTGAGTTTTCTTATCATCATAAGTCAGCTTGTGCCGTCACAGACAATGTGTCGGGCAGATTGGACCCTCTTGTTACCCCGGAGCTACTCTTCATTCACCTCCCTGGTCAGCTTCTCGATATCCATTTTTAAGCTTGAGTCATTGGGAGAGTAATAGAGAGCCATCCTGTGGTGGTAGTGAGAGGGAGCCTGCATGATTAAATCTTGGGAGCGACCCACTAATATTGACGCATCGACAGTTACCTGTAATCCTTCAATGCTATTGCGTAATTTCCCATCTGACAAAAACATGCACCACGGCGAGCGTACAACTGTAAGTATATACCGACTGACGTATCGGAGTCTTGGCGTTCACTCGATTGTAGAAGCTTTAAAGCCTCTGTGCAGTCGTCAGCGCATTCCTGATATCGCCTGATTCTGAAGAAGCATAAAGCGCGATTTCCAAGGAGCAGGTGGTGCTGTCGGTGTCGAGAGTCACAGCACAAAGCCGTAGTATAGGCATTTATGGCTGATTCATAGTCGCCTGCTCTGCACATATTGTCACCCCGAGCCTTTAGCCAAAAGGGGTCTCTTTCGCTCACCGAACGCATATCATCATATTTGGGCTCCTCGTTATGATTTCGCGCCTCAAGCTTTTGGTGGACGTTTTCATTCCATGCTGGCTTAAATTTTTTAATCCACAGATCCTCATCAAGTTTCTTGGATTCCCGCAAAGGGGTCGGGAACATTCGCGGTGTGAATGTCACGTTTATGACTTTGCGTCCACTTTCGGAACGCACGGCAGGCGCCACGGGCACTGACAAACTTTTAGATGTTGGGATCGATAGTGTTGACAATGTTTCATGGGGATCGATCCCTATATCTAAGGCAAAAAAGATTTGCTTTTCCTCATTCAAAGTCCTCTCTTGCTGAGCCCTCCGCGCCTCATCCATTTCCATGCGAGACTTGAGGACCTGCATTTCGAACTCCTTTTTCTTCTCTTGGGTTGCTTTGTGGAGACTTTGCTCTTTTCCCCGCCTTTCTTCAATTGCATGTGCCCTACGTGCAGCAAGAGATCCTTTGTCGAGCGTCTTAAGAGGAACTGTTAAGCTTGGCCAAATTCCTTCATTATCCAAACCCTTCAATTTCTGCATGGTGAGGATCAGCTTGCCGCCTATTTTTGCATTTGCTTGGACACTTTCGTCATCAATACTATGCAGTAGATCTAATGCCAACAAGTATTTGCCAAAGCTAACCTTCAAAAATGTGCGAGCGACTTGTGAAGAACGCAAAAAAAGGTAGAAAGAATGAGCCGAAAATAATTAAAGGCATGAACAGAGGATTTTACTGATAGCAATGCAAAGATAAAACTTACCATATATATCAATATCTTCTGCTTTTACACCTCTAAAGCTTATAGTTAGGACTATTTGATGCTCATCTTGCTCCCATACGTAGGAGGGCACAAGGGGCGGCATGTTGTCCTGAAAAAACTTCAGAAAAGGACAAGAAATCTGGTCTTGAAGTACTCACAAATAGCATCGGCCAGTACGCGCACCCAAAAACGCTACTAATGATTAAGTATCTAAGAATCATAAGCCAAAGCTTTGACTTTGATGACACTGCGTCTGAAAATGTCCTCCCAAAATGCTCATTTCCGGCCCTCGACCCGCGCCGGAACCTCCCGCCCCCTCAGCCGAGGCCCTCGGGGGGCGGGCCCTTCTCAACACATCACGCCGACTCCTCGTCCTCAGAAGGCCGGACGTACATGTCAATATGTGGTCCACACAGTCTTCACGAATATACACGTTCACTCCCGTGCTTTGCCTCCATAGTTCAAAAGTGAGACCTGCAAGCTGACCGTAATGGTGCGGGCTTGACATGATGTTTGCCTTTGAGCTCGCTCCCGGTTGGCGATCAGGCTGGCACGCTGTTACCCTATCTTATTTGCGCGAGCACCGCTGTCCCTTTCCGGACAGGTATATATGAACGAGGCGAGAGTGTCAATGTTTGTTGAACCTTCGACGTGCGGGCGTTACGCCTTACATTTCTTATCCGGTGATGCTCTTCTGTAAGGTGCGGAGCCAAGTCTCGCTCCGCGTGTGCCAAAGCAAAGTGCATCACGCGATCACGGCCACGACTCTGTGATCTCTTTTTCCTTTGTGTTCAAAGTTGAGACTTACCTCCATTGCTCCCTCATACCATTTTGCTACAGGTAACCCCATCATTCGCTTTCCCTAAGGAGGCGATTGAAGAGCCACTTGAAGCTGTTGAGGCAGTCACCGAAGAAGTTGAATCCGTCCAAGGCCAGCTCTTGAGAACGAAATGGCACGCCGTGGATTGTCGCATAACTTGCCAAACTACGTCAAGGGCGGGTGCACCGTCGGGGCATGCACATATCAAAGCCAAGCGGCGCGTACCTTTCACGACGACGATGATGACGACAGCGGGGGTGTTGGCCGTGACTCAACCGTGTTGACAACAGACACCACAACGGGGGAGCGGGCGGAGGAAGTGCGTGTCCAGAGCAACGCCCTCAAAGACGCAAATCTGTCACCCGTTGCGACACCGGCCCCGCATCTCTCAAGGGACTGCACCATCAGTGCCAGGGAGGTTGAAGAAGCGTCCCGCATTCTTTTCGCACCAGAGGGCGCGACCTCTCACTTTCATCACCATCGGGCGGAGGCTGCATATCAAGACTCAGAGGCGAATAAATTACAGAAGCGGGTCTCAGGTGCCGCCAAGACTAGTGAAAGAGCCCCTCAAGTAGAGGCAGGGATCGATGAGGCGGTGGAGGACAAGCAGCGCGTCAATCTTGCTGAAGGTATGGCTCCGACTCAGTCGTTGCCGCCCATGTTGCGAACCCGGTCGCCAGTTTCTCGAAGTTTGGCACCCTTGCCATCGACCTTGCTGGCACGCTTGCATCCGCAACCGGAAGTCCACGCCGAGATCTTGCGTTTTGGGGAGGCTCTTGCTTCTAATCCAAGGATTCAAAACGCCATCGTGGAGGAGCTAGACATGCACTACCCTCCTTCCCGTAAGGCTTTCGAGCGGGAAGGTACAGGTGAGAACGACGAAGGAGCAGCGGAAAGGTCTTTGGCGCAGATGGAGTCAGCAGTGCGGCGGTTGCTCGGGCGGACTTCGGCCGAGGATCGGGCGGAGGCAGCAACACAGGAAGGAGAGGAAGAGAATGAAGAGAGACGAGGATTTGGAAGCGCTGGCGGCGGTTACAGTGGCCGGAGCAGTTTTTTGACGGATTCCTTTGAAGTGCTTGGAGCTATGAGTGCCGAGTGGTCGTCAGCGAGCTCCAAGAACGGAGGAGCAGAGGAGAAGGTGGGGAATGAACGCGAGGATATGGCGGAGAACCTTCCCTCTAATTCCTTCGTAAGTGTGGGCCGCTACATGCGGCGAAAGGACAGCTTGGCAGGGGAGGTCTCGGACGAGGTGCTGGACGAGCTGCTTCGCTCTGAAGACGACGACGACGTGATCGCCCAGAAGCTCTTCGCCGAGACGCCGGATGACCAAGTGCGGCGCTTCCTTCGCAACCTCGACCTGGAGTGTGTCATCTGTCACGAGTACATGGTGGAGGCGACGGCAGTTGATTGTGGAGAAGGGCACACTTTCTGCGGAGAATGCATCGAAAGATGGCTGGAACTCCCTGTGGCGGGCGGCTCTCGATGCCCTACCTGCCAGAAACCTGTCCACTCAACCATTCCCATGCGACAATACGACGCCATGATCGAAAAGTATGTTCGCGCTTCAAACCTCTGGGACGAACAATGCTCTTTCTACCGTCGTCGCACCCTGGCGCACATGCGACGTGAGATGGAGCGACAAGACAGAGAGGAGGAGGAAACAGCGACGGCTGCGACTCAGGGCCCTTTTGCTGGCATTGGAAACCTGTTTGGGTTGGGCACGCGCGCGAACGCCCGCCGCCAGCGTCGTCGCAGCCGACGGGCTACTGCTGCCGCCACGCGTGCCGCCGCTGGCGCGTCAAGGACCACGGGAGACGGCGGGGCGGGGGAGGCAGCGCAGCCTTGGTGGAAGAGCGAATTGCTGAGCACGGCCTTATCGGTGGCCACGATGCTAGTGCTCCTGGTTTTATTCAAACGCGGGTTCAAGACTCGATAGACGTAGTAGGGTGGACCGTCGCGTTGAGAAAGCCGAGTTGTGGGAAGAAGAGCACTCGAAGAGTGTCCTGGCCGTGGCGTCGACGTGGAGAAGCGAAAGTATTAAACGGGAGGAGCGATACCCTCGTTTCTCGGGTGTTGTGTTGCTGTACATAGGCTAGGAGGCGTGCGGACCAAATTATAGAGGCCCGGGAGGAGACGAGCGAGCCCACAAGACTCTTGAGAATGGGAGGGCGTGATAATCGAAGGCCTCCATTTCCCCGCTCAATATTGGCGAGCAGGAGGGGAAAATGAAAACGAACAGATGTTAAAGAAATGCAATACATGCCATAGGATTCACCCACAAATAGGACGCACAAGCTTATTTTCCTTAACTTCAGCTTAGCTCCGCATGCTAGGAACTGACCGTAGCCAAGAAGCCTGCCCTCAAACACGCCTCGTCGAGCGCCTTGCCGATGATGACCAGCCGACATTCAGCCCCTCCCTCCCGAGCAGCCTCTCGCTCGCCCCCCCCCCGCGCAGGCGTCTGGCTGGCCTCGAGCTCGAAGGTCTCGTGCACTGCCTGCAGGATGTGGACCATGTCGGAGCCCGCCACGGACAGGGTGCCTTTCATACGATAGATCTGCTGCCTCTGACCTCTCGACTCACGGATCGCATCTTGGATGCCCTCGTCCCGCCCCACGTCTTCTCTTTCCCCCTCCTTTCCGTCTGACGGGTCGTCGCGCCACAGCAAGTCTGCCAACCAGCGCTTCACGGCCTCTCCGTCCACCTCCACCGGCTCCACTATCGCCAGCGTTGTCACCTCTTTCACGCCACCGTGGCTGTGTCGCTCTCCATCGCCGTTTCTCTCACCGCAAGACAAAAATGGCAGCGGATCCTCCTTCGTCTTCCCGCTGTAACATTCCAGGCCGAGCACGAAGTCAAGGTCCACATGAGAATATACCGTGCGTTGGATGCGTGCCATTCCATTTAGACCCCGCAACTCGTCCTCCAGGGAGATCGTGTCTTCTTCGGGCACCAAGTCGGTTTTGTTGAGCACTATGCGGTCCGCCACACAGATCTGTCGAAACGCCTCTTCTCGGTAATAGACTTCCTCGCTCGCAACGGGGCAACGTAGATTTTCACAAATGTTCGAGACATCAGAGGTCACCCGTTCAGCCCCTCTATTTTTCACTCTCTCTGAATGGCTATCCCCTTGAAAAGTCTGGCATTCCTGCCCCCCTCTATGGATGTGTCGGGAGATGTACTTGGCGTCTACAACAGTAACGATGCCGTCCAGACGCAGCTGGCTCTCCAACTCCTCGTCTACCCACAAGCAGCTTGCGACGGGACCAGGATCTGCTAGACCGCTTGTCTCTATTATAACGTAATCAAATTGAGATTTGCGCTGCACCAGGACCTCTAAAGTGGCTAGGAGATCGTTTTTGACAGAGCAGCAGATGCATCCATTTGCAAGCTCAAAAAAACCTTCCAAACTGCTTCCATCGGCCCCATCCTTGGCAATGGCACTTTCAATACCTAAGCCTTTACCAAACTCATTCTCAATCACAGCAATCCGTTTTCCGTGCGGCTGAGTTAGTATATGATTCAGCAGTGTCGTCTTCCCTGTGCAGAGAGGGTGGGGAGGTTGGGCCTGAGTGAGCTCGCTAGTTAGCGCTTACTTTCCGCCAACTCACACCATACCTGAACCGAGAAACCCAGTGATTATGGTCACAGGGACAATCTTGTCAGTTGGGATTGGATTGGAACTGCCGCTTTTGGTTTCAGAGAGATCCGCATCGCCTTCCCCCGGCCGGGAAGAAGGCTGCGAGACGACTTGAGAGGACAAAAGAACCAGCTTAGGAGGTTCCTCATCATCCTCGCCTTGCTCGGTCAGGAGATCATCTTGCGAACTTGTCATCTGTGAAATTTTGCGATCGAATATAGCCTAAGTAAAATGTAGGAATGCGAGTCTTGCAAATTGATCGATTCTAGTACGTACAACCCCTCATTTCAGTGCTTCGGAGTCGGCGAGGGCTGCGGCTGGCACACTAGTTTTTATGCATTTATGGTTTCGCTGTAGTACCTTCGCATAAGATTGAACATACAATTGTCCAATCAAACACATGAATATAGACTGGTTTATAGAGTCGTATGTCAGGTCTTGCGAGTAGCTGAGAGGAAGGCAACGCGGAACGATGCTGCAGGCGTCTCCCCTCAAGGCCCCCCCCCCCGCTCCTCCACGGGCTCTGCAAGCCGCCTTTACGGCCTTGGGATTGTCTTCATTCATGCTTTCCAATGCGTTATGGGCGGAGATGCCGGCCCTTGTCTCTGCTCTCCCGGAGGGCAACAAGCTCGGGAGCTATCTGCTTCTATCCTTGCAGGTGAGCAGTACGTGCAAGTGAAGGCTATTTGCATGTCACTCAAGATTTGCGAAGGTACCGGTAAATAAAGACCAATTTATCTCTTATTGTGTCTAGTAATCAATGGCCTTTCCCCAATCATTCCTCCACGCGTAATCTTTCTCGCCCCTTGAAGGCCATATGCTCACCCTCGATCCTCTCGCTCCTCGGCTCCGTTCAGGCCGCGAATGTGGTGCCTGTGATCGCCATGCTTCGGGGTCCGGAAGTCGTGCATCTGGAATCCATCATTTGGGCGCTTCTCTTAGGAGGAGTGGTGGTCAGCCAGCTCATGAGCTTTTGCTGGGCCGCTACCACCCCCATCCCCGGGGCGGGTGGCAAGTCCCATGCGCTCTCCCTCATTCTCCTGACATTCCTCGCTGGTTGCATCAATAACTCCTCCAGCCTCTTCCTCTACCCATTTGTGGCTCGTTGGGAACGGCGGTACGTGTCGGCGCTGGCCACGGGGGAGGGGCTGTCGGGCATCCTGGTCTCCCTCATCGGGCTGACTCAGAACGTAGGCGGGGCCCGGCCCCGCTTCTCCGTCCGGGCCTACTTCCAAGGGGTCAGCGCCTTATACGTCTTCTCCCTTCTGGGTTTCCTCTTCCTCCTGCAAGAAGAGAGGCGCAAGAAAGCGCGCGTGGCCCTCAGCATGGATCGAGTTGTAGCAGAAGAGAGGGAGACTGCCTGGCAGGGGGGGGCCAAGAAGCGAGTGCTCCTGAGCGTCAAGGACGAAGACAGCGATGCCCTAGATGTGCCGCTGTCCGCCCCGACATTGGCACCCGCCCCCGTCCTTGCCCTCATTTGGCCCTTTCTCTTGGCCCAGTTCGGGATCAGCCTCTGGGCCTATGGCGTCATTCCCGCCCTCACCCCCATATCCACCAGCGGCTACCAGCACGCCGCTCACGTCCTGCAGTACTCCTCCATCGTCTCTATGGCGCTCGATCCTCTTAGCCGCGCCCTCACCCATCGCCTGCGCTGCTACCGGCTGCCGCTCCTCGTCGTCTTGGTCAACGTCCTTGCCGCTGTCCTCTGCGTGGCGGCCGCCATCTCCCCCCGCCCGCCCTTCGTGGACCAGCCGCTCGGAGGGCTCTTTGTCGTGTTTTTCAACGGAGCCTTTACCGCCGCCTTCGCCTTCACCTCCACCATGGTCTTCTTCTGCATCCACCGGGCCCTCGGGCCGCGGCACGGGCTGCCTCTGCCCGTCCACGCGAGAAGGGCTGGAGGGGCGGACGAGGCGCCAGGCCTACAGGAAGATGCCTGTGCCCTGATGGTCGGTCAGAGGCGGGGGGGGGGGCGTCCGGTGTCTATTGGGAGAGGAGAGGGCGAGGGCGAGCACGCGGGCGAGGTCGGGCCCGGGGGGAAGGAGGAGTTCGTGCAGGTCTTACGGCGGCAGGACGGCTTTCGGTGGTCAGGCTTTATTGTCCAGGTTGGAGCCTTTGTGGGCGCACTGGCCACCTTTCTTCTGGTCGCCTGACCCGGAACAAGCCGCCATGTAATATACATAAAGCAAAAGCAATGATCAAATGTGGCGCCCCCTCCTCTCACAGCCTTCCATCTTTTCTTTTAACGTGTTCTATGCCAGCCCCGACCCAGCCCTCGCCCCGTCCCCCTCCCGCGCCTCCCTCACTTTGTCCGCCAGCGCCCTCCTGGTCTCCCACCGGGCCCTCTGGAATCGGTTCTTGCACGCAGCCAGGGAGCCCTCGAAATCTATCTCCTTCAGGCGGACCACCACGTGGCTGTACCTCCGGAGCTTGAGACCGAATCTGCCCTTCCCCATGAACATGATCCCCTTCTGGATGTTGGCGCGGTTCACGAAGGCCTCGGCCACCATCAGGTCCTCGGGGTGCAGGTTGTGCCGGATATTGGCCAGATTGGCCGCGTTCTGGATGACCTTCGCCACCAAAGGAGGCCCTTTCTGCTTCCGGGAAAACTTGAGCTGCATGAGGGCCTCCACGACGGGCAGTCCGCGCACTTGCCGGGTAAGGAGGTTGATCTTCCATGGGGACATGCGGATCCTGTTCTTGCGGGACACTACCTCCCGCATCTCGCTGTGGGTGCACGTGACGCGGGAATCACGATAAGAAAGATGAGACGCTCAACGACAGAGGTGAAAAAGACGAGTGAGACTATGCGTGCAGGGATGCCTTCTTCGCACGCCCGCGACACCGAGGGGACAAGGGAGGGGGGCCGTCCCGTGTGGTCACGCTTCAACCCGTGACTCGGCAGTACAGCGCGTGTTAATGTGTCCAAAGCGGCCCCGTCTCGGCACTCGGTATATAAGCACAGGAAGGGTCTTGACCCAGGGCCCCCTCGGATTCCTCGATTCACAATAGCAAATCGCTCCCTAGAACGTACCGCGACACAATAGGCTCATCAAGAGCCCCAGACGGCGCAACTCCTTCAACTGCAGTGGAAGACATGGCCCGCTTATTCACGGCAACACACGGCGCGGATGACAGCGAGACTCGCGACTCGCATTCGAGGGGCCGCTGCAGCATACTCAGTGGACTGCGAGCAAGTGGTGGAGAGGAATACCGGCTAAAAAGGCGTCGCAGCATCGTCGATGCCATTGATGACCTGTGAGAGTTGATGTCTAAGATTGTCCTATCCAGTCGTTTTTGGCCGTTTGAGGTGTCAAATCGAACCGGGAAAATTACCCTGAAAGCCGGGGCGGCGGTGAGGGGTGGTTGGGCCTCCCTGCCCCCCTCTCCCCTTCCTGGACGTTGCCTTCGTCCTTCGTCCTTCATGTGAACGAATCGATAGGTTCTGTAACCACAGAAATCCCTAAAATGATAATTAACTTGCCTCTCTCATGCGTTCACGTGTGCTCTCGCTCAGTGGCGCGCATGAATGTAGGGGGACGCAGGCCGTCAAATGCAGTGTCCGCCCTCACCTCCTCCCCCTCCTTCTGCTTCAGCTCGAGCGCTTTACAGGGTCAGCTTGGCGGCATCTGCCCAAGCTGGGTAGGGTGCGGCCCGTGATGACAGACATAGATGCTGGTAGGGTCAAGGCTGCGCAGGAGGCCACGCTTCGGGATGGGGCTTTAGTCATGCGAGTGGCTTCGGAGGTTGCACAGGCCCTCAAACTACCGGTTCGTTGTTTCCCCCCCACTGTCCGCGCCTTTTCGCCAGTTCTGTCAAATGTCATGTCTGTGTATGCATGCACTAGGTAGATGGCATAATGCCGGACGCACGTCTTTAGTTTTGAAGAGGACATGGTCCTGACTGTCGTCGTTGGCGTACTTTACTATTTCTGACGTGCACTTCCTCGTTTCTCCGCTGGGCCCAGGGAAAAAATGTGACGTTAGGACGCAAACTTGTGCGGCTGGGTCTGACGCATGCGGACAGCGTGGACGGCTTCTGCGCCGAGGCCCTGCAATTGGCCCCCATCAGCTCCTCTCTTTTACAGGAAGTGCACCACACGCTCAGGCAACGCTACCGTCAGGCCTACGCCACGGCCGGCGAACAGGCAGGGGAGACGGCAGCGAAGCCGATCACTGGCGTAGGGAGGACCATGGATGGCTTCGTCATGTCTCCGTCCAAGCACCTGCCCGGTGGGAGCCAGCAGGCAAGCAAGGAGGAGAAGCCTGTTTTCTTCAAGCCGCAGACAAAGGACAACGCGAGCCCTGTGGAGCGGAAGTCGATGCTGGGATTGGACCGGCTGGCTGCCATGAAGCGCGCGGAAAAGGAAACGACGAAGGACACCTGGAGCGGGGGGAAGCCGGTGGTTAAGAAGGAGGAGGGGGAAGGGGAGGAGGGCGGCAAGGGCGGACCCCGCCCTGAGGATGCGGCGCGGAGAAAGAGCGACTTCCACAGGAGCTCGACAAAGGCCGCGGATCGTTCATACAGGCCTAGGCGAGAGCCGGACACGCCCTCGCACCCGGGGGGCGTGAACGTGGAGGCGCGGCGGGGACTGGAGGAGAGGGAGCGGGGGCGTGGTCGGGGGGGGG
>Ga0102934_1000021_pt1 | contig 76769 bp, 65 predicted proteins | sample SalPonR2_A_D1_MG_FD_78175 | JGI IMG/M metagenome (GOLD analysis project Ga0102934, IMG submission 78175) | Salt pond soil microbial communities from South San Francisco under conditions of wetland restoration - Salt Pond MetaG R2_A_D1_MG | ecosystem: Environmental > Aquatic > Marine > Intertidal... | reverse complement strand
ATAATATTCTTTTTTTTAAGTTTCTTGTGTTTGGGGGAGTTTTTGGGGTTTTCATGGGGGGGGGGGGAAGGAGAGGGGGGGGGGGGGGCTGAGGAGGAGATGGCGCAAGACGAGCACAACGCGCAAGACGGAAACGACAACGACAATCACGACCCTGTCGGACACGGACACGCCCATAGAGAGCGGGGGCATCCAAGAGCCGAAGCACGCGTTCCTGCCAATGCCAACCAGAACCGCGAACGAGAAGAACCGGCAGAGTTCCCGCAGCAGCATGGGGCCCAGGCGCCGAGGGGAGTAATCGTTAACAATCTGAACAACGATGAGAATGCTGGAGGCGCAGGTATTGATGCGGACATGGATGTGGAGTTGCATGTGGCTGTTGATGAATTGATGGGAGTCCGCGGGCCGTTTGTGTACTTGGTGAGAAATATCCTGTGGCTGGTGGCCTTCAACGGGGCCTACCTGGGGCTCTTCGCCTTCATTCCCTACAGCGTTGGCGCAGCAGTTGTAGGAGCAGCGGAAAAGTATGTAGAAACGCCTCTTGGAATATGTACGTTGCGTTTTCTGGTGCCCCGCTCCATCTGCAAGCTGGCCGCCGAGGTCTGCCAGGCAGCGGCGGCCGAGGAACACACCTTGCAGCTGCCGGATCTGGGCGTCATCTTGCTCGGTTACCTGCTCATGTCTGCCATGGTGTTCACCTGGCGCACTATCGTCTGTGCTGTTTGCAAGCGTATGGCCGTCACGGCGCTGCCCATGCTGGGGAAGGTAGTGCGTATGCTTGAGTGCACGGCGGCAGTTGTCAAGGTAGGAGTCCTCCTCTTCAGCAAAATGGCCCTCTGTCCCTTGCTCTTGGGACTCTGGTTAGATGCAGCCACAACCCAGGTGATAGGACCGGATCACGCGGTGCGCGTGCGCTTCGCCACAGAAAATCTGGTGGGTGCACTTCTTTTGCACTGGGTAGCCGGTATCACTTTCATGCTCTTTGTCACAGTCTCAGTTCTGCAGCTGCGTGAGGTCCTGCACCCGGATATTCTGGCAAGGATCATCCGACCTCAGGAGCCCCAACCAGACCTCCTCGGCAGTCTCCTGCAAGAGTCAGGTCTCACGCATGCTCGTCGCATGGCAATTTCTCTCGGAATCTACGTTCTTTTGCTTCTTCTTTTCGTATATTTGCCAGCGGAGCTTTTGGCTTTTGCTGGTTTCAATGCGACCGGTAATGGGCTTTTCCACCTCAATTTTTTCTACCTGGCACCTCAGCTGCAAATACCTTTTGAGCTCATCATCTTCCATCTGGCCATGCTCGCCTTCCTTGAGCATACGAAGAACGCGATCGGGCGCCTGCAGTACATGTGGCTTCGTCCATTTTGTAAAGCCTTGGGGCTGACGCGTTACCTGTTGCCTCTCACGCGGCTGCATCCTCCGGAACAGCCGGCGGGAGTTCCCATGCGCGATATGGAATTTCTTGTGGGTCCCCCGGTGCCGCGACCGCCCATGGACTGGGAGGAAGAGGCGGGACGGGACGACGCGCGGTGGGCTTGGGGCAATGATCCCATGTCGGAAGTCGAGCGCAACGTGGCGCCGCGTTCTCGGCCTTCCTGGTGCGGTGTGCGCTTGTTTGTCCTTGTAGTTGCGTCATGGGCAGCGATTTTGGCTTTGGTTTCGACCGCATTATTGACGCCCTTGGTGTTGGGACGTTTGATCTTTACGCTTCTTAGGGTGCCAAGCAGGTTCTACCATGATCCCTTGGCATTCGCTGCAGGGCTAGCATTATGTTGGGTCGCGCATAAGTGTCTGGTGCGGCTTCACCAGCGGATCGAGGTGGCCGACGTCCGCGCGTGGGTGGCCCGGACTTCCTGTCCCACGTCTTTCCGGGCGGTTGTGGCAGTGAGTGCCTTTGCAGCGATGTGGTTCGGTGTAGCGCCTTTGTTGCTGGGATTGCTGTATGACGCGGCCGTGGCATTACCACCCAATTCCTGGGCCGAAGAAGGGTTTGGAAGTCTCCAGCTGTGGGCAGACTGGGCGTTAGGACTTGCACTTCTGCATCAATGGGCGTACCTGGCAGCGACGGGCATGGTAGACGGGGCGTGGTTTCCGCGGATAGGTCGTGCTGCAGAACAAGGTGTTGAAGGGGGAAGAGGCTTTGGATTTAATCAACAAGCGGTAGTCGTGACGGCGGAGGCGCTGCAGGCTGTGTTCAGGTCATGGAGCTGGGAAGATGCAACGCTCAACAAGTTACTGGCCCCTTTCGTATGGCCTGTCACGGCGCAACTGTTGGAATTGGTTGTCGTTCCCGCGAACGCCGCTTTCGCTCTCGCCTACATGCGCGACCGCGTGCCTGACTTGCCCTACCTCGCGGGTCTCCCGTCGCCGGAGGCCATGACAAGCCCGGAATTGCAGTTGCTTTGCTTCCGCATGACCGTGGTGGCCTGGATATTGGCCATGTTCTCCATCAAATGTGTAGCCCCGCTCCACCGCTGGGTATCGTCGATCCAAGCGGCAGTACGAGACGAAAAATATCTTGTGCGTCTGGAGCTGGTCAATTACGCCTGAAAATGCGAGCTTTCCCTCGTATCTGCCTCACCTGCATAAAGGACGCATTTTGTTGCATACAGTCTCAAAGTGAGAGCTTTAAAATGTGCCAGCAATCGCACCGTCTCCTGGAAAACTCTTGACGGGGATGAAAGACGCCATTTTTCATAAAGAAATGAGTTTTGAGATTTAAAAAAATCTGCGACTGTAAGGCCGAGTCTGTTGATATTTTAAGGCCGAGCAGGCAATCTTGATGGCAGGATACAGTAACAAAAGAGGCTTTTCAAGTTGTGGACGGGCTTGTACAAGTAACGACAACTTAAATATAAGTAGAGTGGCTTCGAACCTACACCATGATACGAAATCAGTCCAATCATCTCACTCTAGTTATTACTTTAAACAATTCAGCTTTTACAACCGACTTGAATCTTCTCGTGTCCCCAGAAAGGTCAAAAGTTTGTGAAGCCGCAGTGCTGTAATTTTATTCTGCTCTCCCGCCGCCATGATCAGCTCGTAGGCTGGCTCGTTGCGCATGCGATCTTGCAGTATTGCAAGCATCTCGTCAGCCGTTTTGCCAGTGGCACAGACAAGAAAGATGTGCCCAAATCGCTCTTCGTACAATCTGTTATGCACAACCAAGCTTTGAAGCGTCTTTTCATTGGCCCCTTCTGCTCCTTTTTGTTCGTCTGCCTCCCAAACCGGTCCCGCCTTGCCACTGGCCTTGGGTACGGTGGCAAATTTCTGTTTTAATGCAGATGTATGAGTATTGGATTTATTTCAGAAATCGCAACAACGGGAAACTAACCTTTTTTAAAGCCTCCCCATCTCCGATACGAGGATGGGCTGCAAAAGCCTCGAGGTAATCGGGTCTCGACAGAGACCACCACGCCCTATCCATTGCTGTCAGGATCGAGGCAGCCGAGGTGTGAGGGAAGGTTTTGATGACTGACTCCACCCAAGATACTGAGCCACATATCCGCAGTAACTCGGTGCGCAAGTCGGCTACAGGCATGGCGTTCAGTTTGGCTATTCCATCTTGCATCTGTTGCTGACAGAGACCAACAAGAGGTGATGTGAGCTCCGGCGCACGAGTGGTACTTATGGAACCTAGGCAGGAGCCCGTTCACACTGGAATGTTACCTGATCCTCCGCTCGCATGTCCATGGCCTATGTTGCTTTGGAGTGTGTATATTTGAGGGTTCATCACTCACGGACGGTAATTGTCGAGCCCTTGCGCTTGGGGGGGTAACTTCTCGCCTCTTCTTGCTTGCATCTCCTCGCTCCCGTCGCTCGCTCGTCGAGATACTACCTCTCGAATTCTCGTGTCATGGATTCTAAAGAGAAACCATAAATTTACGTCACAACAACTTCATCCGGTGGGATCATGTGCTCTTGTCTCCATCCGGGACGACTCGTGTTGTCATACCAAAAAATATCCTCTTACCAGCCAAATAATCTTTGCTCTTTGCTGACCTCAACAGTCGCTGTGCCAACTACCAGTACGCCCGAAAAATATGTCCTCCGCCAATCTCGTGGACATCAACAACCTGCAGCTCAAGCTTTACATTGGTGGAAAATTTGTTGAGGCGCCCTTACGGCTGCCTGTTGTTGATCCCGCCACGGAGGAAGTCATCGCGCACGCTCCTGCTGGTAAGTCCAACGTTGGGCTGGGATCGGAGATTGATACATTTTAAAATGATTACCCATGAATGGCGCGCTACCGGTAATCTGAGGGGCAAGTGTACAGTGTTTCGTGGAGACTCCGATGTACTGGGACGGATTTCACTGATGTCATCTGTTTGCGAAACAAACTGTCAAACTAGCTTCTGAGTCGCATATCAATCAAGCCGTCGAAGCCGCTCGCGCCGTCTTTCCTTACTGGTCCACCCTTGACGGAGCTTCGCGTGCCAAACATCTTGATGCTATTGCCGAGGCCGTCAAGCGCCTGAAACCTCAACTGGCAGAGCTTGAATCTCGAGACAGCGGGAAACCTCTTGCCGAGGCAATGTGGGATATGGACGACGTAAGCGGCACCTTCACGTACTACGCTGGTTTGGCTCGAGAGCTGGACGGGAAGCAGTATGAAGCGGTCACGGATTTGCCGCCCGGAGGGGACTTCACTGCCTCGTTGCGCTATGAGGCCGTGGGTGTGGTCGCAGCGATCGTCCCGTGGAACTACCCCTTGCTCATGGCGACCTGGAAACTGGCGCCGGCCCTGGCGGCAGGCTGCAGCATTGTACTGAAGCCCTCAGAGGTGACGCCTCTGACTGCTTTGCAGTTCGCGCTGATCGTCGAGGAAGTGGGCCTGCCTGCGGGCGTCATCAACATCTTAACGGGGGGGCCCGAGACTGGAGCCATCCTCTCGAACCACCAGGATGTGGATAAGATCACGTTCACAGGCTCGGTTCCCACGGGCGTTAAAATTATGACGGCAGGTAAGAGGACGGTGGATTGTGAGCCTCAGGATGAACGCAGGATGCATTTCTGATTCCTTCTCCCTCGCTCCAACACAGCTGCGAAAGGTATCAAGAATGTTACCTTAGAGCTAGGTGGGAAAAGCCCTGCCATCGTGTTCGACTCCTGCGACCTCGCGCGGACCGTGGAGTGGGTCATGTTTGGGTGTTTCTGGACCAATGGGCAGATCTGCTCGGCCACCTCGCGTTTGCTGGTGCAGGAGACCATCTACGACAAGTTCATGGCCAAGCTGGTGGACGAGACCAACAAGATTCAGGTGGGAAATCCTCTGGCAGAAGGAGTCAAAATGGGCCCGATCGTTAACAAGGTTCAGTTCGACAAGGTGATGGGATTTTTAGAGAGGGCGCGAGTGGAAGGCATCAATTTCGCCGCGGGAGGCGATCGCCCCACGGACTGTCCCCGAGGCTACTACGTACGCCCGACCGTCCTGACAGGCATGCGGCCGACGGCTGAGGTGTGGAGCACTGAGATCTTCGGACCTGTGCTCTCGGTCATGGCCTTCAGTACCGAGGATGAAGCTATTCGCATGGCGAATGATACGGAGTATGGCCTTGCCGGCGCGGTATTCTCAGGAGTGGAGGCTCAGCTGAAGCGTGTGACAGAGCAACTTCGTTGTGGCTGTGTTTGGCGCAATTGCAGCCAGCCTTGCTTCTCGCAGTTGCCGTGGGGCGGATGGAAGCGTAGTGGGATTGGGAGGGATTTGGGGCGAGAAGGCTTTAAGGCGTACTTAGAGACCAAACAAATCGTCACTCACGTCACAGAAAATGCTTTGGGATGGTACAACGTTGCCAAGCTTTGATGAATGGATTGAGCTGCCTTGTGCAATATTCACCGCGGTCGAAAAGCGCGAACAGAAGACTCGCACTACCCTCTTAGTAAGGCATTTAAAAGCGCGTGTGTCATGAGCTGGTTTGAGGAAAATTTTAAAATGAAATCTGAAAATGGAGAGGTCTTGTGGTGCAACTGATTGATTTATTTCTTCTCGCTTTGTAATACCCGTCCTTAAGAACCAACGTTCCTTCTCATTCTACTGGCTCAGGAAACTCATGTCCTTCCACACCTGTCAAATAGCCATCTTGATCTAGACAAGAAGAACATAGATAAGGGAATAGCATAGCAATACTCCGACAATCCGGAAGTTGAAGAGGCGCTGCAGGGCCTCGTACATAAAACTACGGACGCACTTCTTCTGAACAGGCTGTAGGCCATTCCGCGGCGCTAACTGGTCTCGAAGTTCCTCGTTGGATAAAACGGAACCCCTATGTTGTTTGACCTGCTGTCGAGCTACCCGGATGATCTCCTGATGGGCACAAGCAATAGGGTCCAATATCGTTAATGGTGCCGCCCTCGTCTGTGTAGCCGGCGCCTCCTTCTCGGTCCCTGTCTCCCTATTTGTGGGACTGTTGTTCACCGGCAGATTTGTGCCGCTACTGCAAGGTACGAAAGAGACCTGTGTGATCGAAGGCTTTTTATGGCGCGCCTGTACAGAACTTCCCGTGTGCTTGTAGACATTCTTGACCCAACCCAGGACCAAGGTCAGGAAGCAAATCATCGTCATACAGATAAAGAGGAATACACACGCAGCTTGCACCTTGCCCTTCACCAATTTCAACTTTTCCTCGTTCGATGGTTTCCTTCTATTCGCATACTCGAACAAGTCTCGATCTTCAATCACAATTCCTGCACATTCTTCAGCTATGTCGCCTTTCAAATTTTTCTTGGACGAGCTGAAGTCCTGCTCTTCCACGTTATTAAAGTCGAATGACTCCTCCATCTCAATCTCCTCGCCCTCAATACCCTTATCCAAGCCTTGATCGTCCGAGGTGCGCATTCTGGCCTCGTCGAAAGTTCGACTCTCCTCTGCTGCTTGCTCTAGATGAGAGCTATGTAAAGGGAGGGAGGGAGAGGCACTCGTGTTGATGACGACGTTCTCAGCCGAAAAAGAAACGTGTTTCTCAACTGTGAGGATGAAGATATGTATAACTGGGAGTGTAAGATATCCGTGAAAATTGACAAAGGCATTGACTGTCATTACTTACGATGGGACGACCTAATTGTGCGAAACAATCTGTTGCATCTATCCTTGTGGCCTTGCTGAGGACTCCTTTCCTCATCTCGGCCCGCTTCAATGTGTGTCGCTTTGCAAAGTACAGACCTGGTCTCTTTATTCTCCTGCCACGTCACATGGGCCTGGCTTGTTGGCAACTCCTCTAGTGCCGAGAAAGGTTGGACCTCGGCTTCGAACATTGCCGCCACACTAAGGTTGAGGTCCTGCTGGAATTTCTGCATCGGACTGTCCGGATTCTGGAATTTCTGCATCGGACTATCCGGATAAGTGGCTACGATTTTGATGGGGCCTGGATTCGCCTTAGCCTCGGCAAGCATATGTTTATCTGTGGGCGACATCATGTTGAGCTTGTGTTGCAGCACCTGTTGAGCCCTGCGCGTCGCGTTGTCAGTGTACCGAAAGGCGTGACTTGGGCCGTTTCCATCGCTTTGGATAGAGCTTGCGGTAGAGCCATCGTCGGAGGAAAGGTCCCAAGCGATTGGGTGGGACTGAACTCGCGGTGTAGGGAAAAGATAAAGGGGTGAAGGGGGACTTGATTCAGGGCCGACGAAAATATTTATATATATGGGTAACGAGCAAAAAATGAGGGAGGGATGTAAAGTTACGTACGAGGGCAGCATAAAGTGCAGCATCTTTGAAGCGCGCATCATTTTCCAGTTTGAACTTGAGCAGCTTCTGATGAAGTTCCTGCTGGCTCGTAGAGGGGGATCGTCCACTGGCCCCCCGAGGGTCGTCTTCCCATATCCTTGACCCGTCGGGACCAGCCTTTTTCCCCTCTACAGCGACGGATCCGCCACTTAACACATCCTTCTGCTTGGAGAGAGGGGGACGATTTTGTAGCCTTTTCTTCGAGTTCGACGGGGATTTATACGAGGGAGAATAGCGTGGCTTTTGCCGCAGCATTTCCAGGTGCGGATGATCGCGCGCCAATCTAATCTGGATCTCCCGCGGCAAAGCTTGGAAGACTTGCGATCCTTGCGTCGGCCATTTCCGGTTGAGGGCCAAGAAACTCTGGGTTGCCCAATCACGCTGTGCCTTATTTGAAGATCTGATGTCTATGACTAGGCGCTGTGATCGAGACGGAGAGTAATGAGCAGTGAAAAGTAGGGGAAAGGAGTTATAAAGTGCGTGACAGGAAAAGAAGACCACGTGCAACCTCTCGTCATGCCAGCAGAGCACTATGAGTTGCGCTGGATTTTGAAATATCCAAAACCTGGCAAGCCTCTTCACTAACCTCGCAGAGAGCCGGCATATGCGCTTGGACTGATGACGGCGGCCACTTTTCGATCACAATTTTAACAAGTTGATGCAGTTGCCGCCCTATGTTTCTGTCCATCGCATTCAAAATTGATGCGAGTAAGCGGCCCTTCGCATCGTAGCAGTGAGAAACCATTGCAACCAGACTCTGGTAAGCCGTGGTATTGATGGTGCTGTGTTCTTGTTCGAGACATGTCAGCAAGTACGGCATGAGGGACACAGCCCAGTCGGCGCCACGGTAGGCGCATCCTCTCGCCAATGAGGGAACAAAACTGCAGGCATCGCGACACAGAGACTCGTCATCGATTCGTTCCAGGAAGTGTGCCAGAACTCTGCCCAAAGCCGTCAATATTTTCGGGTCCGCGACCTCAGCCTTCTCTCTGAGGCATTTGTAAGCATACTGCACACGTCTCAGCTGCTCTCCCATAGCTATGACCTCTCCATGCCTTGTGCTGTCCTCCACCTGTTCGATCGCATGCGTAAACCCAATAGGTACATTCCGACATGATGTCATATTTTTGACATGGGGAGTTTTCATTGGCACGTACCCAACCAGTAAGAGTGTCCAATGATGACATGAAACCAACTAGGCCAGGCCCCGCACTCGAAGCATAGCTTGACGTGTCAGCGCTAGTCATGCCGGGATACACCCAAGACGTCGTAATGCTACCCTTGTGGCTGCTTTACCTGTGAGATGGACATACTTCTAATGCATCAATCTGCAAAGTACGATGCAACTTGTTGCACTCAAAAGTTTAAGTTGGCGCGATCATTTAACCACCTAGCTCATGGCTAGTGCTAGGTTGATAACAAAATCGCACTGGCAATCACATAGTACCCTTAAAAACGTACCCCAGCGTGCAATCGCAAGCGCTACGACCCGCGACAGAACACGGAACGTGGAGTGGGAGCAGAAGTGGCGCGTTGAGACGCTCGCCAGGGTAGACTGTCAGGGGGGCATGTGGCGCCGGGAGCACGTTTGGGTGGAGAGCACCGGAGGCTCTCTGCCACACAGCCCAGCCTGCTTCCTCGCCCCGGGTCTGGAGGAAACTGGGTTGATTCATTGTTTGACGAGCTACAAATGGAAGCGGATGTCATCTATGCGCTCAAATACTGCATTGGGCACTGATTGACTTGCACGAAATGCTCTAAATGTGCTGAGCTTCCTCGAGAGGCGTCGGCAACCACCCGCCCCCATTGCTTCTCCCTCAATCTCCCATGACTTCATGCTGTTCACTGTACCCTGCCCTACTTTTCTTTGGTAACGCACATCACGGGCTCTTTTCATTTATACAGGATAACAAGACTTCCTTAAAGGGCGCCTTTGCTTGTTGCGAGGAGTCCAATGGTGGTAAGTTTATACCTGGGAAGGCGGAGACGGAAGAATTTCGAGACCACCATTCATGTGTGTTAGTACGAAAGCACGGTCAGATGCGTCTGGGTCGCTTGAGTTTATTTATATCAGACTTGGAGGTAGAAATATGAGGGGCATTCGTGGGTTTCTCAGGCGCTAGTGGTGTCTTGAGGCGTATGACCAGGAGGGGGGCATCTCCGTGCTCGTGGGCCCTCGAAGTTTACGGGGAAGCGCTGTCAGTTCACTGAGACCCGGATATATGCGTCATTTATCTATCTGGAGAACTCAACAATTCCTGACGTGATCTATCTTTGCACCCGTGGAACCCTTCAGCAAGCACGGCTGCGGCAGTATCAGGTCGTCGGTCGACATGTGCCCACCGAGGCCCAGCCCAACCCCACAGTTTTCCGTATGAAGATCTTCGCCCCCAATGAAGTGGTGGCCAAGTCCCGTTTTTGGTACTTTTTGCATCAAATGCACAAAATGAAGAAGACCACGGGTGAGATTCTGGACATTAACGAACTGGTTGAGCGCAACTCCCGCATCATCAAGAATTACGCGATCTGGTTGAAATATGATTCCCGCTCGGGGACACACAATATGTACCGCGAGTACCGCGATCTTACTCTCACGGGCGCAGTGGATCAACTCTACGCGGAAATGGCTGGTCGTCATCGCGCTCGCTTCCGCTCAATTCAAATTATCCGCACGGGCGTGGTTGATGCCAAGGACGTCAAGCGCGCACACACAATGCAGTACCATGTGAGTTGCATCTTGATTGGACTATTTTGCGATTGCCCTTTTCTCATCTTCCAGTTGGGCATTTTAGTTGCTGATTTGTAAATGCTTTCTGGTCCCTGTGTGTTCGCTGAACCGTAGCATCCTTGTCGTCTCTCGACTCATCTCATGTGACCTTGCCTCTTTTCACATTTTCAGAACTCGGGAATTAAGTTCCCACTGCCTCATCGCATTCAGCGGCCACCCAACAAGAGCCTCCGCGGAATCTACAAAGCTGTGCGTCCCAACACCTACTATCACTAAAGAATGGCTCCTCCCATAGTCGTTTCGACAGGAATAGCAGATCGAAAATCAATCTCTTGAGTGACTTGCTGGGGGAGTGTAGGCTATTGCCTCAGAGTTGTCAATGTGGGGAAGAGGGCGAAAGTGTATCCTTGCATTTAGATAAATTGCCCAGGAGGGCCCTGAGAAAAAGAAGCTTCATTCTTGAAAATTATTTTTGCCATTATGTTTTCAACAAAGTGTATGCGCATGTTCTTTTTTGTTCGTCTAGTCTCTAATCTGCTTGATGGACGCCCAAATCAGTGCTTTCCATCCTGGCATTTCAAGCGGGCGCCGCTAGACGGAGGGCAAGAACCATGCCTATGCCGAGGAGGCTTCCGATAAGAGTGTTGAGAAAGTTGATGAACTCGTTGGTGGCCCACGGGTGCCGGTCGTTCTGCAGGCTTGCCCCTAGGAGGCTCTCCACGTTGGTCGCGAGGAAGGCCGCCACCAGCACGACAGGTACAGCCTTCCAAGCCACAAACCGCATACCCACACCAGCCAGGGCGATGATGACAGATCCCACGACACCGGCCAGGGTACCCTCCAGGCTGATCGCCCCCTCGGTCCCGGGCGGCACCGGCTTCAAATTGGTAATGAGGAAAGTGCGCTTCCCGTAGGCCTTCCCAATCTCGCTAGCGAATGTGTCCGAAAGCTTGGTGGCCAACGAGGCAACGTAACCGGTGAGAAGCACATGAAGCTGTGCAGGTAAGAAAATTGTGGCGGTGGCACATATCGTTCCCTTGAAATGGAAAAACACGGGAAGAAATAAAGGACTTGAGAAGACTGAGGTTACCACGCTATTCAAGAGGGCTCATACCATTGCACTTACCGCTGCAGCAGATCCCCATACATTTTCAGGACCCCGAGCACCGCCTCTCTTTTCAGCGATGCCCAAGGCCTCCTTCTCCGACTGCTTCACCTTAGTGACGAGTGAGCCGCAGATGAGGTAAAGGACACAAAGGGCCCAGCCTCGCCAGCCCAATGTGGACCATAGCGCGATCCCCAGTATCCAAGCATGAAGTAGCCCCGAAGAGGTTAGCCAACGCTGTTTCACGGCCAAGCCTACAAGGGCTAAGGCTGAGTTGAGTCCGAAGCCTGTCAGGAAATTGGCCGAGTATGCTCCGAGCTCCGGTATGAGAGCAACCACCCAGCGCGACATAGGCATAGAACGACGCCAAATTCCTTTAAGCTCAGTAAGTGTGGCAGGATGACACGCGTAAATCCTGCTAACGTGTCCATTGTTAAATGAATAGACGGCGGCAGGTATCGCTTTAGGGGACTTCGAAGCTGACAGCAGGCTCGACAATTTTTTGCAGATAGAACCGCGCGGACCACTGAAAAATGCAGCAGCAGGAGTAGACGCATCGACGCATGCCGGGCTCACTAGGATTAGCAGCAGAGGAGAGAGGGCGTGGATCGGCTGAGGGCATCTCATTCTAGTCCCGTCTCCCCTTTGTTGAAGGTCCTCTTCAAGTTCGTGTTTCCACACCTTGGCACGCTGGGTGTATTGAGAAGGTGCCCTTTTCAATATCTTCGCCAAAGCATGAATCAGGGCATGCAGTAGATGAGTGAATGTGAGCCTGCGATATGCTATGCATGCTACAGCGGAACCGCAGCCCCGGGAGGTGGTCAGGTCGCTGCGTCAATCATAGATGATCTCGCACCGAATGGGCGAGCCTCCTGGGGCTCGTACACTGGCAGGTGGGACTCGAGCGTTTCATGGCGTGGAGGCGAAAAAGTACTGTGCTACATCATAATGGCTCTCTGACTCATAACTTTTAACTCCATGCAGGTCATCGCTGCCCGCATCTGCTCTTTACGGGCTTTAAAAGTGCAACTAAACCAGGCAGACGGCATCTGAGAGGGGCTGCTGCTCATCCATTTTCCAACGGAGATCCATCATCTGTATTTGAAAAGCCTCTATGAGTGACGAGGAAAAGGTTCAGCCAGACCTTGTGGTAGGCCATGAAGGCGAGCCACATCAAGTGTCGTACAACAAGCGGGACCTTTTGCTTTACGCCGTCGGCATCGGGTATGACACACAACTGTTGCTGGGCTCCACAGCACGTCTCTCACTCGCATTGCCTCCTATCTAGGTGCAAGAATAATCCCGAGGAGCTCCAATTTCTTTATGAGGACCATGAAAACTTTGCGGCCTTTCCCACATTCCCGATTGTGTTGCCTTTTAAGGGCACGTCACATGACGTGGTACCTTTTCCGTCTCCTACGCTTTTTTCCTTTCCCCCCGGACTACCTGTCATGAATCCCGCGATGACTCTTCATGCGGAGCAGGTATTAAAAATTTAGGGAAACGATCCTAACAAAGGATTTCTTTCTCATCAGGCTCTGATTATGCCGGCAATGGTTAGGATGGCAGGATACTAAGCCGTTCACTTTTGATTCATAGGCAATTTATATCCTTGAGCCCCTCTCCACTGAGGGTGGTGTACTCACAACGCAAAGTAAAATTCTGGTACGTTTTTGCATGCTACTGAGCATATCTCAATATCCTACATGTTTGGTGTGGGCAAATATGATTTGGGTGTTGCTCTTTTTTCCCGTGGAGCCCTGCCCATTGTTCATTTGCGAGAAGGAAAACCGTGATGGTGTTTGAGGCTCTTCTCTTATATTGCCCTGGAGAAGCAAGCCATAGATCCATCTCAAATCGATGTTTCCCCTCCCTGGGATACTGCCGTCGGCCGCACTAACATTAAGTAGAGGAAGATAGTGTTATCTTGTCAATGATCTGACGCTTTTTGATAGGGGATATACGACAAGGGCAAGGGTGCCTTGATGCGAGAGGAGACTCGCTTTGTAAATGAGGAGGGCCGGCTCGTAGCTGTTTCAATTTCTGGAAGTTTCCTGCGCGGTGTCACAGGCTTTCAAAGCAAGGGGCCTCAGCTTCCACAGCGCATTAGTGTCCCAGCGCGACCAGCCGCTGCCGTCATTGAAGAGCCTACCTCACAGGAACAGGCTTTGATATATCGGCTCTCTGGTGACTACAACTCGTTACATGCCGATCCCGAGATCGCCCAGACAGTAGGCTTCGAGCGCCCAATTCTCCACGGGCTTTGCACCTTCGGGCATAGCGCACGGGCTGTCTTGCGCAGTGGACTGGTGCCTGGGGGCAATCCGGCGATGCTGCGCTCTCTCACGGCTCGATTCTCCAAGCCGGCTTTTCCGGGGGAGACGTTGGTAACAAGCTTATGGAAGGAGGACGGCAGCCAAGAGATAGTCTTCCAGACAAGAGTCAAGGAGCGTGGAGTGACTGTCCTTGAAGGGGGCCTCGCTATAATTGGGAAAAATTCTCCGGTTGTGCAGGAAGCACTTCAAAGCAAATTGTGATGTACAGTAAATACTTCGTTGCAATTTATCCGAAGGCCTATGCGTGCGAGGAAAACTCAAAGTATGCTTGGAAAAATACGGGTCTGGACAGCCTCAACGCTTGGCCCCCAAAAAAGGGGGGAAATGCAAAAACCGCTCAGTAAGAGTACCAAATTCACCGTTTGATTACGTCATGGGGTTACAAATCTTTGAAGCATCTACTTATTGGCTGGAATCATTCATTGTCGACGAAAAATACACAACTATTTTTTCTCCCACTAAAGCTGTGTTTTTCCAGAGTGATGGAAGGCCTTTTGCTGACCGCTCCGTATCATCTGATCCATCAATTGTTTTAAAGTACGCGAGACTCCCTATTGTGGGCATCTCTGACTTTTTTTGTGTCTCGGTCACAGAGAATGATTGTGCAAGCCTGATTCTTCTGGCTGGAGACATCTCTTGCTTCGGCGGTTTCTCTTGTTCTTTCTCCCCAGAGACCCTTCCTAGTCCTCCCTTCCCTCGCCCCTTTAGCAGCTGAGACTTTCTCATCCGGTACGTCTACAATCTTCAGGACGCTGTTTTTACTCCAACATTACGGTTGCAATTCTCTTGCTCGTGCACGGACGGGCGCGGTATCAAGCACGCACCCTCTCTATCGCCTACTGCACCACCGGTCGCTCGCCCCGCTTCAAGTGCCCCAAGTAGACTCCACTACCTAGCCCTCTGTCGGCTCACCAGGCAGCTATGCAAGACGCACAAGCTGATAGCTGCGACTTGAACCGACGCTCTTTACGGAGCAGTGGCAATCCGCTGGAACTAATAGAGCTTATAATGGCGATATGTCAAGTAAGGCCTATTTGCAGGAGGGCGGGGCCCTGGCACGAGCTGATTTGCCAATAATCTCACCTTACCCTTTTTACAGGATCCACGTCACGCCTCGTCGACCGCTGTGAAGAGACAATTGGAATGTATCAAAATGAGGACAGCGCGTACACAGCATGTTGCCACCTCTGAGAAACCGCGATGCGACCCAGAGCTCGAGGCTGTGTATGAAAATCTAGGCCGACTGCGTGAAAATGAGCGCCGTCACGAGCATGTGTACGCAGAATTGAAACAAGCCAATCTAGCTCTAACAAAGGAGAAGCAAGCGATCACTATACACGCACATACCTACGAAATGAAAGCTACAGCGTTGGCTCTACAGCTGGAAGCGGCTCAAAGGGAAGTTGCGGAGGCAAATTGCGCGAAGCGCCGACATGCAGAGCAGGTGAAGGCGGAGCTTTTGGCACACGTTAATGAGCTTGAAGAAGTCGAGCGTGCGCGCGAGACTGCGCTGCGTTCCGAGTTAGCGACCGCGAAGCAAGAAAGTGACGAGTGGAGGAGGCAGGCAGAGACGGTCAAAGAGGAAATTGTCGCCATGGGTGTAGCGGATCGCGACAAGCATGAAGCTCTGAAATCTGTGCAGGCAGAGCTTTTAATTTTAAGTGAAGAATACAAAAATTTGAGTCAACAAATCGCCCTGGAGAAGAAAGAGGTGGAAGCAGCACAACAAGAGTGTGTTGTGCTGCGAGAGGCTGACAAGGAAAGCCGGAGAGCGATGAAGATGCGGGAAGACACCCTGCGAATGGAACTCGCCACAGCAAGCGATGAAATAAATCGTTGGAAAGATCTTTACAAAAGTACAATAGACTCAGTTCAAAGAGGCGACATGTCCATCACGGCACTGCAAAAGAAACTCGAGGAGGCAAATGGAGAGGTAGAGGCTCTGCGTGCAGCGACAGAAGAGCAGCGCCGCGAATTGATGTCATTGCGACGTGAATGCGCACGAACGAAAATTGAATTGAATAATGCACAAGCTGACGCCTCCACTCGCATGACGGCCTTAGCGCAAGACCTGACGGATGCCAAAGAGGATGCGAACCGGTGCAGGTCTTTGCTCAGCGCAACGTCAGAAGAGGTCAGTAAAGGTCAGTCTCTGCTCGAAATTTCTATGGAAGAGACTCAGACGGTCCGGGAATCATGTAAAGATGAGATCCTTTTATTAGAAGAAGAAGTGAAGCGTTGGAAGGAGGCGGCAGAAAGGGCGCAGGGAGAAGTCACGGAGAAGTCGTCCGTGTTGTCGAGTCTCCATGAAGAGCACTATCGAGTGCTAGCTGAATCCCAAGATTCACGTGACAAAGCATCGCAATGGCAGAAGACAGCTGAGGCTGCAAAGGACAGAATACAATTGCTGGATGCTGAAATGTTGCGTAAGGAATCGGTGCTGGCTGACACAGAGATGCGGATCGAAAAACTGGCAGCCGAGGTAAGGAATGCTCATGACGAAGCCGCTCGATTCGAGGCAGCTGCGGAACTCGTCAAGGGGGAAAGTGCTAGCCGCTTTTTTCAGCTTCAAAATTCTTTAGAGGAAATGCGTGCGCGCGAAGTGACCCTCACAGATGAGCTAGCGACGAAAATGGAGGAGCTGAGAGAATGTCAAGCAATTGTGGAGGCGAGAGGAAAGGAGATGGCTATGCAGCGATATCAAGCCACGGAAAAAGAAAGTGAAACACGCTCGGCACTCGATGCGACTGAAGCTCGCGTCGTAGTGTTGGAAGGTGAAAAAAAGAGGTATGAGAAGGAATTAGAGCATTGGAGATTCTCTGCAGAGACTGCGGAAAGAAAATACGAGTCCTTACTTGAGGAGAACCAGAACATTCAATCTTCGTTTGAAAGACGGATACAAGATGAATTTTCTCGCGCAAATATATTAGAAACTGAACTAATCGCTACCAAGAAGGATTTGGTAAACCTCAAATCAGTATTGGAAAGCTCGGATGGGCAGAAGAGGGAGAAGGAAATTTTCCTTGAGAAATCTTTGGCGGAAGCGCGCTCAATTGGGAAAGATTTGCAAGTACAGCTTGTCGAGGCCGAGCAAAAGGTGTTGCACTGGAGAGAAAGTACTCAAGCTGCGCATTCAGAATCAAACGAAGTACGGTCTGCGCTTGATGAAGCACGAACACAAATAGCTACTTTGGAGAAGGATCTAGAATTGGCACAGCATACTACAATAATGGTAAAGTCAGCCGCGCAACCCGCCTTAATGAAAGCCGGATCGACCGACTCTCCAGGCCAAGCACCGCTTTATCGTGAGCCTGGAGTAGATAGTGAAAGTTCTGCTATGGATCTCGGTGTAGCGCCAATCGACTCAGAAAAGAATGAATTGGGTCAATTCGAAAGGAAACGAAGGCTTTATGAGGAGCAGGAGAGGGAACCAGCCTTTGCTGACGAGATTACTGTCCCCAAGGACAAATGGCTACGCTTGAAAGCCGACCTTGACTTTTTAAGAGATGAAAATGCGGCGCTCCAATCAAAGCTCAAAGCTGTTGAAGGCAAGGGAGAGGCAAAATTGTCGGAAGGGAAACTCTTGGGGAAATTGCAGCGGATGGAGTGGTCGTCATCAAGTTGGAAACCGCCGACGACCTTTCCGGGAGGCGACCCAACGGAATTTTTTTTCGTTGAAATAGGGACTTGGCGTATTCGCGCTGGCTGGGTAGAGGTCGGAACTTCAAAGTCATTTCAGACGGTAGAGTTTCCTTGTATCATTGCACGGCCCAGCAAAGCTTCGGCAGATCTTACCACCATCGTTCAACATGCGAGTATTAAAGCGGATGCTATGTACGGACGCTTCCGGGAAATGGGTGTCTTTATTGGAAAAGATGCGTGGTACTGTGCATTTGACCATCCTGACCCAGTGCTGCGTGGGTCACTCAAGTTGGAGGCTCCTTTTGACAGGGACAGATTGATACGACCAGCCGATCTCAAACTTCTGCTGAAATACGTTTTTGAAAAATGCGAAGTCTGCCTTACAAAGACGCCGCTAGTTGTCACCTACAAACCGACTTCTACCCTGAAAGAACGGGAAGAAGTTGTGGAAATGCTGTTTGAATATTGCGAGGCCTCCAGGTAAGATTTGAAATGAAAATTTGGGATGGATCGTAATTAAAATAGTGCCTCGCTCTTAAAGTCTGAAATGGTGACGGAAACAAGAGGGACTTGCTTTAATTTCCTCATTCTATTTCGCCTTCCAAACCATATTGTCAAATCTCATCAACTATGTAGCGTTCGATTCCTAAACGAAGCGACTATGCTGTCTTCGCTTGCCAACGTCGTGACAGCTTTGACAATTGACCTAGGCGAAGATACCACGCGGGTGGTGCCAATATATGAGCAGATGATTTTAGAAAAAGGCGTTGAGACGGCAGCTCTCGGTGGCATAGATTTGACAAAGTATATGGCGTATATGCTCTTATCGCGCCGAAATGAAGTCTACTCCTCATTGGTGGAACGTAAAATGTTGGAGGTTGCGCGTCTGATCAAAGAAAGTCACGCGTATGTGGCAGCAGATTTCAATTGTGAAAGAGGGCGTTACGGTACCTTCGAACGGGAAAAGATTGATGTCATGAAATTTCACCGGGCACAAATTGCTACCGAGGAGAGCGTGGTTCCCGGTCGTCGTTTGGACATGGCTAGCGTCAGGGAACCGGATGGCAAGTCGAACACCTCTAGAGATGGGCGGGGAAGTGTCGAGGTAAGACAACCCCTTAAAAATGGAGAAGAGTTGGTGCTTTCGGTTGGATGTGAGCGCTTTCATTGCGGCGAGCTATTTTTCCGTCCCAAACTGTTCCCGGATATTGGCCAAACTACGAGCGTGATCGACCTGGTGATGAAAAGTCTCGCTTCAGTTGATAAGGAACTCTGGCCCCTGCTGCTCTCACACGTGCTGATCGCGGGGCAATCAAGCCGTCTGCCTGGATTGGTCGAGCGCATTACAAAAGAGCTGAAAGATTCATTACCACCCGAGTTTGCCGGGATTTTGAATATCAACCACTTAGAAGTTGCTCTAACGGGGGGAAATATGGAAGAGGAGAGGCGAATTGAAGGGGGGGAAACAAAACAGTACATGAACGAGGAAAAGACTCACATTCCTGACTCCGATGAAATTGTTCAAAACATGACTGCTGTTCAAAACACGACTGCTGTTTCTCGCGGAGCGCTTGCACGCGCGGCCGAGATCATTTCAGAGAGAGGAAGCTGGATCAGTGCAGAGGTTTACAACATCGATGGGCCTCAAGCTATTGAAGATCCTGCTTACATCTGTACACCTTAACTGTCCATAAATGTATTTGTTACCTTATATGAGAATGTAAGAGTTACTATGTTTCTTGATAATTTGTTACGGAAGCGTGTTGCGGATATGAACGTTTCAACAACAGATGTATTGGACGGAATGCGTGCTGCGTCAAAAAAGGACTAGTAACATTAAATGCCAATTTGTAATTATTTAAAGACAGGGAGCTTTACTTTACGAGTTAATTCCTCTTGTTCAATTGTCATGCGGAAGAGCTTCAGCTCTCTGTCTTCTATTGAAAGGCCCCTTCATGACCGTTGTGTCTCAATTCCTTTCTTTAACAGTGAATATCCAGGTCCTCTTCGGACAAACTCAAGTCGACGCTTCTGCCCTCAATGCACCCCTCGCGGCGGCTTCAATCAAAGGAACGACTTCTGCGGCAGGGGATACTCTTTCATTGATCTCCGTAGCAGGCTCAGCTGGGTGAGGTGGAATGTAGTGGTCCATTGCATTTGAATGCCAAATCTTCTGGTTCACGACTGACTTGTATGTTTCCAATGGGGAAATCAAAGGCTCTTCCCAGTCACGTAGGTAACTGTTCAACGCTCCGGAACTTGTATTAGATGTCATTGCCATCTTGCTTCCGTTTTTTGAAGTCGGCACACCGCCATCGATGTTTCGCCGTGCCTGGCCCCCACCATTTCCCACCGTGTACAGCAGAAAACAAGCCGGCAAGCAATATGGTACCCAGTTACACCAAATGTACCAATTTATCAGAGTTGCTGGATCAGAAAATCGCGCTTGCTGGTGGCTTTCTGCTTGAATAAATCGTGCGAGCAAAAGGACTACGCGCAATAGGAAACAGACAGTACACGCCATGAGGGTAATATTGATTCGTAAAACCGTGCGAAGCCGTCTTTCCCTTCGGATGGGGTCCCAGCGGGGGTGGTTCCTGACAAGATATTGAAGGCTTATACCGTGGTACAAGAGTGCCAGGCAGCACGCAAATAACGCCACAGCCTGCACGAAAAAGAAAAACACGAACGGTTGATTACTTGAAGTCACCCACTGATATCCATTCTGTTGAACCACGATGGCCAAACAGATAACGATGAGAGTGTAGATGAGGGTGAAAGCGTCAAGAGCGACGACGTACGTTACGACGCTGTCCTTCCCTCTCGGTGCATTAAGAACACGCGCCCAGAGTATGACAATCATGGAGAACGCGGCGAGCTCGGCCCACTGAGCCATCAAATGAGCAGAGTAGAAACCTGCTGAAACAAGTTCTCTGCTTAAAGGTATGTAGTAGCAGAGATCGAGCAGTGCAGCCATAAATAAAAAGATGTGAAAGCAGAGTTTAGCGGTGAATGTCGTTGATGTCGGCAAAGGCGCATGTTGTGTGTCTTGAAGGAAGTAGAAGACGCAGATTCTCCAAGATATAATGGCCAGCATTACCGCAAACAAGAAAGTGCCTGTGATCCCTATGCCTTGTATGGTTGCGCCGAGGTCCTCCATTTCTCGTATTAAATTGGTGAAATAATGTCTCGAAGGCTATATCCGATAGGAAAGTATGCGATTAATTATATCGTTGGCGAGGTGTTAATGTTTGTGTATAATTCCGAACAACGCGGCATGTAATGTACGAGAAAGACTGCGCAAATGATTGTTTCCAGTTTCGATGGTTTGACAGATGTACATCCTTTGTGCATTATCAAGACGATCTATGTGTTTTGGGGGGTAATTGTGACATTCTTAGCATGGTCTCTGAAGGAGCGGGATTCCATGTGATAATATGTACATAACATAGACGTCATGGTATTGTTGCGGGTGACAAGATTCAGATTGATATCTGTTCGTCAGAAATATAGAGAAGGGAAAAAAGGACTCTAGATTTTTTTTGTGTTTCTTACATCGAATTTGAAGATGGACACATGTGTGAACTAATAGAAAACAAGTGCTCTATGGTTTTACACGAAGAACAAGAGAATGAGGTGGCAAACATCGAAAATATGCGCGTTCCACACCGACCAGCGGTAGATCTCTAGGCCTCCAAAGACCTGTTTCAACCAATAGATGAGGAATGGGCGCGAAGCTGCTCAAAAACTATCAAGGCGCGGCGGAGCGCAGGACCATGGTCGATTGACGAAGAACTCTGGCGTCATCTGCCCTGGGGACAGCGAACTTGAAGGTCCGGAGGGGTACATGTACTTCACACACGCTCACGCCCTCCATTGTCCCATCCGCACAGCGCCTTGCTACCAAGTTATTTCACTGTCAATCTTGTGGAGTTTGACAGTTGCTGTCTTTGGCTTCTCCTCCCCTTCTCTTTCCAAGTGTGTTCCTTCTTCTGATGCCGACCAATCGCCTTCGCCGCCGCGTCTCCGGATTGTCACACCTCCCATTCCGAGTCTTTGTCTTGTACGCATGCCTGCCGTCTATTTCGCGTGCATTTGTAGGAGGAACTATGTCGAAATTTCCTACATTTCTTCAAACATATTGCCACAAGTTCACCAAAATATCACTCAACATGCCTGCTGCTGCACGAATACTCTCCCCGGCATCGGTGATCGAAGCAAAAGAAAATGGCATCGAGGAAGACGATGATGCATTCGACTGGTGGAAGCAATGGTATCCCGTCGCACTGACTCGAGATATCGATGGCGCCGTGCCAACCAAGGTAATGCTCCTTGGGCGCGACTTGGTGTTATGGAGAGAAGGAACCGCGGCGGATGCGAAAAAAGGTGCCGTCCGCACGTGGAGGTGTTTTGTGGACCGGTGTCCCCACAGACTGGCCCCGTTATCAGAGGGCCGTATTGATACCCGCACAGGCCACTTACAATGCGCGTACCATGGCTGGGAATTCTCTGGATCGGGTCAATGCAGCAAAATACCCCAGACAGATCCGGAAACAGATCAAGGGGGGGCTGGGGCTCTGCGCTCTCGGCGGGCCTGCGCTACAAGTCTACCGACTTTAGAGGCCCAGGGCATGATTTGGGTGTGGCCCGACACTTCCAAGGAGGGCGTCGAGGCATCCAAGGCTGTGAAGCCAACGCTGATGAAGGACGTGGACGAGAAAGAAATATCTTACCTGGTCGTTTGTAGGGACATGCCGGTGAGTGGATACAAAGTATCACGAGATTGAAGTATCTAGATCTTCAGGTACACCGGGTCATCTTGAATATTTAATATCACGGAAAAATGACTTTCGCTTGACAGCCATCTTATCTCTTCTCCGCCATAAACAGTACGGCTTCGATACACTTCTAGAAAATGGTATCGATCCCTCGCACCTGCCGTTTGCCCACCATAATATTATCAGCAATCGGAATCAAGCGGCATATATTGACACTCAAGTTGACAAAATCTGGAAGGGTGGCTTTGATTCGAACCAATTCTATCCCAAGCGTGGCCGAAAGCCGTTTTTACCTCCAATATCAGTCTCTGAGCAAAACTCTTTGACGAAAGACAAACATGCCGATGCCCATAGAATGGCTGACTGCATAAATGAATTGTCAGAGCGCTTTCCTGATCGACCCATTGCACCTCCTACTGTACGCGTACCGCAATCGCTACATTTTCGGCCACCGACTTTGTTGTACCAAGTTATAAATGTTACTGCCATCTTTGACAAAATACCCTTCTTGCCAAAGCGTGAGCGCCTCATTCGTATCGTCACTTATGCTGTCCCAGTTGCTCCTGGACGGTCACGCGTTATATACCGCTTTTTGCGGAATTACTTTCTTCCGCCATTCTCCTGGATGCGATGGCCACCGGAATGGATCCAGCATCAACGGATTCTCCGCGTGCTCGATAGCGATACAGTTTTCTTGCATGGCCAAGAGCGTGAGCGCGCCCTGCTTAGTCCATCCGCAGCAGCTGACGTGGATAGATGCTATTTTATGCCCACGGCGGCAGATGGCTCTGTACGAGCGCTGCGGAAGTGGCTTGCCCGCTTCGGTGGTCCTCGCTGGCTGGTCCCGGACCTGTCATCCCTGCCCCCCACGCCGGATCGTCGTACTCTCCTCGACCGGTACGAGTCTCACACAAAATCGTGCAAAATTTGTCGAGGTGCGCTTAGAAATCTTAAGAGGCTCAGGCAGCTCATCGGCTTCATGTCCGTCATGGCTTTCTACCTGGGACTGTTGGGCCAAAGCGTGTATACTCGCTTGGCAGGAGGCTTCTTCACTGTGCTAGGCATTACGGGGTCTGTTGTCATCAAACGCTTCGAGGAGCGCTTCTATTTTCAGCCATGGGATCATGGCCGCAATTAATGATCAGAAAAAGTCCTTTTCTGCATCTCCCGTCTCATACATACAGCTCCTTGTAAAATTTCGTAAGAGAAGGTATACATAGTGAAATCCGAACAAGTGCCCCTCCTTTCATTAAAATGAATAATACACAACACAACAGAATCAATGTGCATTGGAAGAAAAATATGTCAAGGTCACAACAACACATACCATTTTTATTTCTCTTTTTAATTCGATCTTTCTGAAATAACTTGTAAGATATCTTGAAACAAATGTTGGGCCATTATCTTTTGGTTCTTCGCACCCTTTGTGTAGGTACTTAGTACGTACCACCTCTCAAGATTCAGAGAAATACCCAAGCTCGTGCCTGGAGAGGAGAGAACCGCCAGCAATAGCCCTCTATCCCAATCACGCGCTCAGAGTGAGACCCAGCCCAAACTTGTGGGAGTCGGAAGCCCAATCTTTGGCATCCACCTCAGCCGAGAGGAGAAGGTGTGCAAATTTGTTGAGATTTTGCGTGTAGGCGATGGAAAGGAGGGCCGTAGAAGACATTTTCGCCGAGAGGCGAATATCAGCGTCTGGCCGAAAGCATCCTCCAATAGTCATTCCCTGCGTGTTCTTGTCGACCTGATAGTCGAGCTGGGCGCCGAAGGTGACCTGAGGATTCACGCGCGACAGCAGCGAAAATTGAAGATTGGACATTTTGTGATAGGAGCGCACTGAGGCCTCCCAGCTGGTGTTGACTTTCGCGAGACCCACATTGTAGTCGAGGAACTCAGGTTTTTGATCCTTCTCGTCCAGTTGGGTGTTGTATGTTGCCTGAAAACCCGCCAGTAGCCCGCGTTTTCCGGCCAGATTCACCACCACCGAGCCGTTGACAGTAGGGCCGTTCACAACATCGACGTCACTCAAAGCGGAAAGAATTCCTGGGCTTACATACTCTACACCCAGCTTGCCGTGAGACTTGATAGGTTTGCCGGTGTCTTGGCGCCCATCCTCTGCACTCACCCAGAGCTTGAGCTTTGAGTCAACATCTAAAGAAGCTTCCCCCAAAACACGACCATCGCTTTTGAATTCCAACTTGTCCAGCGAGATGCCGGATGGATGCTTGTATTTTGCTGCCAACTTCGCCATAACGCCTTTCGAGGACAGCTCCCCCTCGCTGGTCCACGTCTTTGGTCGTAGGTAACAATGATGGAAAAGGATGAGTCTTCCCCCCATTTACAGTCCTTTTTAAGACAAAAGCAAGCGTACTTGATACTTGACGAAAGCAGCGTATTTATGTATACAGAATTGAGAGACAAATTTGAGGAGACAAGCACCTTCATGCACCAATAAATTGGGCTGCTTCTACTCTTTCAAGAGATCTAGCATATACAAAAACAAAAAGCGCAACTTAACCCGGACGAGAAGGATACTATATGAAGGGCAAAGTTCACGTGAATTTCACAGCATGCAGCGGAAATCCTCGCTACCGTTCACTTACCACGCCGTCTGGAGTCGGCAGCTTGATTTTCAGCTTTCTCTTGTAGGTAAAATCATCATTTAAAAGATCTGTGGAAGGAGAGATACACGGGAGCTCGTCACGTGTCTTCCGGAGCAGTGGAATGAAAGCACAAACATATTGACCGAATTCGTTCCTGCTGCGCGTTCCTACCAGCTGTGGACCGCCCGAAGTCCTTGAAAAACATGTCCACAGGATTACTGAGACTTCCCTGTCCATGTAAAGATGTTCAAAGCGTGAACCAAATCAGATGCGCTCAGAATTATGGAGAAGAGCTGTACTCGAATCCCTGTTCCTTCTCAGAAAGGCGTGTCTTGTCGAGGACTCAGCGTATGCTGCCCTCTCTATGCATTAGCATCGTCTTCCCCTACCACCTGCCTCGCAAATTGGATCCTTCACTCGGGCAATCATGCAATATCTAACGAGTGCCCAGTGCAATCATCAACACATGGTGACGTGTCTTCATCGAGACACTATGTTTCCGAGAAGATGCAGTCGTGAAGATACGTTGCCCACGCGGAGAGGCTCTCGCCGTAAACCTCGAAGTCGCCGGCTATCTTTGCTTGGCGACGTACACGGTGTCGGATGGAGTCAAGGTCTGCGTTCGCAGGTTACTCGTTCATTTGAACAGTACCCCAGATCAGCATAATTTGAAGAGCTTCGTTCGAGTCATCAAATTATTGCAAGCTCAGCAAAAGAATTGCTCACGTGTTGAGCCATAAGAATCTCTATTTCCGTCGAGGTTCTCGACGCATTTAGTAAATTTATTGATATCCTGAACATCTTCTATCGTCAAGAAAGATGGTGAAACCTGGAAATCGTCACGATGAAGTGGAAGGCCTGTACGCCCCTGTAGCTTAAAGTGCTTTTTTTAATTTAAAGGCGTATATGGTAGGAGGAGCCATAAAACAGCAGTATGAAGGGTAAGGAATCTGAAATGAATGCGAAGGGGAGGAAAAATGAAATTGTGAACTTGAGCTGCTTTTGTTCAAGTGACAAGAGAAGAGAGCGTTTTTATGTGATACAAATAAATAGCCGGTAATGGATCTCAGTACAGGCTCGCTTACCCTCCAGAGGGATGAGATCTAGAGGGGGTCGCATTTCTTAAAAGCAGTATTACGGTACGGGCGTTTATGCGGATCTGCTTCCGGGCCATATTGTACTTGCACAACAGATAGGGTGCATACATACAAACATCGATGTAGGACGAATGATCGGCGTCCCCTTTGAAGAAATCTCAGTTGCTCCTGCTAATGAGGTGAAGCTCGAAATAACGAGTACGAAGAAGGGATCGAGATGATTTGAAAACGTATCACGTCCTATTTTTTCCTTCAAGCATTATGCTTATGTGCTGCAAGAGAAAGTACCATTGTAAAATTATTTTTCATTAGGGGGGAGGTGTTTTATTTGTTCACAAGTTGCGCGATGCCAGCGGCATGCCAGAGATGTTAGTACAGTTCACGTTCATTAATGAGAGCGTGAGTAAATTGACCATTGGACTTATGATGTACGTAATTCTATACAGACATATACATATATATATATATATATATATATATGCGTATTATTTATTTTTAGCAGTATTATAATGGTTGGCTTCATCGCAAGACAGCTGCAAAGTAGAAATTGACTAGGGGATGAGAGGAAGCCGGGGTTAATGTCGCCACGGGAAAGCTACCCGGCCGGCTCAATAACTTTTAGAGGGCTGGACCTCTTATGCGTGCGAAGCAGGATACACGCTCTGATTTATTGGTGTACACTGATGTAATCGCATAGCAGGTAATTTGTGCTGTTCAAGATCCGAGCGCTGGTCTACTTTCGTTGCCCGAAGCGCTGCAACGCTTAGCCCGCGCACAGTTCTCACAGCAGTAGCCGCATCAGACGAGGTAAAGCGCCTTGAGAATTTCTTTAGCCCAGATTACAAACATAAATTTAATTATATTATGTCTTCTATCTTGTAGCCTTTAAGATTTTTTGCTATCTATGTTTCCCGGAAGACCGCGTGTTGGCTTGCTACCACGCTGACAACCTTTTCATGCTCTGTGCGTAGCGCTCTCCGAGGCACGTTTGCTCTCCTGTCTGTTTTAGCTACTTCCCCTTGGGGCAATGCCTCAAACTACAGTCCCCTTCATAGTGTAAAAAATAGTATAACTACAGTCCCCTTCATAGTGTAAAAAATAGTGTAAGAGAGGGACACAAATAGAAATTGCGCGTGGGGTTCAGCCGGAAATGAATATGGTGAGTACTATTGTGTGTACATGTTCACATCCGTCATTTCCGCCATTCCATACAGATAGTGCTCGTTGACCATCCGACTTCCACTTGGCGCACGGCAAAACTTGCAAAGATCAAATTCCGTTATATCCTTTTGGTTATGTCATCGGTCTCGCAGATCGCAAAGCATCAACAGCAACGGGGTGTGAGTTTTGTAAAAAAGCCAAGCCTTTTTCAGTCCTTACTGAAGCCGGGATGGGAATCGGCTGAGATCGTCATTCCTTTCTTGCATCGATGTTTGGCCGCGCTTCTGGCTGTGCTGCTATACACAGCACAACATAATGAAGGTCACGTCCGTTTCCACCTCCTTGTTATGTCGGCTCTGACTTTGGGACTGTGGGGCTCCGTGACATGGTATGTATGTGTTTTGTATGCTTTGTAAAGGTTGGAGTAAGACATATGCCGTGCATAATGATTTACCTGATATGCTTCCTAGGAAGAGCTAAATTCATAAACGCAGGCATTAGAAACGTCAAAAAAAATATGGAGAACCATTTGACATTCAGGGACAACCAAAGACTTCTTTTACAACTTTGCGCCTTTTTATACTCCAGGTTTATACGAGAGTATCGTAAGGCCCTCGCTCTTTCTAAAAAGGAAGGCAACTCGAGGGAAATGGCGGCTGTGTCTTCACCACGACGCAGCCCTAATAAATCGGGAATATTTGACACGAAAAATACGGCTCCTACGAAGGGAAGACTTGAAAATTCATCATCGCGGTACACGGATTAACTGCAGCACGACTCACTCCTTGCAGTTCACGCAGCAAATAGACCAAAGGACATTGCTACCAGAATTTGCAAAGAAAGAAATGTTATTCTATTGATCAAATGATTGACAGGCGCCTGTGCCGGAAGTCATTTTGAAGCTTTTAGAAGGTACACAATCGATTAGATAGTTTGTGATCGCCCCTGACAGGAAGTTGTTTTATTTGATTTTTTCTTTTCATTTGTGGACATGCCCTGGCTTCCTTACAATGGTTATGTCGTCATCACAATGTGCTTGGTATGCAACTGGATAAAAAGGTTGTTTTGGCGCTGGGATCATCTTTTAAAGATGTCAGTACCACGGCCACGCGCAGAAGGCACTCACGTGAGGCCTCTGCCAGCAGCTCCGCGTCTAAAGCAGCATTGGTTGTCCTACATGAGGCAATAAGTGATATGGGTCATATTCACTGAGGTTGAGGAGGAAAAAAGGAGCACAATCATCCTTGTTCATTCCCATCTTTTCCTCTAGTGTATGCTTACTTTAATAGAAGCGTGAGAGCGGCCCCATTGTTGCTTATTCCGTTGTTCCTCAAAAACCGACCGATTTTCGATACTTCCTTTCGTCTGATTAAGGCAATGTCAGCCTTGCGTTCTTTCGTATCATCAACTCGTCCGATAGGAAACATGTGTTCTGTGGTGCAGGAATGTTGCACATCAATATAGATGAAGTGGGATCAGAGCGAAACGATCTCTCTACAAGTTACATGCTTATGGTTTCCCATTCGAGAAAGCATTACTTGCACATTCTATTGATGCAAAGCACATCATGCGGGTGAGCTGTGACGAGCTAGCTATATCTCCTTGATCCCTGAGATCTCACGTATATTACCTCTGGTGGAGCTTCGAAATTGCGCCCCGCCATCACTCTGCAGCGAAAGAGATCTTGGTCGCATGAGTCCCGCCTCATCAACTACGTAAATTTCGCTCACCACAGAACGATGTTCGCCATTATTGTTGATCCGCAAACCAACTTGACCGATTCCTATTCAGATTAGCAGATGATCATGTGATCGCAGAAAATTTGATGTATCTGGGTTAGAGTATAGATGAATCTTACAATAAGGCCAGGAAACTCCTTTAAGTCGCTTACATTTCGTAAAAATGTGAAAAAAAATATTTGTTGTCGGTTAAGAGGCATCGTATGTCTACTACCCTTTTCTTTCAAGGCAACTTACCTGTATCGAACATGTCAAGAGACAGTTGAGCCTCGCCTACCAGACAACCAACATTCTGAGTACTACTTTTTTCTATAGGGTTACATGTGAACCCCAAACTTGTGGAAAAAGATGGTATAGCTCTTGTATTGACGCTTGCAGCAAAAGTAGGAACAGCGACGCCTTGTAATGTGACCAATGTAAGAAGGAACACCCGGCTTAATGGCATGGGACCACTCATATTGCTGAAATTCGATAAGATATACCAACAATGGACTGGTCAGCAGCCTGCTATGAGATGTGTGCGGAGGGAAGTTTGAAGAGAAAGTGGTTGAGCAGAATTCGTTTGCGCGGATAAATGGTTTTTACAGGGGTTCTCAAAAGGGAAACGGAGGAAGTTTGAACGGCTTATTAAGGTCATGGCTATTCATATAGACAAGATGATGAAGCCGATACTGGTCGAGAGATCGAAGCCAAATAATCGCGACAAATGCATTGGAGCCTACTCAACGGGCGGGCGGGTGAAAACACATTTGAAGAACTTCCTTTAAAAAATCAAGTAACAAGATACGACTTGTACTCGAGGAAAAGAGGACATTTATGTCGTCATATAAGAAACGAGCACTATCTAAGCACTACAGAGACGTTGCAATGCGCAACAGTCAGCAACGTCGTAGAGATTCCTCAAAGATACGTAGGGGAATTTATATTTCCGTTGAAGGCAGTTGAGGGCGGTTGAGTAGGATCGGGCGAGAGCTGTGATTCAAACTTCCATATCATCACCTCTGCGACGCGAAGAACACGCGGCGACAGCCTATCACAGTTTGAAAGAACTTTGGTGAGAAAAATGGTAGACAATAATAAAAAATCATTCAAAGAAGAAAAAGAATTGCAGGTGTCACACAGCTCACGGAAATGATCTCATTTTTTTCGCCATTTTAGTGGGCTGCTATCTGCTACTTGGTCAAATGCTTACTCCAGCAACATCATCCATCATATTAGTCCTTCATCATACATGAATTGATTAGAAAACATCATCTATGTGCAATGGTCGAGCAGAGGAAGACGAGCACATTCTTCGGCAGCGTGACTTCACAATCAGCAGCCAAAAGGTGTCTAGCTGCGCTCACCTTCTGTAAGAGGCGAGAGTAAGTCTCACAGCTTTTTATGGGATCATCGTAGATTCCAACCTGCCTTATCTCGTCCGAAAAATGCGCAACATCTAAGAAAAGTTGTAATCTTATCTTGTCGGAATCTGAAAGCGCCTGTGCCGCCATTGATGTGCCCATATCATTGCGGTCCGCATTCTCGGATGAAATGCTCATGGGCTTGATGCTGCGTTGTTTTCGCTTTCTGAGAGCGTCCTCCATTTGTTCTATGGAATCAAGTAGTTCCTGAGAGGCCTCTGTGTATTTAATCAAAACCGCTTCCAAAACCTGGACTTTCCATCCTGGATCTTCAAGTGCAAAAGACGGGACTTTTCCACGCTCTTCCACATCAAACCCGCGGAGTGCTCCCAGAATTTTTTTCACATAGGGAGATGCCCGTTCCGGGGGTCGCTTGTTGGTCATGCGATACTGTGCGGTAATACCGTGTACTGCTTCCAAAATCACCACGCACTGTCCAACAACGTGGGAAATGATCCCCTGCCACCCCTTCCGGACCAGAGCCCCAAATGGAAGCAAGGCTTCAGAGAGGCCCCCTTGCAGAGAAGATTGAAGCTTCATAGCGCTTTCGTCCGCCAATTCAAAAGAAACTGCTGAAGCTGCGGTAGAAATTCGGTCCAAAGTACTTGCTCGATGCACTCCAAGTAGAACATGTCTTTCAATATGTTTTTGAGCTGACGTCTGACAGAGAATCCAAGCATCCCAAGAGATGTTGACTAAAGTCTCGACATTGGCGCGAGGACTATTACTTGTATCGTTGCCCCATTCGTAATTTGCTGCCATTATTGTTTCTCCAATACGATAGTTATCGAAAACTTTTTTGCACCACAGGCGAAAGCGACCGATGAGTTGCAGAGTAAGCTTAAAAAACCGTGCAGTTAAGGGCAGAAGAAAGATATCAGGATCCCAAAGTCTCAGGATAGTGCACCAGACAGTCGAAAAAATAGGATTACAGAAGCTTGGTTGGTATGCATCTTGCCGTTCCCCCGACATGTTGCTACCATAAAAACCTGATCTAAAGAGATCTGTCATCTGAATATTGGTGCCTTTTTCGCCATTTTCTTCTGTATGCATCAACCGCAGGACATCTAGTGCCGAATCCAAGGCTCGATCGACAGCCGAAGATATTTCACTGAAGCGTAAATGAAAATACACAGACAGATTCCATCGGCTTTGAAATTCCTTGGTGACATCGTGCGATAATATCCGCGCACGTAGTCTATCAGTATTCTCCGGGCCCGTCAGCGTGGCGAGCTCATCCAGGAAAGTCATAGAGGCGACATAATTCGTGTGCACGATACTTGCAATTCCAGGGGCAAAAATTGAAGCCAGTCGGCAACAAAGTGCCTGTTGAACAGGTCTCCACACAGAATTGCATACAAAGTCCAGGCAAGGATATCGAGGATCAAGGGCATCCGCCCAGCATGTCGAGGATTCCGCGATGGGATGAGCACATTCTTCCCCAATTATCAGGACCTGCCGAAGATTTCGTTGCACGTAGCGCATGCATGCTAAATAGATTTTCGTCAGCCCAGAACATGATCCTCTAGCCCCACCGTCTAAGCGACTCTGCGTAAAGTTTGACTCTACAAAAGGCAACATAATCATGCGGGCAATATGCTTTTCTGCTTCGCCACCGCGGCCGAGAACGTTGTAAGCCCTAAGACAGTGTCGCAATGCCTTCTCATTGACAGAAACATAATATTTTCTTTCTGAGGAGCTTTCTCGCTCCTCATCAAGGTCTAGCGGAATAATCAGGTCCTCAGGACAAATCACAGAGCGAAAAATCGTCCCGAGACGCAGCAGCAGTTTTTTTTCGACATGGAGGAGGCGCAAACCCATGTCTTGCGCAGTCGGCATGCCATCCTCTTCCTCACTTTTTGGAAAGCAATGGATATTTGCCATCAAAGATACCAATGCCTGAGAAATGCTTTCCAGAACCTTGCAATGTTCCACTAATTCAGAAGGTCCGATGCCCTCCCTCGGATCATGCACGAATCCCTTTGCTTTCGCTGAACCATTGAAGCTAATTATGCCACTATCAAAAATGCTGCCTGACATCGCCAGAAAATTATCTGCACCTCTAAGTGTACATAAGAATCTGACTCGCTTCTCGAGTATTGCTTTCCTATTCTCGAGTTGTGTTCGCTCCTCTAAACGATTGAGCAGGATTTGACGCTTCATCGCTGCGAAGTCGCGGGTTTGACGGACGTGCCGAACAATCTCATTGAGTGGAGCGCGGATTTCTAAGACTTCTGCGTCAATGCCAGAGAGGCGAGAAGATAAGTTAAGATAATCTGCCAGGTCCCGGTTGATGACTTGATAAAGCTCTTCCCTCACATCGCGCTGGTAACCCTGCAAGTGATCTCTGAGAACCTCCAAGGATGCGACTTCTGTAACTGACGTTACAAGAGCAGCAGGGTCAAATAGCTCACTAGAGAAATTACTTGTGTCAAAACAATACTTTCCAGTGCTCATGGCGACCTTGGATGGCGTGGTTGGTATGTGATGTAAACATAAAAGGAAGGAAAACTAATTGAGAAACCTGAAGAACAAGCGGGGCACAATGTCTTTGTATCTGGTGAACAGCCGTCTGTACAAACTTCCGTTTATTGAGAAGCTTCAGGATGCTCCATCAAAGTGAACTCGCGTTTTCTTCCCACGGAGGGAGGATCATCGCCCATGGTCCTCCGAGATGATCGCCGACCGCATAGCTTCCGGGTATCGTGAGCCGAATGGCGGGGAATGGCCAGGATTATCACTCGACCTGTCATGTCGACGTCGAGTCTGCGATAGCGACACTTCTCGGCATTTGCAGCATGTGCAGGTAATTAACGCGATCTGAGGTCAGGGGAGGAGAACTAGCGATTACAACAATGTCTATTTGTGGGCACTGGTCCTTTTTTCGCCCAAAAATTGAGGGAAGAGCACGAACGCTTCTTGACCTTTTCGCGCGCTTTATTCTTCTTAATTCGTTCCGCCTTCTTGCTGTTTAAAAACAACCAAAGCTTCAATGTCAAAGTATAGGAAGACCAGAATATGGCCAACCTTCGGCAAACGTATGTCCCACAAGCATCAGTGGCAGCGGGCCAGGCTACGGCTGGGACCGTGAGTGGCGAGATGGATGACACCTGACCAAGTAATTAGAAGATGATTGAGCTTTAAAGGCATAGAATGTGGGTGTTACTATTGATAGGGTCGATTTTGGGACTAAAAAAGTAGTGTTGAAGTCGAGAAAGGATTAAGGGATGCGCTCATGGTACGCCCCATACGGCACGAAACACGGGCCATCTCTCGCGGCGTTTTCGAGCTCCTTCGTGGGCCATTATAGCTCGCCTTGATCTGCTCTACTTTCCTTTCTGCCTTGTTTATGTGTATATTCAAATTTTCTAACCCAAGAACCACCGTACATCCCCCTATGTCAAATGCTCAAAAAGTCGCGACATGTGTCGACTTTGAAAACGGGGCGACAATGTCAGGTCGACATCACGATTCCAATGTCGTGCCAGCCCTGAGATCGGCTCTGAAATGACACAAAGTTGGCGGGCGGAGATTTATGGCCATCCTACACCCATGAAATAAAACACTGAATACGCCTCGATAAGGGAGTGTAATGATGTTATCATATCTATTCTGTGAGTCGGCTCGGCCTTCCCTCTCACTCTAGGATGGCGCTATGGTTCATGTAGGGTGGACTTTAGCGTTGTGCCAAATGTATGTAGAATCCAATTTAAGGCATCGCGCAAGAGTGGACTGCATTATTTCTTTTCTTGAGTCGCAAGTTCCTTCAAAAGCTCATCGGCCTGCAAATACGGATTGCCAATCTTTTACCACGGTAGCAACTCCCCAGTTACGGCGTGCCTGAATTCACCAGAAGTGCTCAGCTTCAGCTCATCTGGCTGCCGGATAAGCCCTGTTTTAAGGTATGGGAGGTACAATAGTCTCACATCCGATTTTTGAGTCATCTATCAACCAGGATAATTGCTGTTAAGAGTTTGCTACGCAGTTGCACGAGCCGATAGGTAACAAATAATATGATTCACAGCATGTGCGAAACTTTCTACATATTTTCATGAAGCCCATCCATCGCTTGATGCTTATGCCCATGTAGTAATGTAGATCTTCTTGATATTGATTTAAATATAAATCTCTATAAAACTAAGCGCATAGTTCATACATACTATTGCAGACCTTGTGCACTCGTAGCTGGAGAAATGATGCCTTTTTCGCCCCAATACAGTTTCGTCATATCGGTTTTCACAAATCCGGGATGCAAAACCAGTACGGCGATGCCTTTATGCAGCAGGTCCAATGACAAGCTTTTACCCACTATATTTAAAGCTGCTTTGCTCATCCTATAGCCGTAGGATCCCCCAGACGTATTATCTTCGACCGAGCCCATGCGGCTTGTCACAAGTAATACCTGTTTTGAAGAAATGAAAAGTTTTCATCCTGCACACACTTTAACCTGTTATCTATTGAATCGGCCTCGGCTTCCGGCGACGTAGATAGAGCCTCAGATAGACTCACCTTACTACCTCGTTTTAGACTAGGAAGGAAGGATTGTACGCAACGAAGTGGGCCGACTGCGTTTGTCTCGAAAGATCGGAGAATCTGACCGTAATTCAGACCTTCCACTAAACTGTCTTCAATGCCATCACCGATTCCGGCATTAAGCCACAGATTGTCCACCGTGCCCAAGTTATCTGCGCCCAGACGGCGCGTGTCCTCTTCGACTGTAATGTCCATGTTCTCCATCACTTTCCACAGTCCTAGGGCTTTTAGCTCATCAGATGCTTTCCTGCAAACTCCCACTACGCGATCTCCTCGGATGTGAAGCTGCTTGCAAAGCTCAAGCCCGATGCCACGATTACACCCGATAACAATGGATGTCGTGAATGCTGATGAGATACCCTTCATCTCAGCTCTTGTTACCAAATCTGGAAAAATAGGAGATTCGAATTGAGCGCTTGTACGAACCAATGCTAGACCAGCCAAGCAGTGTTGTCACATGTGAAACTATGGCCAGGCTTTCTCCACTTTGTAACAGCGACGTCGCTGATTTCCAGCTCACAGAGAAAAGGGGTTTAACATTTACGTCCTATGTTCCGTTCTGTACAAATAGTGTGCTTGCGACTATGAACATCACGAACTTTTCCATCCAGGAAATGGATAGCTCGAAAAGTGACCTGGAAAATGCACATCAGCCACCCTAAAGAGCATGCATTAATCTTTGCTTGCCTAGTTCCACGACAAAAGGTGAGGACCAACGCAATAGAAGATTGACCAAGTCATACATGATTTACGGCTCCAAGCTGTCTCTTTCTCCCCCCCAGAGCTTTATTGCCCATGTATGTGTGATTGATATAAACACGTCCGTCTTCACTCGCTCTCCTGCTACACCGCTGCATCAATCATTCAAAAGGCTACGAATATAGCTGGGTGTGGAACAATCTTTGTAATGGAGAGTGGAATACTTCACCGAATCCAGGAGCTGCCGCGCCAACATCGCGTCGCTTCTTGACGCTTCTTCCTCCTTCCGAAGGATGCGGAGGCACTTACGCGTACGGACTGGTGACCGGCGGGTAAACACTCCCGCCTCGCTCACCCGATCATAAATAACAACAGACGAGGTCATGACCCGCAAAGCGAAACGGCGAAGGTCAACGCCCAATCCTGGTCTCAAAGCCAAGTCACACGACACATTCGCCAGCAGCCCTACAAGCTGCAGGGCATGACAGAGCGAGTCAGGGCTGCCAGACACCTCCCCAAGAGATCTAAGAGCCTTCTCGACTGTCACAGTCATCGGCAAACCTTGCGCAATGAAGAGAGATATCATTCCTGCCTCTGCTTCTTGGACTTGCACCTCACCGTCCGGCATTCTGGGTGCCATTTTGTTCAAATATCGCCGGAAGTACGAGAAGTCATTCTGTATGGAGGGTTTTCTCATCTTCTCGAAGTCGAATGAAAGAGAGAAATCCAGTATATCAGCCAACACCTTCATAAGCGCGTGGTTCCTCCGCAGATTGTTTCGCCGCGCTATGAGATAGCTTAAAAGTTGTGGCAGCTCTTGACTAAGGCATATTGAGAGAGCGTGAGCCCTCTTGATGTTTGCAACACTAGGCATAAGGCATGCAAAAGCCTGCAACTGAAGCGCCTCATTACTTGGCGCCTTCATCGCCGCGCGCAGAAGCTCAGTATTGTCTTGATACTCACGCACAGCACGGATACAACAAACGCTTTCCTGTAGAAGTCCTTTCATGATTTGATGCAGCTTTTCCCCTTGAACATCATCCGTGGGCGTTCTTCCTGCTGTTGAAGTCACATCGTTGCATGTATGATCCAGGAGGAGCTCGTCAGCGCCAATGTCCCCACCACTCCCTCCCGCACATCCTCGGATGCTCATGAGTTGCCCCATCGATTTGACAACCACGAAATTCGGGAATACGTTCAATTAGTATTCGATATGCCTGCGTAACTCGAAGAGACAAGAATTCAAAGATTGCTACGATTATTCATGATGCGTAAGCGCGCTGTGCGCGCTGTGTCGACCAATTTAAAAAAGTCGGGATTCCAAATATAATAATTGCAAGTATAATCAACCTCAAGAGAAAGGAAACGTATTACATGCATGATGACTGTTTTCAGAAGCAGGAAAAGGGGAAACCGAAAACAAATCGGGATGTGGGCGATATAATGTCACCCACTGGAAAATTGTCTTAGTGACTGCACAAGATATCAGTGCTGCACTTGCGATCACAATCGTAAAATGCCGTACCAACATGTGGGGTGGGGGTACGGGAGCTTGGAGGCGGATGGGGCAATGGCGGCTCGGGGGGATGGGGACGAAGGGTAGGGCCATGTGGCCCGGTATGGGCCCACGCTCGCTTTTGCGAGAGGATCTCAGTGACTTGAAAGAAAGACCTTTTTTCGCAGACCATTTTTCGTTTTATAAAGCTCACCATTCCTTGCATTTGATTTACTCGCCTCGCATATAAACGTGTCGTGGTGATAAGGTGATGTATGGTGCTGGCCACGACCCCTGGATGATAAATCCGGGTAGGCAAGCATTGTGCTGTGCCAACGATTTGAATGGAAAGTACGGCGGAAATTCGCATCCTCTTCCAGCAGTCTGTCGTCCTGTAGTTTAGATAAGTTCTTCTATGAATTAAGAGCATAGAGAATTTTACGGAAAATGTAAAACTGTGAAGTCATGTACGAAGTTAGCCAATCATATGCTTTGATGTCTCTGTGCCAATAGTCCATGTGCCAAATATATGGACGACGAAAAAATGCGCATGTGCTCTCGTTGCATGAAGAATATGCAGCGCAAGTCGTACACTCTGCAGTCATGCTTCGGGAAGCAGCTCAATGGAACTCGCAGAACGCAATAAGCCTTCAATTCATGCTCCCCTCCTCATGCGTAAGTTTGTCATGTGGATGCTTGAAAATTTAGAAATGTTTTACCTTGTCTAACACGTTTCTGCACAGTCCCACTATTTTCTACTGACGGAAGAAAGCAGGGGAGGTTAAACTTTCGTATGCAACGGATGGAGGAAGTTTCTGTGTTATGAGCAGCTTTCGTTTCAAGGCAATGATTGCTCGCCCCTTGCTGACCTTGCCTGAGGTCTAGGTAAAAGAACGGCTCCAAGGCTCGAAGGGTATGCAAAACGAAGAGGCAAAGCACGGTTTGCCCCGCCGATAAACCTCTTCGCGTCGGATAACGTAAGAGATGATAGCATGATTGATCAGCGCGGCACCCGAAATGAAAATTTCTTGCAGGGCTACCGATTGACTAAGTCCTCTGTCAGCCCCAATAATTTATATCAAGTACATCGTGGAGCATAGTATCAGACTTACACTGGTTCAAAACCACAACAAGCCAGCCCTCGCTATTTCGAAGTGCGCCTGATACCAGAGCATGCGAGATGACCACTCTGATGTGTTGAGATAGATCATTTTGTTGTCTTATGACTCCGTTGACCTCATGTACCAGCGAAATTTTCAGCTAAAGCGATAAAGAAAATGCACGACATTGCTGTGGTTGATGCAGAATCATCCTGTTCACAATAAAAACCTGGGATTCAGAATCATATTTTTCATCGTTAAACCCTGAGACGTCCCTAGATTGATACCAAGGTATCATTTCTATGTTTCACAAGAGGCTTTTTACAATTTGCCTGCCAAAAAAACAGAAACTCCTTAACCTCTACATTCTAATTTTATTATTTATATTGTGACGAGCTTATGAATTTCAACATTATAGAACTCAATTATTGTAAATCTCGCAATTAAGAACGGCTGTCCCAGACTGTTGTTGGTACCAACTGACATAGATTTCTCGGCCGCAAATTATATATAGGACCAAAAGCCCCTTGAAAAAGGTGGCTGAGCACATTTCCCCAATTTAAATCTTACTCAACAACGAAGAGCTCAATTTAAAGAAGAAAGGCCTATTCGAATTATTGAATCGTCCTCACAAAAAAGTCGTTCACTGCTAGGGGGGGGGATAGAGCAGACAAGACAGGGGTTCGTATGAAAGAAAAGGACATTTACTGTCATTATTCCGAATTTGTTCAAATAAAATTGTACACTATAGTTGACGCTTGCTCCTGAATACTAAATGGTCATCCTACTGCCTTTTCATAAGGGGGAAAAGGAAGTCTTCTATCGGAAAAATATCTTGTGACTGAAAACCAGTCTTACTTTGCGGATATCTTGCGATTCTCGTCATTTTGTGGCGACAAAAAACAATCACTATCTGCTCAAGAAATCTATCTCCGCTAACGCCATGAATCTTCAAAAAAATTTATAACAATTGAGCCATATCTCGGAGATGGCATGCATCTCACTGAATATCATCCCCTTCATCAGAATGTGATAGTTTAATTGAGAACAACTCACAAAATTCTTTGCACTCCCGTCATGGCATCGAACTCAAGAGACATACAGGCGAGAAAGGTTGAGATAATTTTCGTGTGAACGCGTTATACGTGAATACGACAGTTATAAATGTTTTACAACATTGAATCCTTTCCAAGTCTCTGCAAGTCTGAACAATTGTCAAGAATGATGACCAAATCTACAGTGGCAAACAACAGATTTCAGTGGAAGGTCCTATCGAGATCCCCCAAAACTCTTCAAAGTACAACACATCACATGCTTTAACCGCTTTGAAAACATAACAGGCGCTTTTTCTCCCCTACAAGTCACAAGGACTATATGACAGCAGGAAAATAAAAGATTTTTGCACCTCACGGCAATATACGTGCAAAGAATGTATTTTCCCGTAAGAAGACGACCTTTTATGTTGCTCAGGTGGATTTTTGGTTATCCGGCTATCATCTTTGTATGAAAATGCAAGGTTGTTATTTGATAAAGGAGTCCAGACTTTCCCTCCAATCTTTTATTCCTTAAGTCTATTGTATTCATCAAGGAAATTACTCGAGGAAACGTTCTTTTCTCAAAATTGTCTCACTCACAGAACGAAATGAGTTGTCAAGAATGCGATGTGTGAGAATGTCCAAAGGACCACAAATAACCGGAATGAGGAGAAGTCCCGTTGCTGTGGGAAAGTAATCTAGTACCTGAACAGGTAATTCGCCTTCGGGAAGATATGTCAATGCTGCGCCAAGGAACGTCACCCATCGATTGATCGCGAAAGAAGGAAAAATGACTGAGGCCATTATCTGGAACAGAAGAGAGTCGACGCCGGCCAAAAATGAAGGCTTTTTCCACACTCCCGAAATGGGGTCAGCTACCTTGGTGCCTTGCGAGTACGAGTCAGCCAAGATGTACACAAACGCGACAGTGTACGAAAAGGTTACGAGGATGGTAGGTACTACTGGCCTGAAAGCTTCGCCAACCTCGTTCGCATAACCAAAATACCGAACAGCAGTATCTCTATACAAGTCTATATCTTTCGTTTCCATTCCGTCCTTCGGGGCCCAGGGAGCAACGGGCTCGATTCCCTCTTCTTCTTCTTTCTGTTGAAAAACTTTGCCTGTACCAACCAAGACAGCGCATCCCGCTAGCTGAGCTAGCAAAGCAGGGGTGACCTCCGCCAATGTTTCATGCACCATAAACATCTTCGACGGCCGACGGCGAGGAGCATAGTGGTCATTACGCACCGTATCCCTCCTCGTGTGCACACGCTGTACTCCCAGCGGTGAAAAACCATCGTGGACGAATAAGTGTTTTCGCGTCAGTGCCCCAAGAAATGCGGAGCTAACCAATTTTGCAGCAAGCACGGCCTTCATAGCTCCAGAGCAGATTCTTCCTCAAAGCTGTCTCTTTGATCTCCCAACTTTATCACGAGGCAGGGAAGGCGTCTGAAAGCGTTGTGGTGACCGGTCACCTCACGTCTCAAACTCCTACCAAAGGGACAACATATGATAGAGTAATTAATAAAATTTATTTTGAATACTAAAGCATGATATTCCGCAGGCAAATCGTTGACTGACCCCGGCTTTTCATATGCCGTTTGCGTGAGACATTGCTGGACAGTGCTGAGCATCGCTGAGCCGCAAATATGCTTGACGCGTCTTCGTCGTCGGGGAAAAGGGCGATTGAGCCGAAATCCCGCCTCTACCCTCGCACGTCCAGTACATGGCTTTCATTTGTTTTATATAGGAAATATAAAGACGATGCCGTGTTTTTTTTCAGTTGGCGCTGTCAATCAATACGTTCCCATCTCATAACTTTTGACCGGCGCGCTATAAAATGGACATGGCGGTGACATGGCAGAAACCAAGAAAACCCATATTAATGACCACAATCGCTACAAGAAAACGCATGTTCATGACCACAATCGCTAGGAAGCTGCGATGCTGCATAGGCGAGCTCAGAACGAGTTGACCATTCGAGGGCATGGATAGCTTGCTCCGCGCAAGCGAAAGACCCTTGGCATGTTCTACACCTTTCCTCGCCTGTAAAGTATCCACTGCATTTTTCTCCAGCCAGCACATTTCCGCAATTATGGCTATTGTTGTCCCTCAGTCACACGTCCCTTATGATCTGTATTGCAGAATTTTATAATGTCTTCACTCATAAATGAAAACAGCGGCAACAATAAACGCAAAGCAACTGTTGAATGAAAATTTGTTCAAGTGTTTTGGCAATCTCAGGTACGCGGGGTTTTCATGTGCCTTCACGTATCACTGTTCAGCGGATGAATTTATTCTTGACCTTCTCAGTGAATGGTATCTTGACAACGCCAAATCTATCAATTGATCCAGTGATATACGCAGGTGCTTTTCCATCCGCGGCGCCCGTTTTCATAAGTTGGATAGTCCAGCCTCGGCCACTGGCAAGTAAGCGCCACTATCATTGTCGGGTAAGTCCATCGATCATCAACTCCTCGCTTTCCATCGCTGGAAATTCCAGTCATGTTGTCGGGATACATACTTGCACAGGGTACAATGACAGCGAAGCATGATATTGTGGTCGATGACTTTTGTTTGCGGCAGTTTTCTCAGGAAGAAAACTACTCGAAAATCAGGTTGCCTCCCTCTGAATTCGAAGAACAAGTTAATGCATATTATCAGGCTAATCCTACGCTTGTGGACGGATACGCACCCTTTTGTAAGCATATCTTTATGCCCAACTTTGCTGGATTGAGATCCGGAACATCGCCCATCACTCCTGAAAATGTTCACTTGTTGCGCTCTGTTTACGAGGCACGGAAAGAGAAGGAATTGCCAGTCCTGGTACGAGTGGAGGGTTAGTGGCACTTTTAGCGATATATCAGATTTTAGCCTCGTGATATCTGGAAAGGAATACCTTTCGATTTCCGAAGTAACGTGAAACTAAGCTTTCTATCCTTCGCATGACACATGCTACGCATGAGTCTAACGGTGAGATTCTCTACTTTCTTCACCTCAGATCCGCTACTTCCCCAAGGAAGAGGTTGCTTTAAAACCAGCAGCCTTCCTTGACATTATCCTCTACAGTCGAGAGCAAATTCAAAAGGAGAATGAAGATATGGCCAATCCAGTCAAGGAGCAAAATCACTCTCCTTGGGGCATCGTATCCGTGAAACCTCAGGATGTGGATTACGAGCTACCCATGCAACCTATCACAATGCTCCGGAACGCTCTGGGACGGGATTACGGGGGCTCCGGCGTGGCGTTGGACCAGACCCAGTACCTGGCGTCAGTTGATTTTTGGTCTTGCCACGCCATTATTCGGTAGAGAACTTTTCACCCACCGCAAGTTGAGGTTCTTCGTACAATTGACCATCAACATTTGTCAGCATACCCAAAGAAGAAATGTGACCAAGGTTTTGCACACGATTACAAGAGACTCGCCATGTCCATCTTATCCGGTGTTACTACTTCGATTAGCGATTGGCCCAACAAGACTTAAGGCATCCCATTGAGCTTGGACGCCGAGTGGCAGACAGTCTCGAATTGTTAGGACGCAGACCTTCTTTCGTAGTATATCATGCGGGGCGGACGACGCAGGCGTCGCTGTCGCTATGGCTGTACTTGTACCGCAAATCCTTTTTGAGGGCGAGGGAGGCGCATACAGACAAGCAGAGCATGGAGCGCAATGGCGGACGTTACCAGGTGATGGGAGATGATGAGCAGTGGGCTTCGGTCCAACAGCTGTGCACCACAGGTACGACGGGGGCAGGCTTACTAGGCGGAGCCTCCAGTCAGTCATTATGTACCCGTCCATCATGAGCTCCTCCTCCACGCCGTCCGCTTCCATTCCTGTCAAATCAGCTCCAACGTCTACTACGCTGCACTCCAAACGACGGACAGGAAAAGACAAACCCACTCCAATGGCTTTTACGTAGGCCTCTTTCATGGCCCAGACGCGGTAGAAGGCACGGTACTGGCTTGCCTCGCCATCCCGTCCCACGCTCCTCAAACCCTGCCACTCCGCGGGAGTTAGGTGCCGCTTAAAATGCTCTAGGTACTCTAAGGCAGTCATCGCCTCGAAAGGCCTGTCCCCGACGTCCACGAGGTCGGTCCCGACGGCGTGAAACGGCTCGCTGGCCAGCACCACCCAATCTCCATGATGCGATACATTATAGTTCCACTGGGGGAGTCGGGAGTCCTTTGCGTTAACATATGGTTTATTGTAAGTTCTGGTGCGTTCGATATTTATGTCACTGAACCGCTTGCCGAGCACCCAGCTCGTGGCTGCCCGTTGAAGTAGAATGCTGCCTAGAGCCAGTCGGCGATCTTTATCGTGATAGTAGCGCTGAACTTTCCCCCCCTCTGACTCAGACAGAAGCCGAATAAGCAGGTTCCATTGGTCGGGCGACAGTGGCTCTGCCACAATCCTCATGCCCAGCCGTAAAACGCCCTCGTGGACGGCCGCCAGGGCTCGACCCTGCAACCCAGGAGGAAGGGGGGGCAATCCCGGATCACTTGCGGCTAAAGTTAGTTCTGTATGCATTGGTGCATGCAGGTTCTCCTCTATGAGATTTTCGGGAGTCGACTTGGACAGCTTGATGGCAGACCATTGACAAAGCCGCTTCATCTTCGACAGGAGGAGGTTAGGGTACCAAGTGGGCGCACGAGAGGGGTCTCCGAGCTGCTCTCCAATGTGTTTGGCCTGGGTAGGATGGCAACGCAGGCAGTGCCATCACACATATTGCGTTCGCTATGTATGATTAACGTTGAGTCTATCATGCTACCGAATTAAGTCGCGAGTAGCGCGGGCTTCTACCCGGCGGAAGGAAAAACGCCCCGCAAGTTGAGGGTCCCCGAGAGCATCTCTGTGCGTGCGAATGGGACATATTATCGGGTGAATCGGCGTAGTCAATCCCGGTAACCAGGCTTTTAGGCTCTAGCGTACAATAAATCATGAGACGGCCGCAGTCAGTCCAACGAAAGCTTTTCTATCGGGTCACCGGCGATATGGGCATGGCGGCCGAGGCGAGTGCGCGGGTGGTGAGGGCAAGCGAGCGGCAAGTGAGCAGTCAAGCCGCGGGCCCCAGGCTTCCCCAGGACCCTCACGAAACTGTGAAGGTCGTGACAATTGTGATATGGAGGCACAAAGCAGCAGTATTCTCGTATTGTGGGCGGTGCTCGATCAATTCGCTGGCACATGACAAACATTTTCTCCCTATTTCTGAAGTGCACAACGTCTTTCTGTTGTATCCTCTTAAAACACACTATGACCATCGCAGTGACAAGCGAGAGAGTGCTATCCTTTGCAGGGATGGTTTTGGGGGTTGCTTTCGGCGCATTCCTGCTTCTTTTTGTCCAATGCGAGGGATTTGTCCCTGCAGGACCTCAACGCCTTCTGACTCCTCAGTATCCCACTCCGGCCTCAATGGACGCCACTGAGCCGACGTTTGGCAGGACTCTCATTTCGCTGAAATCTGATCAAGATCTAAAGGAGACCCAAAATGCAGCTGGCGTCGGAATTTCCGTCATGGGACGTTCTTTGGCTGTTACTGGCTTGTTCCTGTCTTCATTTTGGGGAGGAGGACTGGAGCAAGTGATGGCCGCTCCCATGGCAACTAGTAGGCAACAGAGCACGCAGCGACAGGTGTGTACGCTCATTAGCGCCTTATTTGTCAGGAAATGTCTGACGGAATATTCAAAACTCTCATATCGGACACACTGATTATCGTGCGTTTTCTTTTCTGACACTTCACAGGAAAGACCTTTTGGCAAGACGAAAAAAAATGCACTGAAAGAAGAAAATAAGGAGCTAACTGACGTAATTGCAAAGGTGATTTGTGCAAGAGTCATCGAAGGGGTTTGTATTATTACTCATGTCTCAAGCTTGCGTTTCCCACAATCAGGGCACTGTGCGGCTGCCCGAGATCGAGGGCTATCCGTTAGGACCCGAACGTCCCGGGGTTATCAATTATGCGCTTGAGAATGACAATGCGGCGCTTCTTATCACTTGTTACGGTAGAGAAGGTGGACCAGTTGCTGCAAAAAAGTGAGCTTACTGACTGACGGATACATAGATAGATGGATGGGTTTTGGGGTGACGATTGCTTACAAACTACTCACTTCTTTCGTACTTCATCCGCTGCATACCAGAATTCAATTGCGAGGGCTGCAGTTTCCCTACAATTTCGAGTTGACTTTCAATAATCTGCTCTTTCCTTTGACCAAGGAAACTTGGGAGAAAGACAATCGTGCTTTTGACGACCTGGGTATTTCCGCGCTTTTGGATCTTGATGGAAAATTTTCCACCGCCAATGAAAATGATCTTTTGGGCTTTGGAATCTCGAAACCTGTCGCAATCGCTGGCAGCCAGGTGAGAGATGCGTCGAAATCCTGTCAATGTTGCGAGGAAAGGGACAAACAAGCCAACAAATATTCTTTACCCCATTCTTTTCAGCAGGGAACATACCTTAAATTAATTTACCTTTACCTGACAACCACAAAATAGATCCGACGGGACGCTCTCATACAGGTCACGCCTCGAACTGGTGTCAAGCAGTACACCGACGAGGAGCAGCGCCTCCTCTCCACCATTGACTTAGAGTTGGCTCGTCAAGCTCAAGGGGCAAGTCTGGCGCAGTTAGCTGAGGAAAATGGGGGTGGAAACATCGAGGTTTTGACGAACCAGCGTCAAACAGAGCCTGCCGATCCTGCTGTCCAACTTGTTGAGTAGGAAGACGTGCGAAGGCGCCAATCTGACATCCTTGTCACTGGCTGTAAGGGATACTGTCGTCGAAGGATATCAGTGTGAGGAAAACCCAAAGAAAAATGAGTTGTACAGCGATAAACTCTGGTAACTAGGTCCTAAACAGCACTCTACAGTAAAGAAGAAACGCCTTCACTCGCCTTGAACTGAATCAATCTGTGCCTTAACCTTTGAATGCCTTCCCCGCCTTCGCACACTTAATTCCTAAGCCTTCCTCCGGATCTTAAAGCCCTCTATCGCCGTCCGCAACAAATCTGGTATAGCCTACAACATGTAGACGGCTCGATTCATTTTTGCGCGTTCGAACACTGCCGTCGTCTGGCTAATTTGCTGATCTGAAACGGTCAGGTCAACCTGCAAATTTCTCGTTTCCGCGGCTTAAACCAAATGATAATGTCACTTCATATCGGTAGCATCTCTGGCCACTTTCCGACACAAGGCCATGTTTTAATGCTCTTGTTTCGTTGGCTGCCACCCGCACGAGTTGTCTCATGTCTTTTTAAACTTGTCACTTGGTCCATGCCCGATGTTTGGTCACATCGCACACCCTGATGAAATGTTCCAAACATATTTCATAATGTGTGACACTTAGTGATGCACCAAATTGAGGGAAATATCTGAGATGGTATCCATATTTCTTTATCAAAAACGGAATACGGATTGATGTTAGTCCGTAATGTACAGCGAAAGTGAGAATTGTCGTAAATTGGAAACGAAGCAGTAGACGCATTATTAGATATTCGCGCTAGCCCAAGCTTCATTGACGCAATTGGCGGAGGAAATATGGAAAGAAAGGAAAAGACAAGGCTATAGAGCGCACGACACATCAGAACGTCCCTCTGGTGGGGCCGGATGGAAAAACGTTAGAAACGCTGGGACCTTCAAAGTCCACATCAACATGGGCGTTGAGATCATCCAACAACCCGTTAAAAACGTACAATTGTACCTGTACATCCTTATCCAGGTTCTCCTCAACTTGTTTTTCTTTATCCTGGCATGGAGGAAGTAAGGAGGGGAGGTTAACTCCTCGGCCTACTACTTTACTACTACTTTTTTCTATTGGAAAAGAAAATACAAAAAAGTTTTTGAGTCGGCCGCCACCAAATATTCTTGGTGGTGAAAGTGTCACACCTTTGATTTGAAAAGGAGAGAGATCATGGGGAGGATGGCCGTACATTGCAGAAGTGGCGAAAAGCTCCATGCCGGAAACAGCTAAGGGTGACACGTCCCCCTTGCTCCTCTTCACATAGGTTCCCGGGCCCTATGCTCTCTCACACTAAAATCGCATCCGTCACGGCGCTTTTGCTTGCATTTCGCAAGCACATATTTTGTTTACTACTACGTGACCGAGAAGAAAACTTAATCATGTATCTCTTCTTATGTCTCGAATTTATTACAGGCAAAACGGGGCACCTGAGGGGCACGGGCCCTGATGCTCGCTTCGACGGCCTCGGGAGAGGAACTAAGATTGAGGCAATGCGGGGCCAGGACAAGATAAATTTACCATTTATTACGCTCACGGCAGTTACACTGATGCCTGACTTAGCAGTCGGGCTATCGAAGATACTGCGGTTACTGTGGCAGGCTTTACCCTTGTGCTTGCTCTTGTGCGTAGCAACTTGGAGATGCTTGGGCGTTGTGGCATTTGTATTGCCTTCTGCTACGAAGGACATCGATCATCGCCTTGCATATGAGTTATCTAGCACCTCCAAGCGCTTCAATTGGGCTCTTTGCACATTGAAAACGTGGAGCCCGGGTTATATCCAAGATGACGATAATGGACCACCGTCTCCCTCGAAAAGGGGGAGAAAAGGTTGTCGGAATCCTACACCTTCTCATTCTAACACTCGAGTCATGGCAGACCTTCAAGACCGTAGAATATCCAAGAATACATATGGGAAAGCAATCGATGTTGGAATCGGTAAAAAAGATTGGGTCAAATCGTTCGAGCACCTTCAGGGTTTGACTGTCCGGCTCTCATCGGACTACGAGGCTGCTTTTTCCACTTGCCACGCTGCTCAGCGTCCTTTTGAGTGTCTAAGCTTGTTGAGGTACATGATTAAAGACGGCCTTCCCCGCAGACCGCAATGGTACGCGAGTACGGCACAGTTGTCCATCCACTTGAGGAACTGGATTACGGCCTTGGATACGTATATGCTCTTTGAGCGGAAAGAGGAGGTACGTGGTGTGGGAGAATGCCTCGCGCTGGCTGCTCTGTCTTTAACTGCGATGTTCATGCTTTTAAATCGACACGTGGCAAGATGGCCGTTTGCTTTGGAAATGCAGCTATAGTAGTTGCTCTAAGATTTGTGCAGAGAGTCAATGACGACCAACCAATGCGATCCTAACCCTAAACTTTCACTCGCCAATATACAACATAACAGTTTGAGCCTTCATGTACATCGACGCGCAACTTACTGATAACTGCATTGCAAGCGTCGAGCGAGCTCGGGAAAGGAAACCGGGCAGTGAGAGTGTTCGAGAAAGCCACACAAACGATGGTGCCTCCGCTGGCTACTAAACCCGCCGCTGTTTTCGTTCTCCGAGCGTGCTTTCGCGCAGCGGCGTATGACATTGGGCTTCCATTTGCGCGCCTTATACTGACCGACTCTCCTATCCGCACTACGCAAAACTCCACGGACTTCGGAACATTCGTGCTCGACATAGCGACCGTAAATACTGCCATCTCTCTTCTCGCAAAGGCCAATTGCGTTGATGAGGCGTTGGCCGCCGTCGAACGCACCAGCACCTGCTGGGGTTTGACTCCAGACGTTTACACCTATGGTGCAGTGATTGAGGGGCTCGCAGCTCCCGGAGGGAACCTAGATGAAGCCCTGGCCCTTGTTCGATACATGGTTGCCGCCCAGAGCATTGCGCCCAACGTGGTGATCTGCAATATTCTGGTGCAAGCATGCTGCCGGGCTGGTCGATTGCAGGAAGCCTGGGACCTGTTTCAAGCCATTCCAACATTAGAGAGGAGTGTACATCGAACTCAACCTTTGTGGTCGCTCGCCACGCGAGAAGGCGATGTCGTCGTCGTGGAGGGGCTTTTGGAAGAACTTGCACGAGCTAGGGACGCGCTGCTTAATCAGCAATCCCACACAAAATCTCGTACTTTGCCTGCCGCAAAACATTTCCTCAGCAAATCATGCTACCACACCTCATTGTGCAATCTCGCCAGGCTGGGACTGAGCGATCACGCAGAACGCCTGGCCGGCCTATGTAAGCCTGTAGACAGGAAGCCCCCGACACCCATGACATTTTACGCATTGGTCGCAGCATGCGAGAAATCAGGTCACCATGAGCGTGTTCTACATTGGTTTCAGGAGATGTTGTGCGCGAAAGTCGAGCCAGACCCTCTGCGGTATGGTATGGCTCTCAAAGCATGTGAGGTACTCGGCCGTTGGCAGTCCGGGCTGGCTTTGATGTTGAGAATGCGGGACAGTGGGCAAACGATGGACCCCTTACTGTGGAAGCGCCTTTTTTTGCTACTTGGTCGTGAGGCTCGTGGCAAAGAAGCGTTGGATTTGGTGCAAGACATGGAAAGCAGAGGCTCGAAGCTGGAGCCGATATGTTACGAGGCCACCGTCACCGCTCTTTCGAGGATGGGCGATAAGATGCAATCCGTGCGAAAGCTTATGCTGTATGAGGAGGAGAGACACATGCCTATGGGTCGAGGAGCTTACACATCGGCAATCGCGGCATGCAGGGACACGAAAGATGCCGAGTTGGCTTTGAAACTGTATCAACGCATGAAAGGCAGGGGGAATGAGGCCCCATCCACGGTGACGCGCGCTGCTCTACTGGATGTGTTGGTCGCAGCTGGAGGAGCGAACTTCCTTCAGTGGGCGGGAGAGGTCGCTTCCGAGCAAGAAGCGAGTGGAGAGGTGGTCCCGACGCACATGTTGGGCAACATGGTCCTGGCTTCAATCGCGCGATCTACCGACGTTTCCGATGAAGCAGGTTTCAAGAAAGCTTTGGAGTATTTCCGATATTTATGGGGATCTCGCCAAGATCCTGCACTACCCTTACCATGGACACTTTGCAACGCGGCTCTGCGGGCTTGTGCGCGCCTGGGAGAGTCTCAACTGGCATTGGAAGTGCTTTACACCATGCGGACTACGAAAGCTCCTGTTGATGTGGTTATGTTTGGTTGTGTGTTAACATCATGTGCTGTGGCTGGGGAGTGGAAGGAAGCTTTTTTGTTGCTGAAAGATATGGAGCGCACCGCTAAAGCTGCAGAGATGGCGGGCTTGGACTTGAGTGACATCGTCCGGCCAAATCTTGTCTGCTACACTTCCGTCATAACCGCACTCCAGCAGGGACAACAGTGGCAGAAAGCCTTGCACCTGCTTGTGTACATGCTTAGCTCGGGTCCAGTTCCTGACGTTCAAGTATTCAATGCAGTTATGAGTGCTTGTGCCAACGCCGGAGAGACTCACATGGCGCTGAAAGTTTTCCAGGCTATGCAAGCAAATGGTGTAGCGCCTGATGCCGTGACATATGCGACGGCAATCGTTGCATGCTGGCGGGGGAATGAGTGGCGCCGGGCGTTAGAGATTCTGCAGCGCATGAAGGCGGACGGTTTTTCCCCCAATATGATAACAGTGACCCTGGTTATCGACGCCCTCGACAAAAGTCGCAAATTTGATCTGGCCGTCCATGTGTTCGAATCCAGTGTAGTAGGGTATATTCGCTCGGAAGACTACGAAATGGAATCTGATGGGCCTGGCATGCTTGTAGATTTGCATGTAAGTGGTGGATTCTATCATTTCTAGGTGTTTGGTGGAAATATGTGAGTCCAGAATTGTAAACTTGACGTCTTACTTTTTCGTGTCGTGCTTGTCATTCAAGAAGCTGAAGGCTCAACACATCCAAACCTGCTCAAAATCTCCGCCAGGGATATTCACAACCAGTAGCGCGAGCTGCGGTCAGGGCAGGGCTGAAGCGATTGTGTCAAATGTATGAACAGACGGGCAAGCGCGAGGGAGTCATTAAAGATTTCGTCTTCATAACTGGCGTAGGGCGCAATAGGTAAGGAATGTGTCGTCAAATTGTAATCATCCTGTCGAGCACTCATGACGACGAGCGTCGCGGAAAGGTGGAATACGGATCCAGTTGTATTTCGGTGGATTAAAATTGCCAGGTTTTTACCACGTTATCTTGGTCATTGCCGCCCTAAATTATGCGCTAATGTCAAATTGTGCTTGAAATAGATGACTGTCTTTCCTGGACCGAACGGGTGCAATGCTAACAACTTCCATTTTAAAATTCAGCGAGATGCCTTTTGAGCCAGTCCTTCGTCCAGCTATGCAGCGGATGTTAAATGAAGATTTCGATCCGCCATTGCCATGTGAAACTGCAGAGAATAATCCCGGGCGTTTGATTGTGCGAGCTCATGACCTAGTTGAATGGTTGAGTGCGCAGGTAAGCCGCATGTCATGAGCGACTGTCGGAAGAGGGTAGTCATGACAACCTGCAAATGTCGTCGCAATCTTACGTACCTCGCCACGTCTTTATCCATATCGTTTAGTCTCGGAAGAATGTCTTGTCGCCAGCAGAGATGTCAGGAATATTGAAACTACGAAGCGCTGAACAGCTGGATGATACTTTTCACGACTTCAAAAAAAGCCGTCAGGAGGTGCGCGGCTCGTCATGAATGAGGCCGGCCCAGCGCAGTAGGCGACAGCGAAAGCTCTATCGCTGTAAATATTCTGTAATTTTATTTTGTCCGCCTTTGTCTCAAATTGCAAGAATCAAAAGATCTTGAGCAAGGTTGAGTGGCGGATGGCTTTCCTCAACGTCCCTTATTTACCTTTTGCATCATTTGATTAAAATCTGTAACGCACGCGGGTGGCACCATCTTCAACCTATTTAGGTTAAAGCACGTACAGTCATATCTCTATCGATTTCTACCTGCACAGCCTCATCCCTCGTACTTTTTGTCTCTTGTTGAAAGTGTTTTCCTGGGTGATGACTGAGTGCTGCCGTGGCCAGCGCATGCTGCTCAAAGATGCACACGTGGCCTCGTTTTTGCTCTCCACACCGACTGCAGCGGTAGCTCGGACGATGTGAAGGGCGTTTTTTAATGGAAACACAATGCAGCATGGTTATTATTTACGAAATACTGAGCGCTTAAGTGCCGTTTGACTCGCATTCCCGTGTAGCGTGCTACCAGATGGAAAGTTATAGAAGCGAGTTATACAAATGTTGAATGTGGTGAGATATGAAAAATAGATTTCCCCCTATCTTCTAGGGAAAAAGGCGTTACTTTCTAAGAGCTTTATGCATGTAGAAAAGTGCCGTTGCACGATACGGGATCGTGCTTTTACGTTCCGTCGCCGCTACGTTCCAGTCCGGCGAGGTGAGAGGACAGCCTTTTCTCTTAGAGTGAGTGGCCGCATTTTTCCCATGGGTACCTTGCACGACATTCCATATATGTGCTTATGTCAAATGAGGGAGCAATCCCTGCTCTGGGACGAGCGGGCATGAGTGTGAGAGCCTCTACACCCTGCATCCCACAACTTTATCGGGTCCGAGTCGGTGCTCGCTTCACGGGAACGTAAGGGAAAGAGTTCATGGAGAGAGACGAATGCACACAGCAGAAAGGGAGACTTACACGCATCGTTCCCCTTCTGGTCTTCCAAGCTCTACTGCTGAGCTAATTCTAGGCCAGTTTCTGACTGGCTTGTCTCCTTCACCTTCGGGCACCACGCTTGCTCACAGGCTCTGAGGGAGGTGACCACCTTTTCCATAATTGCATGGATGTCATTGCGAGCACCCTAACCCAGCGTGAAGAATCACACGCGCTCGGATTGTATCGGCTTTAAAGGGCCTGCTTCTATTAGATGCAATGCTAGGAGTGACTCTGTAAGAAAAGTCTAGCCCCAATATTGCGCCTAATCACGAATGACTTACAAAATATTCATGACGCACCTTACGCGTGGCAGTGCTTGCAAGACATTCAGTGGTAGCTGTCATCGTGTATTTGGACACCTTATTCGACAAGGACCTAGCACGGCAGGATGTGTGAGGACACTGACATTATGAAGCGAGCATCCGGAAGGACGGAACGGGATGTAACTACTTTCTTTCTTTGTCATTGTAAACTCTTTGTACATTACTTGCTTTGCAATGCCCATCTTTATCTTCCTGTCCCGTCATCCATACATATACATACATGATATGCGCCCTATCCAAAGTCCTCAACGACTATCTTCATCCGACAATTCAATAATTTCTTTCGTACCGGTCGTAGACTGTCGGGCTTCGCCTAGACTGTCTGTGAACCTTTCACACAAGAACATGAACTGCTGATGTCCAGGGCTTCCTTCGTGCATTCCACTATTTCCATTGCCTTCCATAGTCTGTGACTTCCTCACTGACGGCAAAGGTGCCGGGTCTTCTTTTTCCCAAAGATGATCATATTCGATCTGGCAAAGGTGCAAAAGCCTCATAAATTCCTGCGCACCAGGGGGCTCGCAAGACAATAAAATTGGGAGGTGTGGTTTGGTGATTGGCTTCCCAATTTCCTTTTTGCAATCGGCCGTTCGCGCGCCGGGCTCTGTTTGTCCTCTTCTTTCATCAGCCCCACTGCCTCCTGCGGCCGGCACCTTCAAGGTAAAAACTCCCTCAAGACTCGCCAGTCGCGGGGGAAGCCTTTTCATCACTGTCTCCGCCGCGGCGCGATCTTCGATCACCAGGTTGCTGAAGGCAACCGCGCTCAAACCCAATACCTGCGAGACGAGCTCGTCGGAGAGGCGTGCCTCAACGTCGGGTCCTGCCCCGTCACTGACGTGGACAGTAATGCGAAGGCCGGATCGAGTATTTCTGGCGCGTGATATGGACGTAACCACGCCTTTCACTCGTAAGTGCTGGCCCGGGAGGTGCCCACAGACATCCGCCAACGTCACGCCGGGCCACTCTCCGGAGAAAGTCGTTAGGTTGCCTTGGGATTGCGAGGCCGTTGAAGGCATCCCGGGGGAGGACGCCCAGGAGTGAGGGCCATGGAAAGACGGGGCCTTCTTATCCTCTCTCCCCGACCGCGACGTTCGGGGCGTGGGTTTTCCCCCATTGGATCCTTGCGCCCCTTCAGGAGAGTAAGATGCCGGACCATCGGCCCTCTTCCGTTTTGATCCCCTCCTCTCGTCGCCGTCTTCAAGTACGCTGCAAACCCCACGCGTTTCCGGTGAGACACAGTTCAGATGGTTTTGGTTGGCTCGCCCTTCACCTCGCTGTGCATTAGTGCCTTGTGTCTCCCATAATACAAGCTGGTGATACTCCGATGGAACGTCGACTCTTGTCCAATCAATATCGTCGTTGAACGAGCCCCTTGGATGTCCTACGGGAAGGTTTAAACTTGTACTTTCTCTCAGTCTATTCTCATGGAATGCCCCCCCCTTTTCCCCTGCGACGCTGCATTCGCGATTAAGGTCGCTGCCCACGCCGACGAGCGGAGGCGGAGGTGAGGGAAGTAGTGGCTTGCGCTCATCTTGCTCTGCACGTGCCTGGCCGATCGACAGCCCTCCATTAGAAAGCTGATCCAGACTTATATGCAGGCCGCCACCCAGCACTTGAACTGTTTCTCGCGTCAAAAGAAGCATACCTTCTTTTATTTGTACATTCAGCAGCGCAATCTTGCAGCCCAGCGCCGTGGAAATACGTAGCTCGGGGATTGGACGGTACTCGAGGCCAAGTGCTTGCTGGTGTCCATCCGACAATGCCAAAAGCAGGCACCGGTTTCGGTCTCCCTCTTTGTGCCTAGTCGCGTCCGGAGCTCCAATATTCTTAATGGCGTCTACCTGCACCACAAGTGGACCTGCAATTCGCTTGTTTCGAGACAGTGCGAAATCTGGCGGAAAGCAGCCTGCACCTGAATCCCGTATGTTCGAGTGCAAAAAACATTCATAAACCCGGTCGAAGTATTTAGCGTCCTCACCCTCTATACTTGTCATAGAATTGCTGGATATCTGAATATTTTGCTGGCATTCTGCCAACCACTTCGCTTGCAATCGTAAACCGAGGCCGGCAAGAGAATCCCCGATCATTGTCTTGTAACAGAGAAATGATTAATTGCGTGGCTTCGATGATAAGGTGCAAATGTCGATGCCCATAGTCATGAGGTATGACCTGCTGATTTTGTGTTTGTTTTATTTTGTGGTTATTTAGAGTGGATGTAGCACGACTACTGTGGGCATCATAGGCGGGAAAGCTGAACCTCCTCCAGCCCAGTTCCTCTTGGGCATGCATGCTTGCACGTCGGTGTACGTAATTGTCGACAAAAGAGTGACTTAGCACTTTAAATCCTGGACGAGAAGCACACAAGAGCGGAGCCAAAATTTGGATGCATGTCTTCGCCGGTTAGACGGGGACCAAGGACAGGGGGGATGTGTTGGGAGGTCAATGGTTTGTTTGGTCAGAGTGTTCGTCGTAGTGACAGCATTAACGACGCTAGTCTTGAACGAGAGATTGAGCATTACTACGCCGACGCAATCGATGGTAGAGAGGAACACACCCACCGAGGTGGCGAATGCATGCATGCTACTTAATGAAGTAAGTGGCTTTGTTCAGCACGTAAGCAAGGCCCGAAAGGGAGGGGCCTTCGCTCCCCTTCTTCCAGCGAGAGCAGCGAGGGGAGTCTCCCACAGAAAAAAACTTTCGTCGCCTCGGTTGTGTTCACGGTGTCTATAGAATGAAGCTGGCAAGTCCTCTTCCGGTCCATCCTCGCTTTCTACCGGAGAAAAGGCGATGGTGGAGGAGGGAATGAGGGAGGGTGGACAGCATGTTACCCGCTCCAAGACACCTGCGACAGCCCCGCCACATGCGCGCATCAGTTCTTCAAAGAGGGTTCGACCCCTTTGACCCGAAAGAGCAAATGGTCCAAATTCCTCACGTCCGCTTCATTTTCAATTCCATCCTCCGGGACACCCGCACGTGACGGCGTCTGCGGAAGCGAAGAAATCGGGTACCACGGTTGAAGACCAGGCGGAGGAAGAAGAAGCAGAGATGAAAGATGGCGAGGAGGGAATTAAAGCCATGACATGAAGCGAATTATGACATTTTCCATAGGGAGACGACAGTGATAGAAAGGCAGGGATGGGCTGGAGGAGAAAGGCGTGCCTCTACTATGGAGAATAGGACCAATATAGCACGAAGAGTCAGGGAGCATAGAAGGCGTCCGACGTCTTGTGAACGCTTCCATTCATGTTTATCCCTTTCCCAACCTGCCAATGTATTACATTCCTAATTTAAGTCATTCCGCTGGCTTGTTTCGAGGATCCTGGAATCAGCACGATCTTGCGGGTTGCGACGGAAAGGGTGCGGGGAATGGAGGAATGCGGTGATGCGAGGTAAAAATGACAGAAATGTGACAACAGTCCCGCCTGTCCTTCTCACTTTCTTCCAAGAAAAATCGAAAAGACAAGAGCCTAGTTTCACAACATATTGTGTTTGAATCAAAAACGGCTAACCGACTACTCGTCAGCCGGGAAGACAGATTCAAGTAGGAATCACTCGTTGTCATTCGCTCCTCCACACATTTTTCGTACATCACATGAGTACTTGCGTGCTTATACTGAAGAAAATTTAAGGGTACTCGTTGTATTCAAAGCCACTAGTTTTGTCTCTTTATGACTCGGAGACGCAAACTCGGCCCATTTCTGATGCATGAGAGGCGGCCCAGCAAAACTTGTTCAAATATTTTCTCTAAGTCTAGCAAAATGTCCAAAGGCGAAGCTCTTTAATTGATTTGTCCTGTTCTTCCCAAAAATACCAAGTCAAGAGCAAAGTCTTGGACGAGCTCGTGGACGAGCTCTAAGTGACGGGATTTTCCGGGTATTCGGGGGAGGCTTAGACGAAACAGATGCTTCCCTTGCAGGAAAGAACAATGTGAAATTGGTTACATTCTCCTTGTTCTTCTACAGGAAGACGCCGGTCTCTTCCTCCTTTCCTTGTTTTATCACTCCATGAGCTTTCCTTTATGAGCCACGAACTTCATTCGTTATACGAGGCAATATGTTAACCTAATTCCATCACTGCCAATTTGCTCCGTATTGAATTTAATTGTAATGAAACAGATATTTAACTAAATTCCATCAAACGAGAAATCATCCTCACCAGCAGGATTTCTCCTTACAAAACCAGAAATCAACTTGCACGGCGGAGTCGATCCTCTTGGCTAAGCCAGTCACGTTTTCTTTCGTGTAGAAATCATTGGCAGCCCAAGGGAAGATTTCCAATGGCCGGCAGCTGAAGCCATGATCCCTCACGAGAGAAACGAATTGATCGATAACACCTTGTCGGTCCTCTAAGCCATGAATAGGCGTCCACCACATTGGTGTTATTTCGAAAATTATATTTTCGACCATGTTACGCTCCACAAAAGGCATCATGGCCAGCAAAACCCTATATTCAGCTCCTTCCGTATCCACTTTGGCCAATGATATGTAACTGTTGTACGGCAAGGTTTCTGTTAAAGTGACTGTTTCAACCTGGTAGATGGGGGGCCGTAGTGATTACGAAGAATTTTCCTCACTGATTAGATGATCTCCTGTTGCCGGGCTACGTCGATAGTCCAAGAGAATATAATCGGTTTGAATTTTCAAGCAACAGCAAATAACTCACCTTTATTAGATCAGCTGGGTCAGGTGCTTTACCTTCATGCTGTAGCACGGGCCACCGTCCTGCGCAGTCATATTTCGGGTTAAGCTCAAGCGTTCGACCGGATACGTAATCAACGGGCCGTGGCACTATCGCCCCATGTTTAAAGTCGTTTTTGACCAGCCCATGTTCGATGTGGCGCACACAGCTTGGCTGCGGATCAAATGAGACAACATGCTTGCAGCCCTCGGAAAGCGTAAGCATACTGTAGAAGCCAGTGTTCGCCCCAATATCAAGTACCAGACCATTGCACTTCGTGGCAGCAATGATGTGATGAAAGGACTCCGTGACAGCTTTCTCACCGTTGTGGGTTTTTGTTACGTATTCTAGAATGCCGTGGGGATAACCTGGGCTCGCAACTTGAAACTCAGTCTTCAAATGAGCTGTTGGAGACGCCAAATGCATGTCTTTGTCCGGTGAATCATTCTCCACGTCTTGCCAGATTTCTTTTTCTAAGATTGCATTGGCTAAGCGAGTGGTACATTTTCCATTGATTGAGCTCCTCCCGGTACAAGTGATGTCATCGAAGTGCCACCAAAGTTGTGAGACGAACAGAAGAAGTAATATGGAGGGAAAAGCTAAAGACCACGCCCTTGTCTTCTCATAGCAATGCCATTTTTTCGGCATTTTGAAAACGTGAGAGATAGATATCTTGAAACCCTGTGAATGTTTGGTTTGTAGACCATAATTATTTGTAGTGTTTAGTTGTCGGACCCGCGACAAGGACCCGTACGGGCTCCACGACTCACAACAACTGGTTTATCGCTTTTGGCTAGTTTCGATATTAACACTTTCACAACGCGTTCACTAAGTTTCCTCGATTATTCATTCATTATATTATAGACGGAAGCGTCACGATAGCCCCGCCTGTCCTTCATTTCCTCCAGGAAAAATCGAAAAGACAACAGACTATAATAACGTATATAACGGAACATACGTGGTTGAATCAAAAACGGCTAGCCGACTACTCGTCAGCCGGGAAGACAGATTCAAGTAGGAATCACTCGTTGTGATATGCTCCCCCATACATTTTTCGTACATCACATGAGTACTTGCGTACTTACACTGAAGAAAATTTAAGGGTACTCGTTGTATTCAAAGCCACTACTTTTGTCAGGGCTTCGAGTCAAAGCGGAACAACGCTTAACTCGGAGACGCGAACTCGGCCCATCTCTGATGCATGAGAGGCGGCCCAGCAAAACTTGTTCAAATATTTTCTCAAGTCTAGCAAAATGTCCAAAGGCGAAGCTCTTTAATTGATTTGTCCTGTTCTTCCCCAAAAATACCAAGTCAAGAGCAAAGTCTTGGACGAGCTCGTGAACGAACTCTAAGTGACGGGATTTTCCGGGTATTCGGGGGAGGCTTAGACGAAACAGATGCCTCTCTTGCAGGAAAGAACAATGTGAAATTGGTTACATTCTCCTTGTTCTTCTACAGGAAGACGCCGGTCTCTTCCTCCTTTCCTTGTTTTATCACTCCATGAGCTTTCCTTTATAAGCCACGAACTTCATTCGTTAACCTACTTGACACTGGATACGCATGGAAAGACGCGCACCGCGGAAGCAACTCCAGTTAAGAGCGGTGAGGGAGGGAGAGAGGGAGGGAGGGAGGGAGTAAATGGTTCCAGAGATGGACTTGTCCGGAAGTGCTCTCTCAACCTTGAGTTCAGAGGCTTATCGACCAAGTCGTAGAGACTCAATTTTCGGACTACGCATCAAACTGCTCTTACGAGGCAAACAGAACAGATGATTTGAGTTTGCATGGATGTGTCTAAACAGTCGTGCATTTCATCGGATCAAATTATAATAGTAAGAGGCGTTATATCACGTTGACAGAATCATTTAACGTTCTCCTATTTCAAAACCTATCGTGACAGAACAGCTGAAAAACGAGTGAAATGCCGCATGTGAAAAATTCAAAATATAATTTTGCTACAAAGCCCTGATACCTCCTCCACAACCAAAAGAAGGGCAAAAACAGCAGGATACGTGCGTGTTCAAAGCACAGCAGCGCAGATCGAACTGGGCCCTGGCATTCCTTTTCGGATGAGGTACTCAATTTGGCTTTTCCTCGTGTATCATACCTACGCTCTTGCTTCCATCGCCATCACGCCTTACCGGGTTCAAAAGTTTCAAAATCTCGTCCTGAAGCGCCCTTCCTTCGCCTTCAAGCCCCGGGGTGACCAGACCGAGCTCGGCAAGGTTGTTGAGAGAGACGATGACAAGGGGGTGTTCTTTCGGATACAAGGCTCTCCGAATGCGCAAGGCTTCTTTATAGAGCGCTCGGGACTCTCCCAGTCGTCCCTCCTCCTTGAGCAAGTAGCCCAAGTTGTTCATCGCCGTGGCCACCTCGGGAGACGCCTTCCCTCGCGCCTTCTCCTGCACCCGAGATATCGTCGTGCGCATCATCTCCTCCGCCTCAACCCCTCGGCCTGTGCGCTGCAGGATGGAGGCAAGATTGCTGCGTGTTGTTAAGAGCGCAGGGTCGTCGTCTTCTAGGAGCTGAGCGCGGATGACGAGAACTTCGCGCAAGGTGGCTTCCGCGCTTTCAAAGAGAGCCAATGCCTCCATCTTTCCCCCCTTATTTGCCTCTGCCTGCTGAGCTTGCATCAAGAAAACCAGCCCTAAATTATTTAGCGCGGTGGCATATGATCGATGGTTGACGCCCACACTCCGCTTGTACGTGTCAAGCGCCATGGCATAGTAATGGACCGCGTCCTCCAATTCATTCGTCATCTTATGCATCAAGGCAACATTATTTAAACAAGACGCGTAAACAGGATGATCCTCACCCAGTTCCCGCTCTAGCCAATCTTTCATACCCAAAGACACCTGGAGGGCCTCGGTGTATTTACCTTCTTTGTACAAATCCTGAACCTCCCTTAAAGCCAGACCTACATCTTTTTCCGTCTCCATACTGGGCTGTCGAACATCGAGATTCCTCATCTTATCCACATCTTCCAAATCTGCCTCATACTCTGTCTCTTTTCTAAATGGTCTGTGACAGCTTGAGAGAAAAAGGCGGTGTTGGACGTGGCTGGCCCGTGGTGAATTGAGCAGTATGGAGGCTGACGTACACGAACCAATCATAAGGGCGAAGACAGGCATTCTCGTCGACCACAAACTTCCAGAAGCGACCAACCGCGTCCCCTGGCATTGCGTATTGTGCCCCTGGAGGACGGAAATAGGTGGATGGTGGATTGAATGTGATGAGGGGAGGGCCAACCGAACCCCTGGAGAGGACTCCCACCCACCTTGAGGAGGCTACAAATCAGACTCCTCATGGACCCTTTGAGACGCTCGACTGCCTGCTTATGACCTGCTTAGATTGTGTTGTCAAGAACATGACGTATGATGACGACAGGCGCGGTGTTGTCATAATTTACAAGTAGGGCGAACCAAAATTTCCTCTCCACAACGTCAACATCAACCAGCCCACGACGAGAAAAAGCTCAGATCGCCGCACCCGTCAGATTGAGGCAATTCCGATTTTTAAAATCCGACGGTTTTCCATCAACATTCAACAGATATAGATCAAAGTTGTCTCCATGGTGAAGCGCTTGATAGCTTTGGGGCTCGCGTGTGGAGGCCTGGGGGCCGTGCGGGCTTTTGCACCCTTGTCGTCATGCCTTGCACGATCGCCCGAGTCCAGCCTCAAGGTACGTGTGTGTGCTGAGAACCCCGATTGCCTTGAAAAAGTTTGTGCACTGATTCCTAGACCCACAGGACGAAGTTTGGCATGGAAGACGGAAGCCCTTCTCCTTATTTTCGATTGCGAGCTGTAGAAACGAGCGACCCATCGGTTGGAGAAGTCCTGCGCCTGGTGGTACGTACAACGCGAGACGTATATTTAAAATAACTGTGGCATCCTATCTCACCGAGCCCTATTAAACCTTCAAAGGTGGCCTTCACTGGCGCTCAGGTGGGGCAGGCAATGGCGGGGTGGGAGATGGAGGAAACGGCGGGGGCGGGGGAGCCTCGGGGTGGTCGAAGGAAGGCAACGGGGACGACGGCGACGGAGAGGGGAGCGTGACACTGCCCCAGGACGTGTCGGAATTACTGGCCAAGGCTGGGCGAAAATTTACGGAGCTTCCGACCTCCACACAAAAGGCCCTGATGGCAGGCAGCATGACCTCGGCCCTCCTGAAGCGCTACCTGGAAGTAGAGAGGAGGGGCGGCATGGTGGCGCAGTTGCTCGGCATAAGCATCTTTCGGGATCGGCTGTTGATGGATGTCTACCTCATGGACAAGATTGGCATAGAAATGGCCGTGGGAGGTAGGTGGGCATCGCCAAATGAATGCAAGAGCGTCTTCAGTATCCCCCCTGCAAGATGCTTTGTGCATCCTGTCCGTTTCCTGTGACTTGCTTTGTTCCTCTTTTCACTGCTTTTCGGAAATTATCTCTTTCTGTGGAAAAGTCCCTTATGTTCAGAAAGCAATCAATTTTGAAAAATACTTAGACTTCTGTACTTTCCCCACGATTTAAACCTCACGTCGCAGCTGTCGCGCAAAGCCTAGCTGAATGGGATCGACGTCGTGAGAAGCTTTTCAACGAGTTGGACTTCGCTTTTGCCGATCTCCTTACCTGTTTGGTATCCAATTTTGCGGCGGTCCTCATAGCAGCCCCATCTGCGGCGGGCGCCGCAGCCTCCAACGCTGCTCGCAACATCCCCGCCAACATGTTCCAGATGGTGCCTCCCGGGACCAGGCCCTACGCGCTCTCCGACCGCCTGGTTTGCCCCTTTTTGAAAATGCCCACGCTTTTCGTGGTGGGCTTAGCAGCTTCTCTCCTTGGATTCGGAACGACTAGCATCCTCACGTTACTGCGTAAGCAGCTCCATTCCAAGCCTACACAATCCTCCCCGATTGCACCATTGATAGCCTCGGCGACGGGAGCTGCTGAAGAAACAGCACAAGAGGATGTCGTTCAAAAAATTCCAGTGATTAAGACCTCTCTGGCGGTGGGTGTATTTCTGGCTGTGTCCACCAACGTAAGGTACCAGCTTGTCTCGGGCGTGTTCGAAGAAAGGGGAATCGCCAGATACTTGGCTCATAACAAACTAGCAGATCACCTAGCTTCCTTTGGGGTACGAGCGTGCAACACCTTTGTGGGGTCAGGGCAAATGATCGACTACCTGAAGTTCCTAAAACTGCAAGAATAAGGAAAAGGATCGCTGCCCACCCCCAAATATTCAGAAAGGTCGAGGAATCCAAAGTAGAAGCATAGGCGAGTGGTGACGTAATTTTTGGGTTGAGACGGAAGATTGGAAAAGGATGAGAGATCTACATGCTTGCCGGAGTGCATGTACATACCTTTTGGCCAGCCAAGAAAGAGGGTCCGATAAAAAGGGTATACCAGCTCATGCATTTATTATTTACGAGTAGAAAGAAGCTACGATGAACGTAGTAATGTGTAAGGCTTTGAAATGAGCACGGTAGCAAATCGGCATTTGAAATTCGAAGAAAGAAAAAATCTTGAGTAAACAAATTATACTTCTGTTTTCGCGTGTTTTGCGTTACTCTTGAAATGGGCCGAAGGTTTTAGTCGCGTCATGGGGAAATGCGGCAAGTCGCTTTTCATTGCTGCGCTGGGTCCTGCGTATAGTGAAGAGCCAATGTCCATATGTTCTTCGGAATATGCTGCTGACGCTTTGGTGATGTAAATGAGAAATTATGGCCCCGCATCTTGAAGGACGTCGCCATTTCCCCTGGCTTGGAGGCCGCAGCCGGCGAGCCCGCGCAGGTCGCCGGGAGCACAGAGCTCTCTTCCTTTCCAAGCAACGCCGAACTATCTCCCGTGCCAGGTTGACACTCTTCCCTGCTAGGCTTTGGAGTCTTAATCAACCATAGAAGAATGTCATTTTTTTGGAAGGTGGAAGTGGTGGACAGTAATTTTGTTCCAGGGGATCGACGCTCCACCAGAACACCCATCCCTCCTGCTTGCTTTGGCGTCTCACTTTACACCGCTCCTTCACCACCGTTTTGCGTCTGATTTTTTCATTCTGGCACTTACAGAACGTGAGGAACGTGTATAAGCTGTTAGAAGAAGGGTGTGCTGGAGTAGGCGGCCCAGAGCAGGACGCAACTTATGCAGAAACTTAATCCGGTGATAGTGAGGGGGCGCATAAGAGACGAGTTTCAATGTCCCATTACCGCACAAATATTCAGGTAATTTCAGTGATACCTCAGAAGTTGTCATCAATTGGTTCGGAATCTCAAATGCTCTCCCCAGAGTTGTCACGTGGTGGATTTAAATGCTTCGTTGGCTTACCTATGCACGCCACGCCAACTTTGTAAATCGTACCTCCTTTTGCAGGGACCCTGTCGTTGCCAAGGACGGGCGCACGTACGAGCGCTCTGCTATAAGCAAATGGCTAGAAACAAACAAAACGTCGCCCATGGTAAGTCTAGACAACGCCTACATTTTTGGTTCTGTGACAGCATGAAAGCTTATGAGGTCTTTCTTCCTTTCCTACCCTTTTCGTACCGGTAGACGAAAGAGGAAATCAGTTCGGCAGATCTTGTTCCCAATCTGAACTTGAAGCGGCTCATCTACGATCTAGTAGCAGAGGGCGGGCATGGGCTGGCCGCAAAATGCACCACTACCGAGGAGTTGTCCCATGAAACGGCTTTCGGCTTGGATGATGTGATGGTGCTGCGTTGCTTGGGTCCTGCCGAGTCGGACTGGATACATCGCAGTCAAGTAGTCACCAAAGAAGGGATTCTGGGGGGACGGCGGCGCATATTGACGGGTGGGAAAGACTCGATGGTTTTCCAGGATACGACTGTCAGTCGGCGGCATTTTGAGGCAGGGTGGGGTCCGGTGGACGAGACGAGCCTGCCAAGCTTTTACATTCAAGATCTGGGCAGCGCGGGTGGCACGTACTTGCGCCTGCGCCCTCGGGAAATCATGGAGTTGAGAGACGGGGCTATGATATTAGTAGGCAAGCATCAGTTCATCGTGATCTCTCCTTCTCGTTTACACGAGCTCCAGTTGCCTGCCCCTGCATGTAGGACAGGCCAGTCCGCTGTAGCGTTTGAGGCCTTCCATAATAGCGCAACAATTCCGACCCCACTCTCTCCTGGCGCCCCAGGTACTGATGATAACACTGAAAATCAAGGCTTTCCGAACATGCCGCCCGCAAGCGCAGCAGCAGGGGCTGTTGCTCTGGGGACCGAGGATCCCAACGACAGCATCAGCGGGGCAGGTGGTGGCGGTGAAAGCGGATTGAGAGGAAGACAAGGACAGGATTTTCCATTGGGTAGGCTCATTCAGAGGTATTTGCAGCAGCCCGAGGCGCCATTGGTGAGCGCGGGCGAGGGTTCAGAACAGCCATTGCTGATGCTTCAATGCTTCGCCCCGGAGGGCTCACCCATGCAACACCGAGTCTTTGCTGTCGGTGTAGAAGGAGCAAGCATCGGTAGAAAGCAGAGCAACACAGTTTCACTGTCGCAAGAAAAAGGAGGAGAGGTTTTGGGGTTGGACTCGGCTGTGTCGGGCGAGCACTGTCGCATTGAGTATCACCATGAGAAAGGCGGCTTTGTTCTGGTGGACGGAGGCCTGGGGGGGGATAAACCCTCCACGAATGGAACCTGGACGCGCCTGAGCTATATCCACATGACCAGTGCCAGACAAAAGGTAGAGCGGGACGACGAGATATTGGTCGGTGGCATTTTGCGCTTTTCTGTGAGCTTCGAAACCTTCCTTATGGAGAGCGTCGTCCCGCCCCGTGAAGAAGGCGCGAAAGCTTGTGACACAGGCGGTAGGGATGGAGAGGGTGCGGTGGGGATGATGTCTGATGGAGAAGGCTCGACACCACGGTCTAAACAGGACAAGGAAAACGGGCCCATTGGTCGCGAGGAACCCATGGATACGTCTTGAGCGAGTAAAATGGGGATTAGCGTTTGGTTTGTTCATAATTATCACATACATTGTAAAGGCCAACCCGCCTGGCTTTATTTTTAACGCGACAGCGGCTTTAACCCCCTACTCGCGTGACTCGACTGTTCCCCTGCCCCCGAAGCAGTGGGTTTGGTAATGTGAAGATGTAATAAAGTGAGCTAATGGCTTAACGAATATGCAATATCCGATTGTTTTTAACATGTTTATACTTTGATCTGTTGATTTTCCCCATTCAGAGGTCCAAGTAGCATTGAAGGCACACATACACATGTTTGTATTCAACTTTGACAGAACAAAGGGCTCTCTCGTTGCCGTCATCATTCGTAACATCGAAATAATATTATTTGCGAGGAGCGTCCACTTGTCTTCATGTTTCTTGCAAAAGGGCGGCCGTTGCCGCAGCTGCTGCGGCGCGCCGCTCACTACGAGTGCCACTGAAATCCTCTGGCTGTGGAAGCTTCTTGGGCGTCCCTTCCGCCCAACACGCACAAATGTACTCGACTAATAGCGTCAAAAACTCCTCTTGTCGAAAAGCGTCGCCTAATGATAGCTGATTCACACGCTTCCGTAGCGACAATTCGAACTTTTCTCCCTTGCACACTCCTTTTCGCCATTCTTCATCGAATTTAACGCGTGTGTCAAGACGACTGTAGTATTGTACCAGTGCTCTTACTGTCTCTAATGTGGCACGTAAGCCTACCTGCGATCCTTGTCCACTGTTACGCAACTCCGGCTCGGAACTTCCTAGGAATAGCCTTTCAAAAGAGGACCAAATCTGGGATGAAGGAGGTAGCTTTCGATGCCTTTTCTCTTTGACAGCAAGAAAAATAGAGGTGGACGGATTTTGACACGGCTTAGGAGGGGCGTCCTTCATGACACAAGTTGAAGGTCTCACGCAAGGAGTTCTTGCAGAAGAGACGTTACCGTCAGCTGTACAGCCGAACACGTCCCATTTCTGTGCCTGTTGTTCAGGTATCGTGCCAGCGGAAGTCACCAGAGCTGATGAGACGTAAACATTCGGTGCCAAATTTCCCTCGTTCCCCACTTCTCGGTTGCGTTGTTGGCTTTTTCCACATATCATATCGCTTTGCTGAGTCCTGGATCCCCCCTCTTCATTCAATGGGTCATGGGTACCAGGTCCGCGGGAGGAAGGAACGGGCAACGTGGGAAGAGCACAGGCCAAGAGGCTCATCATTCCAAGCGCTGCATCTGTTTCTTCCTGCTGCTGCTTCTGAGGGCTCTTGGTTCGGCCCAATGTTGCAGCTGCGAGCGCTCCTTGCGTCAAGCCAATTATGACAGGATCCGCACCACCTCCCTTCGTGTCAATGCGCTCGTCGTGGACGGAACCCGACAATGCAGAATCCGGACTTTTCGAGCACTCGCCTTTCCGTTTGCGCGTGTGCAAAACATCCAAAGCCATCGGAAAACTGACGCCGTCATTTGAGGCCGAACCCATTCGAATGTGTCGAACATGGAAATAGCGCAAGAGAGAAACAGGGTTTTGATACGAATCATCATACGTCCCTACTATGAGGCCGACAAAGGGCTCCACGGCCGTTGTCTTATCCCGCAGCAACATTTGATAGTTATACTGATTCTCGATGTCAATCAGGGAGGGCTCGGGTTGAAAGGTAGGGTGCGAGTGATACCAGCCCGTTACTGCCATCCCATGCCGGCCTATCACTTCCCGCACTTCGATCTCGCTTCCAGGATCCATTTCTACGTCCGTTGAGCCGTCATCACTCCGTGCAGTCGCCCGACAGGGGAAGGGGGCCTGAATGTACAAACACCGTTCCTCGGCGTTGAATTTTCCGGCTAAAAAGCCAATTATCTCCGAGTCTGCGAGGTGCGCGTGCACGTCGCAAAGGAATGGAACGTCAGGATGGACCTTTACTGTGAACGGCTGTGCGATGTTTGCATGATGGCTGGAAGTCCGCCTTCCCACGCCCTCCGGCGTTAAGCCGTATTCTTCGCATATCAGAAGGGTGTGCGGCGGTAATTTTCCAGCCTGGATCTCGTGCAGTCGGTCACTCACACGCATTGACTTGCGCGCACTCTGTTTTCTCAGCTGACGCCCTGTCCCCTCGTCGCCACCACCGGTACAGCCGTTTCCATGCACGTTTTCTGCACTAGCTGCCGAAATACCAGCCTCCTTGTCTTCGCCCACGCCGACGAAGCTCGAGTCATTCCGCTGCAGCACAGGATATGCCTCAGACACCCATACGGCGTACGTTTCCATCGCCCGCTCCACCACGGCGGGGTCTGCCGTCTTCCAAAAGCCAACAAATGGGTTCTCTTGGAAATTGTCGTCGCGTGGCGGTCGTATTGAATTTGGTACCGTTACATGTTGCTGCATCGTAGAGCTAGGCTTTTTGGGTGCCTTTCCTAGAGACCTTGGAATGCTTGATGCCGCCTCTAAATTGTCTTCCACTTTCGGCATAGGAGTGATATTTTTTTCCTGGACGAAAAGGCTGACCGGATGACACGGAAGCATCTCTTTCTCTGCCTCGTCTTGTATCCTCACGAAAAATGCCTTCCCGTTACCCTCTTGCTTGACAATACTACGTCCTTTCTTGACGTTGGAAACGCCTGGTTGTCCCACAATTTTGAAGGATGCTTTACCACTGTGAAGGTCTGGTGCTATCCTGTCTGAGAAAGTTCTCCCTGTCGGTGACTCCATCGCCAACGATGCGACAAGGGCTGCCGCAGTTTCCTCCTCCTTTTGGTTGATGTCGTGGCTTCCCTCAGGCGCTTTATTCTGGGAAGGTGCCGCTAGTACAGATATCGCCTCCTGAGCCCCAGCCCGCAACCGCGCCTCCTCCTCGTGATGATCCCGAAGCTTCTGCTCCACGTGTACTGCCAAGCTGCGTGTCACCGCACCCTCTCGCACTCGAACTTGCGCCCAGCCCTTCTTTTCTCTTTTATTCAGCTTTAGCCCCACCCACACCTCCAGGACATCCTCCACGCTGTCGTAGACTTTCTCGTTGAAGAGCAACTGACCGTCGCCGATCATCAAGGCTGTTTGTTCTTCCGCCGCATCGTGGGTACTCCGTGCGAGCTCATTGCCTGAGCTATCTCTGTTTTCCTCTGCGCCGGAATGCCCGGCCGAGTGTGGGGGAAGGATTATACGCATACCTTCTTCAATGACCCCGTCATCCATCAGTTTTTCGAGACTCAAGTCCTTCAAAGGTGTCGAGGCAGCGGGTACGCACTTTCCGTAGCCCGGACCACGGGTCCTGTTTCCAATCGTATCCGCCCCCTTCTTGGACACCGAAGACGACATGGAGGCTCGGTGACGAGCCTCTTGTCTGCAGAGGAAGCTGAGCCGGGGATAAATCGTTCGCACAAGCTTTCCAAAGCCCTTCTCCATTCGCTCGACCGTCCGCGCAGGGGACGAGGCGCCGCCAGCAGGGTGCATGGGAACAGACAGTGGTGATACTTTAGCAGGCCCTGTGCACGCTTTCTTTCTCCCCGGCTTCTGTCCTATTCTCTCCACGGCATGCATTGGGCCTGGCGACCCGATCGCGTCAGCTTTAACGGCGGTGAAAATGGGGCGAGGGCCGGACGGGGGGAGTTTGCGTTTGCTGCCAGCGCTGCTTTTAGCCCTTTCCTTGCCCCTGAGCTGCGTTCGGGGTGCATCATGAATAGTGGAGGGAGTGATGACGCTCGCTATAGGCGCGACCGGTGGCCCAGATCGCGAGGATGCAGTCGGAGATTGTGCCAGGGGTGCCCGTGTCCGCTGCTTCGCCTTCGGTGTGCACGCGGCCGGGCGCGACTGCGATGAAGTCGTGCGAGCTGTCCCCCGATCTTCCATCCTATCTTCGCCTCCCATACTCCTCTCATCGGCGCTTGAGTGACCACGTGCACGTTTGGCAGTCGAATTTGCTTTCCTGACCGCGACACTTGTGGCCTTCCCCGGGCACGCAGGCATCGCGGGACCCTCCCCCGCCTCCTGTCCCAAAATCTTTTCACTTCTTGCATTGGGCGGATCCGAAACGCCTGGGACACTAAACGCATCCTCAGGCTGAAACTGCATACTTTTCATGCAGTCGATCGCTAAACGCAGGTCGTGTCGTTGCTTGGGCCTCTTGCATTTCTTGATGATGTCCTCCTCGACGACGTCTTGGACGGAACGAACGTCTTTTTTCTGGACCAAGCAGAACGACCAGGGTTCGATGAAATATGCAACAATCTGGCTGGGCTTCGGAAAGAGCTCTTCAGCTTGGCCTTTTATTTCGGGCGGAATGTCCCCCCACTTGTTGTAGACGACACAGGGCCAAAGAGGATGGCCAGTGACCCGCGCGTAGGCAAAGCGCTCACTCTCAAACTCAACGTCTTCAATTCCCACAGCCATCGCTGCTGTCCAATTGTTCTTTTCGACAACTGAGCTCGACTGCCCTCTCCTCTTCTTAACTTTGGTGCACGTGTTTGCAAACTACGAGCATCATTCTGAAGCCAGGCAGTGGGCCGGGGGGGTATATCTGTCAAAAAAAGCGGGATGTGGCAGTAGTTGACATTTGATGAGATTGGAATGGCTGCGATGCGCTGAATGGAAAAATGTGCAACATTAGGGGAGGGACTCAAGACGCGAATGAAAATTGTGCGTTCTTCAACGACTTGTTTCCGCAGGCCAGCCCCCGGGTCGCGCCCTTCGCCGGCTCGTGAGGACGCCGCCCCTGTCAGGCCCTTTTCTGGCATTCCCCCCTGAAAGTCTCCACGACCCCTTGTTGGGTTGCATCCGTGGTACTCGAGCATAGCGAAGCTTCTTTCTCAACGTCTTTTCAACTACTTTATTCCACGCCTCAGCCCGCACGCTCTGGAAATGGCACCAGAGACGTCCTCGGAGGCGACTGCCCAAGTCCCGAGGGAGCAGCCGCCCGCCAGGTCCGACACGGCCACGAGCCACAGGCATTCCACATGCCACGTGCAACAAGCTTGGTGTGCCGGAGACCAAGTAGCTACTGTAGATTCACACACGACAGTGGAGACGCTGAGTATCAATGGGGATAGTTCCTCTGTGGAAGTAACTTCGCTCATGGAGAGAGTGGACATTTCCCATCGACCTGTACCCAGCCTGGGCAAGAAAGCCAGCAGTGAGAACAATCACTCGTCGAGCTACTTTTTAGACTTGCCTTCTGTCAACCATAAAACCATTTTTGAAGAGTTACTCGCAAAAATTACTGAGCTGGCTCCTGAAGACAATGTTCCGCCCTACAATGACGAAGACCTGCTGAACCGAGTTCTGGTGGCTCGGAACCTGCAGGTGCCCGAGGCATTCCGCATGTGGATGAATATTGTAGCATGGAGAAAGCACTACCAGCCTCAGATTCTTTCCGAGGAAGAGGCGGCCCCTTATCTGAGTAAGGGCGTGGTGTCCATTTGCGGGCCCGATAAGCAGGGCCGACCATGTATATACGCCCTGAACCGGAACCACATCATCGACGCCGAGAACCACGACTCTAATCTTCGCACTATAGTGAATCTCTTGGAAAAGACCACAGTCGAGTCAACCAGGACTGCGGACGGCTTCATCGCTGTGATAATCGACCAGGAGGGCGTCGGGCGCAAGAATATGGACACGAATCTTTTCGTGGGAAAGCCCGGTTTGGTTCAGATATTGCAGGAGTACTACCCCGAACGCCTGGGTTCTTGCTATATTCTTCACACTTCTTGGATATTTAGGCTGATGTGGGCGATCATTTCCCCCTTTTTGGACGAGAAGACTAGAAGAAAGGTCCATGTCCTAGCCAGGACAGAAGACCTTCTCGAACATTTTTCATTCGATGCACTGCCACCCGAGCTTAGGGCCAAATTGAACGCCACAGCACACAGAGATTCAAAGTAGTCGTTGCCCCTTGGAACGCACTAGGGCTAGCCGACAGAAGATCGCTGCTGGTTCAACCGGAACACCCGGAAATGTCGAGTTTCATTGTTAAAATAACTAATTTACTGTGAGTCGATAGACAGAGACATCACATCTCTGCATCCGATGTTTATTACACTAGAATGTTACGCAATCATTTTTTGACAGGCGAAGGCTTGAGATCTTCAACGATGTTGGGTGTGGGCGTGCTTGGGGTGGTGAGGAGGTTAAACCAGGAACCGTCACGGGAGCATGGTGGAAACACCCAATGGAAGAAAGAATAATGCGTAAATTAGATTTCAAGCGGTACATATAGCTAGTTTAGACATCTAGTGGCAACGCGTGGCGTTTACCAGTCAATCGTCCTTCCAAACATGGCATTAGAGGGTAGGGGAGAATCTACTTTCTGTAGCCCTGTGGACAACTCTTGATCGAATCTTACAGACCATTCAACATCCGCAAGGCATGCCGGTAGGGAAACATCAAGACCTTTCACAGGATTAATATGGGTTTAGGGCAGTTTCCTCCTCATTCAGATAAAAAATGCCAACACCGCCGCAGCGCAATTGAGGCGGATCTTCCGGGATTAGAAGGGGACATTGATCTGCTTCTCCGCCTTATTGATGGATTTAGTCGGAATGGTGGTGGCAGTAGAGATCAATCATTTTGTCAAGCTGTTCGCGGTGCCCTTTTGGAGGGCGGTCCCGGTACAGGCAAGACGGCATTGGCCAAGTCATTGGCTAGACACGGAGGCCTCCCTTCGTACTATTGCTCGTGCCCCAGCTTATTCAGCAGGGACAGAGGAGACGCAGAGAGAGGATTACATGAAATTTTTCAGACTTGCATCCAAAAGGCGGCTTGTAGCGAGAAGGAATCCTGCCTCCTGGTTCTGGACGATTTGGATTGCATTGGAAAGGTAAGAGCGAATGGCGGTGTCATGCCCCGGTTAAGTCGTCACGTCTCATCTCGTCACCGTATTTTTGTAAAAGGATCGCAAGAAGGCTCGTCATGTAAGTGATCTGGGGATCCTTGCAATGCTGTTGGAGTGCCTCGACCATCTCCGCGGCGCCCACGTTTTTGTTTTAGCAATCGCAGGTGACGCCTCGCTCATTGACGTCGGTCTCCTGCAACCAGGGCGTTTGGAAATTACTCTGAAATTATCAAGCCTTAAGCAAGAGCAGAGAGAAAAAATTTTGGCAAATTTATTGGGGAAGTTGAACACAAAAAGTTCTCGGGCGGTGGAGGAAAGCAGTATCCAGTATTCAGGGCGTTTACTCGACTCCCTAGCATGCCGGACCAGGGGCTTTAATGGTGCGGATCTTGCTTATTTGTGCTCAAGTGCCCTAACCTCCGCATTGAGACGAAGTCAAAGCTCGGACCATGTATGTATCGAGGAGGAAGATTGGGAAGTGGCAATGGAGGGGGCCCATCCCATAGATATTCCCTGGCTGTTCGTGGAAGGCGCTCGGCTTTCTGACCTCGCTGGGATGGACGAAATCATTCAAACAGTCTCCGAGACCATCCTGCAGCCACTCTTACAGCCTGAAGCCCTGCGAGCCATGGGAGTGCCCCGAGCGTCTTTCGGTGTCCTATTGTACGGCCCGTCGGGCACCGGAAAGACCACCTTAGGCCTGGCCTTGGCGGCAGCTGCGCAATCTCATGCGAGTTTTCTTGCAGTAGAATGTTCCGAGCTGGTGAACAAGGTTGTCGGTGAGTCGGAACGTGCGGTGGCGCGGCTTTTCCAAGTCGCGCGTCATAGGGCTCCCTGCATTCTCTTTCTGGACCACGTAGAGGTGATTGCGGGAAGGCGGGGGTTTGATACGTCTTCAGAGCAAACAATGGATCGCATGCTCAGTACATTACTGATGGAGATGGACGGGTTGACAGCCGGCGACTGCATGCATGACAGGACAGGAAGTGATATGGTCATCGTTGTAGCTGCGACCAATCTTTTGTCCATGCTCGACGAAGCTTTTTTGCGTCCGGGACGTCTGGACATCCTTATCGAGATGGCTTTACCCGACAAGGAGGCGCGTGCTGCAATTTTTTTGCTCCATTTTTCACGCATGCCCCTGCGTTTTGATACCGCGGTGAGGGGCTTGAAATCCGAGAAAAATTCAACCTTCACGCCTCTGCACGAATTTGCTGAAACCATGGCTGACTTGAGCGAGGGATTATCAGGTGCCGATATCCAGGGGTTGTGCCAGGAAGCAGCCTTATTGGCTTTACGCGAGGACTTGGACCGCTCGTATCTCCTTCCGAGACACGTGATGGAGGCATTGGATGTAAAAAGACGCAATACATAGTAACTCTCTTAAATATTGAGGAGGAAAATATGCTATCAAAAATTATAAGAATTATTTTTTATTTGGAATTGATTGAATGTTTGTGACAAGAGACGAAAGTGTAAGAAATCTCATGAATCGGAGCACACAAGTTACTGCCTGCAGTGATAACTCACGATACCCGGATTTAAAAAGATGCAGAATGTGCTCTCACGTTGTGGGCGCATTCGACTCTCTCTGTCATCTCAGTCCACACGTAACTTTTATTGCAAAGTGATTTCGAATCGCACCAAGCCTTTCATGACTAGCAAACACTGATCTGGAGATCATAATGTCTATATTGCTTGCCGTTTCCGATGGGAAGTCGGTCTTCACCAAAACCATCTTGGCGAGCGAGACGTGGGGTTCTTGGCATGACAAGGTGGTTCGTGAAAAGCCCTTTGAGTGAGGAAGTCACCATGTCAGCTTACGTCGCATGTACTGTAGTGCTTGCAGATTTCAAAGTAACGGTCTACCGCGTTCATATCTAAAACAGGCAACGGAAAGCCGAGCCTAGCTTGTGGGCCCTCCGAGTGTGTGAGTGGCTGGACTACCTTGCACGGAAGCCGCTACAACGACGTGTAAATAGCGTCACAATGGTATGCTTACATCCCTTATGAATCGTTGTGTCAAACGCGCTGCCGTGTCGATCCTCCACTGTTCCAAGTCAAGTATAGCGCCTGAGCTTCTGCACGCTTTGAAATTCTTTCTCTTTCCTGTTCAACTCGTGTTCATCCAGGTCGTCCTATCAGGTGCCATCTGCACCAAAAATGGGAAAGCATTATTATCGAGACAATTTGTAGAGATGAGTCGCATCCGTATCGAGGGTCTTCTGGCTGCGTTTCCGAAGCTACTCGGCTCTGGGGAAGAGAAGCAGCACACGTTTATCGAAACTGACACGGTGCGATACGTGTATCAACCAATCGACAACCTTTTCCTCTTACTCATCACGAACAAGGCTTCAAATATCGTAGAAGATTTGGAGACCCTTCGGCTCCTGTCAAAGATCGTGCCAGACGTGGCGGGCGGCGTCACCGAAGAGCGTGTCAGTGACAAATGCTTTGAGCTCGTGTTCGCCTTCGACGAGGTCTTGACCACGGGCGGGTACCGAGAAAGCGTGACACTGCAGCAAATCAAAACCAACATGGAGATGGACTCCCATGAGGAGAAGCTGGCTCTCATGATCAAACAGAGTAAGATGGACTCCGCCAAGGACCAGGCCGCTCGACAGGCTAAAGCCATCAAAGAGCGACAGCGGGAGCTCGCGCGAGACCGGTTGGGAGCGACTCGATCGGGGCTGGGCGGGGCATACCAAGGCATTGGCGGGGGAGGGATGGACTACGTGGGCGGGAGTGGAGCTTTCGATGGCCAGGCTGGCATTGGACAGGACGCCTTCGGGGCCTCCACGCCATCCGTGTACGCGCCTAGCACGGTGGACAGCTTTACTGTCAGCAAGACTGAGACGGTCAAGACGGTCTCCAAAGGCATGAAGCTTGGCGCCCCCAGCAAGGCCGCCAGCATGCTGGACTCGCTCGTGCAGGAGGACAACTTGAGCAACATCGCGGCGACACGTGCGCCGCCTCTCAGTGCGGGAGCGGGTTCGGGCGAGGAGGCTCTATCCGCCCCTGTGATCCAGCATCAACCGATCCAGCTGGCTGTGGAGGAGAAAATCGTCGCACACTTGACCCGCGATGGCGCGGTTGACGCTTTCGAGGTGAAGGGCTCTCTAACGCTGACGGCAACGACAGAGGCAGCCGCCCTATCCAAGGTAGCACTGGCGGCAGGGGGTGCAAGACCGGTGCCTGCAGGGCTCAATTTCCAGACTCATCCCAAGGTGAATAAGCAGGAGTACGACTCCAACCGGGTGTTGGTGCTGAAAGACACAAGCAAAGGTTTCCCAGTGGGAAGGGCGGTCGGCGTGCTCCGGTGGAGTTACTCCTCCACGGACGATAGCGTGGTCCCCATTACCCTCAATTGTTGGCCCGAAGAGGAGGGGCAGGGGAAGATGAACATCAGCATTGAGTACCAGATGAATGGGCAGAGCCAAGAGCTGCACAACGTTAATGTCTCTATCCCTTTGGGAACGGCCGAGCCGCCCGAGGTTGCATCCATCGATGGTACATATCGGCATGATCCTCGCGAGCAACGCCTAATTTGGCACATGGATCTCGTGGATGCATCGAATTCTTCGGGGGCGCTGGAATTTGTCGTGGCAGGCCGAGACGCGCAAGTCTTTTTCCCCATTATTGTGTCTTTCTCCTCACAAATCTTGTACGCCGACGTCAATGTAACGGCCGTGAATGGCTTGGAAGACGGCTCTGCACCCATACCTTATAGCTTGACCAAACTTCTCTCTCCTGACTCGTACATTGTTGGTTGAGCCACAGTGATTCGAGAGGACTTTACGTGATGCGTCGCATGAGGCTGTAGAGATAAGGCGAGAGAGATTTCCCGTGTAAGAGGAAGGGGTCACGTGAAGAGTGTCGAGAAGGGGTAGATAAAGATATGCGAACGCGGAGATATTCTGAATAAGGCATAAAACATAGGAAGGAAATGCGCTGCTTACAGAGCTGCGTCATTTCAGTGGTCAGCCTGTCGGGCGACAGTGAAATTGAAAGTAATGGTCGCGAACAACGCTTTCGGTGTCTGCGGCTGGAGTTAGTTTCACATATTACTTGTTCACAATCTACTCCCTTACCCTTCCTCAGCACCTGACACGGGTTCATTGCTTCCAAAAAATCTTGCTAAAGAAAACCTGGGTGTGATGCGAAATGAAGACCAAATGCAGGAATGCAAAGCACTTGTTCTCCCCACACAAGAGCGTGAACACTTTCGCAAATCAATGTCGTCCATCACGAAACTAGCAAACTGGCAGGCATCAAGCTGCTCTCCATAGTCCAGTTGGAATGTAAATAACACAAAGGCACGGTCATCGGTGGAAAAAATGCATTGGAGGAAGTGGAGCGATGGGCGCGCTCTTTAGTTGCCGAGCTTGGAGAGAAGGGTGGTGATGGGGTCCTCGCCGTTGGTGAGGAGGGCGCCCACAGTGGCTCCGGTCCAGGCAACCATGGCCAGGCGGCCGTTGTTGATCTCCTTGTTCT
>Ga0102934_1000020_pt1 | contig 77592 bp, 64 predicted proteins | sample SalPonR2_A_D1_MG_FD_78175 | JGI IMG/M metagenome (GOLD analysis project Ga0102934, IMG submission 78175) | Salt pond soil microbial communities from South San Francisco under conditions of wetland restoration - Salt Pond MetaG R2_A_D1_MG | ecosystem: Environmental > Aquatic > Marine > Intertidal... | reverse complement strand
GTCGAAACAGGCTGTCCCCCGCTCACTCCCCCTTGTACGCCGATACCGATGGGGGGATCCACGTCACGTTCGTCTTATATACACTTTCGCCCACCTTCCACCCCGGGACGTGCTTCATAATCTCCGCCTCCTCGGCCAGGGCTTTCTTTTGCCGCTCAATCCATATCATGTCCTCGTCCGCTTGGAGCAAAGGGGCCAGAGCCAGTTTCTGCTCCCGCTTTTGGTCCGACCAAAAGCGGCGTTCCGTGTTCGTGCGCCCTACTTGAACAAAACCATAGGACACCACCAAGATGGCGCCAGTCCATATTGCCCAGCTCGGCGGGCCCCTATTCCCGAGCCGGGTCTTGTAAAAGATCTATTGCCGGCAGCAGCAAATGATAAGGGGTGTGGGAGCGATGGAGGGGAAGAAGAGTCATTAGACGATTCTGAAAACATTCAAGAGCTCTTCGTAGGAGCACCGAGGCCTAGTACCGACGGAAGTAAGTTATGCAATATTTCAAGCACCGTAACTTCATCGGAGGTACTCTGCGTGTGTTCGCACTTACCTTGGGATATCCGCCGGGCGGAGGGATATCTTGCACAGGTGGCCCACCAATTGGAGTCGCCATCCTGTACTTATGTAGAAAAGCAGTGCAGGAGATGGAGGTGAGTCATATGTCGGAGCAGTCTGGAGCTGGAGCCCGAAGCTCTGGCGTAAACGCTAGCGCTTCCCTCAATGCCTGCCCTTGATTGCAATAAGTCTGGCCAAATCCACGCCGCTTTCTCTGACTAATACTACACAAGCGTCGACGAGAACATTATGCGTAGATGTCGCCCACTACTCATGCTCGACAGCGCGAAATCGCGATACGACGCAGGACGCATGAAATCAGGTGGAAAGGAGGGAGGGGACGATTGTTGGACCTGGCAAACGCTGACTCAGGTCTCGATTGTCCCGAGATGAGACGACTTCAGTCTATCATAACAGGTCATGACGCTCCTCCGCCGTCCATCCTGCGTGGCCGTGCGTGCACTTCTTCGGGTCTCAGGTTCGGGTGCATCGGCGCGTCTCGCGAGCGAGGGATGAGGCTTTGAGCGCTGTGGCGGGGGGAACAGACTCTACTCAACTGAGGCGACCCCCAGGGAGCCAGCTTACACGCCTCTTTGGGCTGCCGCAGGGTCTCAGTCGCATCTTAGGCGTCAAAATAGATCCTAGTGCTGATCCGTCGGTGTGAGAATGAATCTCTGGATTTCTTACTGAACACACTTGCCTCCTGACCATGTAAATTAGGTTGCTCTGCCTTGGGCTTTTGGACATCTCTTCCCTTGTCAATTTTGCCAGAATATTCCCATGGCCGAAGATGATGATGATCCTTATTTAGCTGAGCTACTAGATATATCTGATGCAGAAGAAGGAAAAGCCTTTGCGCAAAGGGGCTCAATTGCGACTGCCGCAGGCACGAGTACTGCCGCTCTCCTCGCGGCGAATACCACCAGAAATGCATCAAATTCCCCCTCCCCGTCGACAGGAAAATCAAATGTGACATATCAAGCTTCTGACACACACCGGGAAACACTTAAACTTTTGTCGCAGCTCAGTCCTGCGGGTGCTAAAGCTCCAAGTGCTGTGGACGTGCAGAAAGCATTTCGTGCCCTGTATCCCCCTTTCCAGACAAACGGAGCCAATGAGGGTGTCAAGAGCAACGCCAAGTCTAGCACATCCATGGTAGCGACGATCGAAAAACGTGAATGCCCGTGCGTCGCACAGCTCGATGTGATACAGGAAGAGTTGGAGGTGCATTTGGATGCGGTGGATTTGTTCGACCTCAGAGACGTCATTAAGGAGGAGATAGATGCCTGGCAGGCGGGAAAACGGAAGGCCCTGGCGGAGATGGCAGGATATGGAAAATCTGAGAAGGCAACGTGTGAAGAAGCCGAACAATTCACGGGCGACCTGGACAGGAAGGGAGGTACGTCGAAGGGGTCAGAGAAGCACGTGGGAGAGGACGTAGAAGAGCCCGAGGGGCCCGTGTTCCAAGCGTCCCTCCTCGACGGGGGGGCTCAAGCTTCGCAGGCGTCTCAAGATACGGCGAACGGCGAGCTCAAAAGCGGTGACGTCTTGAAAAAACGAAAGCGCGGCTCCCTGGCAGGGGGCGGTCGCGCGACCTTGCCCTTGATGGTGCTCAAGTCGGCACGGGGCGGGGGGGGTGCATCCCGTTCCGTATTAATAGAGCTGGACGAGCGCGATAAAGCCCAAGATCTGACCGGGGACAGCGGGGCGGTAGGACGGGTGCACGTGAAGAAGGACAGGGGGGTGGTGCTCGATCTGAAGGGGCATCAGTACCTGGCGGAGCTCTGCCGGTGCCCGACCATGCTCCTCGTGAGCTTGGGGGAGGAGGAGGCCAAGGTAGAGGACGTGGTGGATACCTTGTGCGTCCTCACGCATCATCACGACGAGCTCGAGGCGATGGGGGGAAAGGTGCTGCGGCGGGGAGAGGAGGAGGAGGAGTCTGTTGGGGGGGAGGAATCGGACTACGGCCTCATGGGGAGTGAGGGCGAGGGAGCCAGAGCCGGTAAACGCATGAAGGCGATGAAAAGGACCGTGAGCAAACGCGGTAGCACCGGAGTCGGAGTAAGGCAGGCAAAGAGAAAGAGCCAGGGGGCCGCTCGAAAGGGCGGTGCGTCCTCAGCAGGAGCCCCCAAGAGGACGGGGATGCATGCGAAGAAACAGGGCCCGAAAAGGGTATCCTTGCGCGCGCTTAAGCGGCCAAAGCCAAGGAAGGGCTCAGATGTAGACGAGGAGGAGGAAGAAAAGAGCTTTTCAGACGATGACGACGATAGTGATTTCAGCGTGTAACATTGCAAAGTACGCATAAGCCCTGTAAAGCACAGCACGTCATGCAACGTTTTATTTGATTCCATGCAAGATGACATTCACAAGCCGCGCAAACACCCCTCCCTCTCCTGTGTCCCGGCACTGCCTCTGTCCCATCCGACCCCCCTAGGCGGTCGCCGCCCCCGCAGCCTCCAAGGCCCTGTCCAAGTCCTCGATCAAATCCGGCAAGGACTCGATGCCCACAGACAGGCGGACAAGCGTGTCGTCGATTCCCAGCGTGCGCCTGACCTCGGCGGGCACGGAAGCGTGGGTCATGATGGCCGGGGACTCGGCCAGCGACTCGACGGCCCCCAGGCTCTCGGCCAGGATGAACACCTGCAGCGTCTCCAAAAAACGGCGCGCGTTGTGTAATGCTCCCCGCACATAGAAAGTGATCATTGCCCCTGATCCGTGCTGCTGCTTCTGGGCGAGCGCGTACTGGGGATGGGAGGGCAGGCCGGGGTACAGGACCCTGGCCACGCCCGCGTGCTGCTCCAAGTGCCGGGCGATGGCCAGCGCGTTACGGGCGGCGGCCTCCATGCGAACGTGCAAGGTTTTGAGCCCTCGGAGGGCCATGTACGCATCGAAGGGGGAAGGGACCGCCCCGACAGAATTCTGGATGAATCGGAGCTTCTCGTGCACCTCCGGGAGGTTGGTGACCACGACCCCGCCCACCACGTCCGAATGCCCGCCGATATATTTGGTGACGCTGTGCACGACCATGTCGGCCCCCAGATCGAGGGGGTTTTGGAAATACGGGGACAGAAAGGTGTTGTCTGCGACGAAAAGGGCCCCGTGCTTCTTGGCCAGGGCCGCCGTGGCCGCCACATCGGACACCTTCAGGGTAGGATTCGTCGGAGTCTCCAGCCATACCAGCCTCGTCCTGCCCGGCTGAAAGGCTGCGTCAAGCGCTGAGGGGTCGTTGAAGTCCACGAAAGTGAAATCGATGTCGTACGTGGGCTTGACTACCATACGAAAGTATCGTTGGGTGCCTCCGTACACGTCATCGACGATGACCACATGCTGCCCCGTCTCAAGCAAATGGACAATGGCGGAAGTTGCTGCCAAACCCGAGGCAAATGACACGGCAAATTGGCCATGCTCCACCGCAGCCATGGCCCGCTCGAAGGCGCCTCTTGTTGGATTGCCTGTGCGGGAATACTCGAAGCCTTTTCCAAAGCTGTTGGGCAAATCTGTGCCGTGCTTCACGCCTGGGCTAACTTGCGAAAATGTCGTGGCTAACGAAATAGCAGGTACTACAGCTCCTGTCCCCGGGTCTGGCTCTTGGCCGGCATGGATAGCTATTGTTCCGAACCCGCGGTCTGAATACGCTTCCTTCTTCTTTCCGTCACTCATCTGGCGGGGAGGGTACACGGGGCATGTCCGAATGAAGGGTGAGTCCATGACCTCCAGAAGCAGCTCTTCAAGCAGAAGTTGGCGTCAGAAAAGAGGTCGTTCGAGGTTGACCGGCATCACACCGTCGTTGCGTCTCACTCAAAATACTTTGTGTCCCTCCAGCTAGCGAGGTGGAAGTGTAGAAGCAGCGAGACGACGCACGCGCGGCCTGAAATCCGGCGGCATGCGCTCAAAAAATATCCTTGTGAAGAATAGCAGAGTGTAAAACCATTTATCGCCCCATCTCTATTGCGGGACTATGCGTAGCCCATCTTCTCAATGTATTTATTTTGCCGAAACCTTGTGACAACATTTGCGTAGCTTCGTTCTTGCCCTCCCCGCGGGCCTGCATGCAAAAATCGCTCCGACGGCGACGCGCAACGCTTGACTTGATACTATCAGGTAACCCTTGGCCAGCCTCCACGCTTCGCTTCATGCACGCACACTCGTGTTAATGAGCTACATGGCATAAGTGTGGGTGGTGGAATAATTTTCCACGTCGCTCATCGTGGGTTTTAAACAACACAGAGCATTGTTGGGCCATGTGAAGATCGGGGGTCGCCCGTTGCCCGGGCCTTCTACGTGTGTCAAATACTCAAAACAACCTCCACCACATTTATTAGGCTTTGTTTTATTGCTCAAGATCGTACTGAAAAGGAATTTAAGTCTTTTTGGCCCGGAACAACCTCCTCGCGCGTCTCCGCGGCTGCTGGTGAAGTTCTATTGAAATCTACGCCTCGGCTTTCAAGTCTCAGCCCACTTATCACAATGTCGTGGGTGCTTTTGATATACACTTTGGCCATATGGTTGGTGGGACTGGGGGGAGTTCTGGCGCCGATCGTCATGGCTTCGTACAACAAGATGGTGTTGGCAGTGTGCAACAGCTTTGCGGCAGGAGTCATGCTCTCGGCGGGCTTCGTCCACCTCCTCCACGACGCCGTCTCCTCCCTGTCCGGGCTCCAGGAGAAATTGTATGGGTTCCCCATCAGCGAGTTTGTCTGTGCCCTTTCCTTTATCATGGTGTTTTACATTGAAACACTCTTCGCACCGCCTGTCAAGTCCGGGGAGCACCACCACCTCGACCACATCCAGGTGGACAAAGGAACCGAGTGCTTCCCGTCCCAGTGGGAATGGCAGGCCGGAGATTCACCCAGCGGACTTTTTCGCTCCATCAGTCAAACCAAGATCAGGAAGTCTGAGCGCCAAGATCTGTTGCCTCCGCTTCATCAATACGGCGCCGTCATGCCGCGCCTAGCGCCCTCAAGCTCCGAGACGGAGCCGGCCTGTGAGAAAGATACCGCTGGCGTGATTGTGGAGAATCACATGAATGAGAACGAAAGCAAAAACGCAACAGAAGACGCTGGGCGGCAACTGCCCGGGAAGAAGGATTCATGCAGCCAGGCCGGCAAGGCCGCCCACCAAGAAAACGACGGGATGCGGACGGGGCTTCTGGCGCATCTGAGGCAGACACAGGCCCCCATTCTCCCGTCGCAAAGCTCTGAGGGGCACGACGAGGGCAAAGCACAGTCATTGGAAAGCACCCACGGAAGAGTGTCGCCTGGATCGAAGTCGCCCTCCACTCGGCGCTCGCACCCCGGGATGAGCGCTCCCAGCCACAGTCATAGTCACAGTCGCAAACACAGCCACAGCCTTAGCCACAGCCATATTCATGATGAGGCCCACGGTCACGAGGACCTTCACACCGTGGCGGGCGCCCTGTGCCTGCTGGCGGCGCTAGGCTTTCATTCCGTCATGGAGGGGCTGGGGCTGGCCACGGCCACCTCGCAGAGCATAGTGGACGGGGGCGGGACCCAAGTCGGGGTCTTCCTGGCCATTTTGGCCCATAAGGGTTTGGCGGGGCTCACGCTAGGCTCGACGATGCTCCTAGCGGAGGTGAGCCAGACCGAGTTCCTCCTCACTGCCGTCCTCTTCTCAGCGGCTACGCCTGCAGGTGTGGCTCTCGGCGTGCTGATATCCTCCTATTGCCACACAGCAGCGACAGTTGGTCTCATGGGAGCGGTTGCGGCGGGCACCTTTATCCATGTCGCCGCCATTGAAATTATACCCTCGGCTTTCCGAGACTCCAGCGCCACGCAACTGACCAAGCTGATGTCACTAACGGTAGGCTTCTTGGCCATGTCCGCCTTGTTCCTGGTGGCTTGAGAGAGACAGCGCCCGCAGCAGCCGGGCTTGGCGTGGGGCGTCTGCTTTAATCATGTTGTTGAATTTCTCGGAAGCTGATCCAGCGTTGGTGAGGTAGGGGCAACCGAGCAACTGGGGAAAAAAAAAGTTTCTTCGGACCTCGTCAACGAATATGGGACGATCAAGAATGTTGAGGGTGGTTGTATCTGATAAGAGACGGAGATGATGTAAAAAACTCAGCGACGGAACAGTTTCATGACGACTGGTAGGGGCGCGTACTAATTTGTCGGGCGTCTCCGCCTCGGAGGGCGAGCGAGGAGAGGAAAGAGGAGAACGATCACAAATCGGAGAAGCTCGTAGACCTTGACGTACTGTTTTATTACCAAGAAAAAATGTGATTATCTCGTCCAAAAAGCTCAAAGAAGTACGCATGGGTGGAACTTGTCCTTGTAGTGCCCATTTTGTGTTAGAAACTCTGGGGTAAGAGGTTTTGGGCGGCTAGTAGAGGCGCTCCAGTCAGTACCAAGCTTACACATACATGTCTGAGCCAGTATTGAAGACTTTTATCATGCTATCGGAGAATGTATGTGCTGTAACTTGTGTTCATAAATTTTAATTTCAGTGTTTATTCTTTCGACGCTTCCTTAATTTCGAGCGCCATTTTCGCGTAAAGCTCCTTTTGATCCTTTTCGCTTCCCTTGACACTGACGAGCACACAACTGGTGGGCCGCTTTACCGCCGCGGCACTGCCTAGATCATGCTTCGAGGGCACGTATATGTAGGGGGTGTCCTTCTCCTCGCATAGTACCGCCAAGTGGCTGATGACGTCGATAGGGTATATGTCTCCTGCAATCAGACATATCCCTTTCTCTCCCTTTTTCAAACCTTTCACCACTTCCTTCACGCCACGTTTCACGCTCTTGGAGGCTGAGGCTTTTTTTACCAGCTTGTAGAGCTTTTTGGTCATTTTTTTGCCCGCCAAAGGGTTCGAAATAACACTCACCGCTTTAAGCCGGTCTTCATAAGTTTTTGTCCTATTTTGTGCGGTTGAAGACAAACATTATTCGAAAGACCAAACAAATGCACTCCTACAGAACGGAATTTGCTGCAGCAGACGATCTAGTCTGTCAATGCAATAGGAGACCATTTACATCGATAAATCGGAATCTAACTGCTTTCTACAGACTCGACAAACAAGACTTAAGCTGTCAAACTACTGTATAGCTATAATGTATGGCACATTGTTCTGAACATTTGTGCAAAGAGTGTCATGAGCCTTGCGGGAGAGAAAGCACGCCAGGGCGAAATAGTCACTCAAAGACTCAAAGATGTACTTACCCCTTTTTGGCTGTATCTTTCTCGTCGTCGCTCATATTTGCCCCGTAAGTCTATGTGCCCTGCCACAGTGGATGCCTGTAGCGTGGTAGTCGCCTGTGAGTGACAAGCCAGGCACCGGGCAGGGTGTAGTATCTAGACCGGGTTTGCGGCCTGGGCGAGGCCTTGAAGAGCGCAAGGCGTTGTTCTTTTTCCGGCGCAAGGAAGGCTGGAAGCAGGGTGGTGCACGCGCTTTTGCACGCTCAGGTGGCCTGGAGACACGAAGAAGTGCTCCACACTAAATGCAAACTATTTTCTGACATCGATTTGTGCCCTTGTACGGGCGTGCATTTCTTAAAACCTTTAGCAAACTTGCTTGAACCACGCGCTCATCAGATTCTCGCTTAGAATTTTCTTACCATGTGGTGTTATGTGCCTTGCAAAACTTCAGTGAAAATGCATGTATTTCTTCTTCACGCGTGTACAAGCACCACTTATACTAATGGCCATGGGTCGGAGACTCAGGTACCGCCTGCGCTCGCCTGGAATAACTTAGAACTTGCATGTCTTGCGCCTTCTCGTTCCTGCTGCCTCCTCCTTTTCGGACCCTTATACTTTTCACTCGCAATAGAAAGCTTTCATTCGGTCAGACTTGCTAATTGATGCATCCAAGTCGTATTACCCTTTCTAGGGAGAAGAAAAAGTTGGGTGCTATTTGAACAGAAGCGTTATCTGCATCGTTTCCCATTTCTGACTTGTCCCGTTTCCTCTCACTCGTAACTTCACGTTTAAACAGCAGGGCAGATCCAATTCAGGAATCCATTCGACATATGTTTGGTCATCCAGGCCATTTGCTTACTTTTGATCAAGGAGGGATGAACTCGGACATGGCTCGACACTTGGTGCATCATCCCTATGCGCACCATCCCAGCATGCAGATGGACATCAGGTAATGACACAGGAATGGGTCCTCCTAGCATACGCCCATTGCAATTTCATCATGGTTATGGTTTTCATGCATAACAATTTACGGACGCGTGCGTTTCTCTCACCTTGGTTTCTTCCAGCGAGACCGACCGCGAGTTTCGCATCCAGGTGGACCTTCCGGGGCACAAGAAGGAAGACATAGACATCTCGGTGGATGATGACATCCTTACCGTGCAGACTGAGCGGCGTGAGGAACACAGTGAAGAGACAGAGAATTTCCACGTTAAGGAGCGGCGTGTGGGCAAGGCGAAACGCTCCATTCGGCTGCCTCGGAGTGCAGACACAGACTCTGTGCGTGCCCAATACGCGGATGGCGTTCTGCGCATTTGTGTGGAAAAAAAGGCCGAAAAAGGCCAGAGCAAAAGCATCAAAATCACGGACCACTCCTATCCCTTCACGAAATAAGAACGATGTCGGTGTCTAGGGCGTGGACAGGTGTCACATCAAGCTTGGGACGAAATGTGTAAGACGGCAGTCTGGGAGACGGGAATTAGACTTTTTAAAATGGAAAGAATTTGGGAGAGATAAAGGCTTAGAACTTATCGCATATGATCTAGACCTGGGTCTTGATAATCCGAGTGGAGAATTCATGTTTGTTCATAGAGAGTACGGAGTGCGTAATGCTTGAGAGTGGGGCCCCGCATGTTGAATCATGCAACTCCGTCGAGGTGTAAAAGCAGGGCGCATGAAAAAGGGCGTTGGTTTCCTTTGAAAGATAAGTAGTGTAGGAATGGTCTTGGAATACGAGAGATCGATTAAATATAATGTGGAAGCATGGAAACAATTGCGGGTAGCTTACGCAGCGTTACTGTTTCTTTCCTATACCGCTTGTTCGCTTCTGTTATGAGAGCTGGAACGGCAGCCTTCTGGAATCTGCACACAAAACAGTAGCTCGTCGAGGCCAATTTCATGGCAATTTGAGGCCGGAAGAATTTGCCGCCAGAGGCATCCGTATTTCCTGTGATTACAATGGGGCCTCGGGAGCCTAAGAAAATAATCCAGATATTGCTTACAACATGATTTGGTCCTCACTGATTTTGGCCTTGCATGTAGGTACTAAAGATCTCGTATGTGCGACTTCTCCGCATGCTACTGGATTGATGATGCCGAAGGCGATACCGAGGCGTCGGGAAAAGTTGCCAATGCTTCCTTGAACGCAGTCATGTTGGTCAGATAATCTGTTCGCCGCCACCGCCCGCCGAAAAAGGAGGGGTATGCAGTATGAATTCTACTCAGCTCGCGCTCGTTCGCTGACTCTTCGCCGCTTTCTCCCGTCGCAGCTTCTGCTTCTCGATCCTCCAGGTGGAGGGAGCTTGGGTTAGGCGACCCGGAGGAGAGCGTGACGGGTGCAACGCCTTCCGAGGGGCTCAAACACTCGGTTGAAGAGCGGGGAATTAATGTTAAAGGGTCCAACACATTTACAGAGAGGTCGACATTGGTCTTCGGCTCTATGTCAAGCTCTTTCAGCTTCGCCATAGATCGAGGCGGAACCTTCACTGACGTTTTTTGCGTCCTGCCCGGTAAGAGAGCTACACGCCGCGGGCTTGGATTTTTAACGTCAATCAAATTTGTCCGATTGAGCTTTTTATAACACCTTCAACGTGCACTGGTGACTATTTGTGCAGGGAATGGTTTTCGTGTGCTCAAATTGCTGAGTGAAGACCCTGCCAATTATCCCGACGCGCCGCGTGAGGTAAGGGGGCACGGGAGGTCAAAAGCGCCACAAGAAGTAGACACGCAGATGCCACGGAACGAGGTTATCGTTCATTGAATATTTTCATCGCTCGACAACAACAGGGAATTCGTCGAATTCTTGAGCAAGAGACGGGTGTGCCACATCCCCGCGATGAGCCCCTGGACACTTCTCGCATTGCCTCTATCAAGATGGGAACCACTGTTGCTACCAACGCATTGCTTGAGCGGAAAGGAGAGAGGTTTGCCCTAGCGATCACGGCTGGTTTCCGTGACCTTTTGCACATTGGCAACCAATCTAGACCTTCCATTTTTGACCTTAAGGTCCGGAAACCGGAGGTCTTGTATGAGAGGGTGGTCGAGATCGATGAGCGCGTCGTGCTCGCGGCTGAAGATGCAGCATCTGACTGCGACTTTGTGGGTGTCACGGGTGAACGTGTCTGTGTAGAGAAAGCTTTGAATGAGGATATTGCCCGTCAACAGCTGCAATCTCTCTACGACTCGGGGTATCGCAGCCTGGCGGTTGTCTTGCTCCACTCCTACACTTTCCACAGGCACGAGCTAATTTTGGGCAGGCTGGCCCGGGAGATCGGATTCAAGCAAGTCTCGCTCTCCTCTCAGGTCATGCCGATGGTGAAGATGGTCCCTCGAGGGCTGACCACCTGCATAGATGCTTACCTGACTCCCGTCATCGACGCCTACTTGGCATCCTTCAAGTCCGGTTTTGACGCCCGCTTGGAGGAGCGGGTGAGGGTCAGCTTCATGCAGAGCGACGGGGGCCTGGCCCCCATGAACAATTTCTCCGGGCACCACGCCATACTGTCGGGTCCGGCGGGGGGAGTGGTGGGGTACGCGGTCACGGCGTCCGGGAGGGCGGGGAGGGAAAGCGAGGAAGCAGCGCAGGCCGTGATCGGTTTCGACATGGGCGGCACTTCCACAGACGTCTCCCGTTACGACGGTGCCTTCCAGCACGTGTTCGAGACGACCACGGCAGGGATTACGATCCAATCCCCGCAGCTGGACATCAGCACGGTGGCGGCGGGCGGGGGCAGCCGCCTCTTCTTCCGCAACGGCTTGTTCGTGGTCGGGCCCGAGAGCGCGGGGGCTCACCCGGGGCCGGTCTGCTACCGGAAGGGCGGTGTCCTGGCAGTCACGGACGCCAACGTCTTGCTCGGTCGCGTGGTCCCCAAGTACTTCCCGCACATTTTCGGCCCGCGCGAGGACGAGCCTCTGGACGTGACGGCGGTGCAAGCGGCTTTCGCGGACCTGACCGGGGAGGTGAACGCCTTTGCGGCCGCCGAGAGCACCCAGGCACGAGAGGGCGGAGGTGAGGTGTCTGGGGTCCCGAAAACGGCCGACGAGGTTGCCTACGGCTTCCTGCGCGTGGCGAACGAGGCCATGTGCCGGCCCATCCGGAACCTGACCACCATGCGCGGTTTCGATATCACCACCCACGCCCTCGCCTGCTTCGGGGGAGCGGGTCCTCAGCATTGCTGCGCCATCGCAAAGGCTCTAGGCATGCGTCGCATAATCGTAAGCCGTTTCTCCGGCGTGCTCTCCGCCTACGGGATCCATCTGGCGGATATCGTGGTGGAGAAGCAGGAGCCTGCGGCAGGCAAGTACGACGAGGAGTCGCTATCGACTTTGGAGGCGCGGTTGGATGCATTGGAGAAGGCGGCCCGGGAGGAACTTGTCGCGCAAGGCTTTGCCGAAGATGCCATCCGTGTAGAACGCTTTTTGAATTTAAGATTTGCGGGAACGGATTGCGCGCTAATGACTGCGAGGTCGGAGGAGGTCAGGACCGGGGGCCGGCAAAGTGGTGGTGGGGAGTGGGATGGGGGAAGGCTGGGTTCCAGCGGAATGAGCCAGGGTCGGGATTACCGTTCTGCCTTCGAGTCCAACTACCAGCGGGAGTTCGGCTTCAAGCTGGAGGGACGAGACGTCTTGGTCGATGACGTACGGGTCCGAGTCACCGGTCGGGGTCAGTCGGAGGCGCGGTTCCGCGTGGCCGTCGCTGGAGAAGGCGAGAAGCCCAGACCGGTCGACTACGGATCTGTGTTCTTTGAAGGCATTGGGCGGGTGGAGACTCCTCTTTACAAGGCGGAGGGCTTGAAGGCGGGCTTTGTGGTGCCAGGCCCGGCGATTCTCATGCAGGAGGTTTCGACTGTGGTGGTAGAGCCGGGCTGCACGGCCCATGTCACATCCGAGGGGAACATTGAGATCCTGGTGGGGGCGGTGGAGGAGAAGCGAATCACCACGACCCTCGACCCCATCTACCTATCGATCTTCGCCCACCGCTTCATGGGAGTCGCCGAGCAGATGGGCCGTACCCTGCAAAGAACATCCATCAGTGTGAACATCAAAGAGCGCCTAGATTTCAGCTGTGCGCTCTTCGACGAGACCGGCGGTCTGGTCGCAAACGCTCCTCATCTGCCGGTCCACCTGGGGGCGATGCAGGAGGCAGTGCGCTACCAGCTCAAGCACTGGGGCCGGGAGGGTCTGAGAGAGGGCGACGTGCTCGTCTCGAATCACCCTCAGCTGGCCGGCGGGAGCCACTTGCCGGACATCACGGTCATCACGCCGGTCTTTGACGAAGGTCGGCTTGTCTTCTTCGTGGCCAGTCGAGGGCACCACGCGGACGTGGGAGGCCTGGCGCCTGGATCCATGCCGCCCATGTCCAAGCGCCTGGACGAGGAGGGGGCGGCCATCGTTGCCTTCAAGCTGGTGGAAGGCGGAGTTTTCCAAGAGGCGGGGATCATAGCTTTGCTGGAGGCTCCCGCCCGGGTTCCGGGCTGCAGCGGTACTCGGAATCTGCAAGACAATCTCAGCGACCTGCGTGCGCAGGTGGCGGCGAACACGCAGGGGTGCATGTTGATGCAAGGATTGATCTCCGAGTACGGCCTTGGGGTCATCCAGGCCTACATGCAGCACATTCAGGACAACGCGGAGCAGGCGGTGCGGGCAATGTTGACCAGATTCTCCCTCTCCCAGGAGCTGCCCGAGGTGGGGACCGTGGGCGCCGAAGATTTCATGGACGACGGCACGCCCATCTGCCTGGAGGTGACCATCGACCGGGCTCGGGGTTCTGCGGTCTTCGACTTTGCTGGGACAGGTCCCGAGCTGTACGGAAACCTGAACGCCCCCCCCGCCGTCACTGCATCGGCGGTCATCTACTGCCTACGGTGCCTTCTGCCAGACGCGGACATCCCTCTCAACCAGGGCTGCCTGGTGCCCGTGGAGATACTCATCCCGCCCTCCAGCCTCCTGAACCCCAGCCCGAGTGCTGCCGTGGTTGGAGGGAACGTGCTGACGTCTCAACGGGTCACGGACGTAATCTTTCGCGCGTTCGGCGCGGTCGCCGCTTCGCAGGGCTGCATGAACAACTTGACGTTCGGAGACGCGTCCATGGGGTACTACGAAACGATCGCCGGGGGGGCAGGGGCGGGGCCAAGCTGGCATGGCGAGAGTGGTGTTCACACCCATATGACGAACACGCGAATCACGGACCCAGAAATCTTGGAACGGCGATTTCCAGTCATCCTGCGTCAATTCGTGTTGCGGGACGACTCGGGGGGGAAGGGCGTGTACGCCGGAGGTGATGGTGTGGTCCGTGCCTTGGAGTTTCGCCGCCCTTTAGTTGTTAGCATTTTGTCTGAGCGACGAGCCTTCCGGCCTTATGGCTTGGCGGGAGGCGGAGACGGGGCGCGAGGTTTAAATTTGTTGACCTTCGCAGGAGGAGCCAAATCGTCAAGAAGGCTCGTCAACTTGGGAGGAAAGAATACAGTGCAGGTGCATGCAGGGGATATCTTAACGATACACACTCCGGGCGGAGGGGGTTTTGGTGGGGTGACAGAGGAAGTAGGTCTGAAGCAAGGACGAGGGGTAGGAAAATTTGGTGGGGTAGGGACTCAAAATGGTAGCAGAGACACCTTGTACCACCTTGGCAACAAAGGCGGTGGCAGCCTGGGAGAATACAAAGCCACCCAAGAATCGGCCTGATAGGGGATATGTGGAAGAAATATTGGTCTGGCGAGTTGGGCCATCACGGAAATGCATATTATTATAGAGCTAGCTCGCGTCTACTTCGACGCTGCACGGTAAAAGCCATCAGTTTCTCGATTGCCGATCGCTTCGTCCCTGGTACGATTGCATTATACGAAGAAAGTGTACATCATGTAATTGTAATTATCGAAAGGGGGGGGAGTCGAGGTTATTCGAATCAGTGTGGTACGATGGGCGGGCAGGCGTAACTGGAATGCCGCCAAAGGAAAGATGAAACTTTACAATTTGTGTGCATAAGTCTCAACTGAAAGGCTGAGTGAGCGTTGACTTTTATGCTATTTTCTTTCATACCCGTGAACCAAAATGGCCTTAGTTGGGACCAGCATCAGCTTTCGGTAGGGGACAGGACCACGTATCCTGCTGGGCCTCATCCGAAGACGTGAATGGAGGAGAGAGGCCGGGCAGGGTGGCATCAAAGTCGCACTCCGAACACCACCAAATCATGCAGCCATGCCCCTCTTGGTCACGTGGCTTGGATATCACCCCTCTTTTCTGGTCGAGGGCGCGTCTGCGTGCTTCCGGTGCATGGGCCCCGACTGGCGTGGGTGTGCGCTGTCAGCGACTCAGCGTGCAGGCTGTCTCCTCAACGCCTCGTTTCTGACACGAGCCGCCTTATCTTGCCTCTCATCGCGGATCCACGACACTACCTTGGTTCTGCACACTGTCGTTAGAAGATTGTAGTGACTTGCTAGGAGGCTGGTGGTTTGCCACGAGGTCATTGACTCGGACTTGTTCACGCCACCTGCACGAGTGTGGTATCCACGTTCGAAAGCGAATGGCTGGCTCTCCTGTCTTGCCTTCTGGAATCAAGAATGTTTGACGTAGCATTTCTGTACTTTACTTACCAAGCAAACCTTAATCTTCGCGAACAACTCACACAGATAGTTTTATTCGGGCTTCTTGCTTGCGCGGCATCTTGTACACGAAGCCAGATTCCTGCTTGCTTTCCAACCAGACACAACTACAAGCTACCCCGTTGCACAGGACTAGCAGGGGGCTTTATAATGTTCTGCTCTACATCCGTCAGCCAGCTGGTGATAGTTTCGGTCACGCTACTTTTTGGTTCAACAAATGCGTTCGTCAGCCCGGCAATCTGGTCCCGTATTCAAAGCAGCCTTCGCCTGCACGGTCAACGTGTCGAAGCAGAACAGCCACCTGTTCTCGGAAGTGTTGCGAGCACTAGCCCCTTCCGGCGCGCTTTAACGTTCGGAGAACGTATGACAGCACTGCGAGCCACAGCACCAATGAGCTTTGGTGACTTTGGTGGACAACAAAATGGAGATGAGCTGAGTTTCGCTGAGGTGCGTGAGCAGCTTGGGGCCCTCGAGTCGCGTTTGGCGGGCGCCATGGAATTCGGGAGATACGATGAGGCGAAGCAGCTCGTCAACGAGATCACTACTATGAAAGATTTTTTGGAAAAACAATTAAATGGACGCCAGGTTGGGAGTGATGGTGTACCAAACGGGAAAGGCAGCTCTCGAGCCTCTCGCAACCCGTTCTTCGACGCCTTCGGCTTGGGCGGGGCCTCTCCGATGGCGGCGACCATGATGGCTCCCGTACAGCCTTCCTCAAGCGCCCCACAACCTCGGCGCAGCAGTCGACCGGGCCTTGGCGCCTTCGGAAGCGTCGTGGGCTCCCGCCGACGGCCCTCGGGCTCGGCCTCAAAGAGCTCAGGCGGGCTGGTGAATGGTCCCCGGGAGGGCTGGGTGGGGAAAGGCAAGTCAGGCGATCTTCCCATGGAAGCCGTCAGAAAGCGTCACTCCGACATCACGGCCTATGGCATTCGCGTGGAGGTATTTTGCTTCTTCCAGCCAGGTGCCTCGCGTCCTCAGGACAACCTCTACCAGTTCCAGTGCAACGTCCGCCTCACCAACACGAACCCGGGGGACGTCCAGCTCCTCTCCCGCGAGCTCAAGATCTTCAAGGCAGACGGCTCCCCCCCTGAGTACGGCCCAGCCTCGCAGCAGCTGGAGTCTCAGCCGGTAGTGGGGCCGGGCTCTGTGTATATGTACATGTCCGAGTTCGGAATCACCTGCGTGCCGGAAGACAGGAAGTACCTGGGCCGGATCGAGGGTCACTTCAACGTGGCCGTGAAGGATGAAAATGCCGTGGTGAAGGTTCCCATCGCACCATTTTGGCTGGAGCTGCCGGGCGACACCTTGGTTCTGGCATAAGGGTAGCGATGGAAGGGGAGAGGCTCCCACAGGCGGGAGAGCTGGAAAAGCGCGGTTTCAGGATTTGGTATACACACCTTGAGTTGGGATCGAGTGCACACGCAGGGATAAAAAAGGGGATACGAGCGTTGGAAAAAGGGATCATGAAGGGCTCAACTACGTAAGAAATGGATGTCGAGTAGGGGCTAGGTGGTGTAGCTATGTCACAGTGCGTGCGGGCTGCATCCCCTCCTCTACGATGCGGCAGAAAAGCGCAGGGCCCGTACAAGGGGACTTGAGGGCTAGTATGGGAGCAAGGCAACGGAATGCACTGGAAGCACGGATAGGAGAGTGATGTGAGGTATGATAGCGAGCAATGTCAAACAGGATCGGAAATGGAGGGATGCGTTTTGGACATGAATGGATGGTTTTCTGAGATATGTTGATGAGAGAGACGAATGATTTTTGTGAGATGTAGGAGAGCTACAAGGCGGTAGAAGCGAAGGTCTGGCGAGCTCATCAAGAGCCGCTGCCGCTCGATTGAGAGCGTGCCCTGACTGTGCCAAGACGTTTCACATTTGTAGGGTGAGGCTCACGTAAAGCGGTAACGACGGGGCGGAAATATGAGGAGGACGGACCACGGGGTAAAGGGAAGACACGCTTGTAGATCGCAAGCGATGAAAGGAGTGAGCCAAATCAGGGGGGGCGCGTGGACGACGGTCCTCAGTGACGCGCTTGGACGGTAGTCTTGGTCGAGGATCGTTTCAGGTCAGTTTAGGAATCGAGCCATCAGAATGGGTACGTGAAAGGCCTTCTCGAAGTCTCTTCTTAATAATTGGATCGCCTGATAACCCGCCTTCCGCGGAGGCGCTGTTTGTATGTAAGCTAGAGAGAGGCCGACGGATGTCGAAGGTGTGGCAATCGTGTCGTTTGTCCTCCAACCAGGAAAGCGCGAGGATGTAGTTTTAGTGGGATGGTTGGCTATTTGTTGAGTGGAAACTCAGGTGCTGTTGCATTTTTTCCTTATACTATTCTGTGCGGGCCAATACTTTCACGAGGCTCTTCGTCGTGAGAGAAGGTTATGGTGTAAGGGCCTATATACTCAGTTCACATAAAGATCGCGGTAAAAGAACAAACGACTCTAGAAGATGCTGTCGATTTTGCAGATTTTTCATGGATAAGCTCGTGTGGCTCAGGATTTTCCAAGGCTTCTTGGCAATCTTTACTTCAGGCAAGTCTCGTCCTGCGAAGCACATCTTTCGGTGCCCAACTCAAAGCAGGTGGCTTGCTTCGATCGGCTCATGTTCAGCTCTCCTTGCAATGAATCAGCCGCCAATTAGGACCATGGGTCGGTTTTTGGACCCCGCGAGTGCGAACATATCTGCTCGTCCCCCCAGCGAGAACTTCTTGAGCCCAACCGCCTTTCCGATCATGCCTGCCATCTCCTTGTTCGTGCCTCCCGCTCGTAGAGCGTCCCGAAGGCTCAGATCCTCCGCCCCAAATAGACAGACCTTCAACTTCCCGTCCGCGGTGATGCGCAGCCTGTTGCAAGTCCCGCAGAAGTGCTGGCTCATGCTCGTGATAAAGCCGACCCGGCCTCGGTGCCCAGGCACCTGCCACCACTTGGTCGTGTCATGCGGACCATCGACGGCGCGAACCACGGTAGGGAAAGACTCCTGCAGGCGGGCGGTCATCTCGGCATAGGGCAGGAAGGTGCCGCTGTTCCAGCCATTGCTGTCGAATGGCATCCACTCGATGAAGCGGACATCCAGTCGTTGGCCGGCCGTCAAGCCCACGAAGTCGGGAATTTCATCGTCGTTGGCGCCCCGCATGACGACGTTGTTGAGTTTGACGCGACCTCCTCCACCCGCGGCGTCCGCCAACAGCGCCACGTTACCGAGGACCGTTTCGAGGAACCTGCCCGGCCGCCTGCTGATGGCAGCAAAGCGGTCGAACTGCAAAGTGTCAAGGCTGACGTTGAAATGGGTCATTCCCGCGGCAACAAGCTCCTCGTACCTGTTCCTTGGAGCCACACCGTTCGTTGTAATGGCCAGCTCTTGGATCCCCAATGCCCTCAGCGAGCTCGTCAATAGGGCTATGTCCTTCCGCACCATGGGTTCTCCGCCTGTAAGCCGGACTTTGGTCACTCCCAAGCCAGCGAAAACCTCAACTAGACGCAAGATCTCGTCCGTGGTGAGAAGATGGCCTTTCGGTTGCAGGGTCACGCCCTCGGCGGGCATGCAATATGTGCAACGGAGATTACAACGTTCGGTCAGAGATATGCGGAGGTAAGTGTGCTCACGACCAAAGGAATCTACAAGGGGCTCTCTTTCCGATGCTGTCAAGGGGCCCAATGCAGACAAACGAACTTCCTTTTCGTCTTCCAAGGCCGGCGACCCTGGGATGTCCAGGCTTGAAGGGAGCGCTGCTGCCGTCGCGGGGAGGGAAGCAGAGGTCTGCTGTGCAAACTTTGAAAAGAGATCTCCATCCTCTCTTATTCTTGTACGAAGTTCTTGCAACCGTGAAGGTTTGACGGCGAGCGAATTACCCGTAGGAGGAGATGGGCGCGCTGAGGGCTGGGCTCTTGAAGCTTGGGATGGATTCCCCGATGCTGCAGGCGCAACTGCCATGCGGGTGCTCGTGGACGCTGCCCGAGCATGTTGACAGCCGCATGATTTGGTCCTCGAAACAAGGCGTAGAGGTTTGAAACCAAAAGCCCTTGCCATGCGCGCCATCGTTATCACTGGCGCCACGAAGGTCCTAGGACGAGGTCTTTTCATGGAGGGGTGGTGCAGAGGATACGAAGAGAGCGGGACCACGGGAGAGGGCCTACTGAAATGGTGTCAGGATATCGTGAGGATTGCTGCGTATGCATGAAAAGAACTTTGCAAGAAGTACCGGCTAGTTTCTCTGCGGCATTTCTTGATGGGAAGTGGAAATGCAGTCGGGTTTCTCGTCTTGCACCCACGTATACGATGGCGAGGGCCAGCGAGATGTGTTCTTCCCAGAGGTAAAGTATCTCGTGAGGGCAGTATCCGATTAAACCGCGTTTTCTGAGACAACGAAGAATTGATCAGAAATCATCACGTCTTATTTACATGTTTGAAACCGTCTCTCTGCGGAAAATCTACTTCTGGTGTGCAACACGGCTTTCCTCTCTAGATCCCCTTACTCAATTCTTCTGTTCGAGTTGCCTCGAAAGCCCTTATTATTTTCCAATACCAGAGCCCTTCACAACTCGGCGCTCTGCCTTCGTAATCCATAATTGGGTGATACTGTAAAATAATATGGTCATCCACAAAACACGAAGGATGTTTCGCGAATCGTCAGGGCCCGCCCCTGCTTCCGTCTCTCCTTTCTTCCGCCTGGCGCTCTTCGCTCTCTCTTCCCGTTTTTGCATCCGCTCCTTAACTTGACTGGCGTACTTTGCAGTGTCAATTATGTCGGAAAACTCTTGCACAAATTCTTCCCACAAATCTCCCCCTCCGTAAATATTACTCCTCGACTCAGCTGCCGACTTGGCAATCTCGTCGGCCAGGCTCGAGGAGCCCGTCCGTCCTGAAGCCCGGGCATCGGGTCGCCTTCTTTTCCCAGACGTCGGCGTCGTCTGGTACGCCCTCTCACTCTGTGTTTTGACCCAAGCAGTCGCAGTCGTGAGCGCCTGCGTGTTGAGGATGTTCACCACCAGCTGGGGCACCCAGGCGGGGATGCGGAGGTCGACGGAGTAGAAGACACGGGACCAGTCCCTCGCATTCCCTTCCTTGTCCAGCGGCACCACGGACCAGTAACCCGCCGTGTCTTCCAGGTCTGACTGTCTGTCATAGTCCAGGGTCCATGTCAGCGTGCGTATGGAGGGCCGGTAGAGGTGCCTCACGAAGTACTCGAGCTTGAACCCGACGATGGAGAGGACGTAGCGTGTCCTTAGCTCCACGTCCCCCTGCACGTGAGTGGGACGTAAAAACGAAATGTGAGAAATCGGTTGGCAAGGCGGGTTGAGGAAAGGGGCGACAAAGCACTTCCGCTCGATCGCCTCCCCGGTCTCTACACCACATGTTCCTTTGAATGCAATGTATTCTCACTGCTTCGCATGCATTTCCGTTTATTCGTTTCCTCATATCCTTATAGTCATCCCGCACTCTCCAGAGCTCCCGGCCACTCACGTGCATTAGCTTGCGCTTAGCGTAATTTCCACACTGTGCCACGTTGGGTACCATCTTGTTATAATTATCGAAGTCTAAAATACGGCCCATCACCACTGAGGCCGGGGCATGCACGTCCTGGACCACAATGCCTCTCCCTCCCGCCCGCCCTGCTGCTTGAATCTGCTTTTTGACCGGGTATCCCCTTTCGAGGCGCTCGACAGCCGCCATGTCTAGCGCCAGTCTTGGCACCTTAAGCTCATATTTCTGTTCAGCACGGAATAGGTTTTGAGGGCAAGAAAACCAGGACTGATGTCCACCGTCGGAGGCACACTTGGGAAAGAGTCATGAGTGCAGCCAAGTTTCCAGGCCTTACCTCGAGCATGCCTCTATGCGTGTGGGGGAGCTTGGGGTTCGCTGCTTCTCCGGGAAAGGGATGCACTATTATGCCCAGCAACGCTGATATCAGCGCCAGCCTTGTGCGTGGCAACATTTGGCCCTCTTTCGACTCGGTGAGATGACGGGTTATAACGCCTCCCTCGCCTGTGCCCGACGGGAGTCGTAAGTGAGGAAGGAGAAATAAAAACAACGGAGGCCGTGAAAGAGATCAAGCGCTTCTGCGCTGTTGCTCGTGGTCAAAAATTACGCACGGAGCTGTCCGGCGCGCAAAACACCTGTAGCAGCTGCCTGGCAAACGTAAGACGCTGCCATGATGATGTCTCTTTCGCAGGAGGCCATCACCTTTTTTTCATGCGTTGCAGCGGCGACGCGTTTGGTCCGCGCATCCTCGCCTCAGGAGTAGCTATAAGTACTATGCACACATTCCCCAAACAACGGGTTTTTTTCAATGGATTTGGTTACATACATGGGTTTCAACATTTAGAAATTGATTATTTGCTGGTCTTACAAGGCAGGGGCCCGCGAATGCCCCAGGCAAGTTCAGCACGCTTATGGTCTATGCAACCCTTTCATTCCACACGCAGGCCGCCAGGGCACCATGACATTCTGGAAGTTTACTTCCCGACTACATGCTGCACAAATAATTCTTTTACCGGAACATTTTGGCGGAAGAGTAAGTGTAAGGGCTCGCTCGTATGCCGCTGCTCCGCTGGCATTGGTCAAGGAGCTTCGGAGTGCTTCTGGTGCTCCTATCACGGACTGCAAAAAGGCCTTGGAGGCCGAGGGCGTGGATGGAGACATAGCCAAAGCATTTGAATGGCTTCGAAAAAAGGGCCAGGCGACTGTTATGAAGAACAATAGGGCAGCAAATGAAGGACTGGTCGGCATCGCAGTAGAGGGCCAGGCTGGCGTAATAGTGGAGGTGAACAGTGAGACAGATTTCGTGGCGAGGAACGCAGATTTTCAGGCCTTCGTGAAGGACCTTGCGGGAGCAATCCTTCGGATGCCGCCAACCGTCGGCATGGATGGTGGGCCGGCTCCATCTGTTCTCGCAGACAAACTGGACATTCCCAGGCTTCTCGGACAGGGTGCGGGAGGAAGGGGATTCCCTCTCAGTCAAGATTTGAAAGATCTAGTGGCTAAGATTCGAGAAAACATTTCTGTGAGACGGATAGCGCGACTGGCCCTCCCTCCTGGGGCCAAGGGCTTTGTGGGCAGTTACGTGCACAACGCCTTGAATCCGTCAATGGGCGCGGCGGCGGGATTGGTGGCAGTCCAGTGCGATAAACTGCCCTCGCAGATGCCTGCATTGGACTCATTTGGAAAGCGTCTGGCGATGCATGTTGTCGCAGCCAAGCCCCGCTTCCTCTCTCCTGCATCAGTTCCGCCCTCAGTCCTGGAATACGAGCGGGAGCTCATCCAGGCTCAGGCGGCGGGCTCCCAGAAACCCCCTGCCATCGTGGCCAAGATGACAGAGGGGAGGCTGCGGAAATTTCTGGGTGAGGTCTCGCTTTTAGAACAGCCTCATATGATTGAGGAAGGAAATCCCACCGTCGCAGAAGTGGCTGCGCGCCTGGGGAAGGAGGCCGGGTGCGTTGTCGATGTGGTTGGCTTTGTCCGATACAAGTGTGGGGAAGTGGAAGGGCTGGGAGGGGAGATGCCAGCGGAGGGACTAAAGTAACTCATTCCGGAGATCTTTATGAGAGGACGCTGCACTCATGATACGCGTTTTGTACTTTTCTTTGAAGATACCGCAGTTGCCTGTGTCGGAAGCACGAGCAGGAGAAGATCAGAGCACTAGACACGAGTCCCTTCAGGCCGCTAATTATCCTGAATTTGACTCCATGGTTGGCTTTTGGATGATGCTGTGAAAGGGGTAGACGATAGAGTGTCTAACGAGAATGCCCATCATCAGCCCGTGCTCGTATTCATGCTTCCGACCCATTTCTCATTTCTTCGTGGAGAAGTAGTTCCTGACACTGCCTTGCCCACTCGGCCGTGACGTGTAAGCCGGGACATTCCTCCGCTGCTCGTAGCTGCCCCAGGCGCCCCCCCTATTGTTGACGTAGCTAGCTCCAGTCTTGCTAGTCGCCATGTTCGTCTTGCTACTGTTGCCCTTGGAGCCATATGCGTCTTGTCTGTCGCTACCATTTTCGGCGTTCGTGTCGTTGTTAACCGATGAGACCAGCCGTGCGCCATCAGAAGCAGTCCTGAACGTGGAGTGCGGAAGATGCTGCCCTCCAGGCAGCAGCTGCTGTCGCCGTTGCTCGTGTTGCTGGTGTTGATACTTCTGCGAACGATACGGTCCCGCCGAAGGCGCGAGAGGAGCGGAAAACGGCCGGTAGGGCGGCACCGTTTGTTTCCGTCCTGGGAGCGCAGACCCGTTAGCTGGTCCCAGAGGAGAGGGTGCGGGCGGTGACGTGGCTGGAGGTGGCGGCGAAGGGGGAGGCAAAACGTTCCTTCCTCCTCCTCGCGGGATCCACTCTCCTCCCCCCCCGACACGGTTGCGTTTGAGTGAATTTGTGACACTTCCCGAATTCCAGGAAGAATAAGGCCCCTCCCGCTTCCCAGTCCATGCCCCATGCTCCTCATGACGACCAGAGCTTCTTCCTGTCATTGAACCAACAACCCCGCCGGGGTTCTCTCTGTACTTACGATGTTCCGGCAGCCAGTTGGGGGCAAGGCTTGAGAGCCAGGATGACTCCTCACCGGGTTCTCGGCGCGTCTTTCCCTTTATCTGACTGTCGTAGAAAGAGACAACGTGGGGAGAGACGCGGAAACGGTCCTGTGCAAAGAGATCGAGAAGGAAAATGTAGGGTTCGTGCCGCGTAGGATTTGCGAGGTCATGCAAGGAATAACGGCGACGAGTAGCACGGCATTAAGAACGCCGAGAGGTGGGGGCCCTGAGGACAAGGTGCCAGGGGAGGAGACCTACCTGTCGGAATGTCAGGACCCGGAGCCCCTCAAGCTTGACTGCCCGGGAGAGTGCCACGTAGGCCTGTCCGTCCTCAAACACGTCGTCCAGTTTGCACTCCAGCCACTCCAGGCCCATGCCCTGGCTCTTGTGGATGGTGATCGCCCACCCCAGTTTGAGCGGGACTTGCAACCGCACCGCTTTCTTGACGGTGCGTCCCCGCTCGCTCACTTCGATCGCCCATTCCTCTTGCGCGATGCTGTACTGCATCCCGGAGGCGAACTCCACGATGGGCAAATGCTCCTCGTCGTTGGTGAAGGACGTGACCCGTCCTTTCGCGCCGTTTACAAGCCCGAGGTTTGCGTTCACGTTCTTCAAGAGCATCACCTGCGCGCCTGTTCGCAGCCTGAGTCTCGACTCCGCCAGACAATTCTTTCGCAGCTGGCCCAGAAAGGGCTCCACGCCCGAGTCCGTCGCCTGAAAAACGTGATCTTCCGCGCCCGCCAACAACCCAAGCTTCTGTTGGTTCATCTCGTCCACGCGGTTGTTCGTCGCAAAGAGCAAGGTCGGCTCTATCCCCGGGGGGGGCTTCAAATCTCGCGACAGCTCCTGGAGCAATGCGATGCTTTCAGCCGAGGCCCGCCCGTAGCGAACGTCATTCAAGAGGGCGACCAGGGGCTTCTCAGCCTGGCGAAAGACACGAGTGAGCTCATAGCAGGATTCAGGCCCAAAAAGTTCCTTCCAGACGGGATGCAAGAAGGCATAGTCGTGGTCTCCCGCCCGGCGGCCCCGGCTGACGGGGGGAAGCTGGAAGAAGTCGCCTGTAAAAATGAGCTGGACCCCTCCGAATGGCCGGTGGGGCTGGTTCTTGACGTGTTTGGCGATCTCGTTCAGCTTGCTGAGCAGGGAGCCGTGCAGCATGCTGACCTCGTCCACAATCAAGACCTCCACGGCCGCCCAGTTCGCTGCCGCGGTACGGTTTTTCCCCGCGCGCTCCTTCAAAACCTCAAGAGGGTCGTCGCCCAGACCGATGCCAGCGAACGAGTGGAGTGTGGTTCCTATCGTTGTACACCCGTCATTACAACATAAATTTGAAAAATACGGAGCACAGATCGGCGTTTTTTTGAAAGGGATATAGAGATGTCACTCACCGCCCACATTCACGGCCGCAATGCCCGTGGAAGCTGTGACGAATGTCTTGCCTGCAGGTGCTCGATCTATGATGGCCCGCAGGAGGTGAGTCTTCCCAGATCCGGCACGGCCACTGTAGTATACGTTGTGACCCTGCGATGGGGCCCACTGGAGAGTGAGAGAAGGCCGGAGGGGCAGGCAGGCTGGCAGGTGACATTCATTACCACCACTGTCACTCTAGCAGCTTTCACAAAATGAATATTCCATTCCATTGCATAAATCACCACCTTTTGGCGACAGATGCGCCGTACGGATTTTTCTCACCTCCATTACAGAACGAAGAATGCCTTTTTGCTCTTCTGAAAGCTCCCCAGTTGCTTTCAAAAGGTCTACAGATTTGGCGTCATTTGCGCTCGTACTTGCAGCTCCACTTGCATGCACGCTGGATTGCGACAATGCATCCTTCGGCAATGTGCGAGCCACTTTGGATGATGATGATATGGCATGACTAATGGTTTCAGTCGACGGCTCATGATGTCCTGGAACCCGCGAGAAGCGCTCTTCTTCCTCTTGTGATGGTCTCTCCTGCGTTTCATCCCAGCAAAGGTCTATGATCCCTGCATCAGGCATGAAGTAGGAATGTTGCCCTCTCGCAAGCCAGTTATGTCCGCGTTGTGTATAATGTAGAAACTGACGAGACGTGTACATTATAGAGTGCAACTGTCATATTCGATTACGTATGCTCACGTTTGTAATACATATTTGCTTACAGACGCATAACACTGCTGCTTTCAAAACTTTGTAAAGCTTCGAGCTTTGAATAAAGCATGTGTGCGCCGTGCGTCCCGGAAGTTTTGCGGCCCCTGTGCGCGAGGAGCGCAAGAAGGGAAAAAGGCAACTTCTGCTAGGAGGTGGGAGCGAGCTTGTACCTGGGGTAGTTAGTACCTGGGCGATGGATCGGCGAGATCAAGACACTCGCGATGCACTCTTTCCACGTTGCCATAAACTGAGCCCTGCGATGCTCGCTAAGTACAAAGTATGAAAGGACGCCGCAACTCTCAGAATACGCGTTGCTGTTCAGAGCTGTACTTTTCTTTGAAAATACCGCAGTTGCCTGTGTCGAAGCACGAGCAGGAGAAGATCAGAGCAGTAGGCACGAGTCCCTTCAGGCCGCTCTTTATCCTGAATTTGACTCCCTGGCTTTTGGATGATGCTGTGAAAGGGGCGGACGATGGATTGTCTAACGAGAAAGCCCATGTGCCTGTTCCCCACGTCCGTCCAAAACTGCAAACGGCCTAAGTCAGCAGTGCGTAAATTGCTCCCGTCAGGAGGGCAGATGCCGATTGAGACGGGCAGCCGCCACCGCCTGGGTTTGAAGATGCCATATTTGCGCCCGAAGACGCCTTCAACAATTAAGAGTGTCGTCTGGGGTCGCGCCTCGTTGGAAGACTCATTGAAAGCCGAAGGCACGTCGGAAATAGACGGTGCAGGCGTATACACCGAAGCTCTCAGCTTCTCTAATTGATCTTTGAAGACCAGAGCATTTGGCACTCTACATGCTTTTGAATTTGCATAGGAAGGCAAAAATCTCAGGAGAGCGGATGGTTGCCCAAGAAGGAGCGTTCAAGACGCTGCTCGCCTCAGGACTTGTGTAGTTTGCGACAGGCGCTGGCGCCGGGTCATTTCCTTTTAATTTCCGAAGTCTGGACATTCAATGAGTGTATTGTGTGGTCGTTGGCTTTGAAATAGAGTAGGAGAAAGGCGAATTTTGTCATCTGAGACTCTTGAAAGTGCGTTTTATCAGTAGTAGGAAACTGATTATCATGTATTGATAGCGGAGAGCATCTATCATACGCATTAGAAAGAGCACTATACAGGTGGCCTCAGAGGACGTGTGAAAGCAGCTTTTAACATCAAAGGAGGAGCGAGAAACGCAAGAGGAAAGTATAAGTTCCGAAACGGATGCTTAATCGGATTTGCTCAGTTCATTTTGCAAACGAGAGTCTTTGTTTCAGAGAGGCTTGACCCAAAGCTTTTTCACCGCCTTGTGTATATAAGCACACTAGCACCCTACCTGTACTATTCCATTTGCAATGCTTTGTTTTTAATGCTCAATGAGCAAATGAAAAACGTAACGCAAAGTCGGCTGGACACTTTTGATAGTGTAGTAGGCAAATGGTGCCAAGATGGCTCCGAATAGTATGTCTTCGAGATTGTGTAGGTTTAAAAAAGAAAATTATCACATGGAAGTAAGCCGTTTGGAATGAACATGGGAAAAGTGACTTTATTCAGACGAGGAATCCCTGTCACCCTGTATACTGCAGAATTGTAGACACCTGATTCATGGCACTTACTGAAAACTATTTGCTCCCACCAAGCGAGCATGTAAGTGCCTGTATTCGACGGGCATGTAGATTCGAAAGCGCGATCAATTATCCTGCGGTAAGTCACACAAAATAGAGAGCTCAATTTACTCCCAGGCGACATACCTGTCCACAATCGATACCAGTAGGCGCGCCTTCTTATGAACTCCACCAATAATCCTGTCATCGTTGCTTAAACGCGGTTATCGGAAACGCCAGGTGAAATACGGTCTTAAAAGACAAAGACGTCCCCACTTTGGTGCAAGTAAGTGATAACACAGGAGGGACGATATGATAGCAGAGGAAGTAGGTGTGAAGAGGCAAGGGGGGTGGCGCCTGCGAGACACCAATTGACTTGACACATTCATGATCAAGCCAGTCGACTGGCATGTTTGTTTTCAGATCTGGATGCCCGTGCATATGCTACCTATTCAATGATTCTGTGAGACTAAGTCCTTTCCAGCCTAAGTTGCTGCAAGCAGACTCCCCTCGCCCTTCCTTGCACGCTCGCCGCTCGCTAAGCCCGCCTTGCTTTTTATCGACTTTACCCCCCGACAAAGGCACGCGTTCCCACGCCCAAAGAGCGCACGATGGACGAGTAGCACTGTCTGCAAGCAACTCACTTGGAATTTTATCTTATCTTCATTAGTGTCCACGGATGGGCAAGAGAACGAAGCATAATGGCGGCCTGCAAGACCCACTCTTGCAGTGCCCTATCACCCTCGCTGCGCTGCTCGTCTTGCTGACAAACGCCCAAATTTGTGCCATTCAATCTGGCGGTATGCGCCTTACAGGCAGAAAATCAAAAATATCGTCAAACCTCACGGTACGTGCGGCGCGTGGGGCAGAATGTGCCATTTCAAATGCTGACGCCAACCACATATTCCATAGTCCGGAAACTTGGTTATACTTGCAAACAGTGTACGACGTAATCCCTTTTCAATTGACGTTAGCATGTGTGCTAGGCTTCTTTCTCTAGAAGATGCCTTGTCTGGGAGAAATTGTAACTGGAAGAGACTGACGTGGGGAGAACTCCATCCGTATGTAGGACCTTGAATGGCACACTCGCGCGCACGCAATACCTCTCCACCCTTTCACCGGCCACCACTCGTCATTTCCACCTCCGCCACTGGCATACGGTGGGACATTTGCAATATGGAGTGGGAAAATAGATTTTCGGCCCGGTGAGATGGAGGAATTGGTGGCATTTGCTCACAAGCAAGGTCTCTTTGACGACCCATCTGGCGTGACCGGTCAAGGAGCTACCTCCCAACCGCTCTCTGAACATGAGTGCGCAGCGACGTTATCGGATCAGAATATGGAATCCTTCAGCCAATTTCCTGTAAGAGTGCAGGAGGCGCGACGGCTTGACTGTGGAATCGCCCTGGATGGGCCGTGGTGCGAGCGACTGGTAATGGAGACGGTTGCACTCGCCACGCATGGACAAAGAGCTGAGAGAGTCTGGCACCAGCCTTCAACGGGCAGCGTTTACTTTTTAGAGCTGCAAGATGTAGAAAGGCTTCAACGTCATCATGTCACGATAACCAGGGATACTAGAAATCATCTTGCACTCTGCCAGCATACTTATTTCCCTACAACCCTCCCACCACGGCCGCCAGTTGGGAAAGAAGTACTTCTGCCCTCAATATCCTTTCTAAACTACAACATCTGGCATAATCAGCCGGCGGCCTGGGTGTACCCCGACCCCGCGACTCGTTGGACCAGGTACTGGGAGCGCATGGCCCACCTGGCTTCGGTCATCTGGGCGAGCGGGGCCGATGTAGTGGGCCTTGAGGAAGTGCGTTACGATCAAACCTTTGGTCCCGCGGGGTACCACTTCGGTCTGACTCACTTGCTAGATTTGCTTGGGGCGTTAGCCCGCAGTGAGACGATTGCTGGAGCTCAGCCTCCGGCCCCCTTTCAGTTTCTTTATCAGCCAGCTATGTCCTTCGCCGAGCCTCAAGGACACCAGGTCAGGGAAGATGAGGGCGTTGCGCTGCTCAGCCGCTTTCCAATCCGGTCTTCGGATTATCTGCTGCTGCCTCGGGACTTCACGGACGCTCAAGACGGCCATCAGCGCGTTGTGCTCCACGCTGCGGTAGAACCTTGGCCCGGCCGTCCACTCCTCCATGTCTGCGTCACCCATTTCTCGCTCAGCGCTGCCGCGCGAAAGATAGCTGCCTCTTGCATCGTTGAATGGACCAACAACCAGGATCACCAAAATGTGGTGCTTATGGGGGATCTGAATGCGGAGCCTCACGAGGAAAGCTTGCAGCTTCTCCGGGAAGGAGGATTCCGAGATGCGTGGGCGGACCTGCATGGCTGCGAGTCTGTGGCTGCGAAATCACTCGAAGCAGGATTAGGCCTAGTGAAGACGAAATTGACACAGGGGAAGGAAAATGAAGACTTACCTTGCGTTGACGGTCGAAAGCATTGTCAACGTGCGCGTAACATGCCTTCGGGTGGTGAATCCGTAGCGTCCTTCACGTTCCCCACATGCAATCCTGTGAAACGAATAGACTATGTAATGTTTCGAGGAAACTTGCGGCCATTGAGTGGGCAGCTCTGTGGGGCGGAACCTAAGGAAGGGGGTCAACATCATCGAACTCCTGGAGGGGGAATGCTTGAACGCAATGGTCCTGTCTACGCCTCCGACCATCTCGCGGTCCTTATCCACTTCCAGCCCACGTCTGAATCATTTTCGCCTATTATCTCATAGATGTCGGTTGAAGTAAAAGAAAATACTTGATGATAGTATTCATGCGACAGGTTTGAAAGCATACGTAGCGCCAACTTTATCGTTATGAAACTAATTCGCCAACGCGAGTCTTAAATTTCTATGAACACAACAGGAACCCTATAGGTGCCGTTGTAGAAGTACCATGGTTGTTTAGTGCAGTAATCCTCACGCAGTCGTTTTCAAAAAGCGTGCTTTGCTCCACATTTCCTCAAAATGCCGGGGTACATGTCATTTCACATCGAGATCTTCATTCATCCAGTTGTAATACCTAACACGCGAATTGATGTCCTCTTTCATCGTATATTCTCCCCCTGCATTATTTAAAGCCTGCACATTTGCTCTTACAATACTGCCGTCGGCGTTGACAAAGGTGACGCCTCCAGACTCTGTGTTTTTCTCATGATACTTGTTCGCTTTATCGCCCGTGCCTATGTGCCCAACCTGCTTTGCGTTTGGGTCCTGCATATGAGCCATGCTTGCGTGCTTGACTTCGCAAGCATTAGAACCATACAGAGAAATTGAACGGATGGACATAGGCAAGTTAATAGAAAACGGCACGTCGTTGGCGCCAAGTGTGCTTCGAAGTTTAATGCTGACAACAGAATCCAATATATCTGCACATAAGCGTTTGTGCCCCACCACCTCGTCAAAAAGCCGGGTCAGACTTTCTGTGAGCTTCGTCTCGTCCATGCGCGGCTTAAGAAGCGGCGTCCATGCACCCTTTCCGGGTGCAACCACAAAGTCTGGTGTAGACAGTTCGGCTTTGTAAAGCAAACAATAATCATAAGAGGGAGGATAGGACTTCATCGATGGCCATGTATCCCCAACACCGTCGAGGTCCCGAAAGAAGAAAGTGAGCTGAAGATGAAATATCTCTAATGGGAATGCAAAAATGTTGACCATGAAGACCTTCATGGCCAATTGAACTGTCTCCCAGAAGCGCAAACTGGAGCTGATTGTGTCTTCTAGGTTGATATAAATGTCCTGGACTAGCTCTCGGGCCTCCGAGCAGGAAAGGTGTCCTTTTCCCCACGGCATTCTAGGCTTTGGCGACCTGTCCACCCTTTCTGGAACTATATCAGCCTCATCTGGATTTCCATCCCTCTCGGAAGCATACAGTTGAATGGGCATGCGGATGGTTTGTGTCAATTTGGCATTGACCGGGTTTCGATAAGCGACAAGAATATCACCCTTGAAAGTCCCCGAGTCCCCGAATGTCAAGATCTTTCCTAAGGCTTCTCCCAAAAGACAAAGTTCAGGTGTTGAAGAATAATGACAAGCATTAAACGCTGCACCACCAGGGGCCGCCAGGCTTGTCACATACAAGTGATCAGAACTCTTATCAGTACCTAGAAGAAAAGTGCCACCTTCTGGTCTGGCCTGCATAATGGGAACATCGCGATAATATACAGTGGCCACAAAGTCATCCATTCTCAGAGGCACTGGACTTGTCAAATGTGGGAGATCGACGAGGGCGGTAAAGTTCTGTGCGGTTGTATTTATGATTCTCCAACTGTCGTCACACACCGTGGGCAGGGTACGTAGAGTATCTATGTAGCCTTCAGTGCCAGGTAATGGAGCGGTGAACTCGACGGAAATGGGCAGGAGGCGAAGAACAGCAGCGAGAACATCATTTCGTCCATTCGCACCGCCCATCAGGCGCAGGGTAAAATTGCGCTGCCAAAGGTTAAAGACAGTCTTCTGCAATCCGTAAAAATCATTGATTTCCGCGACTCCTGTAAATGACATGGCCGCACCATCTCTTAACGCCAGCTTCGTTGGTTGGAAAATGATCGAACCCAGCTCATCGCTTATAGACTCCGCGAAAATGCTAAAATCTGCACCAGGAACTTCTATACTCAGGCCGAAGAAGCCTTCAGGTAAGCCTAGAAAAGTCGAAAGGTCCTTGATGGTTGCCGATACCAATGCCTGAATACGTGTGCTCACAATCTCTCGGCCTTCTTCCACCAAATTGGTATCACCATCGCACCAGCCCTTCAACAGGCACGGTAGAGATACGGGGGAGCCCACGCCATCTGCTCCTCCAACGATTGCCACGCTGTCCATCCGAAAAGGCGTCATAGGATTGCGCAGTAATTCATCCAGAAGGACTTTAACGAAGGTAGCTGTGTCGTCCGGAAATAGCCCGAGCTTTGTCGTCAACGCCGGTGTCAGAATCACGCTCGTCTTAAATCGCCCCGGGGCCGTGTTGTTCACAATACCTTCAAGCATAACTTCAGTCGTTTTTCGGGCTCGTAAGCGTTCCAAGAGTACGTGCAAAGTCCGGACGCAACTCATATCCATAGCCACTCTCATTTTTACGTGCATATCCCTTTCCTGACTCAAAAAGAATGGGTCAAAAGATATACGAGCCAACGGCTCAGTGGCCTCCGGAACCCTCTCAAGAATCAGTCGCAAATCTATTGCACCCGCAAGCAAGGTCATGACAAGCGGATTTCCCTGCTGTGGGATGACTATGTCTGCATCCATGAGGAGTTCTGATGGTGTAGACGCTACCCGAGCAGATGCGAATACACGCTCCGTCAGCTTTGTAGCTTTTTTTTCAAATAAAGATGGTTTCACAGGCGGTGACATCTCCTCTGCCCCCTGCTCATCGATATCAAGGACGACCGGCTCGTCTGAATACATGTCGACTTGAATACTCATATGAGAGACGATGCGGGAAAAGAGGGAGGCCGATGGATCTACCGTCCCAGATATTGTCATGGTGACATTTTCCCCTCTCAACAGCATGTCTTCTGCCAGATGCAGTGCCTGTTTGACGCGCAAAACATCGACGTGCAAGTCAACCGCTGAAGAATTGCCAAGCTTACTGTCGTATACGAATTCTGAGAGTCGAGCCGAAGCCCACGGCGAAGGCATAGGAGTGCGCTCTCCTTCCTCATTCTTGAGAGAGATCAGGTTTTCTGTAATGTTACCGTTGTAGATATGCATGCTCAGTGGTGGAATGCTCAAAGCTACCTGCAAAATCCCTGGAATTGTCACTGTGCTACACGCTACTAAATCAGCCCCCAACGTAGTAGAAGCTAAATCCAATGGATCTATCGGATTGGACTCAAAATTTTGAAGCTGTACTGTCTCTATTTTTACGCTGACGGGCTGCATGACTGATAGAATGAATGGATCTAACGACGTCCATATTTCCGCTAAAGACAGCTTCCGACCAGCATCCTGCTGCGCATGTTGTTTTGCTTCTCCAACTGGATTAACCAAATCAGTGAGCGGAAAATTCAGTGGCGGCATTTTTGGCAAAATGAAGGAGGCATCAACATCAAAGAGCGCCTCGCCATCGGATTTAGCGCCATTTTCGGTTCTCAGATGCAGAGCAACGCGGGCACCTGCCACGTAGTCACTCAATAAATGTCCCCAAAAGCGTCCATCGTCGTCTGATGTCATATTCAGATTCGTATCCAATACCACCATGGCTCCACGTGTGGTACGGAAGGCACCAGCCTTGAAAACCCCCAACGGACAGGCCCGAGTGTCTTTTTGACAAGGCGCGTCATCCGTCAAAATGGGAGCAAAATGACGGTCGCCTTCCTTCACGTATGACGCGTAAACTGCCAAGCGCGTTGGCGGTATTGACACATCCACAGCCTCGCTCCAAGGCTCAGAAAACACCAATTGTGTCTCTGTAACAATAACATCCCGAAAGGAAGCGGATCGAAACAAAATCCTGCTCCATGTATCGTTCACCGGTTGTTTTAAAAGGGAAGTAGGAGATCTTGCTTCGCCGGGGTGGCCGGTAGACTGGCTGGACGTAGAATTGATAGCTGTCAAGACATCTACTTTGATTTGAATAGGTGACATCATGTAGGACCAGACGTCGCCAGTACTCACAGGTCGAGCAACTACGTATTTATCGGTAAGATCGGACATGATGTCCTCCAACCAAAACATAGCGTCGTAAATGTTACTGATACGTATAGCTGGGTTGATAAGGAGCATGGACGAAGACGTCTTGTCCTTTTCCATGGCGGGCATTGCGAGTGTGAAGAGGGACCTGAGATCGTCATCCACAACGTCACCGGCGCTGTATATAATGGATTTGGGCCTCGCCTCGTATAGTGCTCCGGTCTGGTTTACCGTTAGCGGTGATGATACGTTTCTCACATTTTGCTTTTCGTGCAATGGTGCCAACACCTCTACAGCCAGGGGTGGGACCACAAATGTGAGGTCGACGATTTCAAAGATGCCAAGAGTCATGTTCGCGCGAGCCGTAACATCAACTGGAGTCCCATCAGGCATTCCCGTTGCAAAGTTATCCTCTTCCAGAATTATCTGTAAGTCCATCGGCGCTTCGGGCGTGCCAAGACTTAAAATCTCCACTTGATTTACGGCTACTTTGCTAGCCGTGCTCGTAATCCTGTCGAGCACACCTGTGGCCAAACCACGACCTAAATTTACGAACTTGGCAAGATCAGCTATTCCTAATTCCAGCGCTCCACGCGGAAGAAGAGCTTTTGTGCATTTGTATGTCAAGATTCGGCTTCCCATGGCCCGATTTAAACATGTCCGAGTGTCGAAGAGGCTAAGCCCTGGGCAATAAGTTTCAATATCTGAAGCGCACTGCTCTTTCAAGTCGGCGTGGGGTATCGGTACCCTTTCCTTCAAATTAGGGGCCATATCAATGAACCCGTTCAGAACTTTGATGCTTAAGGGCAAATGTTTGGTATAGCTATCGATGAGATCATGCACGGCTTTGGCTTGCGTATTGTCCGATATGAAAACCTCAGCCTCCAAATGCGTTAGCTCTTTGGACAAGAGAAAGTTGAGCACCGTGACCGTGGCCAGGGCGGTGGAATTACCGTCTGCGAGCACAAAATGCATTGAGCCTCCACGGATATTGAAACGACCTTGAAAGGCCTCCGGGTAGGTGAAGTTAACGTAAGCAAGCAAACCCGTACTGTTGCTATGCTCATACGAAATAGATCTGACTTCTGTGTGCACACGGGGTTTGATGTGGCTTTCCAGAGGAGTGTAGAAGAGACGACCTCCCGTGGCCCCGCCGTGCTGGACGAACCGATCTTCAAGGCTTGCGAGCTTTATGACCACACCGCTTAGAAAGGTTTGCATGACATTGCCGGGATTTGAAGGTCTAGATCCTATCAAGTCGATATCGAGTTCCTCTAATTGAGAGAGAAAATTGGGAAGAATGGCCTCCACTTTTTCCACACCCCATGGCGAAAGCTGCGCTTCCGTGAAGAGAAGGATTGTATCCTCCCCTCTGGGAGCGAATTCCGACATGGCCATTTTGCCGAAACTATGCTCGGGAGGCTTGTTATAGTCATGACCTTCTCGCGGTGGCACGGGTGGTAGCGTGGAATGGAAGGCCTTGAAATGCCCTAATAAATTTGGTCCGGCAAACCCATCCATGTCAAGCATGGGTAATTCACCTTCCAACGCAAATGGTAGCATGAGGGTCAAATTGACAAAGGAGCGAAGAATCGTGTTATTCAAGCTGAAAAGGTCCACGGAATTTACCCGGAACACGTCGGTCAAAGCTCCCATGTTACTAATACTACTGTCGGAGCTGTCCTTTGTGCTGTAATTTGTATTCAGGGACAAGCCGGCGGGCGGTATCCGCAGCATTGCCTTTCGAAGTTGCGGGCATGTGCTGTCGTTTTGCGACTGAGCCAGATAGATGTACATTGGTTCCTTGCCTAGAAAGCGCGTGGTGAAGTCCCGGGCTGTAGCGGCCTGGCCCGGTGTAGTGTTGCAGAGTCGCAGGTCCATGTTCATAGTAAAGGGTTGACCCCCAGAATTTTCCAGGCTCTGTAATAGGAATTCATGCAATGTCATTTGAAACAATCTGTGATCCTCGTCTAGGTCTTGCCGGTCCCGAAGACCTAAGGTGCTCCCCGGCTTTGTGGCGTTGTAAAAATACAAGTCCAACGTGGACTTTGGAAAGGTGGCTGCCACCTTGAAGTTACTCAGCCATACATTCACCTTTGGAGAAATAACATATTGCATTTCTGAGTCATACGCCATCTTTACTTTTTCTACCCGAGTGACATATGGATAAGGATTTTCGGGATCCGGGTCTTCAATAGGGTAATCTTTGAATTGACAAATGTATTTGCATACCGCAGCCTTGCATGGCACATGACCGCATGTGAGATAGAAATTTGAGCGGATAGGGACCTTCACATCAATATTAATGGGGGTTTTGACCAAGACCTGGATCCTGGTCGTAATGACCGCCTGAAATTCGACCTCGTTAAGCTGGTAACCGACCATGTAAGCGAGCCTTGTTGTATTTGTGACCTCCAAAATAGAATCTACAGTCAAGTTTTGTAAACCCCCCGTCAGTATCATAGGTACTAAAGCATCTGCATCAGTGAAGGACAAATCGGCCAAGTGCTCAAGCCCTTTGGGGCCGCGCAGGGATATATCGATCATAGCAGATTTGACGTGCAGACGCGAGTACACATGAGGTATGAACGCCGTGGAGACGAGACGTAATGGCATGCGTTCAAAGGTACAAATATCCTCGAACCTGAGCTCGGCCAATCTGAAGCAAGGGGAGCTGGGCCTCAGACAGGGTAAGAGACGCGCCGCGTCCAGAAGAAGTACACAGACCACAACCAGGACAGGCACGAACAACAAAAAGATTGCCACTCCAAGAATTGACCGCCAGTGCGAATGTCCCCACAAGCATGCTGCAGCCCTTGCACGCACACCTAGCAGGCTTATTGACTGGCTTTCGTCCAAATTGACCTCCTCTCGACAACGACTGAGCCACTGTCCGCCAAACCATCCTTGTAGTTTCTGCTGCAATGTCTGACGTTCTTCCACGCCACGACCATTTTGACTTCGCCACTCGCAATGAATATTATTCGTTTCCACATTTGAAGACATTGTCGTGAACTACATCGTGTACATGACCGTGTACATGACCAAAGATGATGGGAATCGTATTAATCGCTCGATGCGAATAAACATTTACACGAGCAGGCTCACAAGATAGTCATCTTACCTCTATTTACATAGTCTCATTTAAAGTGGTGATGACTGGTCATTTCTCCATTATACTGATGCTCGTCATGCCTCTAGCCTTTGACTGTTGCTGTGTAAACTTTGTGTCATGTGTGGTACGCGTAAATAGAAGGAAGTCTGAATTGCAGTAGTAAGGTGTAAATATTATTATTTGCGGCCGATGCCCGTGGGGTGGCAAAACCTCCTTCAATCCTTACTTTACGACGGCAAGAGAGATTTTTGACATCACACACTTGGGCAAGCCGCTCCACATATCTTGATGACATGAAGAGGAAAAGTTAATTTCCCGGCAGCCAAGACTTTCGTTTCGGGCCCACAGACTTTGAATTTCGAATTCGAGCGTTAAGCGCGAAGACCATAACCTCCCCGCAGCCCCCCCTACGTGCTCGTAGGAAAAACAAAGACCACCGCAAACCGTTCCAACTTGTCTTGCTGCTTTGATAACTTTCCTAATTTTCTTTAGTCGGGTGTCCTATGTGATATTCTTCATTCGCTTATAGTCCACCAACCGTCCTCACTTCCCTCGCCGAGAAGATCGAAGAGCGGTTTTAGCACCAAACTTCCTCATCCTACCATAGCGCTCTGCTTTTTCAACGGCTTATGTGCATGTATTCAACATAGCAGTCGTCAGCCAGTTTTCTTTAGCCCGCCACTACCACCCGATCCGGAAGCGGCGATGCCGCTGAAGACGAAATCGTCTCCTTGAAGCCTGCTGTGAGGTTTGCGTACACGACCGCGCTTACTTGATGTGACTGCTTTGCTGGACTCTTGGGAGGACACCGAGACTGCACTGGCCCCACCAACACTAGAAGGTGCTGGATTTTTATCCAGGTCTCCCATCGTCCCAAGGCTATCCAAATCGACACCTGTGAGAGTCCTCCCATTGCGGTCAATCGATGGCCCCTTGCGCTTTGCTTTCAGTTTGTTGCCCTTGCTAGTGTGGCTGGCGCAAGCACCATTGCCACCTCCTGTTCCAGCCTTTGACCCATGACTGCTAGGACTAGGCCTCTGCTTCTTCTTGGAGACGCCCTCCGCCCCCCCAGATAAATGGCGACGGCTTTCTGCAGCGCCCCCCATCCCGAGCTTTTTTCGCTTCATTGACGGGGCCAATGGCAAAAGATACATATCTACATGGTTGGAGGCTTCGTCTAGCGAGGATAATTTTTTCTTACACGGGAAGATGCCCTCGAGGCTGCCCTTGTCGGCCATGAATATCTCTTCATCTTGATCAAGTAGATTCATCCCTTCGGCCCCTCCTCCACCACCGCCTCCAATCCCGCTTAAGATTATATCGGAAATTGCTTCTTCCTCCTCCTCATCCACCTCAGCTAAGAGCGATTCCGGATCGGGGGCACGGTAGGGCGGATAAGGATAAGGGATGCTCTTGAGCTGCGAGCAGTTGACGCACTGGTACTCGGTCCGCCGGTCCAAATCCTCCGCTCGGATCTGAACACATCTCCCGTGGAACCACTCGTTGCAGGAAATGCACTGCACCATGAACAAGCCGTCATAAAATCCGCGACAGTGGCAATACCGCTTCTCCGGTACTTCCTCTGCAAGCATGGCTTCTAACCGCCGCTCGAGGAGAAGGCGCACAGGAATATTGCGCTTCTCCTGAATCAACTCCCGAAGCCGTGCAACGTTGATAACTGCTTGATCGCCGCTTATCCAGCCCTGTTGCAAGATGGGTTTGGCCTTATAAATCCACTCCAGGGCGCGTCTAATGAGGTTGTTCAGCATGACCTGCAGGGGCTCATTGTGTATGCCGACGGATTGCATCTCCGCCGTGAGCGCCTGGAGAGGAACCAGACTGGGTCGACGCCGGAGTTGGCAGATGAGGCGCGCCCCCCAGAAGACGACACTCAAGTTCCAAATAACCTCCTTGACGTCCGCACATTTATCAACGTCCAAGTCTCCTTTAGCAAGGCGGATAACCTCCACCAACACGCTACCCTTCACTAGTTTCGAGGTGCCCAGGGTCCTCACTTCCTCGGCGTTCCGATCTGCGCACATCATGACAGCGTGCAAAAGCCGCTTCATCCATGCTTTGACCTTTCCAGTCGTCAACTCGACCGCCCGCGCATAATGCTCATCTAGCACGCCGCCAACACCGCCTCCTCCCATACCATAAAGTGCTGTCTGCATCATGGGCTGACCGTGTGGTAAAATGGGGCCCAAAGGGGTAGCGTTCGGGACCGCGATCCATTTCGAAACAATGACCATTGTCTTGGCGAGCGCATCCCGCATGTGCCAACGAACTAAACATCGCGGGCAGCACCATCCACGTCGCTCCCAGTCGACTGCATCCGCTTCGCGAATATCGAAACATCGTTGATGGTATTTCTCGCCGCATTCTGTGCACCGTATTAGGGGGCCATCGACCATTTGCCGACAAAAACAGCAGCGAATAATCCTGTGAAGCACCCTTTCATATTCCTCACCTAAATTCACTCGGATTTCTTTAGCTTCTTCGGCAAGAACCATCATTTCATCTAGCTCTTCTGGTCTAGTTTTTTGGCTACGCGCAATCCATCGTTGCCCACTCGCAAGGTGCTTTCGCAAAGCCTTTATCTCCTCTATATAAATCTTGCATTTATCCCCTTCTGTTATGAGAGATTTCAAAGCCGAAAGCTCTAGTTTCGCAGTTTCGCCACCCTCAAGTGCAGCAGTGGCTCGACTCAATATGTTCTTTCCACGTTCTACCTCGGCTCGCACACGGTTGACCAGCTCCATCTCAAAATCCCATGAGTGTGTCTCCGCAAGAAGCTCCTCCATAACGTCTAGACGCACCTTCTCACCGCCCGGGCTTAAAAGACGAGTAGCACGCTTGGACCATTCCCTACTTGTCTCCCAGATTTGGCGCAAAATCTTGGTCTTATCCCACCAGAAAACCATCATCTCCATTAGCACCTCGTCACATTTTCCGTGGCTTTGTATCAAAACCTTCTTCATCTTTTGCTTTAACCGCCGCTTCTTCACTTCCCCTTGCTCCGTCACGTACACTTCAAACTCCTTGGTACTTGTTTTCGCCGCGACACTGCCCTTCTGATCACCTTCTTTTGTACTATTTACATCCGCCGCACAAAGGAGATCCGAGTCAGGAGCAGATATGTCGCCTGCTTCTGCCGATGTGCACCTTTCATCGCACGCCATGCCTGCCTTAGAAGAATAGCTGAGCAAGGAAGGGGAAGCAGTATTCAAGGCTCCATCCCCATCAACTGCACTTAGAGACCCTTTCGATGCAACTGATGACTGCTGACAATCCGAGGCACAGCAAGCAGCGTCGTCGTCTGCTACCTCTGCGTACAACAATTCCATTCCATCATTCATAACGTCGGCAATCTCAGCTAAACAGATATCCGTGACGTTGGCTTTCGGATCCACGAACTCCAGCAAATCGATGGCGTTCGAAGCCCATTGATGTGCTTTCAGATGCCGGGAGATCATGTCGTCTTCTAACGAATCGATACCCACGTCACTCGTCTGCTCCAACAAAGTTTCCAGGCGCTTTACACGGTTCTCGTGGGACTCGTTGAAGACATCATCTTCATCGACCTCAGGAACGTCACTTCTGTCGCCATTCCTCCCATCTTTCACATCTTTCAGCTTGTACGCCTTACTCTCTCGCAATCCCTCCTGTGCAACGTCCAACAATTCGGCTTGAACTTCATCTTGCCATTTGAGAGTCGTCTCCAGTCGCTCAGTTATCTCTTCCACCTCTTCCGACACATCGACCGGAAACGCCTTGCCCTCATCTATCAGATCGCGTACCTCCTGCACAGAGACCTTCAGACGCATCCCGCGACGCTTGCTCGTCCGCTTCGGACAAATGACGCCCAGCTGATCCAACCAATGCTGTACACGTTGTAGTAAGGCTTTCAGGCTTTCTGCTTCGGGCAGCTCCACGCCTATTTCCGACGCTTCGCCCACACATTCTGTGAGGGCCTCCTGGTGCACTTTTGCGCCTTCAAATATGCAGACACCCTCTTCTCCAGCTGAGCTTGAAGCATCCTCATCCAGATTGGGATCGACATCCCATTTTTTCCCTGTGTCCTCTAGCTCCTCGTTGTCTCTTCCGTCGGCAGTATTATCACACAGCTGTCCGCTTTTTTGCCCGCTTTCTCCCGAGGCTGCGTCCACAACCGACGTATCAGCCTCCCCATCACCTTTTTCTTCTGCTAGAGAAAATTTGGTGCGCGACCGGATGCCGCACGACTTCAAAATTTCTGACGAGGATTCAAGCCATCGCTTCGCTTTAGCAAGAGCCTCTTCCAGGGGCCGCATCTGCTCAGATAGGTCGACCGGGACATCTCCAGCTAGCTGGAGCAAATGCAACACTTTACGCACTGTCACACCCTTGCGAAGGCCGAGTCCATTTGAGTTCACGCAAGTGCGAAAAATCTTCAACCAGGATTGAGCCCCCTGAAGTCGACGCCGTGCCTCGATCTCCTGTGGTAGCCGCCAAGCTTTCTTGTCTTGCGCCGCTATTGGTAGGCGCGCTCGCAACCCTGCTGCCTCTGCCACAAGCTTTTCAAGGGTCTTAACGGTCACCTGTGACCCGTCCAGACGCGGCTGTACGCGCAAACCCCATCGTCGGGCTTCAATCTCGGCTGCCAATATCTTGTGTTCATCCATTTCAACGGGAATATCGTCCGCCTCGCACAGGAGAGCTTGCAAGGACTGCAGGCCAGCCTCGTCAGTCGATTCCTCAAGAGCCTCCCGGACGCGTTGAAGCCAGGTCTCGGCCGTGTCTAAAACTCCGGCGATGTCATCGAGCTCCTTGACGTCAACCCGAATACCCGCGCCTTCGCTCAAAAGGGTTCTCGCTGCAGAGTAGTCAACCTTTCCGGCATCACCGGCGTTGCTGCGAGTTTTGTTCTTTCGCGGAAGAGCCTTGCGCACCTTCTCAACCCAGTGATGCGCCTGTTCCACCTTCCCTCGAATTTCCTCGCATGTGTCGCTTAAATTTACAGGAATGGTGTTGGCTTCCTCAAGAAGACTCTGCAATTTTCGCAGGTCTGGTGTCTCTGAAACTGCCACTTTTGCTTCGCTGATCCAGCCCTCCGTGCGCGTGATCACAGCCTTTAGCATATCTAGCTCTGGAAACTGAAGCTGTACCTCTTTAGCCCGCTCCAATACAGCTCCCAAAGCTGCCAGCGTCTGACACTCAGCCATACTTCGCCCCATCCTCGCGGGGACGAGGGAGAGAATCTCCTCTGCCAAGGCCCTGCAATCTTTCACTTTCGCCTCTAGTATTTTTCTAGTATCTAAACGCAGAGGTAAACCATCTGCCGCTGTAATGAGATTCTCTGCCTCTGGCAAAGAAAGTTTACGCAAATCTTGTAATGATTTCTTTGCTTTAGCCTCCCACTGCTTTGCGTCCGCAATGATCTGAGCGAGTTGGACCTCTTCCTGTACGAACGTAAGAAAATGCCGGGAAGTCGGGTCAAGCCTGGAGAGATAATGAAAGCATGGGAAGTGCGATGGGAGCGGGACAAAGGCAGGATGCAATAGCACTTACCCTTAGCAAAATTGGCTGCTGCCGGAGCTCCTCAAGAAGGGCATTCAGCTCATCTATAGAGCTACTTGGGGCAGTGGTGGTATTCAATGCATCGTGTACCTTGGCCACAAATTTCCTCGAGGTCGCCAATACTTCTTTAAGCCCTCCAAATGACTTGTCCAACTCCTTGGAAAGCGAGTCTACGAATATATGTGGTAAGGGGTCGTTTGAATTAAAACACGCCCTGTCGAAAAAATGTCACATGGGATGAATTAAAAAACCAGACCTCCGAGAGGAAGATCCACATTTGGCAAAGTCGCGATTTCATGGACGATGGTCAAAATGTCTGATTGACGCGGCCGATCTGACACGGAAGTCGATGCACAGGCTGAGGTAACCTTTCCTCCATCGCCATTCAGATTAAGATTGCTGCCGCTGCTACCTTTTTTCCTGCACGCTTCAACAGCACGCCAAAGCGAAGATGCACGTTCCACCAGGACCGCGTATTGCTTACGAGTTTCTGTTTTGTCCGCAGACCGCTTCTTTTTTTCGCGGCTGAAGCCGGAGAGGGAATGCGCATGGCAATAGAGCGTTAGAGGGACGAAGCTAAGCATTACAACGCTATGCCATACAAATCGCACCACCAAGCCACACACCTCTCAACCGGCCCGTCTTCATCCTCGCCTAAGCACTCTTGTTGCTCTGGCTTTCCCCCGTGGCCGCCATCTTCTTCAGTGCTCGATCCCCTGGCCGCCGAGGGCGCTCTGTCGGGATAGTAGTATGCGTACGGGTACTGTGCTGGCCGAGCCCCTCGCGAGTAGCCTATCGACGGGACGCCCCCAGAGGAGAAGGATCCCACCAAAGTGGTGCGGTCACGACGATCCAGGGCCGCAGCGGAGGCGCCCGATTGATAAAGTGTGTCCAGCGCATGAAGGAACTTGTATTCTGTGAGGGGGTCATGAAGACGAGGGCAAGCCAAATGGTGCCATCCCCAAGGGCTATGAGAAAACAACACGAATCAACATGCGAGTGACATCAATATATACTGCAGCAGAACGCACCCTTTCCCATTCCAAGCTCTGACATCAGACTTAGCGATGCCCTGTCCACGCCGTAGTTTCGCTGATACAAGTAGAACAGAGCCCGCTCGTCAGCCTCCAGTGGAATAAGACCTCCCGCGCCCTGACTTTGCTCTCCTGTTCCTGCAGTCGTCGCAGCCTCCTTCGCCGAGACGAGGGGCACGCCACTGCTTGAGACTCCGCGGCGTCGCCAGGGCGGGGCCTGGCGGTCTTGAGAGTGAGAGGTCTGCTCGAGCAGGCCACGCGTCATTATCAAATAATTGTCAACCTCTTCCTCCGGGAGCGCAGAGGGCATCCAGATCAAGCCATCACGTAGGGAAAATTGATGCGGTCGCAAGTCACGAGAGTCGGCGTCATTCTCCGGGACAGGCTCCCGTCCGCTCTTTTTCGAGATGAGACCCGTCGAGGTCCGCGTCCGGTGCTCGTGATTTACCTACAAGAAAGTGGAGGAGGAGAAGCAATTATGTAGAGACAGTAACGGGATCCAGCTAATTGCTCCACAGAGAACCAAATCGCATGTCGCAGTGCGAGGTAGGACATGGGAGCGCGAGATCGAAAACGAAAAGGGAGTCAGCGCGAAGTCTCGTCCCGGGAGCGTGTTGTAAGTTGCTGAGAGTTGCTATCAAGACACCTACCTCAGAGCCTAGGGAAGGAACGATGGCCTGAAAGGAGTCTCCCAGGCGTGGGGGACGGGACGCGTATTTCTTTTTCTCCGGGGCGGACGAGGCAGTCGAAGCAGGTAGAGGCTGGGCTTGCGACCCCGTCGGGTCTACCATGGATATTTCAGCCTCCGTCTTTATCTCTGGCGCGCGGTTGACATATGCTTGCCCATCGTTTGCCGGCAAGAAAGGAGACTGCGACTGTGAAGAGGGCAACAAGGCACCCGATATTTTCCCAGGCTCCGACTGGAACCCTACGTCATTCTGTGCCACATCCATGTCGATAGGCGCGGCCGACACCGCGGACGCCTGTGAAATCGCGTTCTCGATAGCTTCTATGCTGGCTGTGGTCCCTGCGTCCGTGAGATCCTCCATGTTGTCTGTGCTATGCTAAGAGGCTCCACCCCCTCAAGGTACGGCGCTTCACGGAGCACGGCCCTGCTCAAGACAAGGGATTCGAGTGCACAACCTGAGATTCTGCAAGCCTGAGACGGACTTGAGTCGCCTCTCTGTATTTGTATAACTTGTATTAAAAAGGAGAAACAAAACATGACTCGGTTGCTTTTAATTAAACGAAGTAATCTCAGCTATACCAAGTGATGAGGGCCAGGAGGGGAAGCCGAGGTGGCTAGCGACGGGCAACGTCCTCGTCGAAAACACTATGCGCTCGATACGCTTCCCCGCTCCCACCCAAGACACGCGAATGCAAGTCAAAATGCTTCACACCACTCATAATATGGATTTTCAGCCGAGAAGCTGCAATGTGACATGGTATGAAGGGACACAGAAGTCCCAGGCAGGAACGGAGAGACTCGAAGTGAAGAAGGAGTCAGACAAGGACCAAAAGCTCTAACTCCGAGTCAAAAATACCTATTACGATGCGGCTGGGCACACAAACGCGACTCATCGCGCCCTTTGCTTGTCTTGCCCGCCTTTCATCCAGTACGGCCGCTCTGCAGGGGCGTGGGGCGGCGGGTCGAAAGTCCTGCTTCTTCAGCGAGGGAGGCCGGGGGGGAGGGAGGACGCGGGCTGGGGCAGGCCGCGACACTCAATTCATGCTTTTCTGTGCCTCTTGCCGTCCCTCGCACAATGATGATTGTGATACTCAACCTATGTGTGCTACGCCAGGTACAAGCGCTCCCTCGAGATTCCACCCGTGTCAGGCGACTGTCATGGCCCCGAAAGCACTTTCACACTCAAGGCCCCACGCACCAGCACAACCTCTAACCCGGTACCACCATTGTGGAGAGGCAGATACATTTGCTTTAGCAGTAACCCGACAAGCCGTTGCACAAGCAGCGTTGGCGGTGGGCTGCAAAGAGACTTATCCATCTGTCCTGGATGCCCTCACCGATCTCGTCCGCGACTACATTGTAGCAGTAGGCGTAGAAGCGCAATCCAAAGCTGAGGCCGGTGGAAGAACGCGTGCTACATTGCTTGATGTGTTGGCGGCGCTTGAGGTACCACAGCAAGAGAATGCCCGGGATCGCTACGAAATGGATTGGCGGGCTCTGCGGGGTTTCGCTTTCCAGGGGGACGAGAGCCAGCTAGACCGCCCTGAAGCTTTCCAGTGGTATCAACCATTCCACACGCACATCCCACCCTTTCCTGTCCACAGCCGCATCTATGTAGAAAATTGTCGGAGAAGTCGTAAGAGAGCGCTGCCGTTGGATCGAAGCTCGGACGTCGACAGCCCTGGTCGTGAAACTGATGAAAGGGAAGAAGTTGCTGGCGGGCGAAGCGCTTACCCGCGCCCAGCCTTTGTACCCTCATTTCTGCCTCCATTTCCGCCAGAGCACACATTTCGTAAGACGGCGGTCAAGGCATCGACAAAATTAGATGACCCAGTCGCTATTCAACGGCATCGCATCGCTACAAAGCAGCTCGTTCTCAAAACTATCGCGCGGCAAAATATCGCCTCTGTGAATCCGAAAGGTGAGAAAGAGGGAAACTGTGCGAAAGCGTAATCGATACCAGGTAGAGATCTGGCACTGTATGCTCAATGGCAAGGCAGAGAAGAGCCAGGTTCCTTGTTGAGAGTCTTCGATCAATTGGAACACTTGTAAAACGATTTTTTTCAGAATCAAACAAAGTGCTTTCTTCTACAACATACTTTTTGTTGAATTGTGGCCCTATCTCTTCAGAATTTTCGTTGAATTACTCATAAGTTGCTAATTCTGAAGACGGCTAAGCGTTCATGATCTAATATCAACAAATCTCCGCTTGTCGCGTCCAAATCGACATCTGAAACGGAACTCCTTCCATCTGGAAAAACTGAGCCCCTAGCTTGAATTTCGTGTGTTATAAGGTCGAGCGTGTATAAGTGGCCTTTCGCGGCGAACAGAATCGAAAGCACGCCTGTAGGACCAGCCGGGCCTACCACCCATGCACGTCCTGCAGGCGCAACACGCGAAGGAGTGGAAGGCAAGAATATTCGGACTAATCTATCCAGGCAAACGTCCTGCGTATTGTCTCGGTCGCCCTCCTCACAAATTGTGCAAAGGTCAACACACAAAGCTGGAGCACTCCGAAGAAGGACAAGGCAGACTTTGCTTCCTCCATGACCTGCAACGCCGCAGTCGCACACATTCGCGCCCAATAAATCTGCATCAGTTAAAAACAGTGCCTTGCCGGTGGAAAATTCATGTAATTGAATGGCCAGCCGACATTGCTCAGAGTCAACAGTTGTAAGGACTCCCCAGCCTGTTTCCACTGAATGGCAGTACTCACGCACTTTTGAGTCAATGCCCGAACTACTCAAATCAAGCCGGTCAAACAACTTTGTGGGAGCGCGTGAACTTCCCCCTTCCAAATTCAATACCCAGGTGAAGACAGACCGCTGCGTGACCAATGCAATACATCCTCGGTCAAGCCAGCGCCAGAAGTGTAACGTCGTCTGGACAGGCTGTCGGGCCACACTCTTTCGGAGCACAAGGTCGTACACCTGCAGCACACCGGCTTGGCTCGTTTTGTTGGATCCCGCCGCTGCAGCAGAAGCATTGCTCTGTGAAGTGTTCGCCAGGGTATAGCAAGCGATCAACGCTGACGGAAGAGGCTCCGTCTCACGAGACCAGGAAGACAAACCACCAACCAAAATAGCGCTTCTCGCTTCAAAAGGGTAACGGTCACGGCGTGACGGTCCTCCCCTCGAGGCCGCGATTTCAAGCACGACGATAGCAACCTTTTGACGCGGTTGATCGTTTTCGTTTGTGGAGGAAAACTCTTCACGGAAACATAAGTGGCGTCCTCCACATGCAAAATACCCAGCCATGTCGTCGCGCATGACATTGGCTGGATTGACATCCAATTCTTCCGGCAAGAGTATAAGATGCCGCTCGAGAGGTCGCGGGGATATGGGTCGATGTGCCGTCGTTGAACGAAGGCAATCAAACTCCTCCGAGGCTGCTTTATTATAGGGCAAGGAAAATGGCTCGCTCGCCTCACCCAGTCCACCAGAAGCTTCGTCGCCCTTACCGGATCGAGCTGGAAAAGGTGTTGGTACCTGTCTAGCCGAATTTGGACTCCCACGCCTTGATCGTTGTCGTCCGGTCCCATCACAACTTGGCGGAGGGAGTGCATTCAAGAGATTTTCCATCCCTCCGCATGCAGATCCATCCAAATTCCCCGAAGTTCGCGAAGCATTGGCCTCCCGTTCTGGCCCCCTCAGCCTCGTCACCCGCCTTCCGTTGCTACTGTTCAACAGACAGGCAGGCTCAGTGCTAGAAGTATACGGTGGTAGGCCTAAATTGCGGTCAGCGACCGCAAATGGCAACAGAGAGGCCGGGTGTGACGACGTCGCTGTGGCACTGTCACCAAGCCGATTGTCCTTACTTTTATCGCTTCTTATTTTGAAGGTCAATTTCTTTTTCCTCTCAGCTAGCTGTAGATAGCTCTCACGATTATCGTACAGAGCTTCCGCACTGCGTGCACAAGCCCACATCCTTACTTCCGTCATTTTATGACCATCGAGGTTGGGCCCGATTTCAAGTACTGTGCGACGAAGATCGCTATCTTTCAACGAAGGAAATTCCACTCGCAATTGGGCAGGCCATACGTCCTTCCCGCCCACAAAGAGATTTACCAATGCCTGCTTGCTATTTGAGGCATCGATCTCGAGACTGAAAGCAACGTGAGTCCATTTACCACCAAGAACCGCGCCAGAGGCCGTACTCAAGGGTGTTTGACACCGTTCTGTCCAAAACATTAGCGCATCATCTGCCGACACCCCAAAAGCCCACACACAGGAAGGTTTACTGCTCAATGTCCTACGCACAGCCAGAATCTCTGGCGTAGAACATGTCGAAGACGATATCGGGCGCTGAATCCACATCTCCATCGTAAGACGACTTCGTCCAGGGCTTTGCTGCGGCCCGTGATAAGGGCCCACATCCAGAGCAGATCCTCGTGCAATCAGCGCACTAAACCCGCGTCTCGCAGATGGTGTGTCTTCCTCAATCCATTCTGATACTCTTACACTGTTCCAGAAGGCATCCATGCCCATTTGTACCTTTACACCATCCCCCTGGTCGATAGGACACGTGCTTTCCAAACAAGTGATCGGCTGCCCTTGAGCGACGGTAACTGTGTGACCGTACTGAGATAAGTCCCCGATCTGGGCAAGCAGTGCGCTCGATTCGTCGCCAGGGATTGGCGAAGCATTTAGATCATTGAATCTCAAGTAAAGAATCGCGTTGTCTTCCTCTCCCCTTCCCTCACCCACCCCCCTGACCCATTCCTCCCTGCCCCGTGGGGCATCTTCATCCAGCTCGCTCCCTCCCGCTACCCGATCTTGTAATGTCTCCGGTGCTGCCCTTCCCAACCATTCTTCAACACTGTTTAGCAATAAATACCGTGCCGGTATGGGGCGTGCTAGGCCACAAGAATAGGCTGTGGAACCTTCAACAGATTGGGGCGTAGGAGTCAAGGCAGTGTTTGCGATATTAGAGAAAGTTGAAGAGGATTGCCAAGAGACAATGTTCTGATGAGACGTTTGCAGACCAGTCAGGAGTGACTGTCGCCTTTGCTTGTCAAGAGGGAATATTTGTGAGCTGAGGTTGATGCCCACGACATCGGCGATATCAGCGTTCTGTTTGATTTCACGTCCAGAAGTGTACGTCTGTGACGAAACCAGACGCCTCATCAATTGTAATGCTGAATTTAAGTCGCACAGATTGTCAAGTAAACCTGTATGATCGTCTGAAAATTGAATTCTGTCCAAGTCATGGAGGAGTAGAAGCTCGGCCATTTTCTCATCCTCGCCGGCTAGGTCAAACAGGTTCAATGCTACTTCGGCCTGGCCCGCGTGCCACGCCCGCTGTCCAACTCTCGCCAGTATGTGACTGCCACTGCGGAATCGTGGAGGAAGCATCGCCCCCGCTTGTTGAACTTCATCCTGTTTTTCAATAATCCCGCCCGTTGCTTCGACCAAGGCCTGTCGCCACTGCGAGCTCTGAGCCGCAAGTCCAATTGTCATAGCGAATGAAAGCCAAGGTCTGGATTTTCGTACATTCTCTTCGTGTGCATTTCCAACAATAGGAAATGGTTCGCCATCACACAAAATATCGGACAAACTCCTCACACCTGCGAGCTCTGATGCCCAGTAATTATATCCTGCGCGCGAGAGCGCCGCACATGTCCAGCTGGTAGCACCTGTCGTGGCGCCCGGCCCCTCTTCACGCGCGTAACGATCTTGTGGTACCGCCAGGGGACCGAAGCAAGTCAATACTTCCCTTATCTGTCCCACGATCATCGTACTTTGATCTATACTACGGGCTCGTGAGGTGGAGCAAGCGGTGGACGACGTGGATAGTACTCGATGGGGCAATGCTAGCAGGCCCAATAGCAGTGGTTCAAGGGGGAACAAAGGTCGCGTGAGAACCCGAATTTCGCGAGCCTCACCGCACTTTGCGGCATACACCAAGCGGTCAGATAGTGCCGTAATAAGGAACGAGTCTTCTCCAGCATGCATTTGTTCGAGACTGCACAGATGTCGGAGTCCGCAACGACTTATGGAGTCAGCGTGGGGGTCTATACTCAAGTACAGAACTCGCCCATCCACAAAAGAGACGACAGGTGTATGTCCCAGCCATACAAGTCCGCAAGGTTTTGAATACGTTTTGACACAGGCCAAGATAGCCAAGTCCGCTGAAAGAAGCATGAGTCGTTGAGAGGTCGCGACTGCAAAAATAGCAGATTCGATGCACTGCCCTTCGCTTGTTCGACGGTGGACTTCTATCACCCTTTCGTCTTCAAAAAGGCACAATGACTGTGTCGCATTTGCATGATCTGTGTGTTTTCCCGCTGCTTCGTAAAACGTCAATTTAAGCAATTCTTCGTTGGTGTAATTGCCATCTTGAGTTAAGGAAGTCGCTCTCTTTTGTGCTGCACAAAGAATATGGACAGAGGCCTCGCCAGTCTCTGAGGCCCCGAATGTACAGGGGGTCAACAACCTTGTAATCGCGCGTTTTTTGAATCCGTCATGCCCCACAAAATCTTCTGCTTTGGTGCACCGCATCACTTTCCAAACCTTTTTTGGATCGTCAAGCTCTCTGTTCGCCTGCAGCTGGACCACGACAGTAGTGACGCTGCCTTTGCGTGCATTCTCACAAAAGGTAGGCTGAAGAAGAGCAATTTTGCGCGATGATAGAAAGACAGCATCGAATGTTAGGCCCGCGTCCTCAAAACAGAATGAACCACGCTTGATAGTATCAGCCTTGGGATTTTCCTCTTCTTCCCTAGAAGGTCTTGATCCACTGCGTACCACTACGTAAGCCAAGGGGCTCGTAACACCCATAACCCTCTTATCATTCAGCCCTGGTTTCAAAATACTGGATAAAACAATGATCGTTGATGCATCTGGACTTACAAGGAGCGAATGGGGCATCAACAGAGTCTGATCGTCAAGTCCAAAATGTAGCGACATAGAATCTGACACACCAAGACTGGATAATAAGCCAACAAATTCATCTCCGTAAGTCGGCAGTAGAAAGGTTGCACCAATGGGATCATTATCGCATAAGTCTTCATTCCTCTCTCTTTGCATGCTTTCTAGCGTCTGAGTTGCCAAGATAGCCTTAAAAACAAAAGATCCCGTAGAAGGGAGAGGGCCTTTTTTTCTATTTGTTGTAACTGTCATCTTGCCTAAGTTATCGGCTTTCGAGTCGCTCTGACGAACAGCAAATGTAAGGCGTGATTGTATCCAGAAGATGTAGGGGACAGATGAGTACGTCACAGGTGAGACTTTAAGAGTCGAGGTCCCTTCTAATTTTCCTGAAAATGTCTGGTCCATGCACTGTGGTTGCCCCATGGCCGCCAGACGCGAAGGCACCATCTGCGACGACTGGGATAGTTGCTCAGCGAGTCCTCCAAAAAATACTCTACCCCCGTCGTGATGTTCCTCCAGGAGAACAAGATTAGAGCTACGCCTTTGAAAAGCAAGGAAACGCGCCTTGTGAGGTGCAATTACATCCCACATGACAATGGATGTCGGGAGGAGCAGCAACACCGCTATCTGCATCTCGTAGGAATGGTCCTCCTTTTGAAGGCAAGCGAACAAAAAAGGGCCCTTTTCTGCCAGTAATGATATCCAACCAATGCGAGCAGGCAAACAGGCCAGCTTGCAAGTTTGCAGGGGCAAGGCAGCCCCCGTCAGGCTCAGCGACCTGTCACCCTTCTGTGCTTCACGCCGCTGAAGCAACTGCATCGACCACACCGCCACTTCTCCCCGTGTACTTCCGGCTACTACGAGTTCTGGCGCTAAGCTGAAGGACACAGAAGAGAGGGCGCCGTGAAAGTCACCTGGACACTTGAGAGCAGCCACAGGTAGAAGAAGCAGCTTTCTGGCTGCTCGGATGGAGAAAAATGAGCTAGCACCTCTTCCCAGGCTTGATAGGTCATTCTCTTGCCCTGTTTCGACATCGCTGTCACCCTCGTCATCGTAGTCGCTGCCTCTCTGTTGCTCGCCCTCGCCGGAGCAGTGAGGCGTGACTTGAGTGCCATCTTCTCTAGCCAACGGACTGATGTCATACAAATGCAAAACTCCATCCTGGAAAGCCACGCAAAGCAAGGGCCGAGATTCGTGGCATGTCAAATGCAGAACATGCGATTTTCTGCGTGTAGAGTCCAAAGACGACAGGCGCTGTGAGCCCAGTCTCACTTCGTCGACGGAGGGCGTGAGTTTGACAAAACGCAGATGGTTCGGTGTGTTGCTTCCGCTCGGCAGACCTCCATGATTTCTCATAACAGTGAAAAATATAGCTGACGACAAGCCTGTAGAGCTCGAGGCTACATAATCAACGCAGCTCCTCAAACTTTTCCTGCCGCCAACAATACCACTAGTGCTCATGACTCTTCTCCCGGCACTCGTCTCCTCACCAGGTGGACCGCACAGCACTACTGTATCTCGCAGCGAATAGAGGCTCCCGTGGGCTGCCCCAACATCCCAGATTTCCATCAAACCCGAGTCAAGAAAGGCAGCCAGAAACGTGTGTCCCGTGATAGTGGAGCTGAGGGCAAGTTGAGCTATAGGTCCACTGCATTCCAATTCGCTGACCAAGCTGCATGTACCGCTAGAGTGACTGGAATTTCCGACTTCGCTTGCAACTTCACGGACAACTCGCGGGGCTACCTTCCTGTCCACTAGAAACACACTTGTGCGATCTGGTCGCGCTGCCGCTACCCATGATGACCCTCCAGCTTGCATCATCGCCTCCAATTTGAAGGAGTGGGCGTTGTCTAACCCGCTTCAGCCAAGCGGAAAGCGAAAGGCGAAAAGGGCGAGTAGTACCGCATAGAGATGAGATTAAATTTAGACCTTCGAGGTCAGCGTACGCTAGGAGGGGGCGCTTGAGCAACCCCGGCAAGCCGCCTTGCTTGTCTGCAAGCCTCTTGAAAAGTAGCCATCATGCCGCCTCCTAAGTGATGAAAGGGGAAGAAAAGAAGGCCGTGGGTGAATAGAGCGTCCTTTAATGATACTTTGGTTGTTTCCCCTGAGTGATAGCTTCCAATTCTCTTGCTTGCACCGTTGGTCTGGGTGTGATGTTGCGGCTTGCTTGAGCGGGCTCGCGCCTCGATGTGGCTCGAGACGCTTGGGACGGGCGGCTTGAGAACCCCCGGCGCTCCTTATCCCCATCATGACCATTTTCTGGCATATTTCCGCAAATGAATGCCTCATGAGCGTCATGCCTTCTCCTAAACATGTTCCTCGTGCTGTGTGCAGAAGAGGCATCATTAACTGTGTAAGGGATCACGCAGAACAAGCGTTGCCCCGCCCATGGCTCACTTTGAAAAATGGGCCTTCCATCTCCACCAACATCATGCATTGGAAGCGAAGTCCGCAACTTAATACGGACACTCATCAAGCAATTGATTACAGGACGCAGCTCATGAAAATACCAGTAGGCCGAAGGATGTCCTTTCGGGGGTCTGAGGAGGAGGATGAGCGGATTATTCATGTAAGTTTTTGGAGCGTAGCGACATCATTTGGCTTTTTCCTAACGTACACAATAAAATCCAGCAACATGCCTGCGAGATGTTGATCTTCACGTAAATGACGCACTCAGCTTTTGCTAGCAAAAGGCAGCTCACGTGTGCAAATTTGCCCTCGTAATCCTTTCGATGTGGCATAATAATCGACATCCACCGCACCATGATGTCCTGAAGCCGAGCACAGAGGTGGTACCTCATTCATGTCATTGCGCGTAGCCGCTCATTTAAAACAAGGTCATGACATTATTCATGCCAATTACTCAATTCTTCGCTTCCAATTAGGTTGCCCGTCTAGGCGAAAAGCGGGCGCACGCTTCTGCCTTTTGTGATAATTCCGTGAAAAATTCCAAGTACACTCTCGTCACCTTTCTGCCAAGATCCATTTTCGAGCAGTTCAGACGCTTAGCAAATGTTTATTTTTTGGCCATGGGCTTTTTGATGTTGCTGGGGACGTATACGACAATTTTTGAGACGCCCCTCACAGCTTTCTCCACACTCTTCCCGTTGACCATCGTGTTGGGGATATCGATGGCTCAAGAGGCCTTCACGGACGTAAAGCGGCACCGAAGTGATGACGAGACAAATAATCGCATGACCAAAGTCACCAGTTGGAATACTGGTGCTGCTGTGACAAGCGAAAGCGTGAGGTGGCGGGACGTCCACGTCGGGGACCTGCTCTACGTGAGCAACAAGCAGCCGCTCCCGGCAGACATGGTAATCCTGGCTACTAGCGAAAGTGAAAATATCTGCTACATCGAGACAAGCTCCATTGACGGTGAAACAAATTTGAAGCTCCGCCGCGCCATCAACTATTTGCCGACGCATGACACCCCACTACTCGATCCTGCAGACGTGATCGCGCGGGTAGAGGAGGACCAGGCGGTCGTACGTTGTGAGCTGCCCAACATGAAAATTGAAAGCTTTACGGGGACCTTCTGCATCTCTCACAAGGAGGAGCATGTGTCGTCGGAAGGTGCACCTCAGAGCGGGGATTTTAATAAAGTCATTCCTATAGACAATGAGAATGTCTTGCTGCGGGGGGCCATGCTGCGGAACACGCGCTGGGCAGTTGGTGTTGTCGTCTACACAGGCAAAGATACGAAGCTGCAGGTAAATTAAAGCAATCGCGATGCATCTCTTCTGTCCTTTCTCTTACTCGGGACCCCGCTTTACCATCTTCGAATGCCACAACAGCGCAACTCCCGTCATGCCCCTTCCAAGTTAAGCAAAATCGATGTGGCGGTCAACAAGGCCATCTATATGGTTTTTCTGACAGATGTGATATTAGTGCTTGTATCAACATTCCTTCTCCTTCAGTTTGAAGACGCCTACTTTTCAACGCTCACTTACCTGGGGTTCTACTCCCCCGGTCTCACTCCGGGGTGGGCCATGGCAGTCAGGCCCGATGGAATGGACTGGGAAAGCCGCCAATCGACATTCATTCAGGGATTCTTAACCTTCATCGTCCTTTTCAACAATTTCGGTACGTAGTCAAGACACAATACCATTGTTGGACCTTCGTGAGGAACTAGATTTGTTGATAGCGTCTGTATAGAAGCCGTTTTTGTAAAAATTCGCTAACGTTCAACATGTCATCTTTTTCCTGCGCTATCATAGTACCGATTTCTATGTATGTTACAATGGAGATGTGCACATATGCCCATCTGTACTTCATCAACGAGGATCTGAGCATGCACCATGAAGAGAGCGATACTCCTGCAAAGGCACGCAGCAATATTGTAACAGACTTGGGTCAAATCCAGTACGTCTTCAGCGACAAAACTGGAACACTTACACAAAATGTGATGCGCTTTAAGCGTGCATCTGTCCAAGGCAAAGTTTATGGGGCGCCTGTCCTCATGACGGAAGCCAACGCTACGCTGCCCTACATAAACGTTCAGGGCCTTAATAGAGATGCGGCGCCAGGCTCACCAGCTGATGATTTTCTCAAAATCCTCGCGCTCTGTCACACGGTTGTCTTAGAGAGTGACGCTATGAATGCTGCAAGTGACAATTCTTATGACAAGGATGCCTTGACCTACCAGGCCGAAAGTCCGGATGAGAAAGCGTTGGTGGAGTTCGCACAAGAGGCTGCCTATGAGCTGATTGGTCGTACTACTCAGCAAATAACGCTTAAAATTAATGGCAAGATTCAAAGTTGGACGCCTCTAGCAGTCAATAAATTCGATTCAGATCGGAAGAGAATGTCCATAGTAGTCCAAGATGGGGAGGGGCGCGTCAGGCTGCTTTGCAAGGGCGCCGACACAGCGATGCTGCAGAGAGGGACCTGCGGGAGTGTAGAGGCGGCGACAACGATGGTCGATCACCTGAAAATCTTTGCACAGGAAGGTCTTCGAACATTAGTCCTAGGCTACCGAGATCTGACGCCAGCAATGTATGCCGAGTGGTTCAATTCATATCGGGAGGCGTCAGCCGCGGCCAGGGACCGCGCCGACCTGATGAGCAAAGTCGCAGACAATCTAGAGAAAGACCTGACAATAGTTGGTCTCACGGCTATAGAAGACAAGCTGCAGGACGGAGTACCTGACACCATTGCGGACCTAGCCACAGGGGGCGTCAAGTTCTGTGTCCTAACTGGCGATAAGATGGAGACAGCCATCAACATTGGGTATTCGTGCAAGGTCCTACGGGAAGGACAGCTCTTGCTGCAACTCACGTCAGGCACATCTGCCGACATAGAGGCAGGCTTAGCACGGCTTTATAAAGCCGTCATCGACAAGAAAGGGGTGAATGCAGAATTTCTGAAGCTGAAAGCGAAGCCCACAAGAAGCTTCAGCAGATGCGGTCAGGCCACACGTCGAGCCCAAGATGTGGCATCGGCATGGGATGTGCTGCTTAAACACTTTCCCACGCTGTCAAGTCCTACCTTAGGAATGAAATCCCAGTGTCAGAAAATTCCCTCACACTCACCGCACATTTCATCGCCAGACGCGCCGCTTCCGCCTGTACATCACCCTATTCATGTTCGCTTCACCAAGGCGGCGAGAAAGGCAATGGTGAGCAAAACCCAAGCTGTGCAAGGGCCACAGCCAGATGATATACTTCAACAGGCGACGCGACACACCCACCGACGGCTGTCGCGGGCATACTCGCACGTCACCGATTTCGCATTTGTTATGGAGGGTCCCGCCTTGGTGTATGTCTTCAGTCACCCAGGCCTCAAGGTCATCCTCTTTGAGATTATGAAAGCATCTTCTGCTGTTATCGCTTGTCGTGTCTCTCCAAAGCAGAAGGCACAATTGGTCCGTCTGGTCAAAGAGGAAGTCTCCCCCACGCCCGTCACTCTTGCCATCGGTGACGGGGCAAACGATGTCAACATGATCCAGGAAGCAGATGTGGGCATAGGCATCAGCGGTAATGAAGGCCAGCAGGGTAAGTCCCGGAAAGGCTTCGAGCGATTCGAGATAATCTTAAATCGTTTTATACTGTGACCAATTTTAAAGCTGCTTGAGAGTGTTGAAAAAACCTTGTCTCATAAATCTTTCATGTAAATCCTAAAATAGCCGTCAACGCCTCGGATTTCAGTATCGCTCAATTTCGCTTCCTTAAGCGACTCCTCTTAGTTCATGGCCGCTGGTCCTACCGGCGGCTCTCCAAGGTCGTCCTTTACTCCTTCTACAAAAATATAGTCCTCGTCATGTGCTTGTTTTTTTTCCTATTCAAGTCTGGCTTTAGTGGGACTTCCATCTTTGAAGATTTCGTCCTATCGGCATACAACTTCTTCTTGGGCCTGCCCATTCTGACGCTCGGTATTTTTGATCAAGACCTGTCCGCCGACTTCGTCATGGCAAACCCATCTATGTACATATCAGGGCGCAAAAATCTGGATCTGAGTGCTTTCCAAGTTGGAAAATGGATTCTTTCTGCACTTTTAGATGGCTTCTTGGTGTATTTTTTAACGATTTGGACACTACCGTCCGGCGGTGGTATATACAATCAAGTTGATTACTACGTGCTTGGCCTGGCAATGTACGGCGTCCTCATCTTAAGCATGAATTGGAGACTGCTCTTCGAGTTCAAGACCATCCTTAGACCTGCTCTGTTGCCAAAAGCTGCGTCGAGGGATTCGTCTCGCGGCGGATGTCAACCTCGTGCCAACTGTTCCTTTTGCGGGTGGTCGCTCTGGGTATGGCTTGGAAGCGTGCTGTCGTTTTTCCTTGTGACGCTTGTCTACAGTAATCTGCTTTCCTTCGCGCCGTTTTTTTATGGGGTAGCTATTGAATCCTTCAGCATGGTCAGCGTTTGGTTACAATTACTCCTCATCCCCGTCATCTGTGTTGCGATTGTCGCTTTGTACACTTTTCTTGCTGATGAGTTTGCACCTTCCCCTGTCCAGCTTGGGGTTGAAAAAGCGTATCTCTTGGTGCCTACAAGCCAAAACCAAAAAAGACACATGTCTCAATTAGAGCCGGTAGCCGAGTCAGGCATTTTAACAGAACCTCCAGCAGCCATGCCACAATTAGTGGAACTCCCTACGCAGGATGAAGACCTGGAGCAAGGAGACACAAAGCCACCTGGGACATGTCAGGAGCTAAGTGTCCCTGCCAATTAATTGCGGCCCGGGAATAGTGAAATGTGTGCAAAAAGAAGACGACTTTGAAGTGAAATTGCCATAGAACGCCTCTGTAGGCGAAAAGCAGTCTTCTTACTTGCTTTTCAGAAGTTCAACTACTTTCTCGACTGTAAATGCTACGAGTTGAGCTTATGGTGTGGACTTAGATACCAGGTGATACGCTCAGAGCCCGAAACATTATCACAGCAAAGGCGTCACCTCAGTTCGCATCAATCGCCAATGTTAGCCATTTGCAGCTTCGGATCCCCGAAGGGAATGCCAGCTAATGGTTTGTGAAAATCAGTATCGGGAAAAGAAGTCTTCGTGAATAATGTAAACGAAGAAAACCTCAGTATGTGGAGAAAACTCCTATCCCCTCTTCCGCTCCTTATATATGCTCTTTCTCTCATTGACCGTTAGCCTCTCCCGCCAATCAAATAATCCAGGAGCAGTTCGCGATACATCGTCGATGACCTATCGACAGCCTGCAGCATGCGTAGGACAGACTTATTCGTGTTGGGCGCATTGTATTCCTGCAATTTTTCTGTCATGACTTCAGAAGACAGTGCCTCCCCTATTCTTATATTTTCGGATGCCCGACACATGCTGGAAGAATCTAAGTGAAAAGAGTTCATGTGTTTCTCCAGCACGCACTTGTATTTGAATGCTTTGTCACATCCCATGACAATACAGAAAAAGGGGCGTTCGTCACTGTGGCCAGCCTTTCGATGCTGCTGCGCTAGATTTCTCCTCTCCGTGAAAGACCTGTAACAATGAGGTGCGTCACAACGATATTGTTTTCGGACCTGGATGGAGTCCTCGTCCCGTATGTGACGACCCTGCGTGACTTGGTCACATTCTGCACGCTGCTCGCCCTCAACAAAGACCTCGCGCAGTGGTGCACGGTGCACTTCCAGAATGCTGTCCGTTCGTTTGATCTCTCTATCTATTCTGCTATCTATGCAAAAAGCATCGGGTTCTCCGTGCGCCACGCTTCCTCCCATACTACCAGCGGAACCCTTCATTAATGCATCTCGCCCGTGATCCTTGCACCGTTCTTCTTCAGCCCTTCGCCTTCCCCCCTCGTCAATTCCATTCAAGCCGTGATACAGGATGGATTTCAGCGTGGGCGCATGTGGTCGCGACATCTCGTGACTGTTTTCTTCCCTTTTGCACACTTTTCCCGTTACATCTGGAGTGTAGCCTACTTTTTGTTTCTCACGTGTCGATTGCATCCCCAGATAGCTTGCGAGTGTTTTGGTATATCCTAGAGAAAATTAAAGCTAAGACAATGTCATAGCTTTGATCTGAGATATGTTGGGCGGATGGGCTAAACCTTGCTCTGTGTGTTTAAGTAGCTACTTGAAGGTGGGGTCAGGTTGAGAACCGTGATGTAGCAAGTACTTGTTAAGATGTTATAATTTGCCACACCAATGCACGATCAGCTCTTCTTGCCGCTACACGTCCATGCTTGGAATCTCCTATTGCATTTATGCGTGAGGCGCGAGAGGAGAGGGTACTACTGTCATTGACACTCCCTCGGGTTTGGCCGCTAGGCAGGCAGGAGGCGCGAGGCGGGCTTCCGCGAAGTTCAAGCGCGGCCTGGGGACATACGGGCGGCATTCTTTTTCCTTTTCTCACCCGTCAAAAGGTTTATTCCGCCCGAACATCTTCACACGACTCAGACAGTGTGACAAGTATCGTACTATCCTCTTAATGGAGAATGGTGATGCCTTCATAGATTTGATCTCTAAAAAGGTAAGCCAGTTATGTGGTGGAAGACGAGTGGGGACGGTACGATTTAGTAATATTCCCAGTGCTAGTGTCTGTAAGCAATAATTTGCATTATTACCTCGAATTGCGGCATCATCTTGCATTAAAGAGGGTACAATTAGTTATTAAGGGAGGTGATCCCTGCATCGAGGTCGGTGGAGGATTGCAGGTAAGCTTATATGACGTAATTGGGTCTGCAGTGATCGAGACTCAACAGTCGGAAGGCACAAAGCTGCTGGTCTATGCATACCCTCGGAGTGTTGGAAGACATTATCCTTGCGGTAAAGTTTACCCAATTGCAAAGCGTCGACCTCAGTATCTCCACTTCATGACGCCAAAGGCCCAACTGGCCAAGCGATGGGACCAGAGGATTAAAGAATTGGCTTGGAGAGAGTCATGGCTAAGCAGGCAGGACGGCCTCGATGGGACTCACAAGTCAAAGCGATGGCGACAAAGACGACTGGTGAGTACTGGTATGGGGTATTGCAATGGGTGGGGGCTGGAGTGTGCGGAAATAGTAGAGTCACGTGGAGCTGTGCAGATCCACAGATTTACTTAGGCTCGGCTGCTTGTGGAAATGTCGCACCTTGGCTAACCTAACTTTGCATCCGGGCATCCAGCTTGTCGTGCTTAATCCTGCTGCAGGACGAGGACAATCGCAGGCCGTGTACACATCCGTGGTGGCACCCATGCTGGAGCAGGCGGGCGTGGCGCACGAGCTGGTGGTGACGCGCAAGGCGCAAGAGGCAAAGAGCTTGATGCACAATTTGAACACTGAGGCGTGGGACTGTGTAGTAGCTATTGGTGGTGATGGGCTTCTGAGTGAAATAGTGCAGGGCTTGTATTCGCAAGACCCCGTTTCCTGTCACCCTCTTACGAGACTTCCTCTGGCCATTGTCCCCAGTGGCACTGGAAATGGAATGGCAGCATCTTTCCTGTATCAACAAGCGGAAGTCCCTTGTCCAATAAATGCCATGTTCTTGATTCTCAAAGCCAAGTCAACCGTACCCGCTGACCTGTCCCTGGTCGAGGCAAGCGACGGCCAACGTATGAGTTTCCTAGCCCTCTCCTTCGGACTCGTTGCTGACGTGGACCTGGAGTCGGAAGTAATCCGTTGGGCTGGCTCATTACGGATAAATCTTTTTGCTTTGTACGCAATCCTCCGACTGCGCAGCTACCGAGCTCGTCTCAGCTACCTTCCCAGCAAAGAGGGGCCTCCACCGCGGGCCGCCGCCCTTCCACCGTTGAGGGCCCGGCTACCAGATGCATCAGGCTGGGTCCACATGGAGCACGACTTTTTGATGGTACGTGGCAAGAGTGGAAGGGAAGGCAAGCTACGCTCGAAAGGAAAGGGGTCTGAAGGACAACGCCGTACACGCGCTTGGAGGCTTCCTGGTCGCCCAGATTCATTTACTGTTCCCTTCTCCACAGGTTTTGATCTCGCACGTGAGTCACATCGCCGAAAGTGCACATTCCAACCCAGGGAAGAGAATGGGGGACGGCACTCTTCAGATCCTGGTGCTACGTCGACAGCCCTCGCTTTCGCGGCTGCGCCTGATTTCTCTCTTTCTTGCCTTGGAGCGAGGTTATCATGTCACGGCAGACGAGGTCGAAATCTACAATGCTGTGGCGTACAGGCTGGAGAGTCTCACGGAACGAGGAGTATACACACTTGACGGGGAAGCCGTCCCTTGTGGAAGCATCCAAGGCCGGATTCTTCCTCAAGCGATGCGGATTCTTGGGAGCGCCGTGTTAGAAAGGCAAGAAAAATGAACGACGCGCTTGGAATGGTAGGCTAGATATAAAAAGATAAACAGAAGGTAATGAATCATTTCGGCCGCTTAGAAGTGTAAGGATGCGTGACGAACAACTGAGGATACCGAATCAAAGCAGACCTGGCAGGCACTGCACAGTACTTTTGAGCGACACAAATGAATTCTGGGCTCCATTTGTTTTACGTAGTCCTTCCTTCATCATCCATCCGATAATTTCTATCTTTGGCCGTCATGTTTCTCGGCAACCGAGTCACAAAAGACTGGAAATGCAAGTAGCACTCGAACCAGTACATGCATTGTTTTCAGCTGGTGGGCGAAGACTGCACTTTGTCCCTTTTGAATAAGGTCTTCGTTTCCTGCCAGGAGATTTTTTCTCAACGGTTTTGACAACGCCAATGCTTCAGAATCTCTTGCCGGCAACATTGGAACGCTTTCTCCGTGAGGCTCGCTTCCACTCCGGCAGCGTCCGGGCGCTGAAGTTGCTGACGATTTACTCTTGGTATGCGACCGCTTCCGCCTTTTGTAGTCGCGTGCAATGACTTCACTACGACTGCCACCACAGTTATTACTCATTTTGCCCCCAAATGCCATCGAACCGCAGATTTTGCAGGATTTGGCTTTGAGATTGGCGTTCATATACGCGCAAAAGGGACAAAGCCACGCCTCTTCTCCGCGCACCATGAGGCACACGCTACAGGAAACGACTCCTCCTTGTTGCAGGAAGGAAACATGTGGCTCCTCGTTAGTCAAGCTGCAATGTGCGCATGACCACGTCCCAAGGGCTGTGACCTTGGGATCCCGCGCCGTCCGCTCCTTTGCTGTCTCAGATGAAGTACTTACATGCTCCTCGGCCGACTGTTTGCCGTCCTCTGCGCGTGCAAGGGGCTGAATTGCAGAGTATACTGCGCTGCGAGCCTTTTCCATACTGATAAGGCAAAGAATGAAAATTGTGAATCGAGAACTCAGTGAAAGTCTGTGATGCTGTTGTGCTGCCGCATCGAAGCACCATGTGAGGGTTGAAGCAGCGAGAGTCTCGGAAATACGATAGCACGGTGCATTTCAACCTAGTCACAATACAAAGCAAAGAGAAAACCCTTCTTCTCGTCATTTTCTTGTTAATCAAGTAGCTATCATTACGTCATCTTTCGTACCAACAAAATAATGCAGAAGCAAGAGGAAAAAGAGATACGATTTCTAATTGGACAGCACCCCGCCTTCCGTTAGAATGAAATACCATTCCACGCAGTGGCATTCTCAGCATATCATTGGAAAACCATTTCTTTAACAATGTCTACAACAGACAGACATTTATAAATCATATGAAGAGGAGGAATACGCGGGCCATTGAACATGTTCACAACCTTTTACCACCAGTTGTTGGTGACAAGCAAAACGATGCTTACATTATCATGAGCGATACGCTGGTGGATGGCAGTATATGAAATGTTCTCACATGCACGTTGAGCATCGTGATGCTGTTTCATATCCTCGAGTATAAAGCGTACCACTTCAGAGTTTGGAAAAACGTCAAACAGGCCATCGCATGCCAACAAGACGAAGTCGTCTCGCTCGCTCAGCTCCGTTATCAGAATTTCCGGTCGGGCGATTACAAGGGGTTGCGAGTAGTCTTTTACCAAGGCTTCGTCTCCGTCACTTCTGGCATCGCGAAGGCTCATCTGCTCTAACTCGTCAGGGGCCATGATCTCCTGCATGCATTTCTTCAGCTCGCGGTCGCCAAAAGCTCGCGAGACGGCTAGCTCCCCCATGACACGATTTTGGAATATGAATCCTCCCGCCTGTCGTATCCGCCTCGCTTCGTCCACCCGTGCGGGCTTGTGGTCATTAGAACAAAGTAAAAGCTTTTGGTCGCGACAAATGATGGTCCGCGAATCCCCCACGTTGCAGGAGTAGACTCGCTGCCCCATGATGAGCACAGTAGTTGCCGTGCTGCCAGCATCCACATTCGATCTCCCCAAAAAATCTTGGTCTGTCTTGTCAAATGCTTCTAGGACAACCCCTTTAACTATTGCGTCCAACTCCTGTGACTCAATCCTTCCGTCTCCTTCAATTGCCCCGAAACGGCGTTCCAGCTCCTCGCGCAGATTCACGTGCAAATGACAGGCCAAATACGCAGATGCCTCCTCCCCCCCGTGTCCGTCAAACACGGCTGCGAAGGTCTGGGGAGCTAAACCAAATCGTTTTAAGGCTCGCACGCCAAGATCTTGTATGACAAGTGTGTGGTCCTCCATTGTTTTGCGTCTTCCCCGCTCTTCGCTTATCCCATAATCGTAGCGGTTGATCGAAAAGCCTGTGCGTCCAACCATAATTTCATCGCTGCCAAGGAGATATGAGACAAACAATGTAAATGACCAGAGTGTCACCAACCTCAACACACTGACACGTCCTGCAGAGAGACGGAGAAGTTTCCGAAGCACGTACCCGAGTGAAAGGTTGTAGGCTTTGGCGTACGGGCCAGCCAGCTGCATGTAGGTACCGTTTGTGGAGCCCACGTCTGATAGATAGTACTAACAAAAGAGGAAAGAGAGCGGGTAGTGCACCTTTGAATATGTCCATGTACGCACCTCCATCTCGATTGAATTATAAAATGAATTGGCCCTCTTACCTTGCCGTCTTTTTCCTCATACTCGATCCTCGAATGGCGACGTGAGAGTTCAGGGTCCGCGATACTGAGTGTGTTATCTGGAGATCTACCCAGCGTGGCTCCCTTCTGACTCACTTTGAGTCGCTCACCTTTTAGAGGACCATCGATTACCTCGGCGACCATCTCCGTCGGCGTGATCTCCACGACCAAGAAGATGGAGTTTCCCGCTGAAAAAGTGGCCCCTCGGACCAAAGGCCAATCCCGCACCACGGGCTCCGCCCCGACTCGGATTGCGGCGCAATGAGTGACACCAAGGTTTTTGATATAGAAACTACCCGCCTTGAAGCCGATAAAGGCGTGGCTATCCTCCTGAAGCGTGCTGTCCGAGGGCACCGACACCGTGTTCTTGACGTCCCGGCCAATGCTCCCACCCCCCTTCCCGATAACGAACGCAGAGTGTTCCTTGTCTTGAGAATAGGTTGTGAATTTCAAGATCAACTTATCCACATAGTCGTACTGGTAGTCTGTCTTCCTCCGGGTCGTGAACGGCGAGGACAGCTCCTGAGGCCCTCCTTCCTCCTTCCCACGGGCTTTCCACGTGCCCGTAGCCGGCTCCTGAAGGTTCGATCTCGGGGGACACTCCTGTCCACCGCTCGCACACGAGGCTTCAGTGAAGGACGAATGGATGAGAGCTGGTGAGGACGTGGAGAAGGAAGAGGCCGATGCCTCGGGGGTGGGGTTGCTCTCCCTCCGTGACTCGCCGGCCTCGCTGCTTGCTCTACTCAGGTGCGAGCGCTGCCGGATCATCTCGAAGACAGGATGGTTTCGTGACAACGTCTCAGATCCATCGTATTTGCTCAGGGTGGCGCCGTCCAGGGGTTGACTGGCTTCCTCTGCCCCATCTGCGCTTGATCCATGCCGCCCTCCATCCGCCTCGCTGATCCTCGTCTTCCTCTGAGCACTACTCGGCTTCCTCTCTTCCGCCGTTGCGGACATGGCCCGTCGGGTGGGCCGGTTACTGGGCGAGGAGACAATCAAAGATGTAAGTGACGCCGCTGCTCCTCCTGCTGCTGCTGCTAGAAAGGAAGCGGACTTCTCCAGGCTCCTCACCACCTGCTCCCCCCCAACGCCAACCAGACTTGCCAGCCGTTCACCCTCCCTATCTACCACCACCTCTGCCTTCCCTATCAACTGTACGGCTTCTGCATCCTGGCATTCCGAATGTGGAGCCGGTGCTGCCGATGGTTCCGGTTCCGGCTGTGAGGAAAAGGGCTCTCCGGCTCCTTCCTCTGCCCCCTGAGCCTTTCCCTCTGGCGGCTTTGTATCAGAATACTTTCTATCGAGGATTCCAGCTGTCGCCAAATCCGTCTCAGACTCGCACTCCGCACCCAACGAAGACATTTCCTCGCTTTCTGCCGCTGTTTTGCTGGAGCTCGAAGGGGCTTGACAGACAGGCATGAGTGTACCGGTTAGAGGGGTTTGTGCCGCCGCCACCCCTACAGAAAGAGTTTTCAGCGTGTCGCCATCCGCCACGCATAAAGAGTCTTCCTCGTGACTTCCTTTTTGTCTCCCTGCAACCACAATGTCCGCCGCTTTGTCCTTCTGTTCAGCGGTGCTGTCCTCACGGATGCCTCCGCTCGTGGCGCTCACTTGACCTAGAGCATCGCCCCCCGAAGCCCGCCGGGAGAAGACACCCTTCATGGAAGATGTCAGGGCACGTATATCCCTTTCTGCCATCCTTCGCTGTACGAAATCACGAACACTATTGTGCCGAGATGGAATGTCGGCACTGGAAGCGCAGGCCAAGTCATCTTCCTCCCCAGCAGACGTGGGGCGACACTTCTTGCTTTTCATGCAACAGTCGGATTCACCGCCTCACCACATAAATCAGTAGACCAATTATAATGCTTCCCCAAACAGATCCTTCTTTTTCGCTTTGATGACCTTGTAAAGTCAAACCCAGGAGTCTGCGCTTGCCCCTGCCTGTCTGTGTCCTTCAGCCCTGCAGAAATTGAATAAATCTGATTTTTTGAGGAAAGAAACATGCCCCATCGCAACAAATGATTACGATCTGAGGATCGACAGACCAGGAAAATTACTCAAAGGGATGTTACGGATCAATCCCAAAAGTATGCCTCCTTTTCTTGAGGTCAGGAGTAAAATCCAGCACAATCATATCACCAAGGGGGGCTAAGCTACAGCGCCGCTCTCCGTTCATTGCTCAATTTCCAAGAAGTAATGAATGCCAGGAGGTACAGAAAGCTCGCGACACGGACGTCGGCTCCTTCTCTGGAGCATGTCGCCCTAGGCGTGCCCCGTGTGCGGCATGTAAGCGCCGAGAAAGGGAGACATATCAAGGAGATAAGGCGAGACGGGCGAGCTCGCGCCGGCTGCCAAGCGTTCTACCCCCATCCTCCTACTTTACTTCTCTCCGCTAGGACAAAAGAATCACACAGCTGTGGGGGGACATCATCAACACACCAAGTGCCCACCGAAGTACAAACAGGTGAAAGGGCGACAGAAGCTGCCGCGCGCGCAGTGTCCGCGATGGATACAAGCGGGCTGATGCAAGAGGAGTATTATCGCCTGAGTCGCGCGATTAACAGGGGCCTGAACGAGCTGACAAGAGGGCGTTTGGATGGAGGAGGGAGCATTTCCGGAGGCCATGACACGATGCCTCCGTCAAGACTTTTGCGCCTGGTTGCAGAGATAGACTTGGACCTTGCCGAGGCGGAAGGGCAGGTAAAAGTTGTAGTGCATTTCGTAGGAGGTACCATGTTGAAATGATGGACCTATTTCAACGCATCTATTGCTTTCACGCACCGTTTTAGGTGAAAGGTTTGGAAATTGAGGTGCAAGATATGCCCGTGAAGGACAAGAGGATGTGTCGAGAGAAGGTAATGGATGCGTGCATCAGTAGGAGGAGGAAAGGCAACATAAGAGGAGGGTTTGGGAAGGCCCTGGGTCTGTCGCTCCGACGCCTCTTTGTTCTCTTGTTAGTGGCCATGTAGATTGTACTGTCTTCAACATGTACTTAAGTGCATGACATCTGTTTCGCAACTTGTTTGTGTCTTTCGTGTTGTAGGTGTTGCAATTTCGCAATGACTTGAAGGCAATGCGGCGCAGCTTCGAGGCTGCCAAGGCCCGGGCCGAAAGACATATGTTGTTGCAGCTGAGCCAAGTCAGCGGCAAAAGAAAGAATATCGCAGAGCGTCTCATGAGGTACGTAGCTACAACGACATCATTGATGGCGAATGGGATGGGTGGCGAAGCTTAAATTTATATTCGTTCATCACGCCAGTTCTACAGAGCAGTTGCATGATGCAAGAAAGGTTGTGGATGAAACGGAGCACATTGGTAAGTGATTTCAGCAGTGCAGAGAGGAAGCGCGCGGGTTTCACTTCCGAACACGACCGTGCCCAACCAGGTGAAGGAATCATTTATCAGATGGAGGCGCAACGAGAACAGCTTGTACGAGCTTCCGAGCAGGTGAACAACTCCTAGGAGATATGTGCCCATAATTAGACTATTCCTGCACAGCTTTGACTTCATTTCTTATGCTCTACAGGTGCAAGAGACCAACTGGTTCACGCGATCGGCACGCCAAGTCATGAATAACATGCATTTACGAGCGGTTCGACATAAAGCCTGTCTCATCCTTATCATCGGTTTTCTCCTCGTGCTTATCGGGATTGTGTTCAATTATGGTGTTCTGGCAAGGTATCATAAGAAAAATAGAGAACAATAAAAGATGGAAACTATAACGTGTACATTATCGTGCTTATTGAGTGATGATGATATCGATGCGAATTACAAAAGCATCAATAAGTGTATAGTTGAACATAATAGAGAGCTCCCGAAAGATCCTAGCACAAAGAAAATGTCTCAATTAATGGTGAAGGTTTTTATGTCGAAACTCAAAGGAACACATACAAAAGGATCTATTTCTCAAGCCACACGATCTAGTGCGGTGCTCATGGAGAACGCAATTTACTTGGGCGTCGCGAATTCATTCCTTCTGGTCACAGGTTTTCTAGCAGATCAAAACTCCGGTAATTTTAATTTACTTTCTGTAAACCCGATGCTTCTCTGCTCAACGACTCTTGCATTTTAGAAGCCTTATGCTCAGTCCTGCTCAAAACTCCTCGCTTGAAGGTCTAGATTTTCTCGTTTCGAGACCTGAATGCAATTTCAGTGCAATGACAAGATCCGTATATACAGGGGCCCGTTCTACTCCAGCTTTGACTGATAGGGTTGCATATCGAAAATTGAGAGCGACTTCTAGTGCAATGACAAGGAACAGGTGTGCAAGGCCGGATTCTACTTCAGCTTCAGCGTCTCGGCTCCCAAAAACGAAGGATTCATAAATACGAGCGATTCGATCTGAAACAATGCGTTCTACGAAATGGCATCTCAAGAGAATTAACAGGGAGATCTATAGATATTTACGTGCTAGATCTCGCCCATATCAATGGCTACCCTCGGAGAGGCCAGCTAGCGGGCGTTCGATGTTCATAGCGTTATAAGTGATTGCGTCTATTGCAGCGTCTTCAAAGAAAAACTGCCTGCAAGCGATGGCGGCTCCCAAAAGCGAATCCTGTGTGAAATTTTGGTTTGAACGACGCCCCGGACGACCGTACGATCGACGAGCCCACGGATGACGTAGGCTGACGGGGATAAGAAAGGGTGCCACCGGGACAGGGAGGGAGGGGAAGGAGAGTGGACGCGAGGGCAGGAGGGAAAAGAGAAGACAAGGTGGATGCTCATACAAGGGGAAGAGGGAAGGACAAGCCCCTTCCCGAAGACCGGCAGGCGGGTCTACCCCTCCCTGGGCACAACCTCACCTTTGCTGAAGTCTCGGGCCCTCCTCCCGCACGCTCAACCACCGTGCATTGATCGCCAAAACAGCTGCAAATCTTGCCGCTCTCTCTTCCTTTCTAGCAAGAAATGAGTATTTCAGTCGCTGGATTCGAATCGCAAGACCCTGGGACAAAGCCAAAGGACGAAAACCGTTACTCTTGGCATTCCCAGATCTAAACAAAGGGTATAAGCTTTATACAGACGCCAGCACGACGTATGAATTCCCTTTGATGGATTCAGGTGAGGGCATAAACGAAATGAATAAGAGAAGGACTATTGCCCATCGAAATTTGTTCTTGCTTTTTCCAAAGATGGCGCATGCGCCCCGCCCCTCTCCTGGATGCACCATCCCATCCAGTGCTGCCTCAACAACGCAGCGAGGATAAATGTTTCGCGCGCCATTGACGCCTCGATCGCCTTTTTACGAACAAGACCGACAATCGAATGTTTTGTTGACACCAAACTTGTTGTGAATTGTTCCACAACAGGTGCAGGTTTTGCTGGTGTAGGCCTCGTTCACAATCAACACATTGGTGTCTTTGTAATTGCGAGCCTTGTCCAGGAGTCGCTTGCGAAAATTGTAGTGGGAGAAGATGAGCATGATGAGACCGTCTCTGGGATAGGGGGGGGAAGGGGTGCTTGCTACCCGAAGGATGTTCTCGTCCATGTGCTGTTGTCGGCCCATCACGTCCCGAGCGCCTCCTCGACACGATCCGATCCGTTCGTCGCCGATCCGATCCGCTCCGCCCCCCTCGGGCATTGCTGAGGTAGCAACGAGGAAGGAGGGCAGAAGATGAACGCGCTCATCACAAAACTCGGCAGCGGAGAGAATTTGAAAATGCTGCGCACTTATCATCTAAATATAAAAATATGTATTAAAACCATCGAACCAATGACGAGCGGGCAAAAAGTCCGCGAGGGGGGAAGCTATTATTATATTATCGTGACGAGTTATCAGCTCACCGACTCACCGCTTCTTGAGCGACCTGCTTGTCTGATATTCTTGTTCTACCAAGCGTGTATCGGCCCTTTTCTCTCTTTCTCATGTTCAACATCTTATGACTGCCGCCTAGTCACACAAAGCGGGAGTAGCCTTAGTCCAACATTTTAGCCATTGGGCCATGACCTCGCTAGCCCCACTCAAGCTGAAGCTTACCCTTTCTGCTCTCGAGCCCACTATCTGATGGTCCATTTTGGTAAAGGGGGGGCAATGCGCCATGACATTTTTTCCTTCTTCGCAATCCTTACCTCTTCTTTTACGTGGGACTTAGTGCTACCCGTATAACGGCGGTCGAACAGGAGCAATGCTGGCATGTAGATTACAAGCAGTATCATGCCGCCGTTTGGCTCCTTACCCTTTGTACCCCGTTTTGTCAATGACTCTCTGCCTCGTCTGTGACAAAAAGCGATCTAAGTCGTCTACTTCATCTGCCTCATCATTCTTCCCGCTTGCTCCCCGGACTGTGCGCATAGTCGAAGTAAGTAGGCAAAACTTACTATCCTCATGAATCATCCTTTTGAAATACCAAGACTAACAGAACTCCGCTCTTCAATCCGCACTCTTGCGCGAAAATGTAGGTGGGCCCACGGGACGGCCTTCAAAATGAGCAGGCAATAATTTCCACCGAGACCAAAGTGGAGCTGATAGACAGGTGAAGCTTTTATATCTTGCATTCCGCAGATACATAGTACGGTCATCTATTTGATGTTTTCTGCAAAATGCATGCACTCATACAGTGAGTTAATGGGGCCACATGAGGTTGTGGCCGCACTAGTTACTATTTTTGTAAAACAAACCTATCGTCCACTGCCGAAGAGCATTATCTGTATCAGGCTCCTTCGACTAGCATCATGCGTAACACCGCCATGCCATATAACGGATGTAACACACAGGCTTTCTGACACCGGCCTCCAAACCATAGAAGCTACGGCGTTTGTCTCGAAAAAATGGGTTCCCCAGATGGGCGATTCCACGGAGGTGATGGCACGCATCCACAAAAAGCCCGGAGTAGGGTACCCGGTCCTCACGCCTAATTTGAAGGTAATATGGTGCCATCTAGGATGCGCTAGAACATGACTTTCGCGTTTCCTGCTCGTTGCTTGACAAAAGGTTGAAGTACTGCCGGTACTTGCCCCACGCCAATAGGGTTTTGAGGATGCGCTCAGTGCAGGAGCGACAGAGGTATCCGTATTTGGTGCAGCCTCTGAGGCATTCAGCCTAAAGAATATCAACTGCAGGTAAGAGCCTGCTCTTTCGATAAAGATGAATTATACCCGGCTTTGTTTGTTGCGAAAGCTGGAATGATCAGATTTTGAATACATGTACATATGTATAAAGATGTCGAGTTCATTCTGTCTTTCTTGCTTCACAGCGTGGCGGAGAGCTTAGATCGTTTTCAGCCTGTGATAGCTGCTGCGAAAGCTCACAAATTCAAAGTCCGTGGTTATGTCTCTTGCGTTTTAGGATGTCCATATGAAGGCAAAGTTGCACCAGAAAAGGTCGCGAAAGTGGCAAGGGCCTTGTATGATATGGGTTGTTACGAGATCTCTCTAGGAGATACAATCGGCACGGGTACGCCAGGTGCGTCTTTTTGTACATTGAAATGGTAAAAGACATTCATTTCAAAATAATGTGATCGCGTTCTAGTTCTATTTGAATATAACGCCATCTCCTCTTTCGCACTCAGGATCCACACGAGCCATGCTTCTCGCTACTAAAGCTTTTATCCCAGCTGAGCATCTGGCCGTGCATTTTCACGACACATATGGGCAAGCCCTGGCCAATATTCTAACAGGTGAGGAAATAAGATGCCTTTCAAGACATACATAAATAATAGCGAAGGAACATTCAGGTGGATCTATTACTGACCAAGTTGAATTCCGCCATCTTAGCTCTTCAAGAAGGCATCGGCGTAGTCGATGCCTCGGTGGCAGGTTTGGGGGGCTGCCCTTACGCTGCGGGAGCTTCGGGGAACGTAGCTACAGAGGACGTAGTGTACATGCTGCATGGCATGGGAATATGTACAGGAATCGATCTCAGCTCCCTTGCTCGGGCAGGACACTTTATCAGCGAGGCACTTGGTCGGAACACACAGTCTAAAGCAGGAAGGGAGATATTGAAAAAAAATGATCAACAGACTACCGAAAAGTAAAAATGACAGCAGTAAGCCACATTTTTTGAACTGTAAGGTGATCATACGTGTCGTTATACGGGCAGGAAAGATACACTCATATTTAAGTACATGCCGTCTCTCGCTTGTAGTATATTAGCGCTTTTCTTTTTTTATACATTGTGGCTTTTTCCAGCCGCGTTAGATGCCAGTCTTGATGATAGGGCTTTGCGAGCGGTCGATTTATTTGTCTTGTATGTGGAATAGGCGAATCCCTAGCTCAAAAGCCTTAATTTGGGTGTAATTTAAGCGATCATTAAGGTGGAGCCCCGAGGTGTGCGTCCGGGTGTAAGGTTGTTTCGATCCTCTAATTGACTGTAGCTGGGATCCCTATACCATTTAGGCTTTCGCAGAAAACAACTGAAGGTTATAAATGACAGAAATAGAAGGCTAGCTGCCACGAGCATAAAAGGCCATGAGATGGAGAGATTGTTGTGAAGATTACCGCAAAAGTTTTTTTGAAAGCCTTCCCTGTAAAAATTGCCGACAAAGCCGCATTTTGTGTAGTCAGGCGCACTATCCGCAAAAGAAGCAAGGCCCCGAATGCCTTCTTCTTGTAAGCTAAGGTTCCTTGCAATGCCGTTTAGGCGGTCCAAGAGATCAGAAAACATCCCGTCCAACTGCGTTTGAGCGGTCCTAAGATTTGACTGCGCCGCATCGATCTCCTGAATATTAGACTGCATGTCACGTAGAGCATATCGGATCGCTGAAAGGTTGGCGTGCACCTGTATATTTGTCTTTGCAGCGGTGTTGACTGCACCTGTGAAGGGATCCATCTGGACAAGGCCAGCGATCAAAGCTTCATAATTTTTTGGCCGGACAAAAGTGACATCCATCCACGCACTGTCGGCCTCCACAGTCGCCTGTGTAAAATTCCATACGGTTTGAAAAGTATAAGAGGAGAAGAATCCATCGGGAATCGGCGCTGCCTCTGCCAATATGGCATTGATCTCCTCAAGGCTTTCTTGATAGGAGTCCCAAGAAAAGCTTCCATTTGTCAGGTAATAGGCTGTCAAGCTGTTAGAAATCGAGAGGATTTAAAGATCAAGACGAAATCCATTCTGATAATACTTTCATTCAAGACGAGGAAAACTACGAAAACATCCAATCCATGGCACACACTACCTCGCTCGTTGGACTTCATCATCACGATCCATGGTAGCAGGCGGTAAGTCCTCTAGCAAAGCGTCGATTTCCAGACGGTAAGAAAGAATTTCACTGCTATTAGCAAAATCAAGTGCTGTGAAATTTCCAAGAATGGAGAGCTGATAGATTGATTGCTGAATTTGCGCATTAACCGTAAACGATGTACGTGCTTCCTCCACCTGTGCGATGATTTCGTCTGTCTGCGAGGTAATGTCAAAAATCTTTTCCCCGCCCAAAAGGCTGATGAAGTTATTCCCGGACGTAGCACCGGCTGGCGCGGTAGGGTATGATGGACAATTGAGGATGTCCTCTATGACAGCAGGCGTGAAAGAGAGCTGCACATCATTGATTGTCACATTCTGGACGGGTACCTAAATTATGTGAAAACGTTGAAGAATAGAGAAAGATCAATCAGAAAACTGCTTCCTAAGAAACAGTTTATTTATCTTACTAAGAACCAGGATCATATTACCTTCGCAAGTAAAGTAAGGTGGTATTCGCACACAGTACCCGATACAACCGCCAGTAGAGAGAAGATTATTGCCAGTAGTAAGAAGACGACGGAACACAGATATGAGCAGCACATGTTCGTGAGCAAATGGCCCGAGCATTTCTGGTTACTCCTGTTGAGAATTGTGAAGACGATCTGAAGGACGAAGGGTAGCAAAAATATGACACTTACTGCCAAAGTCTTTGGGGCCAAGTAGTCTTCAATTCGTTCTCCTTGCTCATATACGAGAGCGTAATACCGAAGCATGAGGCTCCTAGCCCGTAGAAGTTTCTCAAACACGTTTTGTAATGGCTTCATGAGTAGCTGTGTGCTAGTCCCCGGCGGTGCGCTTGTATTAAAACGGGTCACAGCATCCGGAACATCCGTCTGCATAAAATTCTGGATTTTGCCGAAGACATCCTCAGAAGTGTTTCGTGTCATAATGATTACGCTTTGGTGGTCATCAAGCTTGGTCAGCTGCTCAGCTGTCACATTGGGTAGCTTCCCTTTTGGCAGTGCAGCCGTTAAAGGAGTGACTTCATCGTCGGGAGAGGTCGCAAAGAGCCAGTCATTGTACTCCTGGATACGAGATCGGTTGCCCATAATGAGACTGATGTATACTTTGATATCTTCCAAGTCTGCTTCGGCCATATCTAGATCATTAATCATGCCGTTAAGTGGAGGATAGAGCTCTTCACCCAATGATTGGAGCAAGTCCACAAGGTTGGTCAGCATTCCGCTAGCACGTGTTTCTGCCGTGCGCACGAAGTCGCCCGCTGATTGAGGAGTACAAAATCTGGATGAAGCATCAGATGTGCACAGGGCATTGGCTGAATCAAGTACTAAGTTTTCTACGTCCCCCATGAGAATTCTTGCGGATGCTTTGAAGGAGGAGGGCGAAATGGTGGAAAGAGGAGGGGTACAAGACAGAAGACATGATGTGAAGATACTCGTGAAATCACACAACACACTAACCCCTTCAGTATGTGTTTCGCTGACTTCTTTTTAAGCCTTGCTTTGTTGTACTCTTAAAAAAAACTTCGACTGGCATTCCTTACCGTCAATTTTGCTCTGATAAATTACAATACTGACGACAGCAAGGCCCAAGAGAGCACTTAAAATGATGCTTGCGATATACAGGCTTTTGAATGAGTATTTTCGGTGTTCTTCCTCCAGTGATCGCGATCGATGCATGTTTTTTGATTCATTACCCCTTTGTTCGTCGTCGTACCGCTCGATGGAGGAAGAGGGCAACTCTATCTTGCATGCAAGGGGGGAAGCTGAGCTTGACGGCGATGTAGGCGAACTATATGCTGCTCCTGGTACGACTTGTGACGTTCCCCGACTTGCTTCTCCTCGTCTAGATAAACAGCAGCAAACACAAACTAAAAGATAAAACCACACAAGTGTCATGATGCTTCCCATGAAAAGTAATGCGACAATTGGACCGATATTTAGAGAATGGATCCTCGCGTACTCAGTGATGTCACTTGTTGTAATGGTAACATTGAGCACTGGGATAGTATAAGAGACATTATGGTATCGTTTAAATAGCTGCTCCATGCTGCCTCCTTTGATACCAGGAATCCGCTCCTCTTCGGATGGTGCCAAAAAAGTTAGAGCATAAGGATGTCATCCATTTGAGGTTTCTTGGCCAGTAAGCCTCTTTCCTCCGTGGTGTGTAACTCGCTTGTAGAATCTATATGTGTGCTAAAAGAGGAAAACTGTCAATTGTCGGGAAAGGCGGAGAACCATATTTTGGGCCCATGTCGTGCTGTGTTGTGTATCGGCCCATGTCGTGCTGTGTTTTGTACTCGCTGATCGCTGATGTACCTGCTGGCGAAATACTTTAAGTGATGGCTCAGGACACTTCGGACTTGTTGAAAAAACGAGCTTCAGCGCCCAAAAACTTTAATAGAGCTTTTAACATGATTTTGTAGCGATAATTTAATTTTACTACGGAATAGTCTGTATTCAAATTTCCAAGCATTTTTTTTCCTATGCGGGTAATGATGGTGAAGGCGCGCCAAAACCTAGACATCAAGACCAGTGCCAAAAACCAAGGCAATAATCCTATTCCCACAATTTTTACTGACTAGCGTACTCCTAGACGACTGCAAATTCAAAGATTTGCTACATTATAGAAGCAACATATTCCTTGAAATCTACAGGATTTCTCCCAGAGGCATGGAAGGTCAAACCAAATGAACGCTGCCAACGACAAGCAACTACAAAAATCTGGAATGAGTGTCTGCTTTTTACTTTTTCATTACGAAGGCCACTTCCCTGGATCAGTATGTGACTTAAATAGTAGCCGATCATCGTCACCTGAAAATGGACCTCAGTAGGGAATAATTTCTCATACTTTTCGATCGTAGTAGTGAAAGAAGACTGAGGAAAAGCGATCACCAATCGCAAGTCCTCTCCTTTACCATCACACCCTTCCTTCGGTGAGGAAAAGTCGTTCTTCTATGTAATCGATTTGCCTTCACTTGTATTGGAATCCCTCGGTCGTTTTACATATATGCGTGGCTCGTGCAGATAGATGCAGTGCGCAGCCACAGCTTTCCACGGATCCTCCTTTCATCTCACTTTTGCTCCTCATCCATCTTGTATGTCCAACTCATCAAGAAGGCATGTAGAAATAGGTCCTCGCAAATCACTCGGACTCCTCAACGCCTCCATCTCCTCAGTAGACATTTTCAATCGGTAAATAGTTTTTCACATGCTGCTCCCACTTAGGCCCCGATGCAGTTGTGGTTATCCTGTGTCCTTAAGGCCTGCTCAAAAAGATCGAAGGAATCCGCATATTAGGCTCGTCGCAAAAAGCGACGACCGCTTTTATCTGTATGGCGGGACTCCAAAAAAAATACGTTTTCTGCCTTCGCCGTATATGAAGATCCTGCAACGTCCTTCTTGTCATGCTCCTCTACGACGTCAACGACTTTAAACTTGGCAGAGCCAGAATAGGGTGGTGGCGCGTAGGGACCAGCCATGTCGTCCGCCGCCAGCCAGCGGTGAGAGCCGTAGGGGGGGGGCGTGTAGGGACCCGCCATGTCGTCTGCCGCCAGCCAGCGGTGAGAGCCGGAGGGGGGGGGCGTGTAGGGACCAGCCATGTCGTCCGCCGCCAGCCAGCGGTTCGAGCCGGAGGGGGGGGGAGTGTCAGGCCCCGCC
>Ga0102934_1000019_pt1 | contig 80390 bp, 73 predicted proteins | sample SalPonR2_A_D1_MG_FD_78175 | JGI IMG/M metagenome (GOLD analysis project Ga0102934, IMG submission 78175) | Salt pond soil microbial communities from South San Francisco under conditions of wetland restoration - Salt Pond MetaG R2_A_D1_MG | ecosystem: Environmental > Aquatic > Marine > Intertidal... | reverse complement strand
GTCCAAGAAATTGGCTACCAAAAGTGTAATCACCATTCCAATAATAATAACAGAAAAACTCAAGAGCTTATTGGACATTTTAATCCCTTCCTCTCGTTCTGTTTTATCACTCAATCTTATTACTATTTAGTAACAATCTCTAGGTAGTTATCCTTCGAAACTAGTTAAGAGTTTATGATGACATTTCTGTCGTTTAGGAATATAGTTTGAATTCCTTTATGTGTGGTTAGCCCCCTATCTAGGTTTTCGTCCCATGTGAGATACAAGAACGGATGCCTGTATTTGGTAGTAGGTGATGGAGGAGGGAATATGTTTTGAGAAGTTACTGATTTGTTAGCCTGGTTAACTTTTCGTAAACAGAATAATTGCGGTAGACGGCGGCAACGTAGTTCTTTGTAGTGGTCAGAGGAATTTGTTCACAGAATAGGTCGACATCATCAGTTGTACAAGATCGTTCCCACTTGCGGAGGTTCCCAAAGCCGCCATTGTAAGCGGCAAGAGCTAGTCTAGGGTTGTTTCTTCGATTTAATTGTTTGGAAACATAGTAAGTACCCATTCTGACACTATTGTCGACGTTGAACAGATCATTGACTTGAAAGTTGGTTAGCTTTAGATCAGTGGCGATGCCTCTACCTGTGGCGGGCATAACCTGAGTCAGGCCTCGTTCGCTGGAAAGGCCGTAAGCATTTTTATTGAAGGCACTCTCGTGACGTATAAGTCCGAACATGAGAGACGGTTGTACTCTGAACTCTGCCGAGTATTTCTCAACTTCCTGACGGTAATATTTTGGATAAGCTCCCTTTACAATAAACAAAGGCGGCTTCTCATTTGAATCATAGTGATTAAGAAGCAAGTTTGTGGCAGCTTTCATTGACTTTCTATAGTTTTTTCGCAGTTTTTCCCATGCATATTTTAATTCAAGGTAGTTTTTCTTCTTCAAACTCCCTTGAATTCGTTCTAGTCTAGCTAGTGCTGCCTCCATCAAGCCGTGATTTTTTAGCCTGATTGCATTTGTTAGTGAGTTTTCAGTACTTGGCTCCAAGTCAGGTTTAATTAGAGAGGTTTCAAACTTGGCAAGTTCAAAGTTGTTATCGCCCCAGATGTCAGAAAACGAAAATGTACCACGGGTCCACCCATTATCAATTGCTAGAAGAGAGTAATAATTAAATGGATTGTCTTTGATGGAATGAAGAAGTTTTATATACTCCGTTGAGTGTCTCTCAGAGACGAGACCCAGCTTGTACCGATAGTATTGTATTACTGGAGATGGAGCGGGGTAATAGGATTCAAGTGAACGTAGGAGGCTCTCACTGGCAAGATAATGTCCGTCATCTAAGGTTTGATAGAAAAGTTTCCAGGTTACTTCTTTGACTGTTGATTCGGTGAGGCGATCTCGATACCTGTCCAGGATTTCTTCGGTTTTTGTGGGGGTGGTATCTGCGGTCAATCTTGTTACTGCGTCGTGGAGTGCAAGTTTACCGAAGTAGTCGTTAGGAAATTGCCTAGATATTTCCAGGAGACGGGTTGTCAGTTTGAAATCCTCAGTTAAAGTATTTTTGACCCTGGCTTTGTAATACAAGACTTTTGCTGCCAGAGAGCCTGAGGAACTTTCGCGTAGTAATCTGTTAAAACTAACTAAAGCTTCGGTGGGCCGGTTCAACTTAAAACCACAGAGATAGCCTATATCGAAGTAGACGTTCTGTTTTAACCTCTCTGGCCAGTTCCCAAGATATTGGACAAGGATCCTCCGGGATTCTTTATATTTGCCAAATCTGGACAGCAGAGCACTGTACTTGAAGAGACTGCTAAAATCTTCTAGTTTGTTCGGATCGAGTTTACGCTCTAGTTCGGCTAGCTTAGAGAACAGCCAATCTCGTTTGGTTGCAATATATCTCAACTCGAGAGTGTAAGCTAGCTCTATACCTTTGTTAAAAGCAGCTGAATAATTGCTTTGGCTTTGGGCAATCTGTAACTGGAGTTCTAGAAACTTTCCTTTTTCCTCATCCGTAATCGCGTCCTTATAGCCAACGTCTGCTGTTTCCCATGCCTTATCCTTTCTATCTTGCTCCAGGTAAATTTGTGTTATCACTAGGTATTTTTCAACGGGTAGTACAGTTGCTTGTCCTCCAGCACTAATGTCCTGCAGGAGATACAGGGCATCCTGATCATTGCCCATTCTGAAGCTCGTCACCGCAATTAGAAAAGAAACGTAATCGCTGAGTAAACCTTCGGCTGGATAGTTTTGGAGACTGGAGCGGGCAGCTTTATAGTTTCCCTCTCGTAAATAATCCACTCCATTAGCCAGACTGGGAGATACTTCTGTCAGCGGAGTTGACTTAATGTTCCGGTTCACGGACAGATAGTTGAATACAACAAATAGTGACACGGAAACTACCAGTACTGTGACTAGTTTTGAGTAAGTGCTTGTCATCTCGAGATTTGAAGCGCCTCATTCTTACATAATATGTGCAATTTTATTCCTTACACGCAATTTCTTAAGTAACATCCTAAGACCACCTTGGTGCTATTGTATCACCTTACTCTTCGATCCCATTTTCGTCCTTATCTTATGCTCGCGCGCTGTCATAGTCAATCTCATTAGTCCCCTGGGATGGTAATAAAAGTTAGTGCCAATAACGGGACGGGGTGACCATGTGTGTTTGTGCAAGGGGCATTGACGACAAGTGGAAGCCTGATATTACAGTCTAAATAGGATATTCTCTCTTTTGAACAGCCGAATGGAGATGTAAATTAGGAAAAGAGCTATGGGAGAGTTCGTTAAAAAGTTTGCCCCTATATGTCCGGGGTTCACCACTCCTCCGATCAATTCCTTGAATGTCTCTAGCGAGTTCAGTACCGGTATGTAAAAAGCATAAGATTGAAGGTTTAAACCCCCACTCATGGATAATATACCGGTTAATACCACTAACATGAGTACCGGGGTTTGATAGATGTTTGCCTCCTTTTGGGTTCTTGAAAAAGAACCAATACTGATTACAAGTGAGGACAAAATTGCAATCAAGGGTAGTACAGTTGCCAAGATGCTTCCAAAAATTAATGGCGTTAGATTGTTTAGGGGTAGATTTAATCCAAATATTTTTAAGCCGTATATTAGACCAACAACGCTGGAGACTGCAGCAACGGAACCAACGATAAAGACAGTTAGAAATTTACCCAACACTATCTCGCGGCGTGACATGGTAGAGACCAGCAGAGTCGAGATCGTTTTCTTTTCCTTTTCACCGGCGGTTATCTCGGCTCCCAGCCCCATGGCAGCTGTAATTACGGAAAGGATTACGAAATAGGGGAGCATCATTTTTAGCATCTCTTGGCCGAGTGCATTTTGTTCTGATTGAGTTGATTCTACCTTAATCTCCATAGGTGGGGAAATATCTTCATAACTAACCCCCATAGTTGAAAGCTTTTGCTTAAACGTGTCTTTGAGGTACTTTTCTAGGACCTTCTGGGTTCTGCTCAGGGCAATTTCAGAATCGTGGTTATACTGGCGGTATTTTATGTTAACTGATATACCTGAAGGTCTTTTTTCGTGGACAATCACCAATACATTTCCGGTCTCCGAGAACGCTTGTGCAGCCTTGTCTTCATTTTCGTAGAAAACGGTCTGAAGTTTGTCATCCTGTTGAAAGTAATTCGCAAGTTCAGGTGACGATTCACGATTTGCATAGGTTATCCGAGACACAGTATTGGTAGAGGTGGCGACATTTTCACTGGTAAAGTGAAAAATTAGGCCCAGCATGGTAGGATAAAAAACCAGCGGGAAAACGAGAACGAGTATTGCCGTGCGCCTGTCCCTGACTGCGGTTCTTAGCTCTTTTTTTAGTAACAACCAGGTGTTTTTCATTGTTCTTTATCAACTACACTAAAGAAGAACGATTCCAGGTCGTCTTTACCTGACCTATCCAGTAGATTGGATAAGTTTCCGTACGCCTTTATTTCCCCATCAAATAATATTGCCACTTTGTCACAAAGCTTTTCTGCAACGCTCATTATGTGTGTAGATAGGATAATAGTTTTTCCACTCTGTCTAAATTCCTTGATATAATCTGTAACTGTTTTTGAAGTCATGAGATCCAACCCCTGAGTAGGCTCATCAAATATTAATATCGGTGGATCGTGGATGATACTTCTGGCAAGAGATAGTTTTTGTTTCATTCCGGTTGATAATTTATCTACAGTGCGCCCTCCAAAGTCCTCCATGTCCAGGATCCTGAAGACTTCACCAATTCTTGTGTCAATCAGTTCTTGTTCCAATCCATTTATCTTTGCAAAAAAAGTCAATGTTTCCTTCGGGGTTAATCGCTCATATAATCCCATTTCAGTAGCTAGATAACCTATGGATCGCCTAACCTGCAGCGGTTCTTTGCTGACGTCGTGATGATTTACTACTGCGGTGCCGGAAGAAGGGGACAGTATAGTTGATATCATTCTTAAGGCAGTTGTTTTTCCAGCTCCATTGGGCCCGAGAATACCAAGGACCTCGCCAGATTTTGCTTCCAGGTTTACCTTTTTTACAGCCGTTATAGATTTTTGTCTATTTACTCTAAAGTTCTTCGTTAAATCTACTGTTCTGACCTGAATTGAAGATGAAGTCACTTGATTACATCCTTGCTTAACAATTCTGCTAGAGCCTTAGGCAATTTAACTTGTCCTTCTTTTGTTTGATTGTTTTCCAGCAAAGCAACTAATAACCGGGAGGTGGCTAACCCGGAACCGTTTAAGGTGTGGACGAACTCGGGTTTGGCCCCTTTTTCTGGTCTATACCGCATATTTCCGCGCCTTGCCTGGAAATCCTCGCAATTACTAATTGAAGATACTTCGTAGTACCGCTCCTGTGAGGGTATCCATACCTCAAGGTCAATGGTCTTGCTGGCTTGTTGGGCCAGTTCACAAGTGGGTAGCATAACTTTTCTATAGTGTAGATCTAGTTCGTCAAGGATTGATTCTGCGTCTTCGATGATTTCTTCGAAGTGGGTATAGGATTCGTCTGGCTCAGTGAACCTGAATAACTCGACTTTGTTGAATTGGTGAGTTCTAATTAATCCCCTTTCTTCTTCGCCATAACTCCCTGCCTCACGCCTAAAACAAGTGGTAAAAGCAACAAGCTTTTGAGGTAAATTCTCCCTGGAGAGGATTTCATCTCTATAGTAATTTGCTAGGATACTTTCGGATGTTGGATTTAAGTACAAATCTTCTTTTTCGACGTAGTAAAGATCCTCTTTGAATTTTGGCAATTGCCCCGAGGTATAGTAAGAGGAGCTGTTTGCCAAATATGGAGGAAACACGGGCGTATACTTGTTCTTATTCACTTGATAAAAGAACATGAAATTGATAAGTGCCATCTCTAGAGCAGCTCCATTGCCGTAATAAAAAGGGAACCTAGCCCCGGTAATTTTTGCCGCTTTATCAAATTTGAATAAATCAAGGTTTTCCCCTAGCTGAAGATGGCTTTTGGGCTTAAAGTCGAAATTACGTTTCTTCCCATGTTCCTCCAGAACTACTTTGTCTTCTGCGTTTTCACTTACAGGGACAGATGAATGTGGTAAGTTAGGCAAAAAATCGAGCTCTGCTTGTAGCTTGTTTTCGGCTTTGTTCAATTCTTTTTCGAGGGTCGCAATGTCTTCGCTTAGCTGGCTCATTTGCCCTATAATCTGGTCTGCCCGCTCGTCCCTCCCCTCTTTTTTTAGTTTGCCGATTTGTTTGGAAGCTTGATTTTTCTCGTGTTTGAGCTCTTCGACTTTTCCAATTATATCTCGGCGCTGTTTGTCAAGGTGTAGTATCCTATCAAGAGAAATTTGCTTGTCGCGACGTTTGAGCTGTTCTTCTATCTTTTCGGGATTTTCTCGTATCTTGGTTATATCTAACATTTAGTTTCTCACCATAGGTCCGGTCACAAATAGTTTCTAATGCAATTCAGAGAGCAGCGAGATAATTGCTTTCACAAATTCTGGTAAATCACCTGGGTGCCGGGAACTGACCAAGTTCTGATCTATTACAACTGGCTCGTTAATGTAATTCACGCCTGCGTTCGTTAAATCATCCTTTATTGCCTTGAAGCCAGTGGCGCTTTTACCGTTGAGTATTCCTGCAGATATGGCTACCCATCCCGCATGACAAATAATGGCAACTATTTTCTGTTGTCGGTCTGCGTTTTTTACAAACTCGAGTATTTCTTTTGATCTTCGTAGTTTATCAGGGGAACCTGTACCACCCGGAATAATCAATCCGTCGATGTCGGCTAAGTTTAAACTGCTCGGATCGGCCGTAGCCTCGATGGGATATCCGTGTTTACTGTTGTACACGCCCGGTGATCGGGAGGCTACTATTGTTTCAATCCCTTCCTCTTCCAGTCTGATCTTAGGATACCAGCACTCTAAATCCTCGTACCCATCCTCGACAAGAAAGACGATTCTTTTGCTTTTAAGAGATTTCATTAGCCCCCTCCTTTTCCCTTGAGTTTCCACCAATTAATGGAACCTAACTTGAGCGGTTTTCTCGCTTTTGATCAATCTTTATCAAAGAATACGAGTACAACTTACTCCTCTGTAACTAACAAACTCTGTTCTCACTCCCAGTGGGTATAACCAGCTAAAGGTCATTCAAGTTTCTTTTGCAAAAGCTGACCAGCACTCAGTTTAATATGTACCTAGTTAATGAGGTTTACCTTCAGCTAAGACCTAGCACGAAGTCAGCTAAGACCTAGCACGAAGTTTTCATCGATTTCCGTTTATCAATAGTAAACTGGGTGCTAGGTCTGCACCAAACTTCTATTCTGAAATTGAACATACAGCAAATCTAAATTTTTCAATAAACGTGTAAGAATCGCTCGGCCTAGGTAGAATATAACTGGCTAGAAACGATAATTCAAAGCCTTAACCCCGCTTTTTGTCGTTAGAGAACCTACCATCTGCCCGAGCACTTTGAAGTCTATGGATACGTTGTCCCAACCATCCCTTGACTGTGCGACCCGGTTCATCAAATTCCTTAACATAGGGTTTTATATCAAGTACCGGTGTATTGTCTATGATATCTACGTCTTTTACATGAAGGATTTCACCCTTGACCTTTATTAACTCAACTACCGAAATACCGATTTTATTTGGGCGAGCAGGGCTTCGAGTCGCAAAGACGCCATGGGTTTGTTCGTCCATATAGGGTCTAACAGATGTTTTTCCTTTCTGGGCAAGATGGAAATGATAGATTAGGATTATGTGTGAGAACCCGTCTAAATCTACTAGCCCTTTGGTATATTTAGGAAAAACTTGAACTTTGCCTTCGCTGCCTCTTGCACCAGCAGGTTGAATGGGTGTGCCATTGGATTCTTTAAACTGTGTCCTTATTATACCAATCGGTTTGTAAATGATATCTTGCATATATTAGTGTTCCCCTTGAGTGCAAATAATACGCTAGTGTAACTGACTTTCCTAGTGTGGCAGATTGCCTGGAACTTTCTGTTTTGGGTAATTTATGTTAACTTATTGAGTCAACTTGCCAGCTCTTCCGGACGGGCCTTATCTAAACCTCAGTTCTGCTATTTTCTCTCGCGTCAATAATCTCGAAGCAAGAACAGGAAGCAATTTTGCCTCGTTCTTTCCCCAAAACTTGCCGCGAAAGCCCTCCGGCAGTCAATTCGCCCTGCTCATCTGGTCTAGGAACACATACAATATTAGTTCCGAATTGACTGCTGGGCTACTGTAGTAAGTTTGTTGTCTAATTTGCAACGTTAGAAATCTCATCGCTAATAGTCAGAAGCCAGAACAACACAAAGGGTGCAGTCTATCTACATACTTCATGGTAAGGTTTGCCCTGTAGATGGTAGAGACACGATTCTGATTAATAATGCAATTGTATATGGTAGTAATGGGTAAGATGCAGATTAGGTTCTGGAAGTGTTATGTTGGAAAAATTAACCTTCCTGGTAAATTGGACAAACACTCTACCGCCAATCTTTTTACAACTTTTTAATACTATTTCTGACCAAAGTTGGCATTGTACGCCCAAAAATCCGGTAATCACAATAGAAATTACTAAAACAGTCAAAATGGAGAGAGACAGTACCACTTTCTTTTTCATATTGACCACCTCTCTCAATAAAAATGTAATTCATCTCCTCTGGTTACACAACTCCTTTTAGGGAGACCGAGTACGGAAAACTTTTCAGGTTAGCTTAATGTGTGTTCTAGATCTTTTTCAGACCTAAGCTGAGCGATCCTTCCATGTTTATTGGAAAATTTAGGTTAGACGTATGTTCAATTTGAGAATAGAAAGTTGGTCCAGCACCCAGTTTAATATGTACTTAGTTCATGAGATTTACCTACAGTTAAAACTTACCACGAAGTTTTCATCGATTTCCGTTTATCAATATTAAACTGGGTGCTGGAGGGCTTCCTCAGCTAACTTTGGTGACCTCGATTAGTTTGCACCCACTGGATGAGAGCACGTAATTGGTTACAGAGGAGTAATTTGTACTTGTATTCTTTGGTAGAGATTGATTAAAAGGGAGAAAACCGCTCAAGTTAGGTGAGAATAGTTGAGAAAACTTCAAACATCGTAAATAATCATGTATGAATAGAGTATCCGTATAAACGTGCTTCAATTAGGGCGACCGTTTATGTTCTCCACAATTTGACAACGGAGGTGGAACATGAAATTCTTATGTACTGCCGTGGCGATTTTACTTTCTGTATTACTTATGTTGAATATCTCTTGCCTCACCGTCTCCGCAACCGACAGGAACACGACATCTTTAGTAAACGGATTGGCCTCATTCATTTTACCAGGAGCTGGTCAATTGCTAAATGACCAGCCAGACAAGGCACTGCAACATTTTATAATAATTGTGGGAATTGATGCGACATCTTATCTGTTGGCTCCAGTGCTATACCATGGGGCCTATTCTTTTTATTCTATTGGTCTCGCAGCTCATCTCGGATGGTCAGCTTTCAGTGCTTACGATGCTTACACTGTGGCTAAACATCAGGGCGGGGGTATATTTAACTCTTCCCTAAATAATTTCAATAGTGCTGATCCTCTAGGGGCAGCTCCCTTAAAAAGGGTAAATGGAGGTATTGATGGTGCGCTCTCACCGGGAGGAATTGGGTATCGTTCGGAGTTAAGTTTGTCGCCAATTGATTAAGGCCTGAGCTGAGCGGTTTTATATTATCCTTTTAAGAAATGAGGACCACGAGTTGATTTTTTTTGAAAGCGGAACCTGGTCCAGCACTCAGATGAGGAAAGTTACCTGGACGTCTAGTCTTCTGTTGGACAGGAAAGGCAGCCGAATCTGGATTAGGAAAAAATAGCAACCCAAGGTGGTTAACTCATCTGAGTCTGGGTCGTGGCTCGCGGTAGGAACTTGGATTATTCAGTGAGGTTTAATCCACTGGTAAAGGTGGATAAGTGATATTATGAAGGCAACTTGGTCTCGCCTTCTAACTTGGAGGTTATGGGCGCGAGAGTAAATCGCACAGACTAGGTAAGACTTTTCGTCGCAATTGGTCAAAAGTAGGAGCTTGTTCAATTATGGGTGAGTCTGCTATCGTGATAATGTTTCCGTTAAGTTATCCACCGAGATACAACTTTTCTACTTCTTGATTGTTTAATAAGCTCTGGCCTTTACCGTCAAACTTGTTTTTTCCCATAGCAAGTACATACCCTCGGTTGGATAGCTTTAACGCTTCTCGGGCGTTTTGCTCAACTATAAGTATGGCTACTCCTGTTTTGTTGATGTCACTTATTCTATCTAAGATCATTTTTGCCAAGTTAGGAGCCAGGCCAGCCGTGGGTTCATCTAAAAGTAGTACCTCGGGATTCAACATCAATGCTGCTCCCATAGCTACCATTTGTTGTTGGCCACCAGAGAGATTGCCCACCTGTTGTTTCTTTTTTTCTGTAAGATCTGGAAATATATTGTAGACTTTTTCTAGCTCCTCCGAATAATTATCTGTTCTGATAAAAGCTCCCATATCAAGGTTCTCTTCTACGGATAAGCTAGGGAATATGTTTTCTTCTTGTGGAACGTAGCATAATCCTTTGCGAACTATCCGATGCGGAGAGGTATCCGTTATGTTTTCGTTAACGAAAGTTACTTCCCCATTCCACACGCCAAGCAAACCGAAAATCGTCTTCATTAATGTCGACTTTCCTGACCCGTTTGGACCAATAATGGAAACCATTTCCTCTTTGTTTACGTAGACTGAGACGTTATGAAGTATTTCGACTTTGCCATAACCGGATACAATATTGTTCGCGGATAAAAGTGCCATCTTATCCTCCTAGGTAGGCATCCAAGACTTCTTGGTTTTGTTGAATTTCGTCGGCTGTCCCTTCAGCCAATCTCTTACCTTCGTTCATTACTATTATTGGATTACATAGTTTCATCACTAGGTCCATATCGTGTTCAATGAGGAAAAACGTCATGTTTTCCCGTCGTTGTAGTTTTTCTATATAACCGTTAAGTTTCTTCATTAAAGTTGGGTTTACTCCGGCTCCAGGCTCATCGAGTAGAATTAATTCAGGATCCGTCATCATAGTCCTGCCAAATTCTAATAGCTTTTTTTGCCCACCTGACAGGTTACTTGCGTATTCGTCTTTTAGATCTTCTATTTCTAGGAAATCCAGTACATCTAAAGCTTTATCCTTGATTTGCTGTTCCTGGTGTTTTACTGAAGGGATTCTGAACCAGGAGTTAAGTAGCGATTCTCCCATCTGGTTTAATGGCGCAACCATCAGATTGTCAATTACGGTCATTTTCTTTAACTCTCTTGTTATTTGAAAAGTTCTAGAGAGCCTGAGGTGAGGGACTCTGTACGGGGGCAGTGGATCGATCCGAGAACCATTAAATAGAATCTTGCCACCGTCCGGAGCGTGAAAGCCGCTTATGAGGTTAAAAACGGTTGTTTTGCCTGCTCCGTTAGGACCAATTAAACCAGTTATGGTGTTTTTACTAACTTCAAATGAGCAACCATTAACTGCTTTGATACCGCCAAAAGATTTTTCTAAATTTATTACTTGCAGCATGGGTTATTCACCTATAATATGTCTGAAGCCGTTTTCTTTTCGCCAAGTATGCCTTCTGGTTTTACCATCACAACTAGAATCAACAGTAAGCCTATAACAGCCAAACGGACAGCGCCAATCTGAATTCCTTGAGGAAGTATGTCGCTCAAAAACATCATACCTTCCCACAAACCCCTCACTGCCAGCGCACCGATAATGACTCCTAGATTGTTTCCGCTTCCTCCTGCCATTACCATAACCCAAACCAGAAAAGTTTCCATGGGTAGGAAGTGGTTTGGTGTAATGAAGTTGAAAAAATGGCCGAAAACTGCTCCTGCAAGACCAAATATCATTGAGCCAACTACAAGAACTTGAAGCTTAAAGAAATCGACATTTTTGCCAAAAGCCAGAGCCACCTGCTCGTCCTCTCTAATGGTTCGTATTGCCCGCCCCCATGGAGAATGAACAGCTCTTTGCATGGCTACGTACAGTAAAACCAAGACAATCACAGCAATACCGAGGTAGAATAGACTATAAAATGAAGGAGGTACGAGTTCTTTGTAGGGTTTAATTACGCCCATACCATAAGGTCCTTTTGTGAGGTTTTCTTCAGTGATGATTACATACCGTATGATCTCGGCAAAGCCAATAGTTACGATCGCCAGATAATCCTCTCTGAGTCTGATGACAGGTATACCTAGTATTAGAGCAAATATTCCAGAAGCGGCCATTGCAACTATTAGACCCACCGGAAACGGTAATCCGAAGCCACCGAGGTGATATGGACTTGGTGTACTTGTCATAAATGCTGACAAATAGGCCCCTACTGCAAAGAAGCCTGCAACACCAAAGTTGACTAACCCCGTAAAGCCCCACTGGATATTTAAACCAATTGCGAGTATTGCATATACCACCGCATAAGTAAGGAAAAAGACTAGAAAACCTACTGCACCGCTCATTACTAACCACCCCTTCCGAACAAGCCCGAGGGTTTTATCAACAATGTCAGGGTCATGATAACAAACGCCACTGCAGGCTTATATGTAGGTGTAATAAATCCAGCTGAGACTTCCTGTGATTCCAATTATCATGCCACCAGCTAATGCGCCGTAAGGATTCCCCACTCCACCAAGAATGACGGCAGCAAATAGTGGCAACAGGAGTTTCCACCCCATTATGGGAACTAACCGGGTGTCAAGTGCAAGAAAGAAGCCGGCAAAAGCAGCAGAAATTGAGGCGATGACCCAGGTCCACATAATGACGCGCTCAGTGTCTATGCCCCTTACCTTAGCCAAGACAATGTTATCTGCGGTAGCCCTCATTGCTTTTCCGATTTTCGTCTGATCTAAAAATATATGTAGAAGAAACATTAGTACAACGGAAGCGGAGATGATAATTATTTGATTCGGTGTTATTCTGATATCAAATGGCAACACTAACGCGCGTCTGATCGGTAAGTCATAGCGCATAACGTCACTTCCCCAAAGCAAACGGATGCTGCTTCTGAGGAAAAGTTCCAGTCCAATTCCTACTACCATCATACCAAAGGGACCTGTGCCTCTTACCCTTAAGTTCTTGAAAGTGATTTTGTCAATCAAAATTGCGAGCAATGCGAGCAACGGAATACTAATTAATACCGAAAGTACAAGGGGTAACCCAAGGAAGTTGAAAAAAGTTAGGGTTAGATAAGCCCCGTAGACCAACATTGCTGCGTATCCAAAATAGAAAAAGTGCAAGATTCGAGAAACTAAGGTTAAGCCCACTGCTCCAATAGATATAATTGCTCCCATGAGTATACCATTGACGATTAGCTGCATTTGATCACATCCTGTATCGGTAAACGAAAAAGAGGAAGCCGGTGTGAGCAGCTTCCTCTTCGTAGATGCGTTTTAGACTTATTCTTCTCCCCATCTCTCTTCGTATTCTTTCATAATTCCGTGTTTGTCTAGGAAGTCCAGGATATCCGATGCTGGGACTTTCTGCTCTTCAACAAATTCTCCGTCTTTGACACGCCAAATCATGAAGTCATTAACTACGTCTCCGGTCTCGGTAAAGTTGACGGCCCCTGAGATCCCCTCGTAGTTTATTTCTTTACCTTCATTGAGTAGCTTTTTACCGCGCTCGAAAGCATCGGGATAAGAAACTACTTCTCCCGGAGGATTAGTTACGGATCGTAAGTGATCTCTAATCATTTCAGCTTTTTCGACTCGAGAGCCCTCTAGATACTCAGGTCCAGCTTCTTGTACTGCCAAAGCAATTGCCATGGTCGCATCATATGCATGTCTTGTCCATACACCTACCCGTCTGTCGTACGTTTCTTCGTAGGTTTTTGCGAATTGTTCACGGAACTCAGTTGAAGGAGTATGCATATCGATTACGGGGAAGTCGTTGTAGATATCTCCAAGTGCATCAATCATCCCTACAGTTCTTCCTTCGGGTGCTTCGAACCAAACGTTTGGATAACCAAGTTCGTACCATTGTTTCAATGTGACGATGTCGTCTTTTGCATAAGCAGCGTTCATTACTACGTCTGGATCTTTGCTGAACGCTTTCCTTAGCTCTGTTCTATACGAGGATTTATTCTTGAGAATCCCGACTTGATTTAATATTTCTCCGCCTGCTGCGGAAAATGCATCGGCAAATGCGTGTGAGAGGCCTAGACCATATGGATTATTAACGACGAGAGTAGAGGCCGTTTCGAAACCCTGATCGATTGCCCACATAGCCATTGCACCACCGCAGTAAATGTCTGGGGGTGCGGTTCTGGAAACAAAGCCATTATCGTTGAGATAGGTGATTCTGGGGGAAGTCGATCCTGTAGAGATCTGTACGGTTCCGTTGGGAATAGTGACTTCTGATATTGCAATTGTGACGCCGCTTGAACATGCTCCGATAATTGCAGGTACTCCCGATACCCCAATTAGCTTATGGGCCGCAGAAGCTCCAGCTGCAGGCTTTGTCTGTGAATCTTGCCTGACTAGCATTATCTGTTTGTCTAGAGGTCCTCCGGCAGCATTAATATCCTTAATGGCCATGTCGATTGCATTCTGTTGGCTAACGCCCATGGCTGCCAAACTGCCGGTTAATGGTTCTATAGAACCCAATTTGATATACTTGGACTCAGCCTGGACTGGACCCACAGAAACAGTCAATGATAAGATCAATGAAATGACGATAATTGTACTTATCGAGGATAACTTAAGGTTGTTCATTCTATTACCTCCTTTCTTGAAAGTTAGATAGCATCACAGATCGTTTTTGTTAGTATCACCCCCGGAGGACAGAGTATATAAAATACATAGATTGAGTTACCAATTATCACAAACTCTAAAATATTTTAATAAGCGGTAAAACCATTTGCAAATAAGCCCCGGTGTCAGATAAATCCTCTGGTAAATTCAACAATAGAAGGTATAGAGCTTATTGGTTTACCTCCTTTGTCTCAATAATTGTTGTAGCTTTTAGAGGCGTTCTTGGTTATTGTTATTAGTAATATAATCGAATTGGACTTTCTGCGGGTTATGCGACGGTTTACCAATAAGGAGGTAAATAAAATATGCAGGTGGATGTAGTTCAGTATGGAGTTGGGGAAATTGGAAAGGAAATTGCACGGTTGGTTTTAAATAGAAAGGCATACAAATTAGTAGAAGCAGTAGATCTAGCCGAAGATAAAATTGGTAAAGATCTTGGTTCCTTGTTTGAACGAAAAGTTGATAGCGGTATAGTAATTTCGAGCGGACTGGAAAGTTCGAAGTCGAGCAATTGCCGATTGGCTTTCCACTCAACTAGCTCTCGGTTAGAACAGGTATATCCTCAGATTAAAGAGTTGATTAATGCTGGTTTGAATGTAATATCTACGGCTGAAGAGCTTGCCTATCCATATATGAAAGACGAAGACCTTGCTAATAGTATTGATACTCTGGCAAAAGAGCACGGAGTTACAGTTCTAGGGATAGGTGTAAATCCTGGTTTCGCCATGGATTTGTTTCCACTGACCTTTACGGGAATTTCCCGGGCCTTAAACAAGATCTCAGTTACTAGAATACAGGACGCAAGTGTGAGAAGAGAACCTTTACAAAGAAAAGTCGGTGTTGGGCTCACAGGAAATCAGTTTAATTCCAGGGTCAAAAAGTCTGGTGGTCACGTTGGCCTGAAGGAATCGGCTGTTCTTCTCGGTACAGGTCTCGGTTGGCGGCTGACTGAAGTAACGGAAACCATAGAACCAGTTTTTGCTGAAGAATCTATGGCTACAGATTATTTTCAAGTCTCATCTGGTGAAGTAATTGGCATAAACCAGACAGCAAAAGGGATAATTGATGGAAAGGCGAAAATAGTCTTGACCTTGAAAATGTACTTAAATGCTGGTGAACCAGTTGACAGGGTTGAGTTGTCAGGAGAACCGGATATTGAGCTAGAAGTAAAGGGAGGGATCCACGGGGACATAGCTACGCCGGCGGCAGCTGTGAATGCAGCTCGAAAGGTGCTTGAGTCAGCCCCAGGACTTATCACGGTTCTTGATCTGTATCCTTTTTTGTATAGTTTTGAGCAGTCAAGAACCCCGCACCAAGGTGCGGGGCTTGTAGAAAAGCAATCTTAACTACTATCTTTGATCTTTTACAAAAGAAGACCCAGCAGTCAATCGTCCAGTACTCAATTCGGAACTTGTGTTGTATTTGTTCCGAGTTCAATTGAGCAGGGCGAATTGAGTGCTGGAGGACAAAAACCAGCCGATTCCTCCCCAGGGCTTGCCCTGGAGTTTCCTCGGCTAATTTTGGTGATCTGTGTTGGTAGATTTCAGTGATCCCCTTTCGCACTATTGATTGAGTTCTTGGTCGATGGCCCTTCCTAAGTTCGAAGCAACCTGGTTTGCTGTCTCTTCTGAGTTGGCCTCGACCATGACTCTGATTACATCTTGAGTGCCGGAAGGTCTTACCAGAATCCTGCCTTTGTCTCCTAGTTGGGATTCCCAGTGATTTATTTTGTTGAGTATGCATTCGTTATCCGAAAACTCTTCCTTACAATCTGTTGAGATGTTCTTTAACACCTGGGGGTATCTTTTCATTTTTTTGCCTAGTTCGGAGAGACTGGACCCAGAATCTATTAAAATCTTTAGAATCATTAACGTGGTTAAAAGACCGTCCCCTGTGGTATTTACTTCTGAAAAAATGATGTGTCCGGATTGTTCACCGCCCAGGAGTGCACTTTTGGATCGCATCTCTTGTGCTACGTATTTGTCACCAACTTGAGTTCTTATAAGCTCGATGCCCAAGTCAGATAGCGTAATTTCTAGCCCTAAATTGCTCATCACAGTAGAAACGACCACATTCGGCTTCAACTTATCGGCGTTTGAAAACCAATCCGCCGCAATAAATAGTATCCTGTCACCGTCAACTACTTCGCCATTTTCGTCTATTAACAAAACTCTGTCGCCATCGCCGTCGAAGGCAATTCCCAAATCTAGTTCCTGGGAGAGTATTAGTCTTTGTAAATTTTTAAGATTCGTAGAGCCGCAGTCCCGATTGATGTTCTCCCCGGTTGGATGTGTACCAATCGTTGTAATGGTAGCACCAAGATTAGATAACACATCTGGAGCTACTTGATAAGTTGCACCATGGGCACAATCAACGCCCACATGCAGCCCTTCGAGATTTGGAAGACTTCCAGGAAACTTCTGCTTTATTAAAGTGAAATATAGTTCGGATGGGTTGGAAGGGTTATCTGTAGTACCTATTTCTTCCCAGGAAGAAGCACAGGTACTTTGATTTTCCACAAATTCTTCAACCCTTTTTTCTGCCCGGCGAGAAAACTTAAACCCGTCTGCATCGAAGAACTTTATCCCGTTGTCTTGAGCAAGGTTATGGGACGCTGATATCATTATTCCAACTTCTGCGCACAACTGATCCAATAACAATGGAACAGCAGGTGTAGGTATAATTCCAAGAAACAGGGCGTTTCTTCCTATAGAAGATATACCTGAAGCAAGTGCGTGTGCAAGCATGGGACCTGAGCGTCTGGTGTCTCTACCAATAAGAATCCGATCTCCCTCGTTTGTAAATAGATGGAGAGACTTTCCCAATTTTGTAGCCAATGAGGGGGTTAAATCTTTGTTGGCAACTCCTCGGATTCCGTCAGTACCGAATAAACTCAAGGGGTCCTCCCTACCTATTTGTGAAATCGCTTTGTTTCTTGGGTATCTTGTCGTAGTTTGACGAACGTATCTGGAGAATAATAACCTTTTAACGAGACGTTGGCCGTGGATAAAGTGCGTTTACCTATAAGAGTGCCTGGGTTGATTACTGAGTTGCAGCCAATTTCGGACTGATCCCCCAGTAAGCAACCAAACTTTCTTAGTCCAGTATCTATGTCCCCGTCTTTTAGATGAACTATTATCGACTCACGGGTGACCTTCAGATTGGAGATCTTTACCCCCGCACCTAGATGGGCATTCCACCCTATTACTGAATCACCCACATACGAAAAATGGGGAATTTCTGCTTGGTTGTGTAGTAGACTATTTTTAATTTCAGTACTGTGGCCGATAGTCACATTGTTTCCCACGATTACATTTTGACGAATATAAGCGCCACTCCTTATGAGACAACCAGATCCAATAATAGCCGGGCCCATAATAGTTGCGCCGGGTTCTACCCTTGATCCTGATCCAATAAAAACTTCCTTCCCCACGTATGCCTTGGAAGATACACTACCCTGTATATCACTGGTCAGTTTCTCTGTGAGAATGTCTTCTAACTTGTTAATTACTTCCCAAGGATACTCGATATCTTCGTAGATATACGCGTAATCGGTCTTAGACAGGTCGAAAAAATTTTGAATCTTTGGTATGTTCATGTTATTGAGAGTTACATATTTTTATAAAGTTATCACTTGTTCTACAGTTGTGCAAACAGAGCAGTTTAATGAGCAACGTTACAGAACCCTTCAATTTCGGTGTTATTTCCGCTTTTAGACTTACCTTGTCGTTTTGCACATATAAATTCGTTGCGAGGACAAGGGATGCACCAAGGTATTATTGATTGATAGCCGCCTGAAGTGCTGACTCCCAGTCTGCGTACAGTTTGGTGTACTGCGCAAAGTAATCCATTGCAGATTTTTTGTATTGGGCGGCCTTTTCATTTGCTACGCCTTGAGAGAAATATATCAGGCTTTGGACTGCCTTTGTTAAGGCTTCCTGTTCGTTGCTTTCGGCAAATTGCTCTGACTCGTTTGCTAGTTCAAGTGCAGCAGATAACGAATCGGGTGTGTCCATCCAATAATTTAACAGTGATTTGGTTAAAAATACAATGTAATTCGATATTACCTCTCCTGATTTAAGTTGGATTGTGTCTTTTTGCCTTTTGAAGATATCTTGGTTGAGGATAGCCAAGGCTTTATGTAGAAATTTATCCTTCTTTGTGAATGTTCTTAGGGTTGATAAAGTAAATCTGGGCGTTTCTTTGTAGTGTAACAGAGCCTGCCGCAGCGCTTGATAAAAGTCCCTGTTCTCGGCAGTTTCAGTGTATTTGAGAAGGTAAACTTTTGATAGAAAGTCTCGGTCAATATTTGGAGTGGATTCCTTCATTGACTTAATTGCCAGATCCCAGTTCTGTAGATTCTTTGCAGTGTAGGCCCGGAACTTCTGTAATTCGGTTAATTTTGTTTCTTTTTTAAGGAACATAGAATATTTCCTTTGTTTGTCTATTCCTAACTCAACTTGGCTCAGAGCCTGAGTGTAATTCTGAACCTTGAAGTATATTTTTGCTCTAAGCAAGTTCAATTCTGGTGAGTATGGATCAAGCAACGAAACAGAACTTAGAGCTTCTAATAAATTTTGTTCTTCATTGCCCGGCTTGCCTATCTGGGTTTCGTTAAGCAGAGCTTTGAAGTTGTTTAATTGTGTGAGGTAACCAGAGCGCGATAAATAAACATTTATTTGTCTTAAAGCCATCCTCTGTAGAGATTGATCGGAGAGGCCGAAGGTAACTTGCTTGATGAAGTAAGGATGAGCAAGCGTGTAAACGGAGTATTTGCCGAATTCTTGAGCGAAGGAAAATGTAACTGTTGTGGGTTCGAGATTGCCGTTGGTTATCTTTTTTTGGGCATAGGTGTAGCCCTTAGCAGAGATTTGAAGTTTGTTTTGCTTAGAGCTGTCTTTGAGATCCACAATTACTTTGTTAGTGTAGGGAAACCTATCCTGGATTTTATTTCCTGCACCTAAATTCAACTGTATCGAAACTGAATCCCCCGCGTGGAGATATATATATGGTGGAGATGATTTGTCTTCTTGTTTATGGAAGTTATGCACAATTGAGTTACGGATTTCAGCACTATTAACCGATCTATGACACCCCAGTAGGCATAGGGGGTGGAAGCCTTTTTTTAATAGAGTAACGTGTTTTTGCGGCTCCCCGGTGTAGTTTACTGTATATAAATCTTGATGAAACGTGTATACGTAAGCATTTTCTGGGTTAAATTCGTACTTGATGGGTGTGAATTGCTTGGAGAAATATAGCATCACCGCAGCAATAATCACTGTGATGACCAGAATTCCTACAATTGTTTTGCCGAGACTCAAAAAACCTTCTGATCTTAATGTCATGAGTTATCTTTCTTCTCCGGTCATGACCTGAAGGCTGATCATTTAGGTTCCTGGTTATTAGGTTCCTTTAGAGCTTGTCCATGTTGGATATAGTGATTGGATCTATCTCCTCTGAAAGTTCGAAGTCAAATATTTGGGAGTAAAAGTATAATTCGGCCTCCTGAGCCCTTTTAATGTTTTGTTCCTGTCGAAAACCATGTTGCTCGTTTGGAAACAATAGATAAGCGGTCGGAATTCCTCTGGTTTTTAATGAGTTGTACATCAATTCGGCCTGTTCCGGTGGGACGACCTTGTCTTCCTCGCCTTGTAGAAAAATCACCGGGGAGGTGAGATTCTCTGCATGGTTCAGGGGGGATCTTTTTGTGTACAAATATTCGTCCTCGGGGTAAGGACCTATTAACTTGTCCAGATATCTGGACTCAAATTTATGGGTGTGTTCTGTTAGTGTTACGGGGTTGCTTACTCCGAAGTAGCTTGCTCCAGCGTTAAAAGTGTCTTTGAAGGTTAATGCCGCTAGAGTCGTATACCCCCCTGCACTGCCGCCTCGGATGATTAGTCTACTCTTATCTACCCATTCCTTTTCGGCTAAAAACTCTGCGCCGGCTGCGCAATCTTCAACATCGAATCGCCCCCAGTTGTCGTACAACAAGTTACGAAATCTTCGGCTAAACCCGGTACTGCCGCGGTAATTAACGTCAAATACTGCAAAACCACGGCTAGTCCAGTATTGTACATTGAAAGAAAGGGCGTCATTTGTAGCCGACGTTGGCCCCCCGTGGCTTATAACTATCAACGGTGGTAGCTCGTCCTTCGGACCTTTGAATTCTTTGTTGGTTGCGGGGTAGTAAAAACCGTGGGCGTTAGATCCGCTTTCGGTGGGAAACTGGATAACTTTCGGATATGATAAGTAATCTTCATCTACGTTAAGCTAAGTTGAACGTTTGATGGTGGTTATCTTTGTTGAGCTTAGGTTTAATTTCCTGATTCCTTGTGGTTTATTGGGACCCCCGCCGATAAAAAATGCGTCATCGTTTTGTGCATTGACTGAAGAAATAACTGTGTAAGGTGTTTCAAGTTTCATTAGCTCGGACCTTTGGATATCTACTTCTCCAAGAAACCATCGCCCGTTTTCAGTGTAGGCACATATCAGAGTGTCGGGGGAAGTAAAATCGTATGTAGATACGGAAAATACCCATTGTGGAACCCCAAATTCTGCGTTCTTATCTGTTACTTGTTTGGTATTACCGTGAGTCCACCTGTAGATGTTCCACCACCCAGTTCTGTCCGAAATATAATACAACCCCCCGTCCGGACCCCAGCTTGGTTGAGTTACTGATTCTGACTTCCCCGCTGAAATGACATGTTCTTCTCCGATAGTTCCGTTTCTAGTATAGTTCCCGACGTGTAGTTCAGTACTGTCCCAGGGCATATTTGGGTGGTCCCAGGTTAGCCAAGTGATTTTTTCTCCGTCCCTGTTTAGCCTGGGTGTAGAATAGAAATCGTGACCTCGTGCTAAAACCTGGGCATCATCAGAGTCGTTAATAGAGATGCAAATAAGGCTGTTTTCCACTTTTTTTTCGTTTGTGTGATCTTCACAGACCGCGATCAGCCGATCGTTAGCAGTGTCATAAGTAAAATCAGCATATCGAAGTTCATTCTTTGGAGTAATCGGAGTAGGTTCTTTGCCCGCTGATGTTTTATATATGCGTTGGTCAGAAAAGTTGGTAAAGTATACGGTACTGCGGTGTACAAAGTAAGATCCTCCGCCATATTCGTGAACCCGACTTCTGGCATTATACTCTCTAGGTATAAGGTCTTTGACTCCTCCCTGGGCGTCCATTCTAACTACTACGTTGCGCCCTTCTTCGCTTGGTCTTGACTCAATCCAGTAAATACAGTCGCCCTCCACCTTGATCTCGCTTAATCTAATTGTTCCAGAGGCCACTTTGCTTGCTGTTATTGGTGACCGCCAGGACCCGTATGGTCGTATTTGTTTCATCTTACCCCTCGCTTAAGAATCAATTGAGTTTCTTCAATAACTGATTTTAGGAGCTAGAATTTCCCAGCACAATGTTTTGCTGACCTTCTATATCAAGTTTTTCGGGGAAAGGGAGGATAATTAGGAACCTACGGCTGTTTTTATTGTAGCAGTTAGTCCCCTATACTTATTTTCATGATATACCTAGTATTTGCTGGTCTGTGCTTTGGAACAATCGGTCTTTTTGTTAAAGGGATTGGCAGTAACATTTCCACTCTCCTTCTTGTTTCGATTCGGCTCTTATCCACTGCTCTTCTTGTATTTCTTTATCAGGGTGCTCGAGGCACGCTTGGGAAACTGCGGATAGGCTCAAAGCGTCAGATGTTTAGAGCGCTGGTGGGTGGATTGCTCGGTTTTGCTGTCACTTTTAGTCTCTACCTAAAATCTCTATTGTTGATACCGGTATCCGAGGCAGTTTTTCTTCATTACTTTGCCTTCCCATTTTCCACCATAATGTATTCGACGATAATCCTAAAGGAAAAGGTGTCAAAGCACGATATCATTGCTTTGGTAGGAGCAATAGGTGGCTTGTTTCTTATTTACAACGTGGCGCTGTTCTCGGAATCGGCATCTGTTTTAGGTTATACTATGGCTTTTATTTCCGGAATAACGTACTCTGTGGTTCTGCTGGTTTTGAAGTACTTTGGAAAAAGAAAAACCACCCTTCAAACCTTGTTTTGGCCCGTTTTGCTTGGTGGAATAGTTTTACTACCTGTTGCTTTTTTAGAAGGTATTACCTTCAACGCCTCCGGGAACACGCTGTACAGTTTATTGGGCCTCGTTTTACTATCGACCCTGGCGGGATATTCCATGCTTGCTCGTGGTCTTAAGCACGCGAAAACAGCCATCTCTTCAATTGTATTAATTATCATTGAACCGATTTCTGCTGTGATTTTGGCCAGAATTTTTTTAGGTGAAGCAGTACCAGGCACTTCCATAATTGGCGGGGTGCTAATAGTTACATCCGGTGTATACATCTATTTTGTCAGAAATAAGATGAAGAAGCCGGATGGGGTTGAGCCTATTGATTGAAAGAGCTAGGTGATGGCGAATAGTATTTCCCTTAAGTCAGTTATTACCTCAGAATCCTCCCCTGGCTGGGTATTGTTGTCCCTGTTGATAAAAAAAGTCTTAATGCCGAGACTTTTAGGAACTTTATAATCAAACTTCCAGTGGTCCCCAACGTGAAGGACTTTCCCTGGGTCAGTTTCTAGTTCTTCAATAACTCTTTTATAGACTCTCTCATCTTTCTTTACCATTCCGAAGTCTGAAACACAGGAGTAAATTTTATCAAATTTATCCTCGACCTCTTTGAGGGAAAAGTCGAGGAATATTCTTGGCGAGTTGGAAATTACTATTAATTTGTACTGCCTATTTAATTTATTAATTACCTCAATTGCGTCCTTGTAAATATTTAAGTCGTGGTTCTTTTTGATTTTTTTTATAACCGAAGTGGGATTATCTGATAAACCAAACTCCTCGAACCAGTAACCTGGTTGGTACCACCTAAGGTCCTCGTCACCAACTTGATCGTAATAGGTTGAAAGTGTCTCTACTGCCTGTTCAAGATTAATTCCCTGTTTCTGGGCATAAAGCCTTGGCAGTTCCCCAAACCAGAATTCATTAACGAAAGAGTTATCTACCACTGTACCATCTGCATCGAAAGATACTATTTCTGTTTTCAAGTTTATATCCCCTCCGTTTCTGTTAAGAAAGTATAACCCATTGTATTTTAACTTCTAGGTTACGAAGAACGCCTGTTGACAATTTTATTGACCCACCTTAATATCTAAACGATTACGTAAACGTTTATATCATTGACATGAATAGAATAACAATTAAAGAAGTGGCAAAAGAGGCTGAAGTTTCTATCGCAACTGTCTCTCATGTAATAAATGAAACTCGATATGTCAGCCCCGAGCTTACAGATCGAGTTGAACGGGCAATGGAGAAGTTGGGCTATAAACCCAATGCCGTTGCCAGAAGTCTAAAGACAGAAAAAACTCAAACAATTGGACTAATCGTATCGGATATCTCAAATCCGTTTTTTTCGTCCCTGCTACGGGGTGCAGAGGACCATTCCATGGAAAATGATCACAGTTTAATAGTGTGCAATACCGATGAAACCTTGGCTAAAGAGCAACTCTATGTTGATATACTGATGCAGAAAAGTGTAGATGGTTTGATCATCGCCCCTACAGGAAAAAGCGATGAGAATTTAAAAAGATTGGTCCATAACAATATTTCCTTCGTGTTTGTAGATAGGAGGATTGAGGATATTGACTCCGATGCTGTCCTTTCCGAAAACAAGGAAGGGGCATACAGAGCAACTAAGCACCTTCTGGAACTTGGGCATAGAAGGATTGGACTAATCTTAGGTCTGCAAAGCGTCCAGACTAGTGGGGAAAGATTTGCAGGATACAAGGCTGCAATAACCGAATACGGAATTGACGTGGATGAAAACATTGTCAAACGTGGAAATTCGAAGGTCAAAGGAAGCGTAGAAGCGGTTGAAGCAATTTTATCCATGTCAGACAAACCTACTGCAATTTTTAGTACTAACAATTTAATGACAATAGGTGCCATGCGGGGGATCAAGAATATGGGTTACCGCTGTCCCGAGGATATTTCGCTGGTCGGCTTCGACGATTACGAGTGGAGTTCAACCTTTGCACCCGCTTTAACCACCGTGGCACAGAAGCCTTATAAGATTGGGGCGACGGCGGCTGAGGTTTTATTTGAAAGAATGACCGATAGAGAGAAGCCAACGGAGGAAATCAGAATACCAGTCGAATTTCTATTACGTGATTCGACGAAGGAAACTGGCTAAACCAAGACACGTTTTGATAAATTATCGACAGACCTGACTTGGATTTATGGTTATCGAAGCTTTAAACCAAGCTCTGATTTGTTTCTCCTGATTTTCGGTAGTAAAGTTTATTAAATTAAGAGAAGGACACATCGATTATCAGGATGGTGTAGGATTTTTACAAGGTGGTTTACGTGCCAGATGTAATTACACTGGGAGAAGCGTTAATTGATTTTGTCCCAACTGAATCCGGGTTATCATTAGCCGAAGTTTCGGGCTTCAGTAAAAGGTTTGGGGGAGCTCCAGCCAACTTAGCGGTTGGATTGGCCAGGCTTGGGACTGATGTTGGTTTCATTGGAAAGGTCGGTGATGATAGTTTTGGTGACTTCATCAAAGCGAAACTGGTGAGAGAAGGAGTCGAAACATCACATGTCTATCGGTCACACAGGGCTCATACTACGCTGGCTTTTGTCTCTTTGTCGAAGGAGGGGGAACGGGATTTCATATTCTATAGGAACCCCGGTGCAGACCAACTGTTGATGCCGCCTGAAATCCGAAAAAGTTACATTGCAGGAGCGAACCTTTTTCATTTTGGCTCACTTTCACTGACCGGAGAGGATTCCTTGGAAGCCACCAAAAGAGCCATTGATATTGCTCGTGGGAGTGGAGTTTTGGTGTCCATGGATCCGAATATTCGCTTTTCTCTATGGGAAGACGATGATCATGCGCGTACGCGAATAATGGATACTATTGATAAGGTTGATATCCTTAAGCTGAGCCTGGAAGAGGCATACTTTTTATCCCAACAAACGGACTTACACAAAGCATCCAGACGACTGGCAGGTCTGGGCCCGGATTTACTGATAATCACCCAAGGTGAAAAAGGATCCTTTTGTAGATGTGGTCAGAGTGTATATCAAATTGGTGGGTATTCTGTTACAGTAAAGGATACAACTGGCGCAGGGGACGGGTTCATGGCCGGTTTTTTAGATCAGATCTACGGAGAACTGAAACATTTTCCAGACCTGAACGAGAATACCTTGTCTGAATCCTTACATTTTGCGAATGCAACTGCCGCTTTAACCACCACCGATTACGGTGCTATTTCATCTTTTCCCGAGAGAAAAAGAGTTCGTGAATTCTTACAGTAATAACGCCCTATTCAAGCTTAGAAAAGTAGGACAGTTACACCAGATTCACATTACGACTTTACGTGCCTTCCATACCAAGTGTCCTTTTCGTGAAGGATTTGTTTGGTATAATAAATTTGTTTACGCTAACTGTTACAATTCTGGAAATAGGAGGAACAATGGAATCAAAACTGTGTAAAGTACTGATTTTACTTGTAATCATTTCAGTAACTTTTGTTTTCTCTGCTTACTCTCGCACTACTCTGGGAGTAGCATTAGAGAAAAATTTTACGGAAAGTAATCTTTGGTACGGTGGTTACCTGAGAACAGGTCGTTTGTTGGCCTTTGAACTGGCGGGCATGGTTCCATCATCACCTGCCTCTAGTACTATTCAAGCGTTTACCTATTTGTTGTTTGATCTGGAACTTGCCTCGTTTAGCGGATGTAATGGTGTAGAAATGTATATAGGTGCTAGCCCGGATATAACTGTCGATTTGGCAAGCCCTTCTTTTCATCTATCTAGTTCAACGGCTTATGGAAAATCGGGAATACAGATTAACATTGGAATGTTTGCGTTTCAATTCCAGGGCGTTGCCAAGTTTAAGTTTACGGGTGAGATAGATGGACTAATTGCGGGGATGGGTGCAGGCCTTGCTTTTTAACAAGTGAGACCTAATTAGTGTGATCAAATTCTATTGGTTCAGGAAATATGACTTCTCGTGCTGCCTTTAGGGAGTACTGATCGGTCATCCCCGCGATATAGTCTAGTGATATCTGAGAGGGTGTAAATTCCTCTTGGACACCATAAAAACTATCGTGATCTTCGATGTAGTCACCGAACCTGTTATCTAACGGGACGTAACTTTTCAAATATTCGTCGTAATTCTTGTTGAACTTTTGTGCGAGTTCCTTCAGATGGTTGAATAGTATTTCCAGAATTATCTTTGCATGATGGGTGTAGCGTCTGAGACGTGGATGTTCGTAGATATTTTTGTAGTTGAAATGTTTTAGTTCATTCATTAATCGGAATTTGTCTTTCGAAAACCCAACTTTGCCGTTTTGGTTAGACCATTGAATGAGGTCTCTAACAAAGGTGTCTATAATCTCTCCGTTTTGAGTTCCCAGTTCGTTCTGTATACTTGTCGGTATATCTCTATCTACAATTAAACCCGCTTTTATAGCGTCTTCTATATCTCTGCCAAAATACGCTATCTTATCGGCCATTCTGACTACACATCCTTCATAAGAGGTTGGTTTGGAGCCACGAGTGGATAATTCTTCCAGACTTTTGTGCTCAGGCGTAGGTTCTACAAATTGAGAAAATTCTTCACCGTAGTGTGAGATAATTCCATCGCGGACAGCATAGGTTAAGTTTAAACCCTCGCCGTAACGTGTTAGATGGTCGACGATTCTAAGGCCATGCAGTTCGTGTTGGAAACCCCCGTTATTTGAATTTAGTTGGTTCAAGATCTTTTCGCCGGAGTGGCCGAATGGTGCATGTCCTAAGTCATGACCAAGGGCTATTGCCTGAGCTAGTTCTACATCTAACCCCAACCCTTTGCAAATGGTTGCTGAGATAGTTGATACGTGTAGGGCGTGCTCTATTCTGGTGCAGATGTGATCGTTTTCCGGGGCAAAAAAGACTTGAGTTTTATTTTTTAATCTCCTAAAGGGCAAGGAGTGAATAATGGCTGTCTGGTCTCGAAAGTAAGCACCACGAACGTCTTCCTCTCGTTCTGTCAGTCGGGTTTTGTACACCGATTCCGGTAAAGGATTTTCCATAACACCCTCCTCTAGATTAGAATCCAGTTGACTGTAACCAATAGTCTCGTCATTTTACAAAAAAAACTGATTATATGTACTTCTTAGATACTATTTTTCTCCTGCTACAAGAACTTTTACCAAATCAATGGTGCTGGATAGGGTTCGTGTTTTTCAACGAATTACTTGATTTTTCAAGGCGAATTTTTCTATACCAACATCTCATTTTACCTCGGGCTGGAAAACTTCTAAGTTTTGAACCTAGATTCTAGACCTTAAATGTTAACGTTCAAGTGGTTCGTCTTAAGATGGCATTTAAAAAAGCGTAATTACGTAATCTAGCAGGGTTAGTGTTGGATGAACAGGAAGAGAGCTATTGTTGAGTACAAGATTGGTTGATGCACCAAATAAATCATTAGCGCGTTCTGCCCTATGATTGCTACCAACCTGTTTGAAGAATCGGGTATTGTAAACCTCCTCTTTCCCTTCGGATAAAAAAGCTCGCCGATGACAATCCCGATGTTAACAAAGCCGTACCATGGAATAAGTGGGTAGTAATCAAGAGATTGAAAGTCAGTTGGAGTTAAGCCTAGCCACACAAATAGTGAAGTGGGTACATGAACCACGCGAGTCAATGGCGTTAGTGTTAGTATTGCTAATCCCATAGCAGTCATAGTGAGCATTCTAGGAAGCCAATTAAGTGACCTTGTGATTTCTAGGCTGAAGTAACCCAGGATTACTGAGAAACCAATAAAATGCAGTACTCCGAAAATGATAGCCATATTCGCGTAAAGAATTAATGTAATGATAGAAATAATTGTTCCCAATAGAAATAACTTTGTTCCACGAGTTATGAACTTTTTGCGCAAGTCTAGTATCGTTAAGTGTTCTTTTGAGCGTGAATAGCTAATATGTAATGAGACTCCCACGAGTACAAAAAAGGTTAAGGCTGTCAGCCGTGCCATGGCCTGCAGGAGAGGTGAGAAAAGATTCACTTCCAATAGGTCCAGTAAGGTTAGATCGAACAAAGTATGATATGTAATCATCGATAGAACGGCGACAGCACGTAATAGATCTATTTCCCAGTATCTATCGGCGGACTTAATTTTGAAATAATTCTGATTTCTTAATGTTGCCATGGCAGATTCCTTTCACGCATTTTAGTAAATCATAGATAATTGTAAAATAAGGTGCCACCAGGTGACAGGCAAGCAAGATTCATTTGAATTACCAGGTTAGTAATTTCGGTAACGCATTGACTATATCGCCATAGGGGTAACTGTATTTAGCACTTCGATCACCAGGGGAAATCTGATCGAGGGCAGGTGAGAATGATTGAAATTAAGTTCTGCAGGTAGAATGAACTATCGTGATTGAAACTCTGGAGCTGTAGAGTGATAATAATCTTAGTAAGGGTTTTATAGTTGTACTGAAACGACCAAGCCGTAATTTGTCTATTGCCAATTCTATCAATTTTGGCGATTCACAGCAAATGCAGTGTCTTTCGATTGCCTAATGGAGTTGTGTAAAGAGCTATAGTCGGTTAGAAAGTAAGCTAGCTATATTACTAAATCTAGGCTAGGAGGGAAGAACCATTAGAACTAATTACAGCCTGAACTGGATCAACTTGTTAGTTATTGGTGTCTTAATATTTGGTGGCTTCTTATTCCTGGGCACGATTTTTAGTGCAGGGATTGCTCTGATTGTTGTGATTATTAAGGGATTGGGTGTTGCTCTGGGGGCTTTCTTTAAGTTCGCGTTTCGGTCGCTTTACAGTTTTGCGTTTGTAACTGGTTTGTTTTACGTGGTATACAGGGCGTACAAGTATTTCAAAGAAGATCCCGTAGAAAGGGTCGAATATTCGGACAAAGATTTTGATCAAGACAAGGATCAATACTATGACTGGAGTTAACTTTGGGTTTGACATTAACATCTGGGGAAGTCAAATACTCAGTTTACAGAAGTGGGTTATTTTAGCAGATCCTGGTGGAAGGTGAATTTCTAAAATGTTTGCCCTTTTTAGGCTAATATTTACGATTATCGGGTTTATCTTTGCAATTGTATTCGGCGTTGTGAACATCCTATTTAGCTTAGTCTTTGGGATAGTCGAGTTTTCTGTCTTAGTACCTGCGGTCATTTTCCTGGCAATATTTGGCTTATTTTTCTGGCATCCTCTCTTATGGATTGGAATCCTCCTGATGATCTACTATATAATCCGGATGAACAGGAAAAGGCGATACATAAAGTTAAAGAGGAATTAAATTACCAGCTCTGCAACCTGGCCCAAATAATTCTTCCGGATGATGTATAGAAATCGCTACCCCTAGGTTCTAGTAAATCGGTTTTACTCCGGGGATGTATCGAATTATTTGAGATTATGGTCCGATCTGTGATAATATATAAACAGATTGTGAATACAAGTACGAGTTAAGAGGTCACGTTTACGTGAACTTATCTGTTATTCGTTAAGGAGAAGACCATTATTCTTAACCTAAATACCGATTTTGGTGTTTTACAACTTTTTTATGTTATAGCTCTTGTTGGTGTCTGTATCCTCGTAGTTAACGTCAGTATATTGGCTGCCCCCGAATTAGTAGTTGCTGAAGGTAACTCTATCCATTTGTCGAAGGCCATAGACGGAGAGATAAAGGAAGGAAGCTTTACCTTAATTAACGATGGGGATAGCAAATTGGATATCCAGAACTTCCTTGTTACCTGTTCTTGTTTAATGATTAAAAATCGTGATATTCAAAGCCTCCAACCGGGTGAAAGTTCAAAGGTACTATTTACGTTTGACACCGAAAACTTTGGTGGGAAAAGAACCATAAAAGAGGTAATGATATTTACAAATGCCTCTGATAATCCATACAGATTGAAGATTTCACTTCGGGTGGATGACAAGCAGCCGTATCAAGCTTTAGCTGAGGAAATTAAGGGTAGGATGTTTGTAATTGTCGACGTACGATCCCAGAAAGAATATTGCAAACAGCATATTTTGGGTGCAGTTAACGTCCCCGCTAATCAGCTGGCTGGTTGGTTGAGAAATGTACCTCCGGAGGTACCTGTATTGCTCTACTCTACGTCAGGGAAAGTAGGGGATAAACTTGCAAAGGAGTTATCGGGTACGTTACATAAAAACTTAAACAATTTAGTGGGTGGCCTGGAGCAATGGAAGCTCCTTTATACTGAGCTCCTCGTACCTGGACCAAATACGAGTAGATAAATGAAGCCAACTTATTCTGGAACACCGTGGACTCTCACTACGCTAGTTTTGCTGACAGTTATGGTCATTCTAGTAGTAAACATTCCTGTTTCTAAAGCATCGTTACCAAAGCCAGAAGTCTTATTCTTTTATTCTAGTGGATGCTCTCATTGCTCCACCTGGGAGAGCCTTGTGACTAAGTTGAGGAAAGAAGAGACTAATCTACATATCAAAAGCTACGAGATCCATAACACCGATAATGCAATTCTTTTGCAACAACTCGCCGCAGAATACGAGATTATCCCCAGGGTCCCCACTTTATTCGTTGGGGACAGGGTTTTTCAGCAAGGCGATGTACATACGTTTGCAGAGATTTCAGCGGCCATAAAGAGTCTCACGGCGAACCCCGAGTCTCCTCTCAGAAGATTGGATACCGAAGAACCACGTACTGAAGGTCAACTCCAAAAACGAGTTACACTCCCTGCAGTCCTTGGTGCCGCTGCCGTTGACGCCGTGAATCCCTGTGCATTTGCAGTTCTTTCTCTTTTGCTTGGCACAATTCTTATTGGGGATAAAAGCCGTCGGAAGGTTGTAGCGGCCGGTCTTGCTTTTACATTATCGACTTTCATTTCATATATGTGCATCGGTTTCGGATTGCTGGTTGTTATACAAATTTCCGGCTTCCAGTATTATCTTTATATTACGATTGGTATTCTGGCCACCTTAGCTGGCTTGTGGAACTTGAAGGATTTCTTATGGTATGGGAAATGGTTTTCAATTGAGGTTCCCAAGACCTGGCAGCCTAAACTAAAACAGGTGACGAAAGGAGTTTCCTCGGTTCCTGGAGCTTTTGCTGTAGGGTTTGTGATTAGCTTATTTCTTCTTCCCTGTACGTCCGGTCCTTATGTCGCGATTATAGGTATGTTAAGTTCTACTACAGATAGAACTCAGGGGATATTGCTATTGTTGCTCTACAATCTTATCTTTATTTTGCCTTTCGTGTTTATTACGTTACTAGTTGGGTTCGGCCTTACAACGACTGCAAGAGTAGAATCGTGGCGACGGGCCAAGCTGAGCAAGCTGCACTTGATTACAGGTGTTGTTATGTTTGGTCTGGGTTTAACTATGCTAGTATTTGCACTAACTGGACAATTGTAGTATACCTCGGATTGATTACTGGTTATTGAGACTGATCTAAAATGTTCGGGAGTACTAATGCACATAAATCCGAATGATCGTTGGATCGAGATTGTTGGAGATTTTTCCGTCCTGAGCTCAGCACCGCTCAATGGTGGGTTAAAAGAATGTAGTAGAATTGCCAATGTTCATACGCCAGAAAAGGAAACTGGTCCCGTATCCGATTATATTCAAGAGACCCTTTCCCTCACGGACAGGCAGCTTGCTCAAACTGTAGGCTTCGTAACGTCTGCTGGTATCACCAATGCTTTTACTGGTAGCGATTCGCTGGGAAACAGTTTCGTTAAAGTTATCCTGACGGCAGGTGTAGGTGATCCTGTTGATTATAGCTATCACAAGACGATCAACATTATTCTATTGACTGACCTTGATCTGTCTTTAACTTCAATGGCAAATTTGTTTATTGTAATCACTGAAGCTAAATCTGCTGCCTTGAGCGCATTAGACGTAATGAAAAATGGCAAACGAATTACTGGTACGCCGACTGACGCTATAGCGGTTGCTGTAGTGGCTGGGCGCAATGATGAAAGGATCAAATACGCCGGTACGGCGACAGACTTGGGCAAATCAGTCTACAGTTTAGTAAAAGTGGGGGTTACTCAAAGTCTGGCAGATAACAACGGCTACGAATTGAAACGGAATATTCTGACACGTTTGGCGGAGCGGGGCGTTACATTGGAAAAGATCGTTGATGCAGCAATGTCACTGGCTGTAGGAGAGGACAGTAAAGGGGATATAGAAGCAGATCTGGTGAAAGTATTAAAGGCTTACTCTACTGATCTGAACGTGCATTTTTTGTTAGCAAGTGCTTTTCAGATGGAAGAAGAAAGGAAGAGAATAAAGTTGGCTGGAGATCCAAGTCTGTTGATTTCGGATGAATTAATAGGGATAAACATCGCAGAGTATATTGCTGGAAAAAACGCATTGTTTAATTTTATCAGATATGATAGAGAAAAACCTGGCATATTGGCAGAGCTTCCGCCTTTTCTTGATGATGCTGTCGGTGGCCTGATCGCTGGGGCTATGACAAAATTGTTTTCGGAACGCGGACATTGACTGGCTGCAGCTAGTATGTAGTTGGCTGTTTCATTAGAAAGAAGTAGATTGAGTTATGTTTCTCAACTGTCTGAGATGTCAGTTTATTTTTGTAACATTTACGTGCAGCTTGCATTATCTAGATTCAATGAATAGTTCTACAAACTATAAGGTGAGTTACTAAATGTCAAACATAAGAAGGCTTGTTTTAGATATTATGAAGCCGCATACACCTTCAATAATTAAGTACTCGACCGATTTGGCGGATTTGCCATGTATTTCGGGAGTAAACTCTTCCATGGTAGAGATTGACCACGAAGTTGAAAATATAAAGGTTACCATAGAAGGGGATAACATCGATTATAATAGAGTCGAAGAGGTTATAGAGAATCTTGGCGGTAGCGTACACTCTGTTGATAAAGTCTTGTGTGGAGAAGAAATTGTAAAAGAGCTCACAACTCCACAAGATTAACGTTTCTGTTCATTAAGTTTCTCCGCTCAGTACTAATCTTTTGATTATTACGGGGGGGAAGGAAAAGATGGACCTTGACGAATTTGAGCTATCAGCGGCTAGCAGAGGGCTGATGGATGGCACGCTATCGCTCTGGGTATAGTTATTGGTGCGCAAGGAGCACCACCGGAGATAATAATTGCCGCTGGTATACCCGGAGGTATTGCGGTTTTTCAAATATTTTTGCCGCTTTTACGGCCTACGAAACGGAGCTAATTATCAACATCAACGCCCTAAAAAACTCCATGTTAAGAAAAGACATGAAAAATACTGAAGTATACGATCAGGGTAAACGGTAAGGTAACAGACAGAGTTTGGCTGATGGGATAGCCACGGCATTTGGTGCTTTAGTTCCAGTGTTGCCCTATTTTTTCTTTTCAACTCGGTATTCAATTTTTATTGCCAGATTACTGACGTCTGTTTACGGGCGGAAATCTTTGACTACAAAGTTTTTCGTAAAACCTCGAGCCAACTTAACAACTGGTGAATGATCAGAAAGTGTTCTTTGACTTGGTTGTGAGCGCTTCCTCCAAGTTTTGCTCCTAACTCGGGGTTCTTTAATATTTTTACTATCCTTGCGGCAACTTCAGAATAATCCTCTGGATCCACCAAAAAGCCCGTTTCTCCATCTACTATCTGCATCGGTATACCGCCTACATTTGAAGCAACCACGGGAATGCTTTTCCACAGCGCCTCCGTCACGGTGAGGCCGAATCCCTCTCTGATCGACTTCTGAAGTACTACCGAAGAAACGCGTTGTAGTACATTAACTAATATGTCGCTTTCTTTGTTAATAATGATAATATCGTCTCTACCCGATGCCTTCTCCATAACACCCTCGTAAGTAGCTGGACCCTCTGGATCGTCGATTGCGGGAGCTCCTAATAGTACCAAACGACAATCAATTTCCTGTTTGACTAAGTCGAAAACTTCAATTGCCCCTTCGGGGTCTTTCCACTTATCGAATCGAGAGATTTGACTGATTATTGGCTTGTCGGTTGTAATATCGTATTTATTCAGATATTTTTGAGTTGTAGCCTGGTCAATTTCCGTATTTTTTACCGTTAGTGGATCTATAGCTGGATGTATTATATCTGAATCGATTGTTATATCGCTGGAAATGAAGTCCTCCGTCGAAAAGATGGATCTATCGTAACGTATGATGAAACCTTTCAAATAATTCCAGACTTCAGGATTTGGCTTAGATAGATCGAGGTGACATCTCCATAACCAGGGTTGACGCTTTTTGACGTATCTTATTAGCGGTAAGGGCTGTGGGTCATGAACAATAACTATGTCGTGGTCTATAGGAGAGTAACTAAGAAATCGTTTGTTGGTGGAAGTGTAAACATCCCGTTTTTGCCTCGAAAAGTTGATTTCCGCTCCCTGTAGCGCATTATGAAACTTCTTGGTTACGTTAAAAAAGTCGTGCGTTCCATGAATAATCCTCCACTCAGCTTCTATACCTAAGTCGCTCATTAACGGTACCAGCCGATTCAATATCTCTGCCACTCCGCCTCCGCGATAGCTCGAGTTCAGATGCAAGATTTTCTTACCGTAGAGCCCTTTACTCTTCTGGAAAATTTCAGAGATCGTTTTGTCTCCAACGATATCTCTATAATCCTCTAGATGTTTCAACTTATCACCTCAGGGATACTTCTCTTAAGAATAATGGTCGATTAATTTTCTTCAAAAAGTAAGTCGAGATTAGTTGAGTCCAAATTATTCTCACTAAGGGACTCTTTTATGGTTTGGAAGATGACTTCTGTGGTAAGTATGGTAAATCCATATAGGTTACAGGCTCGTTTGAGCTCATCGGTTATCTGGTTATCTCTGCTATCTGGGGTTTCTGCTGCAAAACCGTTCACCACAAGCACGCCTTGGGGATCATCGTTCTCGAATATTTTTAATTCGTTTATGCCTTTTACCAATCTATGGTAAGGTTCAAGACCGATATTGTCATTGGCCTCCGCCCCCACGTTGATTGCGTAACAATTATCTTTTTGAGAGCAGACATACATATCTATATCCGAATGAGGGAAATCAACACTGTAGTCGAAACTCGCCAGCGTTTTTTTTAGGGTTTTCTTTAATTCGTTATTATCCCTTGCGTAAAGCAGTCTTTTATAATGGGTTAGGTCCTGCCTCTTTGACTCGTAAGACTTTTTCTGTTCTTGATAGTTGGCGATTTCTTTCCCAGCTTCACGTATTTTTTCGTCCAGATCCCCCTCACCTTTGAGAGAGTACTGACTGCTTTTCACCCAATTCGGCTTCAGATAACTTAAGTCCGTCATGAGTTCGGTTATTAGTTTGTTTAGGGTGTTGGCTTGAACTTCTGATTTTATACCTCTTAGTGAGGGAACAAAAAATATCTTGCTCTTGGACACAGTGATTTCAAGGGCCGCTGTGTTATCTTTCGGTGTTTCGGCAATAGGAGAGAAATCGATGCTCTTTTCTTCTGTATGTAGGTCGATAAACGCCGCTTCGTAGCAAACATGTTCTTTTTGATTTTCTAGGTATCTTGAAACAGGAGAGGAAGCAGCGGTTAGTTTCAGCTTATTGCCTTTTTGGTTATCAATATTTCCTTCGTGAAATAAATCATTTAGTACCTGTTTTGGGAGCCAAGAGTATTTATGCAGGTACTGTGCGTTCTCGCCGTTTATTATTTGGAGTGAATTTGAGTTGTCTCTAAACCTGCAAAGGATAATCGGACTGGCAGACGTTAAAAAACTTTCTAATTCAACCTGACGCGTTCTCAGCAAGTTCTGTAGACCGCGTGAAAATCCCCTGTCTTTACTTGGAGATGTTGCATAGCTCCCATCCTGTTGTGGGTGCAACTGCTCGACCCACAACTTGCTCACGATATTAGGGTCGATTAAGATGACATCGTGGCTATAGAACAACTGGGGATCGTAGAGGTTTGCAGATTGAACTTTACTCACATATTTGCCCAGTTCTTCTTCAATGTTCCAACCTAGATCTAGAACTTCAATATCGTTCACCTTAACGATGATAAGATCTCCCTGTCTAGCAGTTATTGCAAGTTACAACAAAGAGTGTAGTTTTTTTGGAGTTAATTTTCAATTTAAATATATCGATTTGTGTCTCCATACTATGTGGACGGAGTTCGATATCTTACGTCGGTCAGGTTTTGGTTACGTGCGTTCGAATCGGGTGCGCGGGCAGTAATTGTAAATATGGTGATCTTGGTTGTGCAAATGTTATTTTGGTACTAGGGAAAGTGTGTTATACTCTTTCATGATCTAAATTATTATCAATGGAATGGGGTAAAATGAAAATATCAGTTGTCGGAGCGGGTAGCTGGGGGACAGCCTTCGCGAGAATGACGGCGATAAACGGAAATGAGACCTTTCTGTGGGCAAGAAGGAAGGAGCAAGTGGACAGCATTCGACGAGAAAAGCAAAATGAAGAATACCTTCCTGGCTTTACGTTGCCTGAAGATAATTTCATAATCACGAATGACCTTGAGGCTGTTGTTAGTCATCCAGAAACATTGTTTATGGCTGTACCTTCTTTTGCCATGAGGGATATGGCAAAGAAAGTAAATAGAGAACTGCTGAATCCTGATATAAATGTTGTAAGTCTAGCTAAAGGCCTTGAGAAGGATACCTTTAAACCCATGTCCACTATTCTCTCCGAGGAACTTTCCGTGGAACGAATCTTTGCCCTATCCGGGCCAAGCCATGCGGAAGAAGTTGCTTTAGGTTATCCAACAGCAGTTGTATTGGCGGGAGACCTTAATTTTGGAAAAGTGTTACAGAAGGAGTTAACCACCAGTTACTTCAGGGTTTATCTAAAACGCGATATCAAAGGAGTTGAATATTGTGGAGCAATGAAGAATATCATCGCAATCTCCACGGGATTGGCTCAAGGTCTCGGATTCGGAGATAATGCAATGGGAACTCTTATTGCTAGGGGGCTAGCGGAATTGATCAGATTTGGTAATGTTCTTAATCTGAAGAAGCAAACCTTCTTTGGGCTGGCCGGGGTGGGTGATCTGGTGGCAACCTGTGCCAGTAAGCACAGTCGAAATAGAAGTTTTGGATATAGAGTAGGACAAGGCGAAAGTATTGAAGCTATATCAGACGATATGAATATGATTGTAGAAGGGAGAAGGGCTACCAAAATCTTTTACGAGCTCGGAAGAGAGAAAGGTATAGAACTTCCAATAACCGAAAGCTTATACAGAGTATTGTACCGAGGACGTGACCCCATGGCCGAAGTTGAAAGGCTAATGAACCGGGAGACAAAGATCGAAAACATCTAATCGAATTCGAATTTAGCCGAAGAGAGTGCAAATCATATGAAGGTACAAACTACGGTAATACTAGTGGCTGGAGTAACGGCCGTTTCTTTTGCTGCCATTTTCATCAGGATGAGTACGGCTCCACCGCTGATTATCTCGTTTTATAGGATGTTCTTTTCGGTTACGTTACTTGCTCCGTTAATTTTGTTCCGAAAGGATGCTTTGACAGAGTTCAGAAAATTGACAAGAAAAGATCTACTTTTGTTGCTTGCTTCGGGACTATTTTTAAGTATTCACTTTGCTTTCTGGGTTACTTCCTTGAACCATACTAGCGTCGCTAGTTCGGTGGTTCTCGTCACCACCCAACCTTTGTTCATAGTTGCAGTTGAGAATTTCGTTTTACATAAACGTCCTTCGAGGAAGTTGATGGGCGGGCTGGTAGTAGCAGGTGTGGGTAGTATCCTTATTGGTTACGGCGGTTTTACGATTTCTGGTTTTAAGTTGTTGGGGGATGCGTTTGCCCTGTTCGGCGCGGCTATGGCTGCTGGATATTTTTTGATTGGTGGAAAGGTTCGAAAGCGGATAGAATTATTCCCTTACATTTTTGTAGTTTACGGAATCAGTGCTATGTTCTTGCTCGTTTACTCTTTGGTGGCGGGACTCTCTATCGTAGCTTATTCTCCGTCTAATTACATCTTATTTCTGTTACTGGCAGCTATACCGACTTTAATTGGACATACATCGTTTAACTGGTTATTAAGTGAAGTTGATGCTTCATTGATCGGAATAACAATTCTGGGAGAACCTATAGGATCATCAATTCTGGCAATTCTATTTTTTGGGGAATATCCAAGTTTCTGGACTATTATTGGTGGTTCTTTGGTACTAATAAGTATCTATTTTCTTTGGCAGAATGAGTTGTTAAGAAGGCGGTCCGAAGCCTAAGTCGAAGGGGAGAAGCGGAAAATATTGGGTTCTCGGGCTGGAGCAATAATGCACAGCCTTACGGGCTTTTCTAATATATTAAAAACACTCTCCCCCTCACTGGTATCCCCCATCTTGTGGTCACAAGGTCTCTATTCTTCGAGCTCCTCGGCTGCTCTTTCTTCTGCTCGCTTTTGGATTTCTTCTGCTCGCTTTTCGTAGTCGGATCTCGTCTCTTCTGCCTTTTCTGCTAGACCCTCGACAAGTTCTTCGCCCCGTTCCTCCTCTAGGTCTTCTTCCTTAAATTCTGGAAATCCTCCGTCGCTGGAGACCCCCATTATACTACTGATGGCTCCCAGCACGTCAGCTGTACCTGAAGGAACTATAAGTTTTGATGCCCGACCGTCAGCTAGCTCCTTCATCGCTTCGTAAGCTTTCAAAGTAAGAATTTGCTTCGTCGGTTTTGCTGTATGGTATGCACCGAAGATCCCCTGGATAGCGTTAGCTTCTCCTTCCGCTTCAGTTATGAATTCGTAGCGTTTCGCGTCTGCTCGCTTCCGCCGGGCTGCTGCCTCACCCTCTGCTTCTAGGACAGCCGCGCGTTTCCCCCCTTCGGCTTTTAAAATCGCAGCCTTTTTACTTCCCTCTGCTCGTAAGACCTCTGCTCTCCGTCGCCGTTCGGCTTTTAGCTGTTGGGCCATTGCGTCTTTCACGTCGTCTGGTGGGGTTATCTCTCGAATCTCTACTTTTGTTACTCTAACCCCCCACTTGTCAGTCTCCTTGTCCAGTGTATTTAATAACTTTGTGTTGACTTTTTCCCGAGAGGAAAGGGATTGATCCAGATCCATTTCACCAATCTCACTTCGTAGATTAGTTTGCGCGAGACGAACAGCTGCCTGCTCAAAGTTTTCAACCTCATATTCAACTTTTTTTGCATCGGTGGGTTTGTAATACACGATTGCATCTACAGTAACTGTAGCATTATCGCGCGTTATTACGTCCTGTCTTGGAACGTCGAGGGTCTTTTCCCTCATATCTATTTTCTTTATGCGTTGTATTAGTGGAAAGATGAAATGTAAACCGGGCTCGTAGGTCTTTGTGTATTTACCAAAAGTTTCAAGTAAACCCTTTTGGTATTGTCTTACCTGGGTTGTAGCCCATGAGCCAAAAATCAATAAAAATAAAACTACGGCCACAATTATGAAAAACATTATGATTTATCCTCCTCGCTTTGATTGTTTGTATTAGTTAATCGCTTAACTACTAAAGTCGTCCCTTCGATATTTTTTACAACGACTTTACTGCCTTCGGTAATATTTTCGTCCAAGTCAGATTTTGCCCTCCATTTTTCACCTTCTACGGTAATGATACCCGATCCGGTAGAAGATTGAATTTCTTCTTCAACAATACCAACTCCGCCGATTAATCGGTCAGCCCCAGTTTTGATGCCGGAAGAAGAACCAGAATAGATATTAAATTTCCAAGCTATGTATGCAGCTAGACTACTACCAAGGATAAATGTGACAAGACTTGGAATTTCCCCTGCAAAAAATAAGTCCACTACGGTGGCCAGTAACGCCCCCACTCCCACGATTCCAAAAAAGAACGTTACAGTATTTAACTCTATAACAAGGAACAGCAGGCCGCTAGCAAACCAGACCCAGGTTGGAATTATCTCCATAATTCACCTCGCGTTAGTGGTCAAGTGACACTTGAGTAGGCTTTACGTTGCTGCTTCTAGGCTTGACTACATTCCATGCGATATCAGCTAAGTGATATAGAACTCCGGAAGTTAATGAGTGACCTCCTAGGACTATCGGTTTCGGGTAGTTGATGGATGTTTCAGTTAGATCTTTTAGATAGCCCGTCTTCAGTTTTGACGGGTACAGCAAATCGGACCAGAATCTTTCTCGCCTTGTAGGCCAAGATCCTTTGTAATTAAAAATGAGTCTTGTATCAAGTATTAGTGCCGTTCCCCTGCCGAGAAGTGCCTTTAATCCTCCGTATGCCCCCCTTTTTTCAAATACATTGCCCAGTAACGATGGTATATTCTCACCGTTTTTTCTCGTGGCGTAGCTACCTCTGCCTTCTGAATACAGGTCAATATGACATGCGGCATTTTTCTCTAGGTAAGACCAGGTTGAGGCTCCAATACGTCCTGCAATAATTAATCTACACGTTGAATCGGTTAGTTGCGGTAGTATTTCTCTAATTGTGGAATCGTTCATTTTCAAGGAAGAAAGGTAATGATCAAGTCTTTGGTGTCCGGTTTTAGCTAGCTTCAGGGAAATTAAGTCCCCCGGGGAGTCCATGTCAATCTGAGTTTTGGCGCTTCTTACTAATTCTTTGGGCTGGAACCCTGCGTCTCGGGATACCCACCCTAAACGATTGTCCTTCTCGGGTAGAGAAGAGTGTAAAAGTTTACTGGCGGGAGAAACACCAAAGAAGTCCGTCGAATAGAAGTTATTAGATACCGATATGTTGTCATTTTTAACGATCAAATTGATAATACCATTTGCGTCCTCAGCGTCCAATAACACACCGCTTCCGCCTCCAAAATAGACAAGGTTTTCGATGTGGTATGCTTCAATTATCTTTAATAAGTGGGTTCCAAAGTGGAAGTCGTCCTCGGTCCGCTCGATCTCCACAGCTGGAAAATCCTGAGTGGTTTTTTCAATTAGTTTTTTGGAATTAGTCAGCAGGACTTGTAGATCTACCATCGGCACATCCTTAGTTATCTGTAGTAAGTCGAGAGTATTTGCAATCAGGGCCTCATTTAGCAAGGATTCTGGATAAGAAACCCCGTAAACCCCTGTGGCAACTAAGATGGCAGTTTTTTCCGCGCGATCAGTCATTCTTGAGTATTTTCACTCCACTTTGAGTACCCACAAAGACTATGTCAGCTTTTCTATGTACAAATAAACCGTTCTCTATAACACCGTCAACATTGTTAATGGAATGTTCCAGATCGTAAAGTTCTTCTCCCGTATACCTTTCTTGAAGTGAAAGGTCTAAGATCAAATTATTATTGTCGGTAAGAAAAATCTCATCACCGTCCTTTCGGATACTCGAGTTGCCGTAACTCGCTAACCTTTCAATTACATCATCTTTTGCATCTGGCAATATTTCAACGGGTAAGGGAAAAGTTTGCCCTAGATAATCAACAAGCTTTCTTTGATCGACAACTATTACCAGAAGGCGAGACTTGTTCGCAACTTTCTTCTCTTGATAGTGCGATCCACCGCCCCCTTTTATCATATTAAAATCTTTGTCTACCTCGTCAGCTCCATCGATATCGAATACCAGCTGGTCTACTTCATCCAGACTTTGAGTGGGGATATCATGTTCTACTAACCTGGTTTCAGTTTCTTTGGACGTAGGGACGGCGGCTAGTTTTTCAAATCCGGCCAGTTTGGCAAAAGCGTAGGATACCGTCGTTCCTGAGCCAACGCCGATAGTAAGACTATCTTTTGGCGAATACTGCCTCCTTAGCCAGGCTACTGCAGCTTCCACCGACATTTCTTTGAGCTCTCTTATTTCTGCTTGAGTTAACGACAAATGGTTCACCTCTTCAAAAATGAGCGGACCAAATTGTAAATCAATTCATTCCACGGTTTGTTGCCAGGACTTTTATAGTCAGTCAACGGTCACAAAACTGCCAAATTGGTCTATGCAAACAATGGAAGATGTAGCAAGTACATTATATTATAAATTCTGTAGCTTTCGTACCAAATGAGCAGTGTAATACTGAGCTATACAAACTTGCAGATTAGACTTGGTGGTCTATAATAATTATACGTATTTAATCGTTTTTTTGGCAGATAATACCCCGAACCTAGGTAAACGAGGTGAATCTATGCATTTTTTTGATCTGATCAACGAAAGACGGTCAGTGAGATCATTTAAGGAGATTGGAGTAGAAGATGAAAAGATTGAACAATTATTGAATGCAGCAAATTCAGCTCCATCTGCCGGTAACCTTCAAGCATATAAAATCGTGGCTATTAGAGATCAGAAGACCAAAGAAGACCTCGTTGACCTAGCCTTCGGTCAAAGATTTCTAGCTGAGGCTCCGATAGTGTTCGTCTTTTTGCAGGATGTTCAAAGGTCAACAGAACAATACGGAGAACGGGGGCCGTTTTACTCTTTTCAAGACGCAATCATTGCTAACACTTACTTACAGTTAGCAGCGGTAGAGTTGAATCTGGGAACGGTGTGGGTTGGCGCATTTGATGAGGAAAAAGTTCAGAAATTGTTAGATACCGATATGCGTCCTGTGATAATTACTCCTGTTGGCTACCCGGCTAAAGGGTCTGCTCACAGCACCGGAAGAAGACAGCTTGATGACATAGTGGAGTATATCGATTAAATTGTTAAGTTCCTCTTACCTTGAACAAATATTTTGATAGCTATCCTGATTTGAAATCGTGTTTTGCAATTGATCCCAAACTTTTGTGAAATCCGAGCCGAAGTAGTTTTAGAGGTTTTCTAGGTTTTGGACTATCTCTTCCATTTTGTTGGCACGCGAGCCCTTTACCAAAATGATATTGTGGTCACTCTCAAGGAGAGCGGGCAGATTTCTGATTAATTCGTCCTTTGTCGGATACCATTCGGAGAGAATGTTTTGCTCCAGGCCTTGTTGAGCTGCAATTCGTTGAACCTTTTCGCTAAGTGCTTCCGAAAATCTACCAGTGCACAGAATTAGATCTGCTCCGGAACGGATCACGAACGGTGCCATATTTTTATGTAATTCTTCTGATTCTTGGCCAAGTTCTAACATGTCTGCTAAAATTAGTGTTTTTTGCCCCTTTCGCGTTATTGATTTGAGTAGGTCTAGTGAATTCTTTAGTGCTCTAGGGTTTGAATTGTATGAATCGTCTATGATATATCCTTTTGAGAATTGAATAGGATTTAACCTTTGAGGTAACGGCGACAAATTACATCCTTTGACTATCTTGTTAGGGGAAATTCCGAGTTCTAGTCCTACCGATGAAGCTGCCAGAAGGTTATACGCATTGCCCTTAGATAACAACTTAGAAGATACATGAAATGATTTTGAAGGCCTGTCAGCGTTTCTTTTAACAATTTTAAGTGCTATTCCGTCTAGTCCCTTTATTCTTACGTTTTTTCCAACGTAGGATGCTTTCTCTCTCTTTTGTAGAGAATAATAAGACGACCTATTGTGATTTAAAAACTTGCTGTTACTCCTCCGTACGTATTCCGAATCTAAGTTCAGTATTAACTTGGGCTTTTGGTCCATGCCCTCAGTGATCTGAAACTTTTCCCTTGCTAGATGTCTGTTGTCCTTAAAATTTTTTAAGTGGACTTTCCCAATCCCCGTGATGACGCCGATGGTGGGTCGGAGGATTTGACTGAGTGTCTTAATGTCTCCAGGTAACCTGAGTCCAAGCTCAAAGACGCCAAAGTCAACGCCTTCCGGCATGTTTAGTAGAGATAACGGTAAACCATATTCTGTATTCAAGTTGCCTGGAGAGATGTATGTACTTGCTTGTTCAGAAAGCAACGACGCAGTTAGTTCTTTTGTAGTTGTTTTTCCCCAGCTCCCCGTTATACCGACGATAGGTATAGAAAAATTGCTCCGATAAAAGCTGGCCATTTGAAGTAGAGCTTGCTCTCTGTCCTCGACTGGAATTAGATTAGGAAACTTGCCTTCGTAACCAGTGGAATCCACTAGCGCCCCCGACGCGCCTTTTCTGAACGCTTCAGGAAGGAATTTTGTTCCATCTGTTCGGTTACCAGGCAAGGTGATGAAAAAATCGCCTGGTTTAATGTCTCTACTGTCCAAAGAGAATCCCGAGACGTGTTGGTCCCGGGGATTCAGTATTTTACCGCCGGTTGATTCTGCGATAGCTTGTAAATTTAGCATTCTGGGAAAAGAAGGACGTCTATTTACTGCCTGGAGCTATCCTTGTTTGGATTATTTACTTTCCTTTGCAACAACGTCGATGGAGATTGCCTGCCGGCCGTAAATAACCTTGTTCGGAAAACGTTTATCAATCCTGAGGACCGATTCATACCTATATCCTGTACCTGCTGCCGGAACTACGTTCTCCTTTAGCGGACTGAGCAATTCTACAGATAAGTGTTCGTAGTTTTTTAGATTCTCTATGTAGGCAACTAAATCGTCGAAGTCTTCGAGGGCTTTAGGTGGTGCCACTTCTGCCGGCCGGGGCCCACCATAGACCGAAACTACGTAATCCCCGGTTGGAAGATCTTCGGGTAGCCGAAAGGCTCCAGTTTTTCGTACAATATTGTCCCTGTAATTTTTGATCTTTACTTCATAGGCTACTAGATCCCCTTGTTTATATTTATTGGCACCAAGAGCGAAATAGATTATTTGACCGCCGTTAATTTCCTTGTCAATTGTGAAGTCTGCAGTTAACTCGGTCAAACCTGGTTCCTTATATGGATTTAGTGCTAATACGTCAATAATTATCGCAATTTGCAGAGACGGAAGATAAGCAACATCGTCAGTAGAAAAGAAAATATCAGTTCGTTTTAACGATTTAGGCATATTGTCCCCGGAGATTTCGTATTCAACTTTTCCCGTCCCTGGACCAATTCTATTTAACGCTTTGTCAATTGCTTCTTGCATAGAGACCCAGGATAGAACACCTATAAGGTTCGGTGTTTTGACCATACCAGCTTCAAAATTGGCCTCTCTACCGCTACTTTTCTCTGATACTGTTAGCTTTGCATCATATAGATCCGGAGGATTGCCTATTTCACCAAGTACACCCTGCGTTCTATCCTGCGTAATGGAGCCTACAGACTTGTCGAGCGAACCAAGTTTAAAGGATGCCTCGTAGCTCTTAATGGTGTCAAATACGTTGGCTCTGTTCAGAATAAAGTCTGCCTCACCGTTGAGAATAAAGTGGTGTCCAAATCCAAGCAATTGCTCGTTCTGCGTGTAGGTCACCGTACCCAGCGATCCTAGAGAAATGTCTCCTTCGATCAGCGATACCCCAAACGGACCACCAGGTTGAATTTTCATTGCTTCTTCGCTAGAAAATGCGGCAGATTGTAAGTTGTGAAATGAAAAATCTTCCGAGGGTAAACCTTTGCCTGTCTTTCCAGTTCCTTTCCAACCTAATAACTCGAACGGATTAATTATCCACTCCTCATTCATAGTGGTTATTCCATGTTTTAAGGTCTTGAGCGATCTGTTGCTAAAACCGTTCACAAATATAGGTGTCTTCTTGTGCACAAATATTAATTCGTCTTCACTGGAATATATTTGGGAAGAATCAGCGGTTGCCCGGGACTTAAACGTGATTCTTTTACCCGGGAACTGTTTCTGTAAAGATTCTTGTACAGATTCTTCACGAACGTTTTCTTCTTCGGTGGTTTGAGAAGCCCCTTGATCAGAGTTGGCACTCATTAGTTCAAACATTGTGCCAATGGGTGTAATTAAGGCGATCGGGTTTTTGGGGGACTTGCTCCACAAAGCAGCACGGCTGATTGCACCGATCAATTTGTCGTTGATGTATACAGGACTACCACTCATGCCTTGAGAGACCCCGCCTGATTCTTCGATTGCGGTCCCGCTTGCTCTTGCAATTATAAAATCTTCTAAATGTCCAGGTTTGTCTATCACTCCTATAACTCTCACCGAGAAGGTAGAGATTTCATTACCCTTTACCACCGTTTTGCCGACTCCGCTCATACCTGACTCAATATCTTCTAAGAATAAAAAGTCTCCGCTACCGGATTGCCCGGTGTTACTTGTTCCAGAGGCTGGAAATGGTAGAATTAGTCCAGCTGAAATGACTAACATTGTTACTACAAAAATAAAATGACAAGATCGCCCTCTCATATTTCCTCCCAGTAGAAAAGGATAAGTACCGGTATTTTCTGTCAAGTTCCTGTTGAGCTATGCATGAAAAATAAGGTTATGTGCCTGACTCTATCTATTCAAGTAATCATACCAAGAATGACCGATTAATTCAGGGCAAAGTTGACACCGGCTAGTTCATGGTGAGAAAAGTTTGTACTGTCAAAGGTCTCTTCACATTCGTATTGGTATCGATAGATGTTTTTGGTATATTTTGTAAGATCTGACTTTAGCTATTATTACAGGCTTTTTACAAAAGGTAGATTATTCGAGTTTTCTCTGACATAAACGTGACTTGGTACAGTACCTAGTTTATTATTTACTTAATTTGAACGGTTCTAACACCTGACTAGAAAAATTGGGGCAAGCACAAGGGAAGGTTTACGAACAAGAGTTGGTGCTAGGTTCGCAGTGGCAAAAGAAACCTGAATCCCTTGGTTTGATTCAGTCATCGGGTGAATAGATCAAGTTAATGAAATAGATGTAAGATCGCCCTGGGATATTACTTATGAGTGTATCTTTAGGGAGAAAATCGCATGATGTAGGTAGGCCTGATTCAACGCTTAGAGTGCTGGGAGGAAAATATATGGCTAATGAGTCTCTACTGGTGGTTAAAGATATTTATAAGAGATATGGTAAAGAAGAAGTCTTGAAGGGTGTTAGCTTTGACATGGATCCGGCTGAAACAAAGGTTATAATTGGGCCCTCCGGTACGGGTAAAAGTACCCTTCTGCGGTGTATTAACCAGCTTACCATCCCCGACAAGGGCAGGGTATGGTTAGAAGGAGATGAAGTTACAGATAGATCCAGGAATATTAATAAGTTCAGGCAGAGAATTGGAATGGTGTTTCAGCATTTTAACCTGTTTGAACACCTTACTGCACTGAATAACGTAACTCTAGGTCTTAGAAAGGTGAAAAAATTTTGCAAAGAGGACGCGATAGAGCAAGGAATGAAAGAGTTGGAAAGAGTTGGGCTAGCTGAGCAGGCGGATTCGTATCCCGCACAACTTTCAGGTGGACAGAAACAACGTGTGGGTATCGCTCGGGCCCTGGCAATGGAACCGAAGATAATTTTATTCGATGAGCCTACTTCTGCTCTGGATCCCGAACTTATTGGAGAGGTCCTGGAGGTTATGAAAGATCTGGCGGAGTTCGGTATGACCATGTTAGTGGTCACCCATGAAATGGGTTTTGCTAATTCTGTCTCTGACGAAATTATCTTTATGGAAGATGGGATAATTATGGAACAAGGAACTCCTGACCAGTTTTTTCGGAACCCCGAGCATAGCAGGACTAAAGAGTTTCTCCATAAGCTAACTGAGCTCTATGGTGAAGGGTAAAATGCGGTAGTGGCTATCGATATATTTGGTCTGTTACCATGAGTTTCTGCCTTCCGGGCAGCTTTCACATTCTCGTCGGCGTACCGCTTGTTGTAGTGCGTTGTAGTGCACCGTTGCGTGTTGGACTCTTTTTCTTCAAAGGAATATCGGTGAAGGCCGACTAGCGGCCTCCTTTCTAACCACCGTATGGGGGAGTTTTTGTTTGAAACATGGTTTATTAGTTACTAGAATAGGCAGTGAGGAGGAATATATGGAACGAGTTAGGGTTAAAGCTTTACTAGTGGATACGTCAAACAACGCCCCCGTGGTACTTTTAGAAGGAGAAGAAGATAACAAAGTTATGCCAATCTGGATAGGGCAAAATGAAGCCTTAGCTATTTCCCTGCAACTTCAGGGTAGTGAATTTGAACGACCTTTAACTCATGATCTATTGAAGTCGGTATTGGATAAATTGAACCAACAGCTTAGAAAAGTAATTATTGATGATCTCAGCAATAAGACCTATTACGCTACTTTAGTCTTAGAAGGTCCGGATGGCAAGGAGCTAAAGGTAGATTCTCGACCCTCCGATTCCATTGCGTTGGCGTTGCGCACCAATAGCCCGATCTATGTCGATAAAGAAATCTTCCAAGACGTCGCAATGGAATCTCCCTTTGATGAAGAAATTGACGACGAGCAACAAGAGGAATTCGAAGATTTCCTAGAACAACAAATGGACCTCCGAAAGTTCAAAGATTTTACTGACGATGGGTAATCAATTACTTCGGTGAATATTAGGTGAGTAAAAAGGGAAGGCTTGACGTTATACTTGCTGACAGGGGTTATTGTAAGAGTAGAACTAAGGCGCAACGGCAGATTATGGCTGGAAATGTTTTTGTAAATGGGGAATTGCACGACAAGCCGGGAAAACAAGTTGCGCGAGATGCAGAAATCTCTTTAAAGGACGATGAAGAACCCTACGTTAGCCGGGGTGGCAGAAAGCTAGAGCACGCTATAGCTACGTTTGAACTAGATGTCTGCGGGAAGAAGGCACTGGACATAGGGGCGTCAACAGGTGGTTTTGTCGATTGTTTCCTTCAGAAAGGTGCTGAAGAGATCTGGGCTGTGGATGTGGGCAAAGGTCAGTTAGATTGGAAACTTCGTAATGATTCCCGTGTACACGTGCTTGAGAATACTAATGCAAGGTATTTGAAGATGGACGAGATAGGTGCTAGAGTGGACTTGATTTCGATCGATGTTTCTTTTATTTCACTGGAATTGATTCTACCCAATGCAGAAAAAATACTCTATGATAGTGGAAAAATAATTGCACTTGTTAAGCCTCAGTTTGAGGCTGGGCGCGACTTAGTTGAGCGTGGTGGGGTTGTTACTGACCCAGCTGTACATGCTGATGTTCTCTTAAAGATCTCAAAGTTCGCTTCCTCCCTAGGGCTACGGGCGACAGCTGCTACCTATTCTCCCATACGTGGAAAAGCCAGTAAAAACATAGAATACTTTTTTCTCCTGCGCAAGCAAGGAATTAGTATTGATGACAATTGTATTGAGCACCTAGTTGAGATAGCGCACTCTTCCACTTTTCAAAGTTAATTCTCGTTAAGCTAAGGTCAGAACTCCTAAATGATTATGATTACAATTGCTTTAACTGGAGGAATAGCCGCTGGTAAATCCGTGGTTTTAGAAGAAGTGAGTCGGTATTCTGGAGTTAGGACCATCGAGGCTGACCGGCTTGCTTGGGGAGCTTATCGACCTGGCACTCCGCAATATAGGAATGTTGTTGAGCTATTTGGCGAAGATGTCCTGGATGAAAAAGAGAGAGTTAACAGGACAAAGCTTGCGCAAAAGATCTTCGGTAATCAGTCGAAGAAAGAAAAATTGGAGCAAATAGTTCATCCCTTTGTAAAACAGAGAATAAAAGAGCTGATAACAAATAGTCAAAGCAAGGACTTAGACCTGCTCATATTTGAAATACCTTTATTGTTTCAATCCCCCGAGGTTGACGTGGATCTGTTTGACAGGATCATTCTCGTGAGTGCGGATGTTGGAACAAGACTTCAGCGTTTGATCAAACGGGATGGATTAGGAAGAGAAGAGGCACTCAAGAGATTACGTGCTCAAGAGCTTCCCGATGGCGCTGAAGAAAGATGTGATTACATTATTACTACGGAGGGTTCTATAGAGGAGACTAAAGCACAGGCACGAAAAATGATCAAAAGGTACCTACCTTAATCTCTGTTAAGAAGGGTTCTGACGAAATTTACGTCGTTGTATTTGACGTGTTTATCTTTAAATATTTGATATTGTTCGTGACCCTTTCCCGCAATTAATAGCGCCGTGTCTCGCCCTACTCTGTTGAGTCCTTTCCGGATTGCAAGCTTCCTATTTGGAATCACATCATAATTAACGCCGTTCGGTATTCCTTCCTCAATTTCTTTGATAATCTGTTCCTCGTCCTCGGTTTTTGGGTTATCGTTAGTTAGTATTATTTCATCGGCAAACCGGCTGGCTACCTCACCCATTTCCGGTCGCTTGCCTTTATCACTTTGGCCTCCACAACCAAAAATAGCTATTACGGTCGAATAAAGTTCCTTCAATTCCTGTAAGCTCTCTTTTAGTCCCCCAGCGTTATGCGCGAAGTCCACAAAGATATCTGATTTATTGCTGAGTGGAATTCTTTCCATCCGTCCCGGCAATTGCTTTATCTCACTTAACAGATCCGAGAGAGCCTCAATATCTATGCCCTTTATTAACCCAATAGTAATGGCTGGAAGCGCGTTGTATACATTGTACCGGCCGAACAAATCTATAGAGAAGTCGGCGTTGCCCCAAGGAGTATGGGCGGAAAACTTAATTTCAGACCGCGTTTTTCGGAGGTTGTCCGCGAAAACGTCCGCAGTTGGTGTTAAACCATAAGTGATCTCCTTTGCCTCTGTTTGCTTGATAATACTGTACGAAAACTCGTCATCATTATTCACGATAGCGGTACCTGAATTTCCTAACATTTTGAAAAGCTTGATCTTTGCCTTGCCGTATTCCCTCAAGCTGTCGTGGTAATCCAGATGGTCTCGTGTGAGATTGGTAAATATACCAGCGTCGAAATCTACAGATCCGACCCTTTCCATCTCTAACCCGTGAGAACTTACCTCTATTACGAAATTCCTCTTTCCTTTATTAATCGCCTTGTGGGCGGATTTATGGACCTGGACTGGATCCGGTGTGGTTACTGGTTTTTTCAAGGATTTTATGCTACTAGATTTGATTGTACTGATAATTTCTGTATTATCGCTGGACCCAAGTAGGTGGCATGTCATGTGAGCAGTAGTTGTTTTTCCGTTAGTTCCGGTTATCCCGACCACAAATAGTTTTCTAGTGGGGTAATTGTAAAAGGCGTTGCTAAGTGAGGCCAGTGTTTTTCTGGTATTATCCACCTGGACGTACGTGCCACATTCTTCTGGTATATTGGAACTTTCTATTTCGCCAATTACGCCAATAGCCCCGTTGTTTAATGCTTCGGGGATGTAGTCGTGGCCGTCGTGTTGCTCGCCCCTTATCGCTACATAAACATCACCCTTTTGAACTTTCCTGGAATCATAAGCAAGACCCCGTACCTTTTGACTGACCGGCCCTCGGACTTTTAGATATTCCACTTCGTTAATCAAATTAAACAGTTTCTTTTGGATCATACTCATTTACGTAGAGGTACAGTTCGTAACCTTGTTTATTGTGAGCTACCTTTTTCGGATCCCACTTAGGCAGCTTGTGGAAATATGATACGATACGAGTTTCAGGTTGAAGTTCCGATCTTAGTTTAGTTGATAGTTTTTTGTTGGCTGTTTCCGAAAGGAACAAGAAAATGACGTCCGCGTTATCCAGATGCTGGTCATACATATTCCCCAAACTAATCTCTACGCGATTGTTCACTCCACTGATATAAGTTCGACACTTGGCAATCAACGCCCTCAGGGGGTCGATTTCCACGCCTATACCCATTATTACATGGGATTTTGCTGCCTCGATAAGCACCCTTCCATCGCCACAGCCTAAATCGTAAACACGCTCTCCCCTCTTTAGGTTCGCCAGGGATAAAATTCTGTGGATTGTATCTAGGTCGGTTGGTTGCCATTGTGCATCTAGTGACAAATTCCACCCGAGCCAGATTGCACCGATTCCAATTACAAGACCGATACTATACAAGTACATCATTTACAAAGATTCTAAGCGAAAGGATTGTGGATATCGATTACGAGTTAGTTCATTCCAAAAGATTCCTTGACTATTGCTCCCGTCAAATTAGGTCGAATGTTGGTAGTTTGAAAAAGCGAGCTTGAAAGTTGTCAAAATTGGCGGAGGGGGTGGGATTCGAACCCACGGAACCCTAAAAGGTTCGCCGGTTTTCAAGACCGGTGGTTTCGTCCACTCGCCCACCCCTCCAAGTACTTTGCAGAATTGTTCTCACTTTTGCACTCACAAGACACAAGAGTGAATTAGTTTTCACTATCAGTGGAAGCGGGTTTAGTCTTTTGGTCTTCAATTTCCTGGAGCTTTTGCACGTATACATCTACGCTGTTGACCTGTAAACCCGTTTTGGTTTCAACGTCTTCCTTTATTTTCTTTTGAGTTTTCTTCGCTACTTCATGGACAGGATATCCTTGCTTTACGGCAATTTTTAAGGTTACTGTTACTTCGTTTCCAGAAAACTCAATGGAGACGCCACGGCGCTTGCTGCCAAAAATGCGACCCACGTCTTCAGTAACGGTAGATCTTTTCTGACCGAGGCCTTCTATTTGGGCAGCACCGGCAGCAACCAGGGCTGTAACTACTTTCTCTGAGACAGTTATCGTCCCGTGTTCGTTGACTAGACCGCCGTCAATTGACGCCTCTTGCTTCAATTCCTCGTTACCTACCATGCTTTCACCTCCCAACAATTATAGACAGATACTGAACAATTCCCAATGTGCATATAGAGATAGTCTATACGTTAAGGATAGTTTTTATCCGTCCTATTGCCTGTATGACCAGTAAGAAGCTGAGCTTAAGATTAGCTTCTCGATCTAGGCACTTTTTTACAGTTCAAGTTAAGGAAAATTCCATTCCACCTGGGATCCAGAGTTAATGCATTAAAGTAATACATCCACTGGATACCGAGCCGGCACTATTAACAGCTGTTATTGTGTTAACATTCTTGTAACATTGTTTTGTAAGATTGCCTACTGGAGCATAATCTTGAATACTTGGATAAATGATTTTTGTGCAAATCGGTGACGACCCAATCGAAATATGGAAGATCATAAAATTCTATCCATCTTTGCTCATTGGAGAGAACAATCAAAACTATTTCACTTAAGTAATAGTAATTATTAATATTTTAGACCAATTAACAATGTTTACACTCCAATTTGGGGGGCTATTTATGGATAACGTAACCGTGGGAAGTACAAATCCAGTAAAGTTGGAAGCGACCAAGGAAGCATTCGAGCTCATTGATAAGCGGGTCGACATTACACCTAAAGATGTCAATTCAGGTGTTTCAAATCAGCCCACGTCCGATGATGAAGCCATACAAGGAGCCATCAATAGGGCCAGGAAGGTCATTCGGGCGGCGGGTGTAACTTATGGGGTGGGTATAGAAGGATCCACTCACGATACAGAGCGCGGTATGTTTCTCACGGGGTGGGCTTATCTATTGAAAAAAGACGGGACGGATTATCTTGGCGGGGGTGGAAGATTGTTACTTCCTGATGCCATAGCTGAGCGGTTGCGTACTGGTGAGGAGCTGGGGCCAGTCATGAACGAGATTACTGGCAAAGATGAAGTCAAGAAGGGTCCCGGGGCAATTGGGATATTTACGAATGGAATAATTACCAGAAAAAGTGCTTATCGAGATGCTTTGATTTTCGCGATGTCTAAGATGATCCGAGCCGATATGTACAAATAAATCGTGAATAGTCAATGAAGCTAAACGCCTTTTGCCGTAAGAGCTATTTACTTTGTTGCCTTAATGTTTGCCTATCATGACGTCACAAAGAGACATACAGGAAGAAGTCTGGTCGTTGTCCTGGAAAAGTATTGTTAATATATGTATAATAACTTCATATAGGTATACATACAGCTCGGTATAAACTTAGATTCTGAACGAGTACCTATTGAATATAAGGGGAAGTGATTATATGTATAGCAGGAAGGTCCAGATTACTGGTGGATCTACGTTTATGGTTACTCTACCCAAAAACTGGGCGGAGAGCATAGGTTTACAAGCCGGGACTGAAGTACAGATGGTCAGTGTTAAACCTAATACGATGGTGATACAACCCAAAACTGGAGTGGATCAGGAAGAAAAGATCGGAAACCTCCAGTTGAACGATCAAGAGGAAGCATCACTGACCAGAAGCATAATTTCACTTTATATAGCGGGTTACGAAGTAATAAGAATCGAGGGAGAGCAAATATCATCAGCTCAACGAAGTACGATAAGAAAAACAATTCAGTCGCTCATTGGCCCCGAGATCGTCGAGGAATCATCAGACTTGATAATAATAAGGAATTTGTCCGATCTATCGGAGTTGTCAATTAATGAAACTCTATCCAGAATTTATCAGATTTCGCGGTCGATGTTTGATGATTCTATACAAGCTTTAATAAATCACGACCACGAATTGTCCAAGGATGTCGAAGACAGGGACGACGATGTAGATAGGCTATTTTTGGCTCTGGCCAGGCGCTTTAGGATAATGCTTTACACAGTTGTGGAGAGAAGTGGTAAGGAGGTTAATCGTGCGAGGTATTTTGACTATCAGACTGCTGCCAAACAGCTGGAGAGAATTGCCGATCATGCAAGCAAAATTGCCAGAATATCCCCGACTTTGGACCAAAAAGTCCCCGAAGCTATTGCGGATAATATCAGAACAACTGCTGAAAACGCTTTAAATATTGTGGATCAATCCGTTGGTGCCTTGATTGATAGAGATATCGAAGCCGCGAACCAAGCTCTGGCCGAAGGAGTTAACATTGAGGATAAGTTACTCCAATTGGATGAGTCGTTGAGGGATCTTGACCCACAAACTGCGCAGTTATTAGGAATAGTATCAGATAGCATTGATCGGGTGAAAGAATATGGCAATAATGTCGCTGAGACGGCGTTGAACTCTTCTTGTCCATTGCCTGGTGAAGTAACAGAAAACTCTAAAGATTAACTGGGGTAGAAAAGGGAATTGACATTAAACTAGATCATCTCTTAGTTTATTAAGTAAAGAAACTTACCCAGGAGGGTAAACATGAGTGATGAAGAGAAGAAAGATAGTGGCGTGGAAAACCAAGAAAGAAGTGATGTAGAAGATCTAGAGAAAGAAATGGAGTCCAGTTTAAGCGGAATGGGTGGAATGGGAGGACTCGGTCAGATTATGAGTCAGATGGGGGGAATGGGAGCAAGAGGAGGTCACGATCCTCGTTTAACAGAGTCCGTTCATGAAATCCAACAGAAGGTAAACTCTTTAGAACAAAAAGTTGATCAGATTCTCGAGGAGCTGAGCTAAATCAGATAATGGAGATGAGCGGACTCGAACCGCCGACCTCCGCGTTGCGAACGCGGCGCTCTCCCAGCTGAGCTACATCCCCTTGCTAAAATATTATATGATAACCTGAGCTCCCGCTCAATAAATATGGGTGTGCAGCTTTGATTTAGGTTGTTTTTAGGTAATATTCGCTGACTTTTGGTGTAGTGCTGGTATTGAAACAGTTTATTTGTTGATTCTCCTCATCGGCCCGAAGACGCATTGATAAAACTGGAGTAGAATAGTAGTCTTTTATGGTGGTAAGTATGGATAACTTGATCTACATGGATAATGCGGCAACAACGAGGGTGGCACCAGAGGTTAAGCGAAAAATTGATGCTTTTTTAACTGATCACTACGGCAATCCCTCCAGTCTGTATTCGCTTGCTGATACAGCTAGACAAGAAGGCTTAGAGTACAGTAGAAATTCGATTGCTGAATTACTGGGAGTCCAACCTAAGGAAATTATATTTACATCGGGTGCTACCGAGTCTGATAATTTAGCGATTAAAGGAGTAGCTTTTGCACAGGACGAAAAGTCACACTTTATTACATCTAAAATTGAACATCATGCGGTCCTCCATTCATTTCAATGGCTGGAAAAGCAGGGACATGATGTAACCTATCTACCTGTGGACCAAAACGGTTTTGTCCAACCCGAAGACCTGCGCAAAGCGTTGAGAGCGGACACGAAATTAGTCTCCATAATCTACGCCAATAATGAAATTGGGACCGTAGAACCAATAGGTAAATTGGCCAATATAACAAAAGAAGCAGGAAGTTTGTTTCACACTGATGCGGTGCAAGCCTTTGGAAAAATGACCTTGGATTTAAAGAATGTCGATTTGTTGTCTGCATCCGGTCATAAAATATATGGGCCAAAAGGTATAGGTTTTCTGTATCGCAAACAGGGAATCAAACTGGAACCGCTAATACATGGCGGCGGACATGAGGGGGGGCTAAGAAGCGGCACCGAGAACCTACCTGGCATCGTGGGGATAGCTAGAGCTGCCGAGCTGAACTACGCAGAAATGACCGAAGAATCGAAAAGACAGAGCGCCCTTCGAGACAAGATCATTAACAATGTTCTGAAAATACCTGATACGGTACTAAATGGGGATAGCGATAGGCGTTTGCCCAATAACACGAACTTTAGCTTCAATTATATAGAAGGAGAGTCTATAGTAATGAAGCTCAATAATTTTAACATAGCTGCAAGCACGGGTTCTGCCTGTTCGTCTCCCAGCCTTGAACCCAGCCATGTCCTTCTGGCGATAGGCTTACCCGTAACGTTAGCCCATGGCAGCTTACGCGTTACTATAGGTCGAGAAACCACCGAGGATGATATCGATTACTTCCTTGACAAATTGCCGGGGGTAATTGAGGATTTGCGTGGTGCATCTCCTTTTTCTACCTGATTATATCGTCGAATAATGAGGTGATATATATGTATTCAGAAAAAGTAATGCAACATTTCAACAATCCACATAATCAGAGAAAGATGGAAGATCCAGATGGCATTGGAAAGGTTGGAAATCCTGCTTGCGGTGACGTTATGTGGTTGTATATTAAAGTTAAAGAGCAGGGTGACGAGAAAATAATCGAAGATATTTCCTGGGAGACCTTTGGGTGCACCGCAGCCATTGCTACTTCATCTATGGTCACAGATATTGCAAAAGGTAAACCCTTGGAGGAGGCTCTCAGGGTTACCAATGACAAGGTTGCAGAGGAGCTAGATGGCCTACCACCAGTTAAGATGCACTGTTCAAATTTGGCTGCTGACGCTTTAATTGAAGCTTTGTACGATTACTATCGTAAATCTGGACAGGAGCCGCCCGCTAACTTAGAGAAAAAGCACGAAAAGATAGAGCGGGACATGGAGAGATTGGAAGAAAAATATGGTGATTACCTAAGCATGGAGGAAGAATTACATGCTTCTACCGATAATTAGTCCTTTCGACATAGTTTATTGTTTAATAAACAAATGCTAAAATTGGAGGATGATGGATTTAGTATTTTCGCCAGAAGCTTTGCAATACCGTTCTGCTGGTCATCCTGAAAGTCCAGAGCGTGTGAAAGTTGCTTACAAGTACTTGAGAGACAAATACGAAACGATCCCTCCCCAGAAAGCAAATTATGAAGATCTACTTTTAGTACATAGCAGGGAATTCGTTGAGAAGGTCAAGAATAAAGCTTTTTCCAACCCCGATTGTCCAAAGTACCATGAACTTTTCTACCATGCCCTTCTTTCTGTGGGCGGTGCTATTACCGCTCAAAAGACTCACAATCTTTCCTTGATGAGGCCCCCGGGGCATCACGCTGGTAGGAGTTTTCTTGGTGGATTTTGTTACTTTAATAATCTTGCAATCGCAATTGCAAAATCCGAACTCAAGACCATAATTGTTGACTTTGACGCGCATCACGGAAATGGCACGCAGGACATATTTTTGGGCAACCCTGACATCGTGTACGTGTCTCTTCACCGGTCACCTGGCTTTCCGGGAACGGGACAGGAAACGACTCAGAATGCAGTTAACCTACCCATTCCTGCAGATACTGGCCATACTAAATATTTGAACCTTCTCGGGGAGGTTCTTGATGGAATTACAGTAAGTGACTTTGAGCAGCTAGCCCTTTCTGCTGGCTTTGATGGTCACAAGGGTGATCCCTTGGCATCGGTAGGGCTAACGTACGAATCTTTTAATGACATAGGGGCAATGCTCGCAAAACTTGATCTTCCCACCTTTGGCGTATTAGAGGGCGGATATGTTGGGGAAGACCTAGGAAAGAGTATAAACGCATTTTTGACTGGCTTTAACGGGGATAGGTAGACCACTGTCATGAAAATCCTTTCTTATTCAAAGGCCCTTTATTCCAGTTGGCTCTATTATAGCCCAGATAGAATTCTATTTGATGCAGGGGAAAGTGTTAGCAGTATCATGGGTAATAAATCATTTGCCGTCGACAAAGTATTTTTGTCCCACGGTCACACGGATCATATTGCTGGCTTGATAAGCTTGATAAACATTAGAAACAATGCCATGGGGGATAAGAAAAAGCCGCTTGATATCTACTATCCTCGCAACAATTTTCATATCTCTGAGATGATGAACTATTTGTTTAAAACTAATAGCAATATCAGTTACCCGTTAAATTGGCTTCCGTTAAAACCAGCTGAGAGAGTCCAGGTGTTTGGGAAAGACGATTCCAGGTCAGCTCGATATGTCTCGTCTTTTAGGACTGAACACTCTCAGGGAGAGATCTCTTTGGGCTATAACGTTGTTGAAATGCGGCAACGATTAAGATCAAAATACAAAGATTTATCCCAAGAAGAAATCAAAGAAATCGTTCACTCAGAAGGAAGAAACACAGTGGTGGAAAATTATCAACAGAAGTTATTTAGCTACGGGGGAGACTCTGTTCCATTAGATCCCGCAAAGGTAGAAGAAACCGAGGTACTGTGTCACGATTGTACTTTTCTGGATGAAACGGATAGAAAGCAGTTTAAGCATGCGACGTTGCGGGAAGCAATTCAGGTGGGAAAGTCAGCCAACGTTAGAAAAAAATTGATCTGTATGCATATATCATCACGATACAGACAGAACTTTCAGGAGTTTGCTGATAAAGCAATCTCCGATGAGAATCCGTCTTTTGAGGTGGTGGTGATACCACCCGGAAAGATTTACCGAGAGTATTAAGTGTTATTGCTTATCATGCTCGACGGAAGTAGTCATGATGCATGAATCGGTCAGAATCCAGCTTTATTTGGACTAACCGCCTTTGGGCAGCACATAGAAATAGATGACAATGAAGTGGCTTGCACTTCCACCCATGACAAAGAGATGCCAGATCATGTGATTATAGGGTAAGCTATGCCAACCTAGAAAGAGCAATCCTAACAAATAAATCGTCCCGCCAATCAAAATCCATACAAAGCCTGTCAATGGTAAGTTGAGATAAAGGCTCTTCATAATGAAGATGGATAAGAATCCCATGATTACGTAAGTGCTGGCACCGAATTTTGGGAATCTGTTAATGAAAAAACTTTTAAACAGTATTCCCGAAAAAGCGAACGACCAGACCAGCGCAAACATCGACCAACCAAACGGAGAGCGCAAGGTTACGAGCAGAAAAGGGGTAAAAGTTCCTGCTACCAGCAAATAAATCGCCCAGTGGTCAATTACCTGAAGCACCCGCTTAATCTTCCTGGACCGGAAGGCGTGGTAGAACGTGGAGGCAAGGTGTGCAAGAAACAGCGTAGCACCAAATACGGAAACAGTAGCTACTCGCCAGGTGTCATGCAAAGGAAGGGCTCGTGTGATTAGGAATATAAAACCGATGGAGCTAAGTAAGGCACCTAGACCATGAGAAAGGCTATTGGCAATCTCTTCTCTTTTACTATAGTATAGTCTCGTATCCAGATTGTCATTGGTTTTACTATGTGGCATGTATATTCAACTTATCGGTCAATTTGTCGATCATATCTGCGGTCATTTCCTCCAGACCGTAATCTGGCTCCCATCCCCATTCTTCTCTGGCAGGGGTGTCATCCATCGAATCCGGCCAGGAATCGGCGATCTCTTGACGTTTGTCAGGTTCGAATTCGAACGTAAAATTCGGTATGTGCTTTTTGATTTCTTCTGCAAGTTCGATGGCAGAAAAACTTAGAGAGGAGACGTTGAAATCGGCGTGGTGTTCTAGATTATTGATATCGGCTTCCGCTAATTGAATCAGTGCTTTCGTACAGTCGGGCATGTACATAAGCGGGAGTATGGTGTCCTTTCTTACGAAAAAAGTGTAATGTTTTTTCTTTATTGCTTCGTAGAATGCTTCTACTGCATAGTCTGTGGTGCCTCCTCCAGGTAATGTTTTGTAGCTGACTATGCCCGGCAACCTTGCCCCCCTCACATCCAATCCAAATTTGTCACAATAATAGTTCCCCAACAGCTCGTCAGTCACCTTTGTGACACCGTACATAGAAGTTGGCCTAAGAATAGTTTCGTTTGGTGTTTTCTTTCGAGGTACTTCAGGCCCAAAAACCCCAATTGAGCTAGGGATAATAACACGCTCTAAGTTATATTGGAGCCCGACTTCCAAAACATTAAAAGTGCCCGTCACATTGATTTCAAAGGCTAGTTGGGGGTTTTCCTCGCCTTTTGCCGAAAGTATTGCGGCTAGGTGAAAGATTGAGTCCACGTGGTACTTATCGATCAGCTGTGAAATTTGGTCTCTGTTCAAAACGTTTAACTTTTCGAATGGACCAGTTAAAAGGTCTTCAGTCGGTTCGGTAGAGTAACCTGTACCGATAACAGAATCGGTACCGTACCGTTCACGTAGTTGAGTTAACAGTTCAGAACCAATCTGGCCTGTTGAACCTATAACTAGAATGTTGTTCATATCTGATTTCATTGTTGAAAGCCTCCGGTGATTTTACAAGAAATTATAAAGCTTTCAGAAATTAAGGCAACAATTGAATAAAGGAATTATTTTGCCATTCTTGCCAAGGTTAGGCAACTTGGGATTTTACAATAGCTTAAGAAAAATTACTTCCATATTCAGTTTGATCGGTTAAGATTACTTGGTTACCCTTTGAACAATTGATCGTTACTACGAAATTGAGGTGAGATTTATGCCGCTGGAAAAGATGGAGGCAGTTGTAACCAATGAGTTACAAGATCTTGAGAAAAAAGGAACTAAGAAAGGGGAAGAGCTAGTAATTACAGGGGTAGAAGAGACGAAAACCGATAATGCCCCGCGCTACCACATTCAGGGTGAAGACGGAGTTTTCTTAAAGATGAATTCGAATTCTTACCTTGGGCTGCACCTTGACGATGAAGTAGTGCAGGCAGAGGAAAAAGCTTCAGAAATTTACGGTTCAGGACCAGGGGCAGTCCGATTTATTCATGGTACTTATAAACCTCATGTAGATCTGGAGTCAAAATTGGCTGACTTCCACGGTAAAGAAGGTTGTGTAATATATTCCTCTGCCTATGCAACCATGACCGGGCTGATTCAACCCCTTACTTCTACAGACACTTTGATCCTTTCCGATGAGTTAAATCATAATTGCATTATAAACGGGATACGGATGGCCAAACCAAAGGGTAAAGATATTTACACGCACCTGGACATGTCAGATCTGGAGCAAAAGTTAGCCGATGCTGTTAATGATTATAGCCGGGTAATGATTATTACCGACGGTGTTTTCAGCATGCGTGGTGATTATCCTGATCTCCAAACGTTAGTCAGTTTGGCGGAAAAGTACGACCCGAAATTTGGTGATGGGGTATTTACAATAATGGACGATTCTCACGGTGTGGGTGCCTATGGAAAAACAGGTAGAGGTACTTGCGAAATCACCGGAGAAAATGGAGTCGATCTTATTGTTGCCACTATGGGAAAAGCACTAGGCGTTAATGGCGGTTACGTAGTGACTAAGGAGAAAATTACCCAATATCTTCGTGAAACCTCCCCGTTCTACATTTACTCGAATCCAATTACAGCACCAGAAGCGAGCGCCGCGATCAAGTCTTTACAGATACTAGATAGCGAAAAGGGACGAAACATGTTAGCGCACCTTCGCGAAATGACGAATTATTTCGAGGATGGGTTGAAAAATCTGGGTCAAGAGGTGATCGAAGGGCCTCATCCAGTTGTTCCATTGATGGTCAGGGACACAAAGAAAACAAGGGATTTGGTCGAATATCTCAAAAAGAACAAAGTATTAGCGACGGCCATTGTCTATCCAGTTGTACCTCAGGGGGACGAATCCATCAGGTTCCAAGTATGTGCTAACCACACGACCGGCGACTTAGACTACGTACTAGAGACCATAGAGAGTTTTTTGCGATAACTTCGGCCGAAGAGTGCAATTCTTGTCGATGACGAAAAATCTTTACGAGATAGTTGATTGTGGGATCACTGATTATGAGGAAAATCGAGTCTATCAAAAACAATTGTTCAAGCAACGCAGGGATGGCATCATTGGCGATACTTTAGTGGTTACCAGGCACGAACCGACAATTACGATGGGGAAATCGGCAGACGAACAAGACTTACTTGTATCCAAATCTTCACTACCAGAGAGAGGCGTGGCTATGTATTACGTAGAACGAGGTGGTGGAATCACCTACCATGACCCCGGTCAAATAGTCCTATACCCGATTTTTGATCTCAGAGGTTATCATAAGGACTTGAGGGAGTTTGTGCACCGATTGGGTAAAACGATGATGGATAGTTCAAAGCATTTTGGTCTTGACGTGGAGCTCCGTACTGGAGATCAAGTTGGTCTTTGGATAGCGGGTCAGAACAAGAAGTTAGGCTCTATAGGTGTACACGTAAAAAATTGGGTTACAATGCATGGATTGGCTTTGAACTTGGATCTAGACCGCAGTAAGTCGAGATTAATTCGTCCATGCGGATTGGAGGACGTGCAATATGTATCGTTAACTGATTACGTTGATTTAGCGCTAGCCGAAGTTCAAGGAATACTCTTGCAATATTTTGAACGTAATTTTTTAAGTTTTAGGAGGAGGAATGAGTGATAATCCTGAGTGGATAAAAACCATTGCGCCCAGCGAAACCAAGAATGAGAAGTTTATCAGTCAGCAACTGGAGCGATACAATTTACACACCGTTTGTCAGGAAGCGGATTGCCCTAATCAAGGAGAATGTTGGAGAAACGGCACGACCACTTTTTTACTACTTGGCGACATCTGTACGAGGAACTGTATGTTTTGTGATGTTGAAACTGGAAATCCGCACGGGGAGGTCGATGAAGAGGAGCCGGAGAACATTGCCAGGGCGAGTGATAATTTAAATCTAGACTATGTTGTGTTGACCTCTGTTGATCGGGATGACTTGCCTGATTATGGTGCCGGTCATTTCAAACAAACGATAAATGAGCTTTACGCGCTTCAGTCACCTCCACTTGTAGAGGCATTGGTACCTGATTTTTGTGGTGAATCCCCGTTGCTCGAGTTAATCACTCATACAAATGTAGATGTTATCGGTCATAACATCGAGACTGTGCAAAGATTATCACCAACTGTTAGGGATAGACGGGCCAGCTACACTATTTCACTCGAAGTATTGCAATTTATCAAAAAAGCTAGCCCGAAAGTGGTCACTAAATCATCAATAATGGTTGGCCTGGGCGAGACGCGACAGGAAATGATACAAGCGATGGAGGATCTAAAGAGGGTTGGTGTGGATATAGTGACAATTGGTCAATACCTGCGGCCATCTCTTGAACAACTTCCCGTTGAGAGGTTTTTGAAGGTGGATGAATTTGAGAATTTGAGACAGATTGGGTTGAATCTTGGGTTTGCGGCGGTCCTTTCCGGTCCTTTTGTGCGGAGTTCTTACAAAGCAAAGGACACCTATAGGGCTGCAAGGCAAAAGCTGTAACTGAATGACCAGCAAACTACCCGAAGGAGTCCAAATAATGATTGATGAAGTAAGCCTGAGGATAATTATGGATTTACCTATTAGACACCCAACTATCAATATCGCTCTGGAGGAGGCCATTGCAAAACATGTAAGCGATAAATACAGTCCTCCAACGGTGAGGTTCTGGAGAGATCGTTTTTCGGTTATTGTTGGTAGATCACAAACGGTAACTCAGGAAATAAATGTAAATTCTTGTAAGGATAAAGTAATTATTACTCGTAGACCATCGGGGGGCGGAACGGTGATTCACCACCCCAAAAACCTGAATTACTCAATTTACCTGCCTTCCAAGAGTTCAAAATTGATAGGAGATAATCCTAAACAATACCTAAAGCCATTAAGGAAGTCGTTGCAGGGGATAGGAATCACTTCTAGACTGGAACCAAACGGGTTATTTGTGGATAATTTCAAGTTAAGTGGGGTCGCTCAAACTAAGCGCTGGGGGTTTTTGCATCACGGTACTCTCTTGCTCAGTAGCAATAAGGCTATGAAAGATATGGATAAAATATTGCTCTCCCACAAGGACGACTATAGGGACAAGTCCGGCTTTGTGGCATCTAAGCCTTCTCCAGTGAGTAACCTTAAGGCGTTAAGTGGTCACAGAGTTCCCCTTTACCCGTTGATGGATAGCTGGATTGATAACCTGTCAGAATTCTTAGAGATGAACCCGTTTAGTGGCACTATATCGCAGAGCGAGTGGCAGTCGGCTGAAATATTACGAGAAAATAAGTATTCTACAAAAGAATGGAATTATAGATTTGAACTTAATGCGCGTTAACGCTAGGGTTGGCAAGGATAACAGATTTCGTAGCTATTAAAGCTCTTCTTGCGTTTTACCTTAGCGTTGGGACCATTACTATAAATGATAAAAACAGGCAAGTTTTTTATACCTATAGTAGTGTTAATAGGGGCCATTGTATTGTTTAATCTGCCCGCAGATGCTGGAGACACTGCTGTTACTAATGAAACCGGTTTTACTCTCGGACAACTTTTGCTAGGCTGGCGTATCATGACAAGTGGATTTATTGAACCTGGCAATATTATTGAAGATACCAACTTAGGTGAGATAATAACAAAGTTGAAAGATTACGCCGGGTTGATGGGTTCGCCGGAATCTATTCAAAGACGGATTGAACGTCTCGGAGAGAAATATCAACTGGCACAAACAAAATTCCTATGGAAGTACCAGTCAGGTTACTGGGGTTGCAACTCGGATACAAATATTAAGTTATCTGGTCCAGAAATCCAGTCAGATTTATCTGAGCAAAAGGGTCAGGAATTTCTCTACTTACAGTTCAATAACCCCAATGATTATGCTTTGGTCAATCTGAGCGATAAGTATCTTTCACCCCCTCTAGACACATATAGTCTGGAGTTTTGGATTAGACCGATGGAGGTAGTTACTGGACTCCTACTGCAGACTGCTGATTGGCGTTTAACCTTAAGTGCAAATCGTCTTACAGTGCACTCTACCGTCGTTGAAGATATTAGTCTAGATCAGCAACTTATTGCAGAATATTGGAATCATTTAGCCATCATTTCTAATGGCGAGGTACTGTTCATTTACCTGGATGGAGCGCTGGTGGCTGAAACGGATGTGAATAAACCTGTTCCTTTGGGCAATGAGTTAAAGTTTGGCGGTGGTTTTGTCGGAGGTATTGATGAAATCAGAGTGAAACCCAGACAGGTGCAGCCGTTGGAGATACATTTTGACCAACCGATTGACTATTCAATTGGTTACCCCTTTGTTAGCTGGGCGGGCGAAACTCTTTCTGGTTCTGAGTTATGGCGATTTTACGCAAGTCTGCTGGTGTCGGGACTTAGAATTAAGCAGGAAAGTAAACTTTCATCGATAGATCCCCAACAACTAAGCAGGATCAGCGAATTCCTCTTAGGTGAAGTAGAAGGAGTGCCTCCACCTCCCGCTTCTCTGTCACAAGCAATAACCCGCAACCTGGAAGCTATTAGCGCTATGGCCTCCCAAAAACAATTGTCTTCTAAAGAGCGAGAAACTATTTCTACCACACTAACAGACCTAATGGGTTACCTGGATTTGACCTAATACTTCCACCAAAGCATAAAATTCTCGATTTTGTCTTCCTCGATTATGTTTGTCAATATAGCTCCGATTTTCTGACCAGAGTCCGTCCGTAGCTCGGCTGATGAACCGTAGAACCATTCTTTTGCAAGAGAATGACCCGATGCTATATACTCTAAGCTTTGAATTAACAGTTCGAGAATATCAGCGTCTCTAGCAATTCTAGAGATAATACCTCGATCATAATCCAAGATAGTCTGGAGGTCGTCCAGAAAGCTACCGTCGAATATATTCGTTAGTGCTTCGATTTGTTCCCTTATAATTTCTCTGGTTAAGTGAGGGTTTTTGTTCAAATACCTTTGAGCCAACCTATCTAAATCACCAGTTCTCGCCTCTGCAATATCGTGAAAAAGACATAAGAACCCAGTCTTGTAGGGATCTACGCCTTCAAGTCTTGCTAGGGCAAAGCCAATTGCGGCAGTCCTAAACGAGTGCTCAGCTACCGATTCCGGGTTTTCAATTCCAAGCTTAAACCATCCGGTTCTTGGCGTTCTTTTTAATTGCCCCAGCTCGAAGAAAAACCGGGTTAGCTCTTCGTGGTTGTTATCTTGCAATATATTAACCTCCTTTGATGTGAAAATGATTTCTGTTGAGCCTATGGACAAATCTTAGAATCCAATGAGTGTGAGTACCCTTGGTTGGTTTCCTCTCGTGCTCTGTGCTTATGAGTCCCGGAAACCTCACATGTAACTTTCCAACATTTCTGCGGGATCAGCAACGGTACCTTATCAAGGATAAATATATCTTGATTGAGTGACACTTTTCCTTGTGCTATTGACGCTCGAGTTCAATATTTAATTGTGGATTTAATATTAGGAAGTGAGATGAAAAAGACAACAAAAATTTTAATCGGCGTACTTTTAGTCCTTTCTGTTTCTTGGTTTCTTTCCAGTAAGGTAGGCCAACGGACGTTTGTGAATATTACTTCCGTTCACGAGACCAAGACGATTGGACAGGAAAGAGCGATTAAAGGAATTTATCTTAACTCGAGATCGATTTCTGTTGAGAATACAGTTCAGATTATTAGAAAAATCACAGAGCACGGATTTAACGCTGTGGTAATTAACGTAAAAAACGTGGCCGGAGAAATCACGTATGCATCAAAGGTTCCGCTTGCAAAACAATTGGGAGCAGTTACCGGCAGACTTGATATAACTACAATTGTAGAGAAGTTTCATGAGAGCGGAATATATGTGATTGCAAGGCTAACGTGTTTTCGCGACCCCGTATTAGCAGCTTTTTGCTGTAGCGGTGGTAACTGGGCCAACCCAGATGATTCAACAGCGAAACAGTACAATATAAACATCGCAAAAGAGGTCTCTACCCTGGGGTTTGACGAGTTACAGCTTGATTACATTAGATACTCGGATGGCCCAGGCAAAATTGGGGGTAATTATTCACACCGTAGTAAAGTAATCGCAGGATTTATAGAACAATTACGAAGCCAGATATCACCACACGTAAAGTTGTCTGCCGATGTTTATGGCCGGACGTTGTGGGATTGGAACTCGAAAGACATAGACCCAATAGGTCAGAACTTGCGGTATATCCAGGATCACGTCGATTATTTGTCCCCGATGATATATCCTTCACACTATAGAGATCCTAGTTTGGTCTATGATCCATATAAGCTGGTGGATTTGGCTCTAAAGGCAGGGAGCTCACGCTTGGACGTTGGAGTTAGACCGTTTATTCAGGGATTCGATCGTAGCCTGCCCTCTAACATGAGTTTGGTGGAATATATACAAGAAGAGTTACAGGCCCTTGAGGACAACGACCAAAGAGGGTTCCTGGTATGGAACCCTCGCTCGAACTATGATTCCCTGTGGGAGGCTATCGAAACTTATTAGGTATTTTCCCTATTTTGCGCAACCTTTTGAGATTACTCTCTAATCGTTGCTGGAGTCGCTTTGAAGCATTTCGTGAATCTCCCTGATCCTTGCGTCCGCTTTTGAAAAAATAGTTCCATCGGGATACTTTCCATTTTGTTGACTGGTGCCAGGGTTCTCGTCCATTAGAATTTCAAGGCCTTCGCCTATCGTTTCTACCGGGTAAATATGAAATCGTCCGTTTTCAACTGCGTCTAGTACTTCCGAGTTCAGCATTAGATTATCGTGGTTATCCTTGGGGATAATTACCCCCTGTTCGCCGGTTAAGTCCTGATCTTTGCAGACTTCAAAGAAACCTTCAATTTTCTCTTTGGCGCCTCCAATGGGTTGTACCTCACCTTTTTGGTTGACGGACCCAGTTACAGCAATTCCTTGCTTAATCTCTACATCGGCTAGACTGGAGATAATTGCATATAACTCCGTACTTGACGCACTATCACCGTCAACTTTGGAGTAACTTTGTTCAAATGTTATGTTCGCAGTCAAGGAAAGAGGCTTATCGTAAGCAAATTTTCTTCCTAGGTAACCTTTCAAAATCATAACCCCTTTTGTGTGGCTGCTTCCAGATAACTCTGCTTCTCTTTCGATATTTACCACACCTTCTTTGCCAGCATATACGTTTGCAGTAATTCTGGAAGGTTTTCCAAAGCTGAAGTCACCAGTATCTAAAACTGATAGGCCTGTGATTTGTCCTACTACTTTGCCTTTAGTATCAATAAATATTTTTCCCCTATTGATGTATTCGTGAATTTTGTCTCGTACCAGACTTTTTCTTTGAATTTTTTCTTCCATAGCTTTTGCTACGTCCTCTGCGCTTACCAACGTTGAGTCTTCCTGGCTTGCCCAATAACTAGCTTCTTTAATCAGTTCAGTAATCTCGCTAAATTTCGTAGAAAGCTTTTCTTTATCTCTGGCCATCTCTGATGAGTACTCAATTATTTTTGCCACACCCGACTTATCGAAGTGCTTGACCTCCGGTATATTCTGGGCTTTGTCACAAATGAATCTAGCTATATTGTTCTCCTCGTCAGATTTCCAGTCCATTTCATAGTCAAAGTCAGACTTGATATTGAACAGCTTTTGGAAGTCCTCTTCAAAGCTGTTAAGAATGTTATATATCCTGCGATTGCCAATCAACACAACTTTAATTTTAAGAGGTATTGGTTCCGGTTGTAGGCCCTTGGTTGACGCGTAACCTAGCATTTGGGCAGCATCCTCGATCTTTATTCTTCCTTGATTTAATGCGACTTTTAAGCCTTCCCAGCTCAAACCATATCTGAATAAGTTATCTGCTTTTAGCACCAGGTAGCCCCCGTTGGCTTCGTGCAACGCACCTGGCTTAATCATGGTAAAGTCAGTGGACATCATACCAAATTGCGCCTTACGCTCTACTGCTCCAAACAGGTTTGGGTACGTAGCATTTTCTTCAACTACTACAGGTGCCCCTTCTACGTCTGAGTTGTTAATTAGCACATTTACCCGATACTTGACAAACTGATCCTGTCCCTGAGAAAGTTGAACCATTGCGGTGCCTGTTTTATTGCTCGAATTGTTGTTTACAAAATCGTCAATGTTGTCCAAAATATCTTCCTTAACGTCGTAAAGATAACTAAGGGCCTTCTCGTTATTCTGGTACTTGCCCATTAGTTTTCTAAACATTGGGTCCAATAAGAAGGAAATGGCTTCTTTCTTAAGATTTTGCACGTTTTCGTTTCGGTTTTCCTCAACTTCCATTACGCGTTGCATAGTTTCTTGGATCAATTCCTGAAGCTCTTCCTGCTGTTTTTCAAGCCGTTCTTGCTCATCTTCCTGAAGTTGGTTAAACTTCTCCTGACCCATGGGCTCATCTTCATCGGACTTCGGTACGGTATTCAGGCCGAAGGGAGTTCGTTGTAGTATAAATCCTCTATCAGAGGCTTCTTCTTCTAATTTTTCAAAGAGCTGTTTCTTCTTTTGGTTGAATTTCTTGTCGATTGCTTCCTTGCGGTTTTTGTATTCCCCTGATTCCAACTTATCTGAGATCCCATCTTCTAGATGTTCTACGAGTTCGTCCATATCTTCTTTGAATTCGCTGCCTCTGCCGGTATCCATCTTCAAATATTGAGGCCGATCTGGGTCGTCAAAATTGTGCACGTAAACAATGTCAGGTGGTTTTTCTTCCTTTCTACTATTCTTTTTCAGAAACTTGTTAACTGCAGAAGTTTTACCCGTGCCGGGTTGTCCAGCAACGTATATGTTATACCGATTTTCTTCGTCTTTGACCCCAAGACCCAACTCGATGGCCTTTAATGCTCTATCTTGTCCTATGATATCTTTTAGAGGTTTCAATTCCTTTGTTGTTTCAAAAGAAAAATTTTCCGGGGAACAAATCCTTCTCAAGTCAGATACATCAAGTTCTTTGTTCATCTTTACTTAGCCCTCCTTGCGGAAATAGTAATAAAGAGAGGCATGTAGTTCAATCGTACGAAACATCACTTCTGGATTACGCTAACTCCATCCACTCCAACTGCAGGTGTTTTTATGCCGTTAACCCACAACGGCTCCTGGCTTAAGGTTACCGGGCCTTGCAGTAAATCATAGACGTTTCCAGCTATCATGGTATTCTTTACTCTACCGGCGATAGCACCTTTATCTATCTTGTAAGCAACGTTAACATTGTTAGAAAATTCGCCAGACAGGACGTTGCCTTGCCCAAGTCCTAACACTTGATCTACTAAAAGCCCTTTATCCACATTCGCGATAATTTTACCCAAAGTTTTATGTCCAGGGTTAATGGCCATAGAGGTCGGATTTGCATTTGGCATGTTTCTGAAATCGGAGTCCCCGATAAGACCACCCTTTATCCCATTTCCAGTTGGTCTTGCCTTTAATAACGACGCGGACCTTAGATCGTGGAGGAACGTATTGATAACGCCGTTCGCTATTAACTGTTTGCTATCAGCGGGGATCCCCTCATCATCGAAACTTCTCTTAGAGGGGGAATCCGCTATAACTCCACCGTCACGCAGGGAAAAGTTTTCGGCAAAAATTTTCTGATCTAGTTTACCCCCTAAGGGAGAGGCACCTTGAAATACGTTCATCCCGTCAAATCCCACTATTAATGGCAGTAAAAGAACAACAAGTCCCTTTGGCGTAAAGATTACCGGGTAATTCCCGTTTTCAAGATTTGTCTTTTCCCGTGCCCACTTGAGTTTTTTCTTTGTACGATTCAGTAGTGTTGACAAATCTAATTGGTCTCTTGTTTGGAATCTCACACTTTCGTTCAAACTGAAGATGTCGTTAGAATCGATTTGTTGAACTTCTACAGAAATGGAAATCCCGGAACGCCTTTCTTCTCTATGTAGCCCATTACTATTGCGAATTTCTATGTTAGAAATAGATCTCTTCAAACTAACGTCTACTGATAGAGCTTGGTCGTAGTTATGGAGGTCCTTTATAACACCTTGACCTAGCCCGATAAGTTCATCTGCCTTTACTTTTTCAACTTCAGGGTCGAAGGTAGTTGTTGTGGCAGTCTTGTTCGGTGTCGGAAACTGAAAACTAACTTTTTCCCCGATGGTTGATGCTTCTATCGCCTTATCAACTATTTCGTCGAGATCGTTCATGTACGTTGTGGTAGAAAAGCCCAGTTTGCCTTCTTTGATGAGTCTTAGCGCTACTCCAGTAGTGTCATAGGATTTCACAGATTCCAGTTCTCCGGACGTGAACTTAACGGGGATTGATTTGCTTGAGATTCGGAAGACTTCAGCACTATCAGCGCGGTTGGTCGATCTTTCTAATAGTTTCATTATCTACCACCCACAGTCAAGTTATCGATGATTATATGTGGAGAGCCGTCAGTTACTGGTAGAGGAAATTGGCCGCCTTTTCCACATCCACCTGCCGAACCTATGATTTTAAGGTCATTACCAATCGCCCTTATATTATTGAGGGTTTTGAAAATATTGCCAGTTAAAACCACATCTCTAACCATGGGACCAACTTGTCCATCATTGATCAGCTGGCCATATCCTGCGCTGAAGGTAAACTGCTCTAACTGAGTTTGGCCTCCATAGGCATCTTGGGCGTAAATTCCTTTTTCGATCGAACTTAATAATTCCTCCCACGAAGCCTCACCATTCTCTATATAGGTATTTGTCATCCTTACTATCGGTTCGTGGCGATAGGAAACGGCTCGTCCGTTACCTGTGGGACGCTGGTTCATTTTTGCTGCAGTTTCACGTGAATGGAGGAAACTATTTAACTTACCGTTTTTGATTAAATAGGTTTTTTGTCTTGGAACTCCCTCGTCATCGAACTTGGTATTGCCTCTTCTCCCCTCAATATACCCGTCGTCGACAACATTGAGTTCCTCAGGCCCAAATTTCTTGCCGAGTTTCATTACTTCCTGTAATCTTGTATTTTTGTAAAAATGATCTGCTTCGCATAGGTGGCCAAATGCCTCGTGTATGAAAACTCCAGCCAGTTTCGGATTGAGCAATACACTGTAAGACCCACCATCAACCGGTTTTGCGTTCAGCAGTTCAATTGCTTTTGCTGCAACGTGTTCAGCCATCGTTTGCCTGTCAACTACTTCTTCAAACCCGGCGGACTCACCAATACTATCGTGGTAAACCTGAATGTTACTGTCCGTACTCCGAGCTACAGCGACTAAAGCCAACGTGATATCGGGTATTTCTTGCTCTATGTAAGCACCTTCAGAATTTACAAAGGTAAGCTCTCGGTATGAATCAGAGTAAGCTACTTTGGAAGACTCGATTTCATCGTCAAAATCAAGAATGATGGTGTTGTAATCCTCTAGAATCTTCCTTTTTTTTTCCAGTGGGACGGCCCTAAAGTCTTCCTTTAGATTTTGGTATATTTTTGTCTGGTAAGTGTTAACGTCTGCAAGTCTGACAGGCTCACCTTTGAACGTAGCCGACGCTTTACCAATTTGATAGGCTTGATTTACCTTACTTTTAAGATCGTCCACTGAATTGAATGTTGCAATGCCCCAACTGTTTTCGACGAGAGTTCGGACTATACCCCCGAACTCGACAGAAGAATCGAGACTGGTTAGATTATCTTTTTCATATATAATATTTGTTCTAAACTCTTTTTCCAGCCTGATTTCAGTAAAATCGCCTTTGCTGACACTTAGAGCTTTTTTCAACTCTTCCTTCACACTTACCTCCTCTCTCTCAAAAATTATTCTGTTGGAATCTCACATAATTCAAACTATAATGAATGTTAAGTTGATAGGCAACTTTAAAGAACTTCATTGGTAGTCCGGGAACTAGAATTCAGGGGGGGCTAGTTGGAAATCTTTTTTGATTCTTTTATGACGGTAGTTCGGGCCGTCTTTAAGATATTAGTTATTGTGTTAACTGGCTTTGTTTGAAGCTCAGATCGTAATATAGTGGTGATCGATTAGACGGTTCTAGATGGAGGTTTTTTTGAAAATGGGAGAGATCAACTTATCGCATTACAGTACTTTTTTTATTGACATGGATGGAGTTCTTGTAAGGTCGGATGAGCCCATACCTGGAGCAAAGCAGAGCTTTTGCAAGTTGGCGAGGTATGGTGATATATTCATTCTGTCAAATAACTCCACTAAATCCCGTCGTCAATTTTCTTCCCGCTTACAAGACCTTGGGTTCGAGATAGAGTATGGGGCAATTCTGAATAGCGCTTACATTGTGTCAAGCTTTTTATTCAGTGAAATGGGTTCTGTCGATGTATTTCCGGTTGGGGAGAAGGGTTTAAAAAAAGAGCTTGTTGAAATGGGTCACCGTATTGTTGAACCGGAAACCGCGGACGTGGTAGTTGCTGGGATGGATCGGGGAATCACTTATGACAAACTGTCAAAGGCCTTGCGGGCGTTGATGGCTGGCGCAAGGTTTTTTGCTACAAATCTGGATAAAACTTTTCCAACTCCTGAAGGACAGTCAGCTGGTGCCGGAGCCACAGTGGGAGCAATACAGGGAATGGGTTTCCCACCCGAAGAAGTTGTTGGAAAACCTTCTATAATCGCGGCAAAGATTGCACAAGAACGTGCAGCTGTATCTTATCCTTCGCGATGTTTAGTGGTAGGAGATAGGCTAGAGACGGATATAGAGTTAGCAAATAAAGCTGGCATGGATTCCGTTTTAACTCTAACTGGGGTTGAAGATCGAAGCAGTCTGACAAATAGCAGGATAAAGCCCACTATAGCCATCGAATCTCTATCAGATTTACTGAATTTGCCGAGAACGTCCCAGGGCTTACCCTAGAGATAAATCGGCTTGTTTCAGTCCAGCCCGGCACTCAACCCGCCCTGCTTTCTTAAAGATAGTGTAAATACAAATTCAGTTCCGAATTGAGTGCCAGGCACAGTCTCGCCTGGTTTGAGGTAGTTAGTTCTTGGTTTAAAGAAGTTTTTCTACTACCCCGCCCGGGAGGGCGGGGTAGTTGGCTTGTAGGTTAAATGGTTACCTTGTAACGAGAACGTGATAGGGTTCAGCTCTCTTAGCTGATTGAGCAGGTGCTCCAACCGCACTCCACACACTTATTACAACCACCTTCGTGAATCACTTTCCCCCCACATTCCGGACATTTTTCCAAGTCCTCTGCCTGGTTTAAGGGGTGGGTTGGATCGTCAATTATCGGACGGTTACCTTCCTCTTGTTTGCCTCCTGACGTAGCGCTTTGATATAGTTCTAGAGACTCAGATAAATCTATTGCATCGCCCAACTCTGCCAGCTCATCTTCTAGAACTTTCTGTACGTAATCACTTGGTTTGAGGACTCTCTCCAGTGCACCGTCCCCCTTCATATTCATTACCTGCCGAGACTTTGACCCATCTCGATAGACTGTAAGTCCTTTTAATCCAAGTTTGTGGGCGATTAAGAACGAATTAAACACATCTTCCGGCTTGGCGGAATTGGGCATATTTATTGTTTTGGATATGGATGCTGATATCCACTTTTGCCAGGAGGACTGAGCAATGAGATGATCCGCGTAGTGAATATCCAGAGCGGTTACGAAAACTTCCCTTAACTCCTCTGGAACTTCATCTATATCCACTAGGCTTCCATAGTTATCGTTAATTCGCGCCAGCAGTTCATCAGTGTAGAGACCTCTGTCTTTTAACTCTTGTTCAAAAATCTCGTTCGCATAATAAAAATCTCCCGCCGTTACGTTTTTTTCATAAGCAAGCGAGAACTCTGGCTCGATTCCGTGTGAAGTGTCTGCAATCATCGATATGCTTCCTGTTGGTGCGACGGTTGTGGTCATGCCATTTCTGATACCGAGTTCTTTTACCTTATCTATCAACGATTCCCAGTCTTTTGTTTGTTCTTCAGCTTCGTAGTAAGCCGCGACTGGTAACTTACCATTCGGATAGTCTGTATCTTCATATATAGGGAAAACTCCTCGTTTTTTTGCTAGCTCGATTGACTCATCCATTGAATAATAAGTCAAATGTTCAGCTAGCGTTTCCATCATCTTGTAACTTTTTTCCGAATTATATGGAATCTCAAATTTATATAGCAGGTTTGCCAGCCCCATTACACCTAGACCGATTTTTCTTGATTCTTTCGTCGACTTTTCAATTTTGTCGAGTGGGAAGTTATTCATATCCAGAACGTTATCGAGAAATTGAGTTGCATCCCGCACCACCGCTTCGTATTTATCCCAGTCGAAATCGCCATCGTCCACAAATTTATGAAGATTTATTGAACCAAGGTTACAGGATTCGTAGTCGTATAAAGGCTGTTCTCCACACGGATTTGTTCCGGAAATTTTACCCTTAGCGGGTTCTAATACGTTATACTCGTTAATTTTATCAAAAAATATCATCCCTGGATCTGCTGATTCCCAGGCAGAGTGAGCAATTAACTCCAATATAGGCTTTGGATTTTCCTTTTCTACAACCGAATCTGTTCTAGGGTTAATTAATTCATAATTTTGTTTCTCTGGGTTGTTGAAAACCTCCCAAAATCGGTTGTTGGTTCCTACAGATATGTTGAAGTTTTCAAGTTTTCCTTCATTTCTTTTAACATCAATGAATTCTTTGATATTTGGGTGATTGATATTCAGTATGCCCATGTTTGCCCCTCGCCTTTTACCACCCTGTTTAACCACATCGGTTACTGTGTCAATTATCCTCATGAAGGATAGTGGGCCCGAGGCTACCCCGGAAGTTGAGGCAACTATGTCACCTTCCGGTCTAAGCTTTGAGTAATTTATACCCACACCACCACCGCTTTGGAAAATTAGTGCTGCGTCCTTGGAAGCATCCATGATTTTTCCCATATCGTCCTCAATTGGGAGGACAAAACATGCACTTAATTGACCGAGTCTGGTGCCTGAGTTCATGAGGGTGGGGCTGTTGGGCATAAACTCCTGATTTACGAGCATATTGAAGTAATTTTGCCAGTTATCGTGATATTTGTTGAAATGCCCTTCGTCAAAAAGGGTAAGAACTTCTTTGTAATCAGTTTTCATTTGCCCCATGTTGGCTAATTCAATATATAACTCAGTCATCGACTTGAAAGCCCACTCATTGATATAGTGGTTATTAAAGTTGTATCGATTCCCGTATTCGGTAAATTTTTTTAAGTAATCAGCCGCGTTATGGTTCATCTTACGGTCACCATTTAATTCAAATATTCTTGCGTCGCGAAGAATATCTGGAATTGTTACTGTTGTGGCAACCCGCTCAAACAATTCTTCAGGCGTTTCTACTATTTTTCCGTTTCTGTCTCGGAGAAGATACCTCGCTGCTAATACGCGAAGTGCTTTAAGGCTAAATTTTTTTCCTATTTTGCCTAGCTTGTTTTTGTTTAGTAATTTTTGTTTTTCTCGGCGCTTTTGTCTATGCTCCTGCCGATATAGAATATAAGCTTTAGCTGTAGAGTAATAACCCTCCTCAATGAGAACTTTCTCTACAGTGTCCTGAATGTCTTCAACTTCTGGTATCGCATCTCCACCGTAGATATCCTTTAGGTCGTCAGTTACCTTGTGGGCTAAAGTGTTCGCCTCCTTCATATCCCCGGAGGCTACCGCTTGCGACGCTTTGTAAATTGCGTTTTTAATTTTTTGTTGATTGAATTTGACGATAGACCCATCTCGCTTTTTAACTTTTTTGATAACCACTTTTTCCACCTCGGTATAACTTAAGTTTATTCAAAATAATCCATCAAACAAGCGCCAGGAGAAAGAGAAAAATTTGAGATAGAGCCCTATCACAGGCAAATACTGCCTAGATTACTGTAAAATATCCTACCATTGGGATTGCCCGGAAAATTGTTGTTACGAGGAATCGATTTGGGTAAACTTGAATAATTCCCAAATGTAGGAATTATTGCAGATTATTTGTCCGATTGAGTTACCCGTATGATTAATTCCATTGGCAGGGGTTGCTGCTTGATAAATGAGAGATGTTACTTGTATTGATATAATTGCTTTGACAGGTAAGTTTGATCGTTCATTACCAGAGGACAAGCTCTTGAGACATGTTGCATCACCAAAATTAGCCGAGGAAGCCCCAGGGCTTGCCCTGGGGAGGAATCGGCTGGTTTTTGTCCAGCAGTCAATCGAGCACGTTTCCTCTATTTTTACCAAAATGCGAGGTCAACGTTTAGATTACCTGCATACTTTCTCAAGGATCATGTCCTCGATTGACTGCTGGGTCTTCTTTTGTAAAAGATCAAAGATAGTAGTTAAGATTGTTTTTCTACAAGCCCCGCACCTTGGTGCGGGGTAATTGACTCATTTGAGTGGTAGGTGCCCGTTTGTGAAAGAAAGTTGCATTACCTTGGTAGTTAACAAACGCTGGATGAGGAGACAAAGTGGTAGGCACCCAGAATTTGTTTTAGATGATTACTTAGAAGTCCTTGAAAGGGAGAAGATTGCACATATTAGGTAATAATGTCTCAATATTATATCGAAGCTGATGGAAGAGTCTTCCTAATTAAAAGACAAGGGAAGTTTGTATTTCCTGCGAGGAAAAGCGAGATACCCTTTACTTTTGCAAGGAAGAAAACGATAGACTTGGGGCAACAGGAAATCGTGTACTGTGTCCCACAACTCAAAACTCATCCCTCCAAGTGGATGCACAAAGAAGAGATTCCTTTGCGAGATGACGTGGACAAGGTAGTAAGGAAAGCGGTAAACTATTCGCTACCGAGAGTGGTAGTGGAAGGGATCATTATCGATAAAGAGGGGAAAGTTTTATTAGTTAAACCTTCCAGAGGATATAATAAAGACAGTTGGACTTTACCGGGCGGGTTTATGGTATATAGTGAAACTCCAGAACAAGCAATCGTTCGCGAGACCCAAGAGGAGATAAGTGTTGAGCCACAAGGTTACCACTTACTAAATGTATTTAGCTCGATTGGAGATAATAACAGTTACCAGTGGGTAGTACTATTCTATAAAGTCGAGATCAACCCCGCCGACAAGGTCGAGCCCAGTCATGAAATTGAACGAGTACGCTGGTTCTCGTGGGATGAGGCAATGTGCGTAATTAACAGTTCGGTAATGAAGGCTGGGTTCAAGGAAGCATTGAAGAAAAGCTCCATAGCCCGTTGGTCGCAGTAGACCTTTAAATGAAATTCGAAAATACGGGCTTCAAATGTCTTTCCCTCGGAGGTAATCCATTGTACGACATGCAAGGTCTTAGGCTGAGAGCCACGTTCCGTTATTTGGTCCACCACCTTAGGCCTGTCTCGGTTCATTAATTCATTCCTGCTTCGCTCCGAGATTTGAGCACTGTGCAAAGGTTCACTCAAGATATATAATATATAGACATAGGAGGATATGAGAAATGAAAAAACTATTTTTACCGGGTTTTGTGACTATCTTCCTTTTGGCTTTAGTTGGTAGTTTTGTTCTTTCAGGGTATGCCATAGGAAGCGCAGACTTAGTTGTTCGGGAAATATCGTTTTCATCAACAAATCCAACCGCCGGCGAAAACGTGACTGTTTCAGCTACTATTTTGAACCAGGGGCCAGGTGATGCATCCCGGTTCTACGTTCGGCTCTATGTAGATGGAGTTAGAAAACACTATAGGCAAATTCCTTTTGGTCTCGACTCTGGTGAAACTGACACCGTAGAGTTCTCATGGACTGCTGTCAGTGGGCAACATGAAATCAAGGTAGTTGCTGATGAACCTTTTGATAAGGTTAGTGAGTATAATGAACAAAATAATGCTTATCGACAATCTATTTCTGTCCTCTCCGGTTCTAGCGTCAGCGGAGCCTCTGAGTTAAAGGTTGCCGTGGCAAGTTTTACTGATAAGAGCAACTCAGGGTTCGCAAATGTCAGTAACGGTGTAGCTGATTTAGTTGTCCAAAATCTGGTCAATAGCGGTTTTCAAACACTGGAACGTCAGCAACTGGAGAGCGTCCTACTTGAACAACAGTTTAATCCGGTAAATACTTCTCAACTTGCACAGGCAACACGCATTGCTGGAGCAGATGCCTTAGTGGCTGGTAGCGTAACCAATATCGACGTAAATAAGACTATGCTTAACCTGGGCTTTCTTTCTGTCACCGGAGTCACTGTCACCGTTGATTTATCTTATAGGGTGATCAGTGCCTATACAAGTCAAATACTTGGTGCACAGTCCGTAACTGCTAAGGCAGAGGGCGAAACGGATGCTTCGTTCAGGATAGGAACTATGCTGAACTCCCTGTCACAAGTCAGTCAAAATGTCTGTGGTGGCGGTCTACGAACCAGTAAGAACGTTTACTATCAAGGGGAGGTTATCACGGTGGGCTATTTAGACCCTTTCCCTCCATCTAGTTTGACAATCCAGTTTTCAAATGCATCGGGACCAATTGGACCTTCACTTTTTAGTAATTTTAAGACAACCAGTGGCGGTAATAGATGTGCCACCTGGAGTTGGAATCCGTCAGGTACACTCCCTCCTGGAACGTATAGCGTAGATTTGTACTCCTGGCCCCCAAGTTCACCAATTGCCTCAAAAGGTTTCCAAGTCTCAGGTGGTGTGGCTCCACCTAACTGGGTAGGGCAAGTTACTTTCGGTACTCAACAGTTTCAGGACAGCATAGTAGGCGATGCAGTTGAGAAAGCCTTAACCAAAATGAGCACTTCGTTAGTAAATACTCTCAACAATTCGACGCCGACATTACTCAATCAAAGAGAGCAATATACACAACCGCAGCCCTCTGAACAACCAGAAGAGCAGGAACCGGAGCAAGGTCAACCATTACAGTGCAGGATTGTGTCCATGGAAAGCGATGATAAGGTCATCTTGGCGGGAATTGAGAGAGAATGCGGAAAGAATGCGGGGATACAAGAGGACGATATATTTTACATCTATCCTGCGTCAGAAGTGATTGATCCTTCTACCGGTAATGTTATTGAAATAATACCTAAGACCGACCAGCCTTCTGGAAAGATAATAATTCTTAACGTCTACGACAAGATCTCGAGGGCACAGCTCATTGGTAGTTTTAACATTAATGTGGGAGACCTCGCCATTTTAAAAGAATGACTTTTTTGTTAAATAGCACCTAAGACGCTCGAAACCCGAAGGTAGTGATTTGGTTGAGTGAAATCAGCCCCGGTGGGCAGCCGAGGCTGATTTTGCCGTTTGCGAATAGTTCATCGACCTACTACCCCTTAATTATCCCCCTCGCCTCGTCTATGATTTCACCTATCCCTTTATCTACGTCCTTGGGTAGTGGTTTAACTTTAGCTTCATCCAGTAGTTTCTTTGTCTTCTCAGTTGCTTT